>PJUI01000067.1_pt1 | contig 164793 bp, 142 predicted proteins | sample 1512201 | NCBI WGS metagenome assembly PJUI01 (sample SAMN08177670, study PRJNA422409) | Feces metagenome, whole genome shotgun sequencing project. | isolation source: Chicken feces (2) enriched on wood chips | host: Gallus gallus | place: USA: Madison | collected 2015-01-15
CCGGGCGACCCGCACGACGTCCTCACGAAACTCACGGGGATAGGGCTTGGGCACAGCAACATCCTTCCAGCCTGCTCGGCGAGCAAGCGATCTCAGATGTCACAGATCCGTGCAGCAGCCCCGACCACCGGTCTACCTCGCCGGACCACGGCTCTACCTCGGCGGACTCCGGTGTTCTCCCGTTGCACGCACGGAGGGGCGCCGACCCGTGCGGGTCGGCGCCCCTCCGTGGGAAGCCTGTGCGGCCGTCGTGACGTTCAGCGTGTCACGCGGACGCGGGCGAACCGTGCGCTCAGAGAGCGTTGACGGCCTTCGCGATGGCCGACTTGCGGTTCGCGGCCTGGTTCGCGTGGATGACGCCCTTCGAGACCGCCTTGTCGAGCTTGCGCGACGCAGCCTGGAGCGCGGTGCTCGCCGCGTCCTTGTCGCCCGCGGCGACGGCCTCGCGCACGCGGCGCACGTACGTCTTGAGCTCGGACTTGACCGCCTTGTTGCGCAGGCGAGCCTTCTCGTTCGTACGGATGCGCTTGATCTGGGACTTGATGTTTGCCACGTGTGGACTCTCTGGTTCTGTTCGCCGGAGCGAGCGGATAGGTCGTAGAGGGCGGCTCCAGCTCCGGGACTGGGGTGGGGAACCCGTGGAGAGGTGCTGGGGCTGTGCCCGCCGACCTGGGCGGACACGCGACCACCAAGACTACCAGCGGTCGTGGTCCGAACTCCAATCCGCAGGAGCCCCACCGGGAAGCACCGTGAGGTCGCCGCGTCACGGCCCCTGTCGGGCGCTCCCGGTCCGGGGGATCAGCGGTGCTGCGAGATGCCCGCCACCACGCGGTCGAAGACGTCGCGGCCGACGACGGCGCCCTCGCGCCGGACGGTGGCCGGGTCGACGCGGAGCACGCGGTCGAGCCGGACCTCGCTGTCGCGGCCCTTCGCGTCCCACGGGCCGGACCCGATGTCGAGCCAGTAGCGGCCCCAGCGCGCCTCGTCGCGGGCGTCGCGCGAGTGGTCCTTGCTCGTGAGCATGACGCCGAGCAGCCACGCGCCGTCCGACCCGACGAGCAGGACCGGCCGGTCCTTGCCCTGCGTGTGGTCCTCCTCGTAGGGCACCCAGGTCCAGACGATCTCGCCGGGGTCCGGGTCGCCGTCGAGCCGCGGCGCGTACTGCGCGCGCACCCGGCCCTCGTAGTCGCCGGGGTACGCGCCGGTCCGGCTGCCGCTCGCCGCGGGCCGCGTCGGGGCTCCGGAGCGCGCAGGGCCGGGCCGCGCCGGGGGAGCCGGCCGCGGGCCGGGGCGCGGGGTGGGCGTCCGGCTCGCTGGCCTCCGCTCCCTCGTGGGCGCGCGCGTCGCCGCGGTGCCCGTGCCCGAGCCGCCCTGCGACGAGCGCGTGAGCCCGGAGACGACGGCGCGTGCCGCGTCGGTGAGTAGTCCCAGCCATCGGTTGCGTGCCACGCGCGCACCCTACCGGCCGGGCCGCGGGCGGCGGGGCGGACGACGTCGCGCCCGCGGGGTCGCTCAGCCGGCGAGGACGGCGTCCACCTCGCGCAGGAAGGCGTCGAGGTCGCCGGGGTTGCGCGACGTGACGAGCGTGTAGCCGTCGTCGTCGCGCACGACGGGGCGGTCCACCCACGCCCCGCCCGCGTTGAGCACGTCGGTCTCGAGCGACGGGTAGCTCGTGAGGGTCTTGCCCTCGACCGCCGCGGCCTCGACGAGCGCCCAGGGGCCGTGGCAGATCGCCGCGACGGGCTTGCCCGCGGTCGTGAACGCGCGGACGAGGCTCACGGCGTCGTCCTGCAGGCGCAGCGCGTCCGCGTTGATCGTGCCTCCGGGCACGAGCAGCAGGTCGTACTCGGCAGGGTCGGCGTCGCCGTGCGTGAGCGTCGGCGTGACGGTGCGGCCGGGGTCCTTGTCGTCCACCAGGGTCTGCACGTCGTCCGCGGACACCGCGGCGACGTCGACCTCCACCCCCTCGCCGCGCAGGTGCTCGAGCGGCACGACGAGCTCGTCCTGCTCGACGCCGTAGTTCGTCACGATCGCCAGCACGCGACGGCCGCGGTGACGGCCGGAGGTCCGGTGCGCGGTGTCCTGGGCCATGAGCGCTCCTCTCGTCACCGGTCGGCCCGGTGCGGCCGGCCGGTCCTCCACGCTAGGTCGGCTCGCGGCGCCCCGCAGGGCGGGCGGGTGCCCGACGCCGGACGTGGGACAATGGAGGCTCCCGCCCGCCCGAGAGCGACCGTCGGCGCGCCCGCCCCCGAGCGCGCGGCCCGACCCGCACGCCACTCCCAGGAGCGCACCCGCGTTGTCCCCGATCCCCAGCGCCCAGCTGAGCACCCGCATCCAGCCCGCGGCCACGCCGCCCGAGCTGATCCGGAACTTCTGCATCATCGCGCACATCGACCACGGCAAGTCGACCCTGGCCGACCGCATGCTGCAGCTCACCGGTGTCGTCGAGCCGCGTGCCATGCGCGCCCAGTACCTCGACCGCATGGACATCGAGCGCGAGCGCGGCATCACGATCAAGTCGCAGGCCGTCCGCATGCCGTGGGCGGTCGTCGAGGACGGGGTCGAGACCCCGCACGCGCTGAACATGATCGACACCCCGGGCCACGTCGACTTCACGTACGAGGTCTCGCGGTCGCTCGCCGCGTGCGAGGGCGCGGTACTGCTCGTCGACGCGGCGCAGGGCATCGAGGCGCAGACCCTCGCGAACCTGTACCTCGCGATGGAGAACGAGCTCGAGATCATCCCGGTGCTCAACAAGATCGACCTGCCGGCCGCGCAGCCCGAGAAGTACGCGGAGGAGCTCGCGAACCTCGTGGGCGGCGACCCGGACGACGTGCTCAAGGTCTCCGGCAAGACGGGCGCGGGCGTCGAGGTGCTGCTCGACCGCATCGTCGAGCGCGTGCCGGCCCCGGTCGGCGACGCCGACGCCCCCGCGCGCGCCATGATCTTCGACTCGGTCTACGACACCTACCGTGGCGTCGTGACGTACGTGCGCGTCGTCGACGGCAACCTCAACCCGCGCGAGCGCATCGTCATGATGTCGACGCGCGCGACGCACGAGCTGCTCGAGATCGGCGTCATCTCGCCGGAGCCGATCGTCACGAAGGGCCTGGGCGTCGGTGAGGTCGGCTACCTCATCACGGGCGTGAAGGACGTGCGCCAGTCCAAGGTCGGCGACACGGTGACGAACGCGGCCAAGCCCGCCGCCGACGCGCTCGGCGGCTACTCCGACCCCAAGCCGATGGTCTTCTCGGGCCTGTACCCGATCGACGGCACCGACTACCCGGTGCTGCGCGACGCGCTCGACAAGCTCAAGCTCAACGACGCCGCGCTCAACTACGAGCCCGAGACGTCGGTCGCGCTCGGCTTCGGCTTCCGCGTCGGGTTCCTCGGCCTGCTGCACCTGGAGATCGTGCGCGAGCGCCTGGAGCGCGAGTTCGACCTCGACCTCATCTCGACCGCGCCGAACGTCGTCTACGACGTGACGCTCGAGGACGGGACGCTCGTCAACGTGACGAACCCGTCGGAGTTCCCGGGCGGCAAGATCAAGCAGGTTAGCGAGCCCGTCGTGCGCGCGACGATCCTCGCGCCGAGCGAGTTCGTCGGCACCGTCATGGGCCTGTGCAACGACCGCCGCGGCCAGATGCTCGGCATGGACTACCTGTCCGAGGACCGCGTGGAGCTGCGCTTCACCCTGCCGCTCGCCGAGATCGTGTTCGACTTCTTCGACCAGCTCAAGTCGCGCACGCGCGGCTACGCGTCGCTCGACTACGAGCCCTCGGGCGACCAGGTCGCCGACCTCGTCAAGGTCGACATCCTGCTCCAGGGCGAGCAGGTCGACGCGTTCAGCGCGATCGTGCACAAGGACAAGGCGTACGACTACGGCGTCATGATGACGGCGAAGCTCAAGGAGATCATCCCGCGCCAGCAGTTCGAGGTGCCGATCCAGGCGGCCGTCGGCGCGCGCGTCATCGCGCGCGAGACCGTGCGCGCGATGCGCAAGGACGTCCTCGCCAAGTGCTACGGCGGCGACATCAGCCGCAAGCGCAAGCTGCTGGAGAAGCAGAAGGAGGGCAAGAAGCGCATGAAGAACATCGGGTCCGTCGAGGTCCCCAAGGACGCCTTCATCGCCGCGCTCTCCTCCGACGCCGCGGGCGGCAAGGACGCCAAGGACAAGTCCAAGAAGTGAGCCCGGCCCTGCCCGACGGCGAGCCGGTCCCGCCCGACGGTTCGCTCCCCGCGTGGGTCGCGGCGGGCGGGCCGTCCCCGGACGGCCGGGACCCGTCGGGCCCGACGGCGCGGCGCGGGTTCGGCGTGTACCTGCATGTCCCGTTCTGCTCGGTGCGGTGCGGGTACTGCGACTTCAACACGTACACGGCGTCCGAGCTCGGCGGGGGCGCGAGCCAGGCGTCGTACGCGAGCACGGCGCTCCTCGAGGTCGACCTCGCGGCGCGCGTCCTGCGCGACGCCGGTCTGCCCGAGCGGCCGGTGTCGACCGTCTTCGTCGGCGGCGGCACGCCCACGCTGCTGCCTGCCGGCGACCTCGCGCGCCTGCTCCACGGCGTGCGGGACGCGTGGGGCCTCGCACCCGACGCCGAGGTGACGACCGAGGCCAACCCGGACTCCGTGACGCCGAAGTCGCTCGCCGAGCTCGCGGCCGCGGGGTTCACGCGCGTCTCGTTCGGCATGCAGTCCGCCGTCCCGCACGTGCTCGCGACGCTCGAGCGCACGCACGACCCGCGCCGCATCCCGGACGTCGTGCGCTGGGCGCGCGACGCGGGCCTCCAGGTCTCGCTCGACCTCATCTACGGCACGCCGGGGGAGAGCCTCGACGACTGGCGGGCGAGCCTCGACGCGGCCCTCGCGACCGGAGTCGACCACGTGTCGGCCTACGCCCTCGTCGTCGAGCAGGGCACCAAGATGGCCGCCCAGGTGCGGCGCGGCGAGGTCGCGCTGCCGAGCGAGGACGACCAGGCGACGAAGTACGAGCTCGCCGACGAGCTCCTCACCGCCGCCGGGCTCACCTGGTACGAGGTGAGCAACTGGGCCCGCACCGACGACGACCGCTGCCGCCACAACCTCGCGTACTGGCGGGGCGACGACTGGTGGGGGATCGGTCCCGGCGCGCACTCGTACGTCGCGGCGCCGTCGGCCGCCCCCGCGCACGCGACGACCCGGCCCGCGGCCGTGACCGACGACACGGGCGCGTCGGTCCAGGACCCGCGGGTCGGCGTGCGATGGTGGAACGTGAAGCACCCGCGCCGGTACGCGGCGCTGCTCGAGGCGGGCACGAGCCCCGCGGCGGGGCGCGAGCTCCTCACGCGGGACGAGGGACGGCTCGAGCAGGCCATGCTCGGCGTGCGGCTGCACGAGGGTCTCGACCTCGCGGTCCTGTCCCCGGCCGGACGGCGCGCCGTCGCCGGGCTCGTCGCGAACGGGCTGCTCGACGGCCGCGCGGCGGTCGCCGGGCGTGCGGTGCTCACCCTGCGGGGGCGGTTGCTGGCGGACACGGTGGTACGGGAGATCACGGACGAGTGACGACGACCTACGAGGCACCTCGACCCGGGACGACCCCTGCGGGGGCCGGTCGCCCGACGCTCGAGGAGCCTCGCGTCGTCGGGCACGTGCGCGCGCCCGGCGCCGGCCGACGACCGGGCCGCCCGACCGTGCGCTACCGCCGGATGCCCGGACTGGACGGGCTGCGGGCGCTGGCCGTCGTCGTGGTGGTCGCGTTCCACCTCGCCCCGGCGACGTTCCCCGGCGGGTACGTCGGGGTCGACGTCTTCTTCGTGCTCTCGGGCTTCCTCATCACGACCCTCCTCGTGCGCGAGCACCGCGACCGGCACCACGTGGGGCTGCGCTCCTTCTGGGCGCGACGTGCCCGCCGCCTGCTCCCCGCGCTCGGGCTGGTCGTCGTGGTGTGCACGGCGGTCGCGGCGGTCGTGGGCGGTGACGTCCTCGTCGGCATCGGCCCCCAGCTCCTCGGCGCCGCGACCTTCACGAGCAACTGGGTCGACGTCGCGAGCGGGGCCACCTACTCGGGAGCGCTGCTCCCGCACCTCTTCGGCAACCTGTGGTCGCTCGCGGTCGAGGAGCAGTTCTACCTCCTGTGGCCGCTCGTCGTCGTGCTCCTGTGCGCCGTGCGGCCCCTGCGCCGTCGGGCGCCGTGGATCGTCGCCGGCCTCGGGCTGGCGTCGGCGGCGCTCATGGCGCTGCTCTACTCGCCCGGCTCCGACCCGACGCGCGTCTACGTCGGCACCGACACCCACCTCTTCGCGCTCATGGCCGGTGCGGCGCTCGCGTTCTGGCACGCGCGCCCGGTCCAGCGTCCCGACGGCGACCCCCGCCCCGGCGCCGACGCGCACGCCCTCCTGCCGGGCGGGCCTCGCGTGCGCACGCCGCGCGGTCGGCTCGCGGTCCTCGCCGCCGGGGCCCTCGGGGCCGCCGTGCTCGTGGTGGCCGTCGCGACGATGCGCTGGGACGGCGCGCTCGCGTACCGCGGCGGCCTGCTCGCGTGCGCCGTCGCCGCGACCGCGGTGCTCAACGCCGTCGTGTGCCTGCCCGGCCTCGGTGCGCAGCTCGACCGCGGCCCGCTCGGCTGGGTCGGACGGCGGTCGTACGGGCTCTACCTGTGGCACTGGCCCGTGCTCGTGCTCGCCGCCGCCGCGCTCGGGACCGTGGTGGGTCCCGTGACCCCGGGCACGGTGCACCCGCTCGTCGTCGTCGTGACGCTCGCCGTGACGGTCGTCGCGGCGGCGCTGTCCTTCCGGTACGTCGAGCGGCCCGTCCTGCGCCGCGGGCTGCGCGGTGCGGCGCGCGACCTCGCACGTCGTCTCCAGCCGACGCCGGGCGAGGCAGGGCCGCGCGTCCTCACCCGTCGCGGCTGGGCCCTGGCGGCGTCGTGCGCGCTCGTCGTCGGCCTCTCCGCCGCCGGGGTCGTCAACGCACCCGCCACGACGAGCGTCGAGCAGCAGATCGCGGCGGGGGAGCAGGTCGCGCGGGCGACGCAGGCCGCGCCGGGCGCGGCGACGCCCGCGGCCGGTCCCGAGGCGGCGGCTCCGGCCGACGGCGCCGAGCCGGCCTCGCCCGCCGCGAGCCCCGAGGCGGCGCCCGCCGAGGCAGCGCCCGACGAGGCGGCGGCACCGGTCGCGGCACCGACGGGCGACCAGGTGACCGTCGTGGGGGACTCCGTGACGCTCGCGAGCGCGCCCGCGCTCACCGGCGCGCTCCCGGGCGCGTACGTCGACGGCGCGGTCTCGCGCCAGGTCAAGGACGGACCGGCGGCGCTCGCCGCCGCGCGCGACGCGGGCGCGCTGCGGCCCTACGTCGTCCTCTCCCTCGGCACCAACAGCACCGCGAGCGCCGCGGCGATGGACGAGCTGCTCGCGGCGGTCGGGCCCGGCCACCGCGTCGTCCTCGTCACCGGGTACGCCGACCGGCCGTGGGTCCCGGGCACGAACGCCGAGATCGTCGCCGCCGCGGGCCGGCACCCCGGCGTGGTCGTCGCGGACTGGTCGGCCGCGGTGGTCGCGGACCCGTCCGTGCTCGGCCCGGACGGCGTGCACCCCACGGACGCCGGAGCGACGACGTACACGACGGTCGTCGTCGACGGCCTGGCCCGTGCGGCGGCGCTGGGCGCCGCGACGAGCTGACCCCTCCACGGCCGCCGTGCCGCGTCCCGCCCGGGAAGCCGGGTGACTTCTGCCGCGCGGCCGGTCCGCCCGGCGTTTCCTCTCGCGCCGTCGTCGGAATGCCGACAGGGTGTATCACGACCGCGAAATGTGCGATCGACACACGACGTCCACATCCTGTCGCGTGGCGGCAGCACCGTCGCGGCCCGTCGACCGACCGAGGAGACCCATGAGCGAGAGCACCGCCGGCGGCCCGCCGCGCGACGAGAACGAGCCGCAGCTCCCGTCGGACGCCCCGGCGCCCGAGAACCCGTACGCGGCGGCCGAGCCACCGGTCCCGACCCAGGAGCCCGTCGCGCAGGAGCCGCCCGCCCCGCAGGCGCCCCCCGCACCGGCGCAGCCCGCGTCACCGCCCCCGGCCTCGCCCTCCGGCGCTCCGGCGGCGGACGCGTACCCGCCCCCGGCGGGACCGCCGCTCGGGCAGCCGTACGGCCAGCAGCCGCCCGGGCAGCCGCCCTACGGCGGGCAGCCCGGCTACCCGCCGTCGGCCGGGCCGTACGGGCAGCCGGGGTACCCCGGTCAGCCGATCCAGGTCCAGGACGCGTTCTCCTACGGCTGGAACAAGTTCACGCAGAACGCCGGGGTCATCCTCGGCGGCGTCCTCACGTACGTCGTGGTGCTCGCCGGTCTGTCGGTCGCGTTCTGGGCGCTCCTCGTCGGGACGGCGACGACGACGATCGACCCGCAGACGGGCGAGATCAGCACGGCGGGCGGGTTCGCGTTCGGGTTCGGGACGTTCCTGTTCGTCGCGGTCCTCGTCGTGCTCGGATTCCTCGTCCAGGCCGCGGTGGTCAACGTGTCGCTGCTGGTCACCCGAGGGAAGACGCTCGAGTACGCGGACTTCTTCCGGTACCCGAACCTCGGCACCGTGATCCTCGTGGCGCTGCTGATCGGTCTCGCATCGGGCGTGCTCGCGATCACGATCGTGGGACCGATCGTGTTCGTGTTCTTCGCCCAGTTCACGCTGTTCTACGTCATCGACAAGAAGCTCGGCGTCCTCGACGCGTTCAAGGCGAGCTTCACCGTCGTGAGCAGGAACCTCGGCACGGTCGTGCTGCTGTTCCTGGGCGTGTACCTGGCCGAGCTCGTCGGGACGCTCCTGTGCTACGTCGGCCTGCTCGTGGCGCTGCCCGTCGCCCAGATCGCGACGGCGTACGTGTACCGCCGCCTCAACGCCGAGCAGCCCGTGTGAGCCGGAGGGCGGCGCGGCTCCCCGCGCGCCCAGGCCCCTGAGCAGCCAGGATAGGACCGAGCACGTCGAGGACGCGTGCTGCCCGCAGCACGTGACGACGAGGAACGAGGTGCACGATGACGGACCCCACGAACCCGGGCGGTCAGCCGCCCCGCGACGACGAGCCGACGCCGCCGGAAGGTTCCGGCCCCCCGCAGCAGCCGGCCGGACCGCCGACCGGTCCGGACCCCGACCGGCCCGCCGGCCCGCCGGCCCCTGACGCCGACGTCCCACCGGCCTCGCCGTACGGCCCCGGCGGGGCGACGCCGCAGGACCCGGCCTCCCCGCCGTCGGGCCCGCCCGCGTGGGGCGCGCCGCAGGACCCGGCCGTCCCGCCGTCGGGCCCGCCCGCCTACGGCGCGCCCGGGGCGTACGGCGCTCCCGCGGGCGCTCCGGGCGACCCCACGGCCCCGGGGCCGACCGCCCCGCCGCCGGGCGCGTACCCGCCCCCGTCCGGCGCCTACCCGCCGCCGCCGGGGACGTACCCGCCCCCGGCGGGTGGCTACGCCCAGCCCGGGTACACCGGGCCCGCGTTCGCGGTCGGTGAGGCGATCTCCTACGGCTGGCGCAAGGTCACCTCGAACCTCGGGCCGTGGATCCTCGTCGCGCTGATCTTCATCGCGGTGAACGTGGCGTGGAGCTTCATCACCGGCGGGTTCGACCAGTTCCAGGACCAGTTCGACTACACGGACACCAACTTCGCTGCCCTCAGCGGCATCACGTTCACGAGCGTCCTGCTCGGGCTCGTCGGCGCCGTCATCGGCTACCTCATCACCGCGTTCTTCACGCGCGGGGCGCTCGACGAGGTGGACGGGCGGCGCCCGGACGTCGCGGCGTTCTTCCGCATCGGCAACGTCGTCAACGTCCTGCTCGCGGCGCTGATCGTCGGCATCCTGACCTACATCGGGCTCTTCCTGTGCATCCTGCCCGGCCTCGCGGTGCTGCTCTTCTCCGCGTTCGTCTACTACGTCGCGCTCGACCAGCGGGTCGACGCGATCACGGCGGTCCGGACGAGCTTCTCGCTCGTCGCCAAGAACTTCGGGCAGGTGTTCCTGCTCCTGCTCGCGCTGTTCGGCATCAACATCCTCGGCGCGATCCCGTGCGGTCTCGGCCTGTTCGTCACGCTCCCGCTGAGCTACGTGGCCGTGGGCTTCGCCTACCGCCGCCTCACCGGGGGCGTGCCGGCCGCCTGACGGCCGGTCGTCGTCGTCCACCACGCCCCGGTGCCGCCCGTCGGTGCCGGGGCGCGGTGCGTCCGGCGCCCGTCGCCGCAGGCGGCGACGGGACGACGCTCAGGGCGCTGTGACGAAGTCGATGAGCTCCTCGACGCGGCCGAGCAGGGACGGCTCGAGGTCCGCGTACGTGCGGACGGTGCCGAGGATGCGCTGCCACGCGCGGCCGACGTCCTCGGCGGTGTCCGCGGGCCAGCCGAGCTCGCGCAGGATGCCGCGCTTCCACTCGGTGCCCCGCTCGATCACCGGCCAGCGGTCCAGGCCGACGCGCGCGGGCTTCACGGCCTGCCACACGTCGACGTACGGGTGCCCGAGCACGAGCACCGTGCCCGCGGGGGAGCGGCGGATCGCGTCGTCGGCGATGCGGCGCTCCTTGCTCCCGGGTACGAGGTGGTCCACGAGCACGCCGACGCGGCGCTGCGGCGTCGGGCCGAACTCCGCGAGCGCCGCCGCGAGGTCGTCGACGCCGTGCAGGGGCTCGACGACGACGCCCTCGACCCGCAGGTCGTCGCCCCAGACCTTCTCGACGAGCTCGGCGTCGTGCTTGCCCTCGACCCAGATGCGGCTGCCGCGGGCCACGCGCGCCCGCTGCCCGACGACGGCCCGGGACCCGGACGCGGTCCGCGTGGGCTCGGCGGGGGCCCGGGAGGTGACGGGCGCGGTGAGCTCGACCGGCTCGCCGTCGACCCAGAACCCCGGTCCGAGCGGGAACGTGCGCGTCCGGCCGGCGCGGTCCTCGAGCACGACGACGTGCATCCCGCCCGACTTCTCGACGCGGACGACCGCGCCGACCCACCCCGTCTGCACCTCCTCGACCACGAGCCCCCGCTCGGCGGCCTGCGGTCGGGACACCGGTCGCGCACGATGATGGACGGGGGCGGGCGTGCCGCCGCCGAGGACGTCGGACCCATAACGATCGAAGGACACGCCCGTCACCCTAGGTCAGCGCCGGACCCACCCCGGCGAGATCGGCCCGTGCGTCGCGAGATCGACCTCCCGAGGGTCGATCTCGGACGCTCGGGCCGATCTCGGCACGCGGCGCCCGCCGCGCGCGGTCCCGGGGAGGGGTGGTACGACGGAGCGGTGAGCCCGCAGCGCCCCGAGCCGGACCCGAACCGCTGGCGCGTGCTGCCCGTCTGCCTCGCGGTCGGCTTCATCACGACGCTCGACGTGTCGATCGTCAACGTCGCCCTCCCGTCGATCGAGTCGTCGCTCGACGCGGGGCCGACGCAGCTCCAGCTCGTCGTCGCGGGCTACACGCTCGCGTTCGGGCTCGCGCTCGTGCCCGCCGGTCGGCTCGGCGACGCCGGCGCCCGGCGGTCCCTGTTCATCGCCGGGCTGGTCGGGTTCGCGCTCATGAGCCTCGCGTGCGGGCTCGCGCCGACGGACGGGTGGCTCGCCGTCGCGCGGCTGCTGCAGGGCGTGAGCGCGGGCGTCCTCAACCCGCAGGTCGTCGGGCTCATCCAGCAGCAGTTCTCCGGGTTCGAGCGCGGCCGCGCGTTCGGCATGTTCGGCGCGACGATCGGGGTCTCGACGGCGCTCGGCCCCCTGCTCGGCGGCCTCATCATCGCGGCGGCCGGCTCCGCGGACGGGTGGCGGTGGGTCTTCCTCGTCAACCTGCCCGTCGTCGCCGTCCTGCTGCCCTTCGCCTGGCGCCTCGTGCCCGCGCCACCGCCCGGCGCCGCACGCACCGCGCGGGGCCCGCGCCGCCTCGACCTCGTCGGGCTGGCGCTGCTGGGTGCGGCGACGCTCGGCGTGATGATGCCGTTCGTCACGACGACCGGCCGCGGCGACGACGCCTCGCGCTGGTGGTGGTTGCTCGTGGCCGCCGCGGCGGGGCTCGCGGCCGTCGTCTGGGAACGGCGGTACCAGCGGCGCACCGGCGAGGCGGTGCTCGACCCGCAGGTCGTCGGGCTCGGGTCGTTCCGCAACGGCGCGCTGCTCGGCCTCGCCTACTTCGCGGGCTTCACGGGCATCTTCCTCGTGGTCACCCTCTACCTGCAGGACGAGCTCGGCTACACGCCGCTGCAGGCGGGGCTCGTCGGGACGCCGTTCGCCGTGGCGTCCGGGGTGTCGGCGTGGTTCTCGGGGCGCTGGGTCGCGCGCTGGGGCCGGCAGCTCGTCGTCGGCGGGCTGGCGCTCGTCCTCGTCGGGGTCGTCGTGTCCGACGCCGTCGTGCGGCTGCTCGGGGACGACCCCGCCGCCGTCGGGCCGGCGCTCGCGGGGGCCCTGCTGGTCGCCGGGGCGGGCAGCGGGACGGTCATCGCGCCGAACCAGACCCTCACGCTCTCCGAGGTGCCCGTGAGCCGCGCGGGCGTCGCGGGGAGCATGCTGCAGCTCGGGCAGCGCATCGGGTCGGCGGTCGGCATCTCGATCGTGCTCTCCGTGTACTACGGGGGCCTCGCGGGCGGCGACACGGCGGCGCACGCGACGGGGAGGGCGCTGCTCGTGACGATCGTGCTCGTCGCGCTCGCGCTCGTCGTCGGGCTCGCCGACCTGCGTTCGCGGCGAGCGGAGGACCGCGGGACGGGCCGCGCGGACGCGTAGGATTGGCACTCGGAGGTCGAGAGTGCCGACGCCCGCGCGCCCGCCCGGGGCGGCGACGGTGCGGCACACGGAGGTGGACGTGAGCGAGGAGCGCCGGCTCGAGGTGCTGCGGGCGATCGTCGAGGACTACGTCCTCACGCGCGAGCCCGTGGGGTCGCGCGTGCTCACCGAGCGGCACGGCCTCGGCGTGTCGCCCGCGACGATCCGCAACGACATGGCGGCCCTCGAGGACGCCGGGTACATCGCGCAGCCGCACACGTCCGCGGGCCGCATCCCCACGGACAAGGGCTACCGCCTCTTCGTCGACCGCCTCTCGGGCGTCAAGCCGCTGTCCGCGCCGGAGAAGCGCGCCATCGAGACGTTCCTGTCCGAGGGCGTGGACCTCGACGACGTCATCGCGCGCGCCGGCCGGCTGCTGGCGCAGCTCACGGGCCAGGTCGCGGTCGTGCAGTACCCGTCGCTGAGCCGGTCCGGGCTGCGCCACCTCGAGCTCGTGCCGGTCGGGGAGTCGCGCCTGCTCGTCGTGATCATCACCGACACCGGGCGCGTCGAGCAGCGCACGCTCGAGGTCGCGAGCGTGCCGGACGAGGGGACCCTCGTCGAGGTCCGGGCGCGGCTCAACGCCGCCGCGGCCGGCAAGCGCCTCACGGACCTCGCCACGGGCCTCGCCGCGGTGACGGAGAGCTTCCACCCCGACGACGCCCCGCTCGTGCGCGCGGTGGGCGACCTCGTCGCCCAGACGCTCGCCGAGGAGAGCGAGGAACGCCTCGTGCTCGCGGGCACGGCGAACCTGGCCCGGGCGGGCATGCGGTTCGAGCACGCGCTGCGCCCGGTCCTCGAGGCGCTCGAGGAGCAGGTCGTCCTCCTGGGTCTCCTCACGGAGATGGCGGCCGAGTCCGGCGTGAGCGTGCGGATCGGGCACGAGACCCAGCTCGAGGGCCTCGTGGAGACCTCCGTCGTGACGACCGGTTACGGTAACGACGGTGACACGGTCGCCCTCGTCGGCTCGATCGGGCCGACCCGCATGGACTACCCCGGGACCATCGCGGCGGTGCGCGCCGTCGCGCGCTACCTGTCACGGGTGCTCGGCACGTGAGCCCCGCCGCGGCCTCCCCGCACGCGGCAGGCACCCTCGACGACCGGCCCCGTGCCGGCCTCACGACCCGCACCAGACCCTTCACGACCGGCCCCGTGCCGGCCTCACGACCCGCACCAGCAGAGAGTGACGTGTGAGCGACTACTACGAGATCCTGGGCGTGGCGCGCGACGCCAGCCAGGACCAGATCAAGAAGGCGTACCGCAAGCTCGCGCGCGAGCTGCACCCGGACGTCGCGGGCGAGGAGGCGGGCGACCGCTTCAAGGACGTGGCGCGCGCGTACGAGGTGCTCTCCAACCCGGAGAAGCGCCAGCAGTACGACCTCGGCGTCGACCCGAGCGCCCCCGGCGGCGGCGCCGGCCCCATGGGCGGCGGGTTCGGCTTCCAGGACATCTTCGAGACGTTCTTCGGCGGCGGCCAGGCGCAGCAAGGGCCCATCCCGCGCGCCCGGCGCGGCCAGGACGCGCTCGTGCGGCTCGACATCGACCTGTCCGAGGCCACGTTCGGCGCGCAGCGCGAGCTCCAGGTGGACACGGCGGTCGTGTGCGGGACGTGCGGGGGCTCGTGCTGTCGCCCGGGCACCTCGCCCCGCACGTGCGACGTCTGCCACGGCCGCGGCACGGTCCAGCGCGTCGCGCGCTCGTTCCTCGGCCAGGTCATGACGAGCGCCCCGTGCGCCGCGTGCCAGGGCTTCGGCACCGTCATCCCCGAGCCGTGCGCCGAGTGCTCGGGCGAGGGCCGCGTGCGCAGCCGCCGCAGCCTCACGGTCAACGTCCCCGCGGGCGTCGACACCGGCACGCGCATCAAGCTCACCGCGCAGGGCGAGGTCGGCCCGGCCGGCGGCCCGGCGGGCGACCTCTACGTCGAGATCCGCGAGCGCAACCACGACACGTTCGTGCGCCGCGGCGACGACCTGCACTGCACCCTCCAGGTGCCCATGACGGCGGCGGCGCTCGGCACGGTGCTCGAGCTCGAGACGCTCGACGGCGCGCAGGAGATCGACCTGCGCCCGGGCACCCAGCCGGGCCAGATCGTCACGCTGAAGAACCTCGGCGTGGGGCACCTGCACGGCAGCGGCCGCGGTGACCTCAACGTCCACATCGAGGTCCAGGTGCCGCGCGAGCTCAGCGAGGAGCAGGAGCAGCTCCTGCGCTCGCTCGCCGCGATGCGTGGCGAGGAGCGGCCGGAGCCGCGCCTGTCCGCGGCGCACCCCGGCGTGTTCTCGCGCCTGCGCGACAAGCTCTCCGGACGCTGAGGGGAGCGGGCGCGTGAGTGCTCCGGTGTTCCTCGCCGAGACCGGGCTCGACGCCGTCGCGCCCGGCGACCGCTACGTCCTCGACGGCGCCGAGGGCCGCCACGCGGGCGTCGTCCAGCGCCGCGGGGCGGGCGAGCGGGTCGACGTCGTGGACGGGGACGGCCTGCGCCTGCTCTGCGTCGTCGAGCACGCCGACGCGGGCCGCGTGACCCTGCTCGTCCAGGAGGTCGACCGGGAGCCCGCGCCCGCGGTCGTCGTGACGCTCGTGCAGGCTCTGGCCAAGGGCGACCGGGACGAGATGGCGATCGAGGCGGCGACCGAGATCGGGGTCGACGTCGTGGTCCCCTGGCAGGCGGAGCGCTCCGTCGTGGTGTGGCGCGGCGAGCGCGCCGCGAAGTCCCGTGCGCGCTGGCTCGCGACCGTCCGCACGGCGACCAAGCAGGCGCGGCGCGCGCGCCTGCCGCAGGTCGAGGTGGCCGTCGACTCGCGCGGCCTCGCGGCGCGCGTGAGCGACGTCGTCGCGGCCGGCGGGCGGGCGATCGTGCTGCACGAGGAGGCCGTGACGCCGCTCGCGGACGTCGCGCTGCCCGACGGCCCGACCGCCGACGGCGGGGCGGCGCCCGAGGTGCTGGTCGTCGTCGGCCCCGAGGGCGGGATCTCCGACCGCGAGGTCGCCGACCTCACGGCGGCCGGCGCGGTCGCGGCCCGGCTGGGCCCGCACGTGCTGCGCACGTCGACCGCCGGTCCCGTTGCCGTCGCCCTCCTCGCCGAGCGGCTCGGCCGCTGGGGCGTGGCGACCGGGCCTGGACTAGCCTCGGGGTCATGACGAGCACCGACGCACGCACGGACCCGGACTGCCTCTTCTGCCGCATCGTCGCGGGCGAGCTGCCCGCCGACGTCGTCGCGACGAGCGACCGCGCGATCGCGTTCCGCGACATCAACCCGCAGGCGCCCGTGCACGTGCTCGTCGTGCCGCGCGACCACCACGGCGACATCGCCCAGCTCGCGGCGGCCGACCCGGCGCTGCTCGCCGACGTCGTCGCGCTGGCCGACGAGGTCGCGGGCGACCAGGCCGACGGCCAGTTCCGCCTCATCTTCAACTCCGGCCCGCGCGCCGGGCAGAGCGTGTTCCACGTGCACGGGCACGTCATCGCCGGCGCGGAGCTCGGCTGGACGCCCGCCTGAGCCCTGCGCGAAAGGACGTGTGGGGCCCGGGCGCGCTCGGTACGATGGAGGCGATCTGCGGGGCCGTGGCGGCCCCGGTACCACCGTCCGACCGAAGGAGCGCAGCGGCGCAAGCCGGCTCATGACCTCTCTGTCCCGAGAACCCGACCCTCAGCCGCACCGGGTCGAGCACCGCATCGTCATCCCGAACCACGTGCCGATGGTGGCGCTCCTCGGCAGCCGCGACTCCGTGCTCCGGGCCGTCGAGGAGGGGTTCGGCTCGGTCGACGTGCACGTGCGCGGCAACGAGATCGCGGTCTCCGGTCCTCCGGGGGACGTCGCGCTCGCCTCGCGCCTGCTCGACGAGCTCGTCGAGGTCGTGGAGGCCGGCACGCCGCTCACGGCGGACGTCGTGTCGCGCTCCATCTCGATGCTCACGGCCGCGACCGCATCGCGACCGGCCGAGGTGCTGACGCTCAACATCCTGTCGAGCCGCGGGCGCACGATCCGGCCCAAGACCGTGGGGCAGAAGCGCTACGTCGAGGCGATCGACGCGAGCACCATCACGTTCGGCATCGGGCCCGCGGGCACGGGCAAGACGTACCTCGCGATGGCCAAGGCCGTGCAGGCGCTGCAGTCCAAGCAGGTCAACCGGATCATCCTCACGCGCCCGGCGGTCGAGGCGGGGGAGCGGCTCGGGTTCCTGCCCGGCTCGCTCACGGAGAAGATCGACCCGTACCTGCGCCCGCTGTACGACGCGCTGCACGACATGATCGACCCCGACTCGATCCCCAAGCTCATCGAGGCGGGCACGATCGAGGTCGCGCCGCTGGCGTTCATGAGGGGTCGCTCGTTGAACGACTCCTTCATCATCCTCGACGAAGCGCAGAACACGACGACCGAGCAGATGAAGATGTTCCTCACGCGCCTCGGGTTCGGGTCGCGCATGGTCATCACGGGCGACGCGACGCAGGTGGACCTGCCCGGCGGCACCCAGTCCGGGCTGCGCGTGATCGAGGACGTCCTCACGGGCGTGGACGACGTCGAGTTCTGCCGCCTCACCTCGTCGGACGTGGTGCGCCACCGGCTGGTGAGCGAGATCATCGACGCGTACGCGCGGTGGGACCTCACGTCCGGCGCCGGGGCACGACAGGGGACGGGCGGCGGACCGCGCCGCCGCGACGACGAGCGCCGCGGACGCCCCGCGGGCAGGGACCGACGGACGAGGGACGACGCGTGAGCATCGAGGTCAACAACGAGACGGAGACCGAGGTCGACGAGGCCGAGTTCGCGGCGCTCGCGCGCTACGTGCTCGACGCGATGCGCGTGCACCCGCAGAGCGAGCTGTCGATCCTCTTCGTCGACACGGACGTCATGACCGAGCTGCACGTGCGCTGGATGGACGAGCCGGGCCCGACGGACGTGCTCTCGTTCCCCATGGACGAGCTGCGGCCCGGCCGCGACGGCGAGGTGTCCGGCCCCGGCCAGCTCGGCGACGTCGTGCTGTGCCCGGAGGTCGCCGCGCAGCAGGCGGTGACCGCGGGCCACTCGACGGCGGAGGAGATGCTGCTGCTCACGACGCACGGCATCCTGCACCTGCTCGGCTACGACCACGCCGAGCCGGAGGAGGAGAAGGAGATGTTCGCGCTGCAGCGCAAGCTGCTACTGACCTTCCTCGCGGGCCGGTGAGCGGCGAACCCGTCGCGCTCCTGGCGGTCCTGACCGTCCTGACGGTCGTGCTCGCCGCGGCGCTGAGCGCCGGCGAGGCGGCGGTGCTGCGCGTGACGCGCGCGGCGGTGAGCGAGGCCGCGCTCGGCGACGACCTGACGACCCCGCCGCGGCCCTCGGGGCGCCGTGCGCTGGCCCTGCTCGTCGACCCGGCGGCGACGGCCCGTTCGGTCGGCTTCGTGCGCGTCGTCGCCGAGGTCGCCGCGATCACGTGCCTCACGCTGCTGGTCGCGGCGTGGCTCGAGCCGTGGTGGCAGGTCCTGCTCGTCGCGCTCGCGGTGAGCGTCGTCGTCGGTCTCCTCGTGGTGCGCGTCAGCCCCCGGTCGCTGGGCCGCCGGCACGCCGTCCGCGTCCTGCTCGCGCTCTCGGGCCTGCTCACGGGGATCGTCGCCGCGACCCGCTGGCTCACGCGCCTCGCGCCCGCCCCCGACTCGGCCGCGCACGAGCGCGAGCTCCAGGACATGGTGGACCGGGTGAACGAGTCCGACGTCATCGAGGAGGAGGAGCGCGAGCTCATCCGCTCCGTCTTCGAGCTGGGCAGCACGCTCACGCGCGAGGTCATGGTGCCGCGCACGGACATGGTCACGACCTCGCGGGACACGCCGCTGCGCAAGACGCTGTCCCTGTTCCTGCGCTCGGGCTTCTCCCGCATCCCCGTGACGGGGACGTCCGCGGACGATCTCGTGGGCGTCGCCTACTTCAAGGACGTCGTGCGCGTGCTGCAGGGCGGCCCGGGGACGGACGCCCGGCCGGTCGGCGACGTCGCGCGCGCCGCGATCTTCGTGCCCGAGTCCAAGCCCGTCGACGACCTCCTGCGCGAGATGCAGGCGTCGTCGTCGCACATCGCGATGGTCGTCGACGAGTACGGCGGGATCGCGGGCCTCGTGACGATCGAGGACGCGCTCGAGGAGATCGTCGGCGAGCTGACCGACGAGCACGACCGGCCCGAGCCCGAGGTCGAGGACCTCGGCGAGGGCGTGCTGCGCGTGCCCGCGCGCCTCGGCGTGGACGAGCTCGGCGAGCTCTTCGGGCTCGACCTGGACGACGACGACGTGGACACCGTCGGCGGCCTGCTCGCCAAGACCCTCGGCAAGGTCCCGCTGCCCGGCTCCGTGGCCGACGTCCACGGCCTGCGGATCGAGGCCGACCGGGTCGAGGGCCGGCGCAAGCAGCTCGCGACCGTCCTCGTCTCCCACGCCGCCGCAGCATCGGCGGTGCCGTCCGCGGCGCCCCACGAGCCGGAGACCCCGGCCGACACCCGACCCTCCCTCCCGACCGTGAAGGACACCCCGTGAGCACGACCACCCCCGAGCACCGCTCCGGATTCGCCTGCCTGGTCGGGCGGCCCAACGCCGGCAAGTCGACCCTGACCAACGCCCTCGTGGGCCAGAAGGTCGCCATCACGTCCGGGCGGCCGCAGACGACCCGGCACACGATCCGCGGGATCGTGCACCGGCCCGACGCGCAGCTCGTGCTCGTCGACACCCCGGGCCTGCACCGGCCCCGCACGCTGCTCGGGGAGCGCCTCAACGACCTCGTGCGCGAGACGCTGACGGAGGTCGACGTCATCGCGTTCTGCCTGCCGGCGGACCAGAAGATCGGGCCGGGCGACCGGTTCATCGCGAACGAGCTCGCCGAGCTCATGCGCGGGCGCCGGGGCACGCCGGTCGTCGCCGTCGTGACGAAGGCCGACCTCGTGGACCGCGGCACGCTCGCCGCGCACCTGCTCGCCGTCGACCGGCTCGGGGAGATCGCGGGCGGCTGGGCGGACATCGTCCCGGTCTCCGCGCAGGACGGGTACCAGGTCGACGTCCTCACCGACGTCCTCGTGTCCCACCTGCCGGAAGGCCCGGAGCTCTACCCGGGCGGCGAGCTCACCGACGAGCCCGAGGCCGTGATGGTCGCGGAGCTCGTGCGCGAGGCCGCGCTCGAGGGCGTGCGCGACGAGCTGCCGCACTCGCTCGCCGTCCAGGTCGAGGAGATCGTGCCCCGCGAGGGCAGCGGCGACGAGGCGACCGGTCGCCCGCCGCTGCTCGACGTGCGGGTCAACCTCTTCGTCGAGCGCGACTCGCAGAAGGCGATCGTCATCGGCCGGGGCGGCTCGCGGCTGCGCGACGTCGGCACGCGCGCCCGGCACGGCATCGAGGCGCTCCTCGGGACCCGCGTCTTCCTCGACCTGCACGTGAAGGTCGCCAAGGACTGGCAGCGCGACCCGAAGCAGCTCCACCGCCTCGGCTTCTGAGGCTCCGCGGGCGACCGGTCGGGGGGATGGCCCCCGCCCGGTCGTCGGGGCGTCACCAGGGACCGGCGTCCGGGGTGCGACGTACGATTCCCCGGTGATCTTCCGGACCGCCGCGACCACCGCCGCCCTCGCGATCGTCCTCGCGATCGTCGGGGCGGTCACGGGACCGCAGTGGGACCCGGTGCCCGTGACCGAGCACCTGGAGCCCGCGACGCCCGACACGACGATCGGCGGCCAGCCCCCCGGCGGCGCCGACCCCGTCGGCACGTACGACGTGCGCGAGACGGACGTGACGATCCGGCTCGACGGCGCGACGGTCGGCGGCATCCTGCGCGAGCCCGTCGATGCGGGCAACGACCTCCCGGGCGTGGTGTTCGTGCACGGCGCGGGCACGGGCCTGGCCACGGAGGCCTTCGTGGACGTCGCGACCGACCTCGCGAGCGCCGGCGTCGTCACCCTCGTGCCCGACAAGCGCCTCGACACGTACACGACGCGTCACCGCGACTACGAGGCGATGGCGCGCGACTACGAGCACTCGGTCGACCTGCTGCGCGCGCGGCCCGGGGTCGACCCGGAGCAGGTGGGGCTGTACGGCGAGTCGGAGGGTACGTGGATCGTGCCGGTCATGGCGGTGGCGGACCCGACGATCGCGTTCTCCGTGCTCGTGTCCGCCCCGGTCGTGCCGCCGCGCCAGCAGGCCGCGTTCGCGGTCGACAGCTACCTGCGCAACACGGACGTCCCGCACGGGGTGTTCCGGGCGATCCCGCGCGCGGTCGGCATGGCGATCCCCGGGGGCGGGTTCGAGTACGCCGACTTCGACGTCGAGCCGTTCCTCGAGCGGCTCACCCAGCCTGTCCTCGTGGTCTACGGCACCGCGGACCCGTCGATGCCGGTCGAGCAGGGGGCGCGGCAGATCCTCGACGCGACCGGGCCGTCGTCGGCGTCGGGCGGCGCCGACGTCACCGTCCGGTTCTACGAGGACGCGAACCACGGCATCAAGATCGACGAGGTGCTCGTCCCCGACTTCCCGCGCGACCTCGGCGCCTGGATCACGTCCCTCCCGGACAGCGCGACCGCGCAGCCGCAGGTCGCCGGCGCCGAGCCGAACCAGCAGTACCTCGCCGGGCCCGTCCCGACCCCGCGCTGGCTCGGCAACGGCGACCTCCTGGTCGGGCTCGTGCTCGGCGCGGTGGGCCTCCTCGTGCTCGGGCCGCTCGTCGGGCTCGCCGGGGGGCTCGTGCGCCGTCTGCGCCGCGTCGCCGGGCGCCCGAGCGCGCCCGCCGGTCTCGCGCCCGGCTTCCGCGCGCCGCTCGCCGGGCTCGGGGCGGGAGCCCTCGGGACGACGGTGGCCCTCGTGGTCTACCTCGTCGCCGTCGCCCGGCTCGCCCTGGACTACGAGAAGGACGCCTGGGTCGTGCAGGGCGGCTGGATCGGGGTGCGCCTCGTCGGGCTCGCGACGCTCGTCGCCGCGGCCCTCCTGATCAACCGCTCCGCCGAGGTCCGGACGGCTCGGCGCGCCGCGGCGGACCTCGCCGACGCGGCCGGCCCGGGCGCCGTCGAGGAGGGCCGGGCCGGGGTGCTGCGGGTCGCGCGCGGCCTGACGACGCGCGTCATGCTGTGGTGCGTCGTCGCGGGGGCCGCGATCCTCCTCGTGATCCTCGCGTACTGGGGCGTGTACCAGCTCGGCATCTGACCGCCCGCCCGGGCGCGGGCGCCACCGCGTGCGTATCGTGGACAGGTGAGGCGCCGTCGGCTCGCGCAGGACCGGGCGGCTCGTGCCGGGCACGTCACCCACGAGCCGACGACGGACGGTGCCAGCGCGTCGGCGGGCGCCGTCAGCTTCGAGCTCCTGCCTCCCGAGCTGCGCACGGACGAGCGCTTCGACGCCGTGTTCGACGGCGAGCCGGAGGCCGCGCGCGGGCGTGGACGGTCCCGGGGGAGCGGCGGCACCGACGCGCCGCGGCGCGCCTGGTACGCGCACCCCGTCCCGTGGGTCGCCGTCGCGGTCGCCGCCGCGTTCGCGGGCTCGGTCGCCTTCACGGCCTCGATGGAGGACGCGCGGCCCGTCGACGTCACCGCGCTCGCCGGCGGGCTGCGCCCGCTCGAGGAGCCGCCCGAGCCGCGCTGGTCCGTCCCGGTCGCGCCGGTGTCCGAGGTCGTCCCGGCGCTGGGCGCCGTCGTGACGGTCGACGACCGCCTCACCGCGTACTCGGTCGACGACGGCTCGGAGATCTGGCGGTCCGAGCGCCTCGGGGACCGGGCCACGTGCCTGCCGGCCCAGGGCGAGCCCGCCCGGGAGGTGGTGGTGTGCGCCGTGCCGTCGGGGTGGCGCGAGCAGGTCGCCCAGCTGGTCACCGTCCGGTCCGCGACGGGCGAGGTCGTCGGCGACCGCACGGTCGAGACCGCCGGCCGCCTGTCGGTCGTGCCGGTCGGCGCCACCGACGTCGTGCGCGCGTGGTGGCGCGGCGGCGAGGTCGCGCTCGTGCGCGAGGACGCGGCGACCGGAGAGGTCCGCTGGGACCGGTCGCTCCCGCACGACGGGCTCGGGCGCGGGGGCGACGTCGTGCTCGACGTCCGCCGCGGGGTGGTCGACGTCCTGGCGCCGGGCGTCGCCGCGGCGCTCACGGAGGACGGCCGCTCGCTCGTCGAGGACGACGTGTGGACGATCGTGCGGCTCCAGGACGGCCGCTACGTCGGGAACGAGTACGGGCGCGGCACGGCGACGGTGTTCACGGCCGCGGGCGAGCCGGACTTCCGGATCAAGGGCCGCGTCCTCGAGGCGCCCCTCTCGGACGGGTCCGCACCGGGCGTGATCGTCACGAACACGTTCGGGAGCATCGTGGGGGTCGACGCGGCGACCGGCTCGGAGCTCTGGTCCCTCCCGGGGACCGGCCTTCGGGCCGTCGCCCGCGTCGACGGGCGCGTCGTCGTCCAGACGGACTCGGCGTACCGCAGCGTCGACGCGCGCACCGGCGAGGAGGTCTGGGCCGTGGACGTCGACGACAGCGGGCCGTGGCCGGTGCTCACGGACGGACGGTCGCTCTTCGTGACCGAGCGCGGCCGCGAGGGTCAGGCGCTCGTGTCGCTCGCGCTCGACGACGGCGCCGTCGAGTGGCGCTGGGCCCTGCCCGAGGACACGTACCACGTGGTCGCCGTCGAGGGCCGGCTCTTCCTGCTCGGCGTCGACCGGCTGACGGCCGTGTCCTGAGCCGTCCCGTCGGATCGGGGTCCGCGCCGCGTGGGCGCTTGAAGACGCACGTGATGAACCGGTAGAAACGGTCGGGGCCCGTCGGGCCGGCGTGCGTGCGTACGGCACGGCGCGACAGCGTAGGGAGTGCACGATGACCAACCAGACAGAGCCGGCCGAGGACCCGCAGCCGCGCGCTGCGGGCACCGGGCCGACCACGGCGCCCGACGGCGTCGCGGTGGGTGACGGGGACTCCTCGGCCGAGCGCGCACCCGGCGGGGCACCCGCCGAGCCGGGCGCCGGGGACGACGGCCGACCGGGCGGCACGGAGGGGGCCGAGGCTCCCGCCGAGCAGGCGGCCGCGGCCGCCGCACCGGGTCCGGTCTCGCCCTTCGCCGGGATGCCCGTGAGCGACTACGTGCGCGACGGCGTCGCCGCGCTCCTGCTGCTCGTGTCCCTCGCGCTGCCGTGGGACGTCGCGAGCCGCGCGTCCGACAAGATCGAGGTCGTCCTGCTGACGATCCTCTCCCTGCTCACCCTGGCGCTGCCGTACCTGGCCCGCACCGGGGTGCTGCCCGCGACCTGGACCGTGCACACGACGCGCACCGTCCGCCTGCTCGCCAACGCCCCGTACGTCCTGCTCGTGGGCGTCTACCTCGTCGTCGACGTCGTCGGGGGCGGGGACTTCGGCGACGGCTGGGGCGGCGTCGGCTCCGCGGCCGCGCTCGGTCTCGCGGGCGCGCTCCTCGCGGCGCAGCCGCGCGAGAGCGAGCTCGGCCCCGAGGACCAGGACCGCGCGGTCTCGAACCGCTGGCTCCAGGCGCTCCTCGTGGGGGCCGCCGTCCTGGCGGTGACCGTCCTGCTCACGATCATCCTCACCGTCACGGGGACCCGCCTCGGCGGCGCGCTCTTCGTCCTGCTCGTGCTCGTCTCCGCGCTGTTCGTCCTCGCGCTCGTCGGCCTGCCGACGTACGGCACGTGGCGCCGGTCCGAGGCGGCGCGCCTCACGCTCGTCGGGCTGGGCGTCACCCTCGCGGTGGCGTTCGTGCTCGGCTCGGGCAACAACGGCCTCGTCACGATCGAGAGCACGCACGGCGGCCGGTTCGGGCTCGTGCTCGTCCCGGCGCTCGCGGCGATCGCCGCGGCGCCCGCCGTGCACCGGGCGATGACCGCGGCCGACCCCGTGACGACGTGGGTCCGCGTCGCCGTGAACGCCCTCGACCTCGCGCTCGTCGTCGCGGGGTACGTCGCCGTGAGCGCCGTGCTCACGCTGGCCGACGGCGCCCGGGGCGTGCCCGTCGTGCTCGCCGTCGTGGTGGGCGTGCTCGCGGCGGCCGTCGCGTTCGTCGCGCGCCGCTCGCTCGCCCGCGACGCGACGACGGGCCGTCCGCTCGCCCTCGGTGGCGCCGGCGCCGTGGCCCTGCTGGGCATCGTCCTGCTCGTCGTGACGTCCAACCGGGTCGTGCTCGGCGGCGGCGTCGAGCACGTGCTCCTCGCCTTCGGGCTGCCGCTGCTCGTCGTCGGCGCCCTGACCGTCCCGCGCGAGGTGCGCGCGTACTTCGCCGAGCACCGTCCGGTGCCCGCCGCTGCCGCTGGGGAGGCGTCGCAGGCGTACGTCTGGCAGCCGCCCGCGCCCAAGCCGGTCCGTCCGGCGCCCGTCGCGCCGGCCGGGCCGGTGGCGGCACAGCCGCCGACCGGCGCCTACACCGGGGCGCCGCACGGTGCCGGCGCCTACCCGGGTGCCGCGCACACCGGACCGGTCGCCGCGCAGCAGCCCGGGCAGGACCGCTGGGCGCCCGCGGGCGGCGACGCGACCGAGGTCCTCCCGGTCCAGCAGGTCGAGCCCGAGCGCAGCGGGTACGCGGCACGCCCGGGGCTGGACCCCGACCAGGGCCCCTCGACCGCCGTCATGCCGGCGTACCAGGAGGGACAGCCGGGCACCGGCCCGCAGCCGACCGCGCAGCCCGGCGCCGGGTACCCCGCGCAGGGCTACGGGCAGGGGTACGGCCAGCAGCACGGCCAGCAGGGCTACGGCGCCGGGTACGGGCAGCAGCCCGCGGCGCAGCCGCAGCAGTCGTACTCCCCGCCGGCGCAGGCCGCCCAGGCCCCGGGGTTCACGGCCGCCCAGGCGCTCGACCCGAGCACGCCGCTCGAGGTGCTCGCGCAGATCGTCCAGGACGCGCCGCACCTGCGGCCCCAGGTGGCGGCGAACCCGTCCACCTACCCCGCGCTGCTCGAGTGGCTCGGCAACCTCGGCGACCCCGCCGTCGACGCCGCGCTGCGCTCGCGCCGCTGACCGACCGACGACGCCCGGCCGACCTCCTCGGAGGCGGCCGGGCGTCGTCGTGCCGTGCACGCGGGGGCGCGCGCGGACGGCTCTGGTGCACGGTCGCGCGACGTGCCCGAGGAGCGGACGTCCGCGGGGCACGGACGGCGGAGGAGTACAGTGGGCGACGTGCACCTGATGCGGCAGCTCCTCCTTCGTTGCCGCGGCGAGGCTCTCTAGCCGGTCCCTCGTCGCGGTGGTCGGTGTGCCGGCTGACACCCATCAGACGACCCGAAGGACCCACGATGAACGCCTCAGCCCCCTCCTCGACGCCCGCCGCCACGGACGCGAACCCGCAGCAGCCGTCGGGCATGCCGATCCACAAGTACCTGCCGTTCCACCGGCAGATCGACGTGTCGGTGCCCGACCGCACGTGGCCCGACAAGCGCATCGAGACCGCCCCGCGCTGGTGCGCGGTGGACCTGCGCGACGGCAACCAGGCCCTCATCGAGCCCATGAACGCGGAGCGCAAGCTGCGCATGTTCGAGCTGCTCGTCGAGATGGGCTACAAGGAGATCGAGGTCGGCTTCCCGTCTGCTTCGCAGACCGACTTCGACTTCGTCCGGATGCTCATCGAGGAGGACCGCATCCCCGACGACGTCGTCATCCAGGTCCTGACGCAGTCGCGCGAGCACCTCATCGCCCGGACCTACGAGGCCATCAAGGGCGCCAAGCAGGCGATCGTCCACCTGTACAACTCGACGTCGGTGCTGCAGCGCGAGGTCGTCTTCCGCTCCGACCCCGAGGGCATCATCGCGATCGCCGTCGACGGCGCGCGCCTGTGCAAGAAGTTCGAGGAGACGGTCCCCGAGACCACGGTCTACTACGAGTACTCGCCCGAGTCGTACACCGGCACCGAGCTCGAGTTCGCCGCCCGGATCTGCAACGAGGTGCTCGACGTCTTCGAGCCCCGCCCCGACCGCAAGGTCATCATCAACCTGCCGGCGACGGTCGAGATGGCGACGCCCAACGTCTACGCCGACTCGATCGAGTGGATGAACCGGCACCTGAACCACCGCGAGAACGTCGTCCTGTCGCTGCACCCGCACAACGACCGCGGCACCGCGGTCGCCGCGGCCGAGCTGGGCTACCAGGCGGGAGCCGACCGCATCGAGGGCTGCCTGTTCGGCAACGGCGAGCGCACCGGCAACGTGTGCCTCGTGACGCTGGGCATGAACCTGTTCAGCCAGGGCGTCGACCCGCAGATCGACTTCTCCGACATCGACCACGTGCGCCGCACCGTCGAGTACTGCAACCAGCTCGGCGTGCCCGAGCGGCACCCGTACGCCGGCGACCTCGTCTTCACGGCGTTCTCCGGCTCGCACCAGGACGCCATCAAGAAGGGCTTCGACGCCATGGCCGTCCACGCCGAGGCGGAGGGCAAGACCGTCGACGACCTCGTGTGGGCCGTGCCGTACCTGCCGATCGACCCCAAGGACGTCGGCCGCTCCTACGAGGCCGTCATCCGCGTCAACTCGCAGTCCGGCAAGGGCGGCATCTCCTACCTGCTGAAGTCGGAGCGCCACCTCGACCTGCCGCGCCGCCTGCAGATCGAGTTCTCCCAGGCCGTGCAGCACCACACCGACCAGCAGGGCACCGAGGTCACGGGCGACGACATCTGGCGGATCTTCTCCGACGAGTACCTGCCCGTCGAGGCCGACTCCGGCCTGGAGCCGTGGGGCCGCCTCAAGCTGCGCTCCACGCGCGCGTCGTCGAGCGAGGACGGGCCGGACACGCTGAGCGTCGACGTCGTCGACCGCGGCGAGCAGCTCACGCTCGAGGGCACCGGCAACGGCCCCGTCGCCGCCTTCGTGGACGCGGTCGCCCAGGTGGGCGTCGACGTCCGCGTCCTCGACTACGCCGAGCACGCCCTGTCCGAGGGCGGCGACGCGCTCGCCGCCGCCTACGTCGAGTGCCAGGTGGGCGACGACGTCCTGTGGGGCGTCGGGATCGACCCGTCGATCACGACGGCCTCGCTCAAGGCCATCGTGTCCGCGGTGAACCGCGCGGAGCGCACCGTCTCCTGAAGATGCCACGCAGCCCTCGCCCGACCCGTCGGGCGGGGGTTGCGTCGTGCTGACGAGACGCGAGAAGTGGCCCCCGCCGGCAGCCTGGGAGGGGCAACGTCTCGCGTCTCGTGACCAGGGTTCCGGTGCGGGTCGCACGGGACGTGGGTGGGATGACGGACAATAGGGGCGTGGTGCTGTACCGAGACGACGCGATCGTGCTGCGCGCCCAGAAGCTGGGCGAGGCGGACCGCATCGTCACCCTCCTGACGCGCGAGCACGGGAAGGTGCGCGCCGTGGGCAAGGGCGTGCGGCGCACGTCGTCCCGGTTCGGGGCGCGGCTGGAGCCGTTCATGGTCGTGGACGTCCAGCTGTACGCGGGACGGTCGCTGGACACGGTGACGCAGGCGGAGACGATCGGCCCGTACGCGCGGCGGATCTGCGAGGACTACGGCCTGTACACCGCGGGGGCGGCGATGCTCGAGACGGCGGAGCGGCTCGTCGCCGACGAGCGCGAGCCCGCCGTGCAGCAGTACTGGCTGCTCGCGGGGGCGCTCCGGGCGCTGTCCGAGCAGGCGCACGCGCCGAGCCTGGTGCTCGACTCCTACCTCCTGCGCGCGCTGGCCGTCGCGGGCTGGGCGCCGTCGTTCGTCGACTGCGCGCGCTGCGGCGAGCCGGGCCCGCACCACGCGTTCGCCGTCGCGCAGGGGGGTGCGGTCTGCTCGCGCTGCCGCCCGCCCGGGTCGACGGCGCCCGCGCCCGAGACCTTCGCCCTCCTTGCCGCGCTGCTCGCGGGGGAGTGGGAGACCGCCGACGCCTCGGACGCCCGGCACCGCAAGGAAGCGAGCGGCCTCGTGGCCGCCTACAGCCAATACCACCTGGAGAGAACGTTGCGATCACTGCGCATGGTCGAGCGGGACGCGCCCGTCGCCCCGTCTGCCGCCTCGCCCGCGGGGCCGGTCGGCGCCGCCGCCGACCGTCGGGGCACGGGGGCGGACGCCTGATGGCGAAGCGGACCTATGCTCCGCCGTTCCCGCACCCCAGCGGTGCGCGACCGCCGGCGATCCCGGCGCAGTTCGTGCCGAACCACGTGGCCGTCGTCATGGACGGCAACGGCCGCTGGGCCAACGCGCGCGGTCTGCCCCGCACCGCGGGCCACGAGGCGGGCGAGGCGGCGCTGCTCGACGTCGTCGCGGGGGCGATCGAGATCGGCGTCAAGCACGTGTCGGCGTACGCGTTCTCGACGGAGAACTGGAAGCGCTCGCCCGACGAGGTGCGGTTCCTCATGGGCTTCAACCGCGACGTCATCCGGCGTCGCCGCGACGAGATGGACTCGTGGGGCGTGCGCGTGCGGTGGGCCGGGCGCCGGCCGCGCCTGTGGACCTCCGTCATCAAGGAGCTCGAGATCGCGGAGGAGCAGACGAGGCAGAACGACGTCTGCACGCTGACGATGTGCGTCAACTACGGCGGGCGCGCCGAGATCGCCGACGCCGCGGCCGCCATCGCGCGCGAGGTCGCCGCCGGGCGGCTCGACCCGGGCAAGGTCACCGAGCGCACGATCCAGCAGCACCTCGACGAGCCCGACCTGCCGGACGTCGACCTCTTCCTGCGCAGCTCGGGCGAGCAGCGCACGTCCAACTTCATGCTGTGGCAGGCCGCGTACGCGGAGCTCGTGTTCCTCCCGGAGCCGTGGCCCGACGTCGACCGTCGCTCGCTGTGGCGCGCGGTCGAGGAGTACGCGCGCCGTGACCGCCGCTACGGCGGCGCGGTGGACGCGGTGGGCGGCACGGCCTGACGCGGTGCGCCCGGCGTGCGGGTCGCGCAGGTCGTCGTCGAGACGCCGTGGGTGCCGACCGGTAGCGTGCGCGGCATGGCTCTGAGCATCGGCATGGTGACCGTCGACTCCACCGACCCGCGACCGCTCGCGCAGTGGTGGGCGCGCCAGCTCGGCGGGCGGGTCGTCGACGAGTCGGACGGATGGTTCCTCGAGGTCGTGCCCGCCGAGGGGGTGACCGCCCCGGTGCTCGGCTTCCAGCGCGTCGAGGACCCGACGCCCGGGAAGAACCGGCTGCACCTGGACCTCGGGACGTCCGACCGCGAGGCGGACGTCGCCGCGCTCGTGGCGGACGGCGCGACGTTCGTCGCGGAGCACACGATCCCGGGCTATCGCTGGGCCGTGCTCGCGGACCCGCAGGGCAACCAGTTCTGCGTCGGCGCGGCCGACGGGTCGGCGACGACCGTCGGCTGAGGCGTTGGGGAACGCCCGGCCGTCAGCGGGAGAGCGTGTCGAGCCGGGCGGCGAGCTCGACCGGTCGGCTGAGCGCGGCGAGGTGGCCGCCGGGCAGCGTCTCGACCTCGATACCGAGGCGCTCGCGGGCGACGGCACGCTGGAAGGGCAGGGGGAAGAGCCGGTCGTCGGCGCCCTGGAGCACGACCGTCGGCACGTCGGGCCACGAGCGGGCAGGCCACGGCTCGGCGAACGAGCGGTCGGACGGCTGCCGGTCGCTGCGCTGCACGGCGGCCGCGACCGCGTCGGGCACGTCGTGGAAGAAGTCGTCCACCGGGTCGAACGGCCCGAGGCCCGTCGCGGCACGCCGCGCGGCGTGGTCCGTCGTGCGCCACCAGTCGGCGCCCGACTCGCCCGGCAGCGGGATCATCGGGTTGAGCAGCACGAGCAGGCGGACCGGCTCGCGCTCGCACACGAGCGGGCCCACGTACGCGCCCATGGACTGGGCCACGACGACGAGGTCGCCCCGCTCAGCGGGCCCGGCCGCGCGGTGCAGGGTCGCGATGGCGACGTCGGTGAGGTCGGCCCAGCCGTAGGCCTCGTCGTGCTGGGGCAGGTCGACGGGCACCGGCAGGTGGCCGAGCCGGTCGAGCTCGGGTGCGAGCGCGTCCCAGTACGCGGGGTCGCCGCCGGCGCCGGGGAGCAGGAGGAAGGTCGTCATGCACGTTCGGACGGTCGAGCACGCGCCGTCTCATCGGTCGAGGCGCGGTGCGTCCGTCCCGTCCAGGACGTGGGCGTCCGCGCCGTCGCGGACGAGGCCGTCGATGTCGAGGGCGACCGTCGTGCTCTCCGTGGTGCCGGGCTCCCGGGCGGCGCGGCGGCGGACCAGGACCACCACACCGACGGCCACGGCGAGGACGAGCGCGACGAGCGCCGCGACGCCCCACGGCGACCCGGTCGCGGCGGCGAAGGCGGCGGTCCACACGGCCCAGCCGACGGTCGCGTAGATGGTCGCGTGGACCGCGCACCCGAGCGTCATCGCGGCGAGGTAGCGGCCGAACGGCATCCGGACGACCCCGGCGGCGGCGTTCACGACGGTCTTGGTGCCGGTCGCGAGGAAGGACACGGGGACGGCGAGGACGCCCCAGCGGCGGACGGTCTCGATCCCGCGCGCCGCCGAGCGTCCGGACAGCCAGGCGTGGACGCGCGCGACCCACGGCCTCACGGGCCGCGTGCGGTCGAGCGTCCACGTCGTGACGAGCCGCGCGATCCAGTACGTCGCCTGCGTCCGCACGAACGCGATCGCGAAGAAGAACGCGAACAGCGCGGCGAACGGGGCACCGTCCAGCGCGTCCGGCACGGCTCAGTCCCGCGCGGAGGCGCGGGCGCACCCCGCGCACGTGCCGAACAGCTCGATCGTGTGCTGGATGTCGACGAACCCGTGCGACGTGCCCACCTGGTTGGCCCACGTCTCGACCGTCGGGCCGTCGATCTCGACCGTGCGGCCGCACGTGCGGCACACGAGGTGGTGGTGGTGCTCGCGGCGCTCGCACCGGCGGTAGAGGTTCTCGCCCTCCTCGGTGCGCAGCACGTCGACGTCGCCGCCGTCCGCGAGGCTCTGGAGCGTGCGGTAGACGGTCGCGAGCCCCACGTTGTCCCCGCGGGTACGCAGGATCTCGTGGAGCTGCTGGGCGCTGCGGAAGTCGTCGAGGTCCTCCAGCGCGTCCGAGACGGCGGCGCGCTGCCGGGTCATGCGCTGCACGTGTCACCTCCGGGTGTGCGGTCCGACGCCCCCGAGGGTACGAGGTCCAGCTCGACGTCGTCGGGGATGTCCGGGTGCGGGTCGCGTGCCACGCGCGGGCGTCGCCGGACCCACAGGGGCCGCAGGACGGCGACGAGGAGGTAGGTCGCGATCGCGAGGACCACGATGGTCGCACCCGGCGAGACGTTGTTCCAGTACGTGAAGGACAGGCCCGCGACGCACACGACCACGCCCACGACGGACGCGACGAGCATGGTGCGGCGGAACGAGCGCGTGACGAGCTGGGCGACCGCGACGGGAACGATCATCAGCGCGCTGACGAGCAGCAGCCCGACGACCCGCATCGACACCGTCACGGTGAGCGCGGCGACGACGGCGACGGCGATGTTGAGCGTGCGCACGGGCAGGCCCGACGCGCGCGCGAACTCCTCGTCGTGGCTCACGGAGAACAGGGCCGCGCGCAGCCCGAACCCGACGAGCAGGATCACCGCGCTGAGCACGACGGTGAGGACGAGGTCCGACGACGTCACCGTCGAGATCGAGCCGAACAGGTACTGCATGAGGCTGCCGGACGAGCCGCCCGCGAGGCCGATGAGCAGGACGCCGCCCGCGATGCCGCCGTAGAAGAGCAGCGCGAGCGCGAGGTCGCCGCTGGTGCGGCCGCGCTCGCGCACGACCTCGATGGCGACCGCGCCCAGCACGGCCGCGACCACCGCGCCGGGGATCGCGAGCGCGTCGTTCGGGACGACGCCCATCGCCGCCCCGACGAGCCAGCCGAGCGCGACGCCGGTGAGGGCGACGTGCCCGATGCCGTCGCCGAGGAGCGAGAGCTTGCGCTGCACGAGGTAGGTGCCCACGACGGGCGCGCTGACGCCGACCAGGAGCGCGGCGAGGAGGGCACGCTGCATGAGCGGGTCGGTGAGCATCAGGGAGATCTCGGAGAACAACGTGGTCATGAGGCCGTCCTGGGTGCGTGGCCCGCGGCGAGGTCCGGGTTCAGGGTGTCGGTGAGGCCCGTCTCCGGTCCGGCGGTGCGGTTGTCGGTGTCCGCGGGCTCGTGCGGGTGCAGGTGCTGGTGCGTGGCGCCCGCGTGGGTCGACGACGCGCGGGGCGGGGCGCCGTCGTGCACGACGCGGCCGTGGCGCAGCACGACGGCGCGCTCGATGAGCGGGGCGAGCGCCCCGAGCTCGTGGAGGACGACGAGCACGGTGAGCCCGTCGCCGACGAGCCGCGTCATGGTCGCGGCGAAGGCCTCCTGGCTGGGCTTGTCGACGCCCGCCACGGGCTCGTCGAGGACGAGCAGGTCGGGCCGGCGGACCAGGGCGCGGGCGATGAGCACGCGCTGCTGCTGGCCGCCCGACAGCTCGGCGGTGGAGTCGTCCGCGCGGTCGGCGAGCCCCACGAGGTCGAGCGCCTCGACCGTGCGCGCCCGCCAGCCGCGGGGGAGCCGGAGGCGGCCGCCGCCGAGGAGGCCGGAGGCGACGACCTCGGACGCGGTGGACGGCATGCCCGACGGCGCGGCGACGCGCTGCGGCACGTACCCGAGCCGCTGCCAGGGCAGGCGCGGACCGAGCGGTGCGCCGAACAGGTCGACGGAGCCACGCGACAGCGGGACGATCCCGACGAGCGCCCGCACGAGCGTCGACTTGCCCGACCCGTTGGCGCCGAGGACCGCGACGACCTCGCCGGCACCGACGGTCAGGTCGATCCCGCGCAGGATCTCGCTCCCGCCGAGGGTCACGTGGACGTCGCGCGCGGCGACGAGCTCCGCTGCGCCCGTCATGAGCAGACGAGACCGGAGGTGAGCGCCTCGAGGTTGGACTCCATGACCTCACGGTAGTCCGTCGCACCGTCGGCGAGGCTCTCGATCGGGTCGAGGAGGGCGGTCTGCACGCCGAGGTCGTCGGCGAGCGTCTGGGTCACCTTGGGGCTCACGAGCGTCTCGAAGAAGATCGTGGTCACGCCGTTCTCGCGGACGATCTCGCCGACCTCGCGCAGTCGCGCGGGCGACGGCTCGGCCTCGGGGTCGATGCCCGAGATGCCGACCTGGTGGAGGTCGTAGCGCTCCGCGAGGTAGCCGAAGGCCTCGTGCGACGTCACCAGGGTCGCGCCCGAGCAGGGCGCGAGCGCCTCGGCGAGCTCGGTGTCGAGGTCGTCGAGGTCCGCGGTGAGGGCGGCGGCGCCGGCGGCGTAGTCGTCCGCATGGTCGGGGTCGATCGCGGAGAGCTCGTCGGCGACGGCGTCGCCGACGGCGGCGAGGCGCGTCGGGTCGAGCCAGAAGTGCGGGTCGGTCGCGCCGTGGTCGTGGCCGTCGCCGGAATCGTCCGCGTGCTCGGCGTGCTCCTCCGCGCTCTCGTCGGCGTGCTCGCCCTCGCCGCCCGGGTGCTCCTCGAGCCCGGCGGACTCGGCGGCGTCCACGACGTGCTCCGGGGCTCGCTGCTCGATGCCCTCGTCGACGGCGGGCTGGAAGCCCGAGAGGTAGACGACGAGGTCGGCGTCGCCGATCGCGCGCACCTGGGCGGGCGCGAGCTCGAGGTCGTGGGGCTCGGCCGCGGGCGGCGTGAGGTTGGAGACGTCGACGTGCTCGCCACCGACCTGCTCGACGACGTACTGGAGCGGGTAGAACGACGCGAGCACCTGGAGCCGCCCGTCGTCGCTGCCACCGGAGCCTCCGGAGCCGCCGTCGCCGGGGGAGCACGCCGCGACGAGCGCGGCCGTGGCGAGGACTGCGGTGGTGGCGAGGGCGCGGCGGCGCGAGGCGGGGGAGCGGTGCATGACCACCAGTGTCCGCCCTGTTGAGAATGAATGTCAAAACCGATCCCGGTGAGGCCGGTCACGGCCGGGTACGCTGGTCGGTCGGCGCCCGTGCGGGCGTCGCCCACCCGTCCAGCCCCCACGAGCCACGTGCGGGGCCGTGAGCACCAGGAGTGATGTCCGTGGCCGCAGCGCCCTCACCCACCGCCCGTCTCGACGCCGTCGTCTCCCTCGCCAAGCGGCGCGGGTTCGTCTTCCCCTCGGGCGAGATCTACGGCGGTACCCGCTCCGCCTGGGACTACGGGCCGCTCGGCACCGAGCTCAAGGAGAACATCAAGAAGCAGTGGTGGCGCGCCATGGTCACCAGCCGCGACGACGTCGTCGGCCTCGACTCGTCCGTCATCCTCCCGCGCCAGGTGTGGGTCGCCTCGGGCCACGTCGGCGTCTTCACCGACCCGCTCACGGAGTGCCTGCACTGCCACAAGCGGTTCCGCGAGGACCAGATGATCGAGGAGTTCGAGGAGAAGAAGGGCCGCGCGCCCGAGGGCGGCCTCGCCGAGATCGTGTGCCCCAACTGCGGCACCCGCGGGCAGTGGACCGAGCCCCGCGACTTCAACATGATGCTCAAGACCTACCTCGGCCCCGTCGAGGACGAGTCCGGCCTGCACTACCTGCGCCCCGAGACGGCACAGGGGATCTTCGTGAACTTCGCCAACGTCATGGGCGCGAGCCGCAAGAAGCCGCCGTTCGGCATCGGCCAGATCGGCAAGTCGTTCCGCAACGAGATCACGCCCGGCAACTTCATCTTCCGCACGCGCGAGTTCGAGCAGATGGAGATGGAGTTCTTCGTCGAGCCCGGCACGGACGCCGAGTGGCACCAGTACTGGATCGACACGCGCACCGACTGGTACGTCGACCTCGGCATCCAGCGCGACAACCTGCGCCTGTACGAGCACCCGCAGGAGAAGCTCTCGCACTACTCGACCCGCACGGTCGACATCGAGTACCGCTTCGGCTTCTCCGGCTCGGAGTGGGGCGAGCTCGAGGGCATCGCGAACCGCACCGACTTCGACCTCAAGACGCACGCCGAGCACTCCGGCAAGGACCTGTCGTACTTCGACCAGACGAAGAACGAGCGCTGGGTCCCCTACGTCATCGAGCCGGCCGCGGGCCTCACGCGCTCGCTCATGGCGTTCCTCGTCGAGGCGTACACCGAGGACGAGGCGCCGAACGCGAAGGGTGGCGTGGACACGCGCACGGTCCTGCGCCTCGACCACCGCCTCGCGCCGGTCAAGGCCGCCGTGCTCCCGCTGAGCCGCAACGAGCAGCTCTCGCCCAAGGCGAAGGACCTGGCCACCGAGCTGCGCACGTACTGGAACGTCGACTTCGACGACGCCGGCGCCATCGGCCGCCGGTACCGCCGCCAGGACGAGATCGGCACGCCGTTCTGCATCACGGTCGACTTCGACACGCTCGACGACCAGGCCGTGACGATCCGGCACCGCGACTCGATGGCCCAGGAGCGCGTGGCGCTCGACAAGGTCACCGAGTACCTCGCCGGGCACCTGCTCGGCGCCTGACCGTCCGACCGGCCGCGCGAGGAGTCCGCGCGCCGGGCACGCAGGAGGGGCGGGACCTCGCGGTCCCGCCCCTTCGTCGCGTCGTCCGGGACGCGTCGCCCCCTGCGGCCTCGCGCTAGCGGGCCGCCCCCTTCGCCCGGTTGAGCAGGCCGACCACGAGGCTCACGACCAGCACGATGATGCCGATCCAGATGAGGATCTTCGCGGCTTCGATGGCGACACCGAGGATGAGCAGCACGGCGCCGACGATGACCAGGATGAGCCAGAGAGGCATGTCGTCCCTTTCGTCCGTGTCCGGCCTGGATTGCCGGACCTCCCCACCGTCACACGGGTCGCGTCCACTCGCTCGCTCAGAGGCGGTCGCGGCGGGGCTCCGACCGGATGGGACAATGGAGCGCGTGACTGCTCCCGCCACCGTCCTCAGCACGACGACCGCCGCCGACCCCGGCACGGGTCGGCTGCTCGCGCCGCTGCAGATCGGTCCGATCGTCGTCGACACGCCGGTCGTGCTCGCGCCGATGGCGGGCGTCACGAACCGGGCGTTCCGCACCCTGTGCCGCGAGGCGGGCGCGAGCGGCGGTGACGACCCCGGTCTCTACGTGGCCGAGATGGTGACGAGCCGCGCGCTCGTGGAGCGCAACACCGAGGCGCTGCGCATCGTGACGTTCGGCGCGGACGAGACGCCGCGCTCCGCGCAGGTGTACGGCGTCGACCCGGCGACCGTGCGCGAGGCCGTGCGCATCATCGTCGCCGAGGACCGCGCCGACCACGTCGACCTCAACTTCGGCTGCCCCGTGCCCAAGGTGACGCGCAAGGGCGGGGGAGCGGCCCTGCCCTGGAAGCGGGACCTGTTCACGGCGATCGTGCGGGGCGCGGTCGAGGCGGCGCGCCCGTACGGGGTCCCGGTCACCGTGAAGATGCGCAAGGGCATCGACGACGACCACCTCACCTACCTCGAGGCCGGCCGGATCGCCGAGGGCCTGGGCGTCGCCGCGGTCGCGCTGCACGCGCGCACCGCCGCCGAGCACTACTCCGGCACCGCCGACTGGACCGCGATCGCCCGCCTCAAGGAGGTGGTGACGAGCGTGCCCGTGCTCGGCAACGGCGACATCTGGTCCGCTGAGGACGCCGTCCGCATGGTGCAGGAGACGGGTTGCGACGGGGTCGTCGTCGGCCGCGGGTGCCAGGGGCGACCGTGGCTGTTCGCCGACCTGGCCGCCGCGTTCGCCGGCCGCCCCGAGCGAGTGCGCCCCGGGCTGCGCGAGGTGGCCGACACGATCTACCGCCACGGCGAGCTCATGATCGAGTACTTCGACGGCGACGAGGGCAAGGGCATGCGCGACCTGCGCAAGCACATGGCCTGGTACCTCAAGGGCTACGCGGTCGGCGGCGACGCGCGCCGCGCCCTCGCGATGATCTCGACGCTCGACGAGCTGCGGGAGCACCTCGACGCGCTCGACCAGGACGCGCCCTACCCCGGCGAGGCCGCCGAGGGCCAGCGCGGTCGCGCCGGGTCGCCCAAGACGCCGCACCTGCCCTACGGCTGGCTCGACTCGCGCGAGCTCGACTCCGAGCACGAGGAGCGCCTGCGCGAGGCCGAGCTGAGCGTCTCCGGCGGCTGACGGCGGCCCGGCGGGCGAGCGGAGGACGCGGCGATGCAGAGCGTGGGCGAGCCGTCGTGGCGCCTGTCCGTGACGGACGGTCACGACCTCGACCTCCTGCTCTGGATCCGCGACGCGCTGGGCCTCGTCGTCCCGGGCGCGGACGTCCCTCCCGGTGCGGTGCCCCGCCCGCCGGACCGCTCGGGTCTGCTGGCCGACGACGAGCGCGCGGCGGCCGCCGCGCGGTGGGCCGTGTGGTGGCGTGCCGCCCTCGCGTTCGCGGGAGAGGGCCAGCGGGCGGAAGCGCCCTCGGGAGAGGGCGCGTTCCTCGCGTGGGTGCGCGAGCGCGCCGTCGTGCACGAGGCGATCGGCGCCCCGCCCGGCTTCGCCGCGCTGGGCGACCTGCCCGCGCTGCGCGACGCCGTCGTGCGCCTCGTCCCCGACGCGCGCCGGGACCTCTCGGGGCGTGAGGCGGCCCGTGCGGGGGCGCTGCCTCGGCGGGCGACGGCGGACGGTCACCGTGAGCTGGCCGCGCTCGCCGAGGGCGTGGCGCGCGCGCACGGCGTCGGGACCGGGGCGGTGCGCGGCGCCGTGCTCGTCGTGGCCGTGGAGGGCCCCTGGTGGCGGCTCGTCGGCCCCGGCGTCGTGGTGTGCTCCCCGGACGACGGCGACGACGCGGCGTTCACCGCGGAGGTCGTGCGGGCCGCGTTCGCCTCGGGGATCGCCCGGGCCTGAGGGGAGTCCTCCCCATGTCTCCTCCGCCGAGCCGCTGCTAGCGTCCCGAGCGATGTGGCCGACGTCACACCGGGCGGGCGGCGACCCGCCAGGCAGCGGCGCGGATCCCCGGAGGAGGCCGATGAGCACGACGTGGGGGATGGACGTCACGGCCGTGCGCCGCCTCGGCGACGCGCTCGACGAGGGCGCGACGTCCCTGGACGACGCGAGGGTGCAGCTCGACGCCCGCCTGGCCGGGTCGTTCGGCGTCGGGCCGGACATGGACGCGTTCCGCTCGCGGTGGAGCGGGGAGCTCGCGCCGTTGCTCGGACGGGCCGCCGCGACGCTGCGCGACGCCTCGCGCGGCGTCCGGAGGGACGCGGACGCGCAGGAGGCCGCGTCGGCGCCGGGCGGAGGGCCCGACGACGTCCCGCGCGCGGAGGGTCGTGCCGTCCCCGCGGTGGACCGCGCGCCGCGTGCGGAGCCGCCCGGCGCCACCGGCTGGTGGGACGCGGCGGTCGACGACTGGCTCAACGTGGGCGAGTCCGTCGACCAGCTCTGGGGCGCGACGGGCGGCTCGGTGCTCGAGGGGAGCTGGCCCCGGACGTCGGCGGTGGTCGCCTCGCAGCTCAGGCTCTGGGGCGCGCTCGGCGGCGCGCTCGCCACCACGCTGACCGGTCACGCCACCGACCTCTTCGACGACGGCAGCCCGTCCGTGGGCGACCCGGTCGTCGTGCCGCGCGGGAAGGTCCGGGTGCCCACGGGACTGGAGGACCTGGTCGGCGGCGTGGCGGACGCCTACGGCGCCGGGGACGGCGTCGTGCGCCTGACGACTCTCGACACCCCGGCCGGGCCCCGCGTGATCGTGAGCGTCCCGGGGACGCAGCCGTGGGACCCGCGCGCCGGGGCGAACCCGGTCGACCTCACGGGCAACCTCGTCTCGGTCGGCGGCGGGACCTCGACCATGACGGCGGCGGTCGAGCTGGCGATGCGCGTCGCGGGCGTCCCGCCCGGTGCGGAGGTCCTGCTCGTCGGGCACTCCCAGGGTGGTCTCACGGTCGCCGAGCTCGCGAGCGACCCGGGGATCGTGTCGCGCTTCTCCGTGACGGACGTGGTGACGTTCGGGGCGCCCGTGGACGGTGTCGTCGTCGACCCCCGCGTGTCGGTCCTCGCGCTCCAGCACGCGACCGACCTGGTGCCCCGGCTCGACCTGGACGGTGCGCTGTACGTCCCGAGCCCCGGCCGGCCGGACGTCCCGCTCCTGCCCGGGCTGCCCGGCGTCGTCGACCGCTCGCCGCAGCGCGTCACCGTCACCCTCCCGAGCCCGGGCGACTGGTGGGACGTGGCGGCGAACCACGCGCACCAGGGGTACGGAGCCTCCGTCGCGGTCAGCCAGGACCTCGCGCTCCTCGCCGCGGAGCAGCGGCTGCGCGAGCAGGGCTTCCTGGGCGGGTCGTGACCGGCGCGCGGGCCGTCGACGTGGTCGTGCGCCGCACGGACTGACGGCCGGGCACCCGCTCCCGCGGGGCCCGGCCGCCGTGGCGACGTCGGTCAGAGCGCGCGCAGCCAGACCGTCGTGTCGGACGGGACGCGGACCTGCGGGTCGGCCGAGCGGTCCGTGAGGACCGGGCCCGACGCGACGAGGACCTCCGTGCCGCGCGGCAGCACGACGGGCTCCGTGCCGAGGTTGGCGAGGACGACGACGTCGCGGTTGCGGAGCGCGACGACGTCCGCGGAGCCCGCGAAGTCCTCGACCCACGCGAGCGTGCCGGAGCCGAGCCGCTCGGCGCGGCGCGTCGCGAGCGCGGTGCGGTAGGTCTCGTAGGTCGAGCCCTCGACGCCGCGCTGGGCGTCGGCGGCGTAGCGGCCGTAGGACGCGGGCTGGGGGAGCCACGTCTTCCCGGACGGCCCGAAGCCGAAGCCGTCGGCGTCCGCGTGCCAGGGGATCGGGATGCGGCAGCCGTCGCGGCCCGCCTCGGCGCCCTGGGTGCGGAAGAACGCGGGGTCCTCGCGCACGTCGTCGGGCAGCGCGGTGTGCTCGGGCAGCCCGAGCTCCTCGCCCTGGTAGAGGTACGACGACCCGGGCAGTCCGAGCATGAGCAGCGACGCGGCGCGCGCGCGGCGCAGGCCGAGCTCCTCGTCGGGCTGCGGGTCGTGCGCGAAGATCCCGTTGGGGCGCAGACCCGGGTCGGCGAGGCCGAGGCGCGACGCGTGCCGCACGACGTCGTGGTTCGACAGGACCCACGTCGTGGGGGCGCCGACCTCGTCGTTCGCACGCAGCGACGCCGCGATCACGGTGCGCAGCGGCGCCGCCGACCACGCGGTGGTGAGGAAGGAGAAGTTGAACGCCTGGTGCATCTCGTCCGGGCGGACGTAGCGCGCGAGGCGCGAGAGCGGCTCGACCCACGCCTCGGCGACGAGGGCGCGGTCGCCGTCGTACCCGGCGAGGACGCGGTGCCACGCGCGGTAGATCTCGTGGACGCCGTCCTGGTCGAACATCGGGCCGGAGTTGCCGGCGCCCGTGGACCCGTCCTCGGGCGCGCCCGGGTCGGTCTCCTCGTCGCCGTCGGCGGGCTCGCTGCCCTCCACCATGGACACCGTGCCGTCCCAGTCGGGCAGGCCGTCGGCCTTGATCATGCCGTGCGCGACGTCGACGCGGAACCCGTCCACGCCCTTGTCGAGCCAGAAGCGCAGGACCTGCTCGAACTCCTCGCGGACCTCCGGGTTGTCCCACGCGAGGTCGGGCTGGGTCGAGTCGAACAGGTGCAGGTACCACTGGCCGGGGGTCTCGCCCTCGGCACCGGTGACGGGGCGGGCGCCCGGGCCCGCGGTCACGCGGGTCCACGCGGGGCCGCCGAAGATCGACTGCCAGTTGTTCGGGGGCAGCTCGCCGTGCTCGCCCTCGCCCTCGCGGAACACGTAGCGAGCGCGCTCGGCCGAGCCCTCGGGCGCGGCCAGCGCGGCCTGGAACCACGCGTGCTGGTCGGACGTGTGGTTCGGCACGAGGTCGACGATCACGCGGATGCCGCGGGCGTGGGCCTGGGCGAGCAGCTCGTCGAAGTCGGCGAGCGTGCCGAACAGCGGGTCGACGTCGCGGTAGTCGGCGACGTCGTAGCCGGCGTCCTTCTGGGGCGAGCGGTAGAACGGGCTCAGCCACACCGCGTCGACGCCGAGCTCGGCGAGGTGGTCGAGCTTCGACGTGATGCCGGGCAGGTCGCCGACGCCGTCGCCGTCGCCGTCCGCGAAGGAGCGCGGGTAGACCTGGTAGATCACGGCGTCGCGCCACCACTCGGGCGCCTCGCCGGGGCCGGCGTGCACGAGCGCCCCGGTGCTGAAGGGCGCGGGCGCGGCGGCCGGCGCGGTGGTGGCGGTCGGCGTCGAATCGATACGAGTCATCGAGCTGTCGGTCCTCACGTGCGTGGTGTCGGGGTTCTTCAGGGGGATCACTCGGCAGGCGGAGCGGGGGTGACGCCGACCCTCCGTCGAGTGTAAGCGCTTGCGGTGACGGGTCGACGGCGTCCGTCCCGACAGGCTGGCGGGCAGGTCGTCGACGCCGCAGCGTGCGTCGTGCCGCGGGTCGTGCTGCCGCGGCGTGCCGTCGTCAGGCGGTGGGTCCGCCGGTCGCCGGGGCGGCGCCCGTGGAGTCGCGGACGATGAGCTCCGGCTGGAACAGCAGCTCCGAGCGCGGGGCGCGCTCGCCCGCGATCTCGGTGAGCAGCGCGCTCACCGCGGCGTGCGCCATCGCGTTCACGGGCTGGCGCACCGTGGTCAGGGGCGGGTCGGTGAAGGCGATGAGCGGCGAGTCGTCGTAGCCCACGACCGAGACGTCCTGGGGCACGCGCAGGCCGCGCGAGCGGGCCGCGCGGATCGCGCCGAGCGCCATGAGGTCGGAGCCGCAGACGATCGCGGTGTGCCCGGAGTCGATGAGCTCGCCCGCCGCCGCCTGCCCGCCCTCGACGGTGTACAGCGTGACGACGACGTGCTGCGCCGCCTCGGACTCGTCGGCCACGAGGCCGTGGCGCACGAGGGAGTCGGCGAAGCTCGCGAGCTTGCGCTGGGCGGGCACGAACCGGTCGGGCCCGATCGCGAGCCCGACGCTCCGGTGCCCGAGCGAGACCAGGTGGCGCACCGACAGCTCGACGCTCGCGACGTCGTCGGGCGAGACGAAGGGCGCGTCGATGCCTTCGGCGAACCCGTTGACCAGCACGATCGGGATGCCGCGGCTGCGCAGGCGCTCGTAGCGCTCGTGGCTCGCCTGGGTGTCGGCGTGCAGGCCGGAGACGAAGACGATGCCGTCGACCGCGTGGTCCATGAGCATCTCGACGTAGTCGTCCTCGGTCGTGCCGCCGGGCGACTGCGTGCACAGCAGCGGGGTGTACCCGTGCTCCGACAGCAGCGACTCGATCGTCTGGGCGAACGCGGGGAAGACCGGGTTCGTCAGCTCCGGGACGACGAGGCCCACGAGGCCGGCCGAGCGGGTGCGCAGCGTGGAGGGGCGTTCGTAGCCCAGCACGTCGAGAGCGGCGAGGACCGCCTGGCGGGTCTCGCTCGCGACGCCGGGCTTCCCGTTGAGGACGCGCGAGACCGTCGCGGTGGAGACGCCGGCCTGGGCGGCGAGATCGCTGAGACGGGTGCGCACATGGGGAAGCGTAGGGGACACCGGACCTCCTCGTCCTGGTCGTCCGGTCGGTGGGCCGTGCGCCTCCGTGGGGAGGCGCGCGGACCCGTCGGCCGGGGGAGGCGGGGCGGGCGCCGGTCGACGCCCTGCAAAGCGTTGCATGAAAGTTACCGCAACGACTTGCATCGGTGCCACCTCGCGCTCTACCGTCGTCGCATCAGGGCCACGGTCGGTGCGAAACCGACGTCGGCCGCCACCGCACTGCAACATGCTGGGAGTGACCACTGATGCGACGGAGCATCCTTCTTGCCGCCGCGCTGACCACGACGTTGGCGCTGGCCGCCTGCTCGTCCGGCGGCTCGGGAGACGAGAGCACCGACGAGCCGAGCGCCGAGGACACCTCCGCCGGCGGCACGCTCACCGTCTGGGTCGACGAGACCCGCCAGGACGCCGTGACCGCGGCGGCCGAGTCGTTCGAGGCCGAGACGGGCACGACCGTCGAGGTCGTCCTCAAGAACTTCGAGGACATCCGCGCGGACTTCCTCGCGCAGGTCCCGACGGGCGAGGGCCCCGACATCACGGTCGGCGCGCACGACTGGCTCGGCGAGCTCACGACGAACGGCGTCGTGGCGCCGCTCGAGCTCGGCGACAAGGCGGCCGACTTCGAGGACGTCTCGATCCAGGCGTTCACGCAGGACGGCCAGGTCTACGGCCTGCCCTACGCGATCGAGAACATCGCCCTGATCCGCAACACCCTCCTCGCGCCGACCGCTCCGGCGACGTGGGACGAGGCCGTCGCCGCCGGCCAGGCCGCGGGCACCCAGTTCCCGATCCTCGTGCAGTCCGACGGCGACAAGGGCGACCCGTACACCCACTACCCGTTCCAGACGTCGTTCGGCGCCCCGGTGTTCACGCAGAACGAGGACGGCAGCTACACGTCCGAGCTCGCGATGGGCGGCCCCGAGGGCCAGGCGTACGCGCAGTGGCTCGGCGCCCAGGGCGCCGCTGGCGTGCTGAGCCAGGACACGACGTACGACATCGCGGTCGAGGCGTTCAAGAACGGCCAGTCCCCGTTCATCGTCGGTGGCCCGTGGATGATCGAGTCGTTCGAGGGCATGGAGCTGTCGATCGACCCGATCCCGACCGCGGGCGGGCAGCCCGCCCAGCCGTTCGTCGGTGTCCAGGGCTTCTACCTCAGCGCCGAGAGCAAGAACGCGATCGTCGCGAACGACTTCCTCGTGAACTTCCTGTCCACGGAGGAGGCGCAGCTCGCCCTCTACCAGGCAGGCAACCGTCCGCCGGCGCTGACGGTCGCGGCCGACTCCGCCTCGGCGGGCGACCCGATCGTCGCGGGCTTCCGGGCCGTCGGCGCCGCGGCCGTGCCGATGCCCTCGATCCCCGAGATGGCGTCCGTCTGGAGCTTCTGGGGCGTCACGGAGGCCGCGATCGTCAGCGGTGCCGACCCCGTCCCGACCTGGGACAAGATGATCGCCGACATCCAGGGCGCGATCGACTCCTGACCTGGTCCCGGTCGCCGTCGCGGTGCGCAGGACGTCCCTGCGCACCGCGACGGCGCGTCGGCACCACCGACCCGGCACCGGCTGCGACGCAGCACGACGACACTCGGGAAGACGCGGGACGCACCGCGTCCGACGACCTCGGAGGCACCACGATGTCCGCCCCACAGACCACGGCCGACGCGGGAGTCGGCTCGACCGGAACCGACGGCCCGCCGCCTCGGCGCACCCGCGGGCTACGCGGGGCGGACGCCTCGCACGCACGGGACTACAGCCCCGGGTTCTTCGTCAAGCTCGCGCTCATGGCCGTCGTCGACGCGCTCGGCGTGTACGTGGTCTGGTCCGCGTGGACCGCGGGCTCGTACGGGATCCTCGCGGCGTCCCTGGCGATGCTCGTCGTCGCGAACTGGGTGTACTTCTCGAAGCGCGCGCTGCCGCTCAAGTACATCCTTCCCGGGCTGCTCTTCCTCCTCGTCTACCAGATCTTCGTGGTCGGCTACACCGGGTACGTCGCCTTCACCAACTACGGCACCGGGCACAACGCGACCAAGGAGCAGGCGGTCTCCGCGCTGCTCATCCAGAACGAGCGCCGCGTCGAGGGCTCTCCCTCGTCGGCCCTGACCGTGGTCGAGGACGGCGACGCGCTCGGCTTCGCGGTCGTCACCGAGGACGGCGAGGTCGAGGCCGGGACGGCGGACCGGCCGCTCGCCGTCGTGGACGGCGCGACGGTCGAGGACGGGCGCGCGACCGACGTCCCCGGCTTCACCGTGCTGCCCCGTGACCAGGTGCTCCAGCGCCAGGCCGAGGTGACCGAGCTCCGCGTGCCGGTCTCGGACGACCCCGCGGACGGGTCGATCCGCACCACGGACGCGCGGACCGGCTACGTCTACACGTCGGCGCTCGAGTGGGACGCCGCGGCGGACACCATGACCGACACGACGACCGGGACCGTCTACACCCCGAACGACGAGGGCCAGTTCCAGGCCCCCGACGGCTCGACCCTCGCGGTCGGGTGGCGCGTGCCCGTCGGCTTCGACAACTTCGTCACCGCGTTCTCCGACGCCCGCTACGCGCAGCCGTTCGTCAAGATCCTCGTGTGGACCTTCGTCTTCGCGATCGGCTCGGTCGTCACGACGTTCCTGCTCGGCCTCTTCCTCGCGATCGTCTTCAACGACACGCGGATGCGCGGGCGCAAGGTGTACCGCACGCTCATGATCCTGCCGTACGCGATCCCGGGGTTCCTCGCCGCGCTGCTCTGGTCCGGTCTGCTCAACACGCGGTTCGGTTTCATCAACGAGGTGATCCTCGGCGGCGCGCACATCCCGTGGCTCACGGACCCGTGGCTCGCGAAGCTCTCGGTGCTCGGCGTGAACCTGTGGCTGGGCTTCCCCTACATGTTCCTCATCTGCACGGGCGCGCTGCAGTCGCTGCCGGGCGACGTCATGGAGGCGGCCAAGATCGACGGCGCCGGGCGCTGGCGGACGTGGCGGGCGATCACGCTCCCGCTCCTGCTCATCGCGACCGCGCCGCTGCTCATCTCGTCGTTCGCCTTCAACTTCAACAACTTCACGCTCATCTACATGCTCACCGGCGGCGGTCCACGGTTCGCCGACGCGTCCGTCCCGCTCGGCCACACCGACATCCTCATCTCGATGGTGTACTCGATCTCGGGTGTCGACGGGTCCGCGCAGAAGGACTTCGGCCTCGCGAGCGCGCTGTCGATCGTCATCTTCGTCATCGTGGGGACGATCTCGGCCATCGCCTTCCGCAGCACGCGCAAGTTCGAGGAGATCAGCTGACATGGCGACCACCCAGGCACCCCCCGTCGTCGGCGGTCGGCCCGCCCCGTCCGCGGCCTCGCGGACCCGCATGAAGCCGGGCCGCTGGTTCTCCGAGCTCGGCTGGCGGCACGTCGTCGGCGTGATCGCCGTCGTCTACGCGGCCTTCCCGCTCGTCTACGTCCTCTCGGCGTCCCTGTCGGAGAACGGGACCCTCACCGGCTCCAACACGCTCTTCTCCGACGTGAGCGGCGCGAACTACGCCGAGCTCGGCACCACGATGTTCTGGACGTGGATGGGCAACACGCTGGTGATCGCGGTCGCGACGTCCGTCGGCACGGTGCTCATGGGCGCGGCCGCCGCCTACGCGTTCTCGCGCTTCCGGTTCGCCGGGCGCCGCATGGGCCTCACGTCGCTGCTCATCGTCCAGATGTTCCCGCAGATGCTCGCGTTCGTGGCGATCTTCCTGCTGCTCATCGGGCTCGGGAACGTCGTCCCGATCCTGGGCCTGAACAGCAAGATCGCCCTCATCGCCGTGTACCTGGGCGGCGCGCTCGGCGTGAACACGTTCCTCATGTACGGGTTCTTCAACACGGTCCCGCGCGAGCTCGACGAGGCCGCCAAGATCGACGGGGCCACGCACTCGCAGATCTACTGGACGATCATCCTGCGCCTGGTGGCCCCGATCCTCGCGGTCGTCGCGCTGCTGTCGTTCATCAGCACGTTCGGCGAGTTCATCATCGCGCGCATCGTCCTCACGTCGGAGCGCAACTGGACGCTCGCCGTCGGGCTCTACGGCTGGGTGTCGTCGCTCAAGGAGGCGAACTGGGGCCTGTTCACGGCCGGCGCCGTGATCTCCGCGCTGCCCGTGCTCGCGCTGTTCCTCTACCTGCAGAAGTACATCGTCGGCGGGCTCACCGCCGGGTCCGTGAAGGGCTGACCGCGTGCGCGACGTCGCGACCCCCGTCCCGCACCACGACGGCTCGGCGCTGTACGTCCCCGAGGGCGTGCCCGCCCTCGGGGAGACGGTCCCCGTCCGCGTGCGCGTGCCCCGGTCGGCGGGCGTGCGCGACGTGTGGCTGCGCACCGTGCGCGACGGCGAGCCCCGGCTCGCCCCCGCGCGGCTCGACCGCTCGGACGAGCACGAGGACTGGTACGTCGCCGAGGTGCTCGTGCACAACCCCGAGACGGGGTACCGGTTCTTTCTCGACGAGGGCGCGGCCGGGTACCGCTGGCTCAACGGCCGCGGGGTGTGGGACCGCGACGTGCCCGACGCCGCGGACTTCCGCCTCACCGTCCACGAGGGCGCGCCCGCGTGGATGCGCGACGGCGTCGTCTACCAGGTCTTCCCGGACCGGTTCGCCCGCTCGGCCGCGGCCGACGGGCGCCCGCTGCCGGAGTGGGCCGTCCCCGCGGTCTGGGGCGACGAGCCGCACGGGTCGGGGCCCGACGTCGGCACGCAGTTCTACGGGGGCGACCTCGCCGGCGTCGAGGAGCGGCTCGACCACCTCGTCGCGCTCGGCGTCACGACCCTCTACACGACGCCCGTCTTCCCGGGCCGCTCCAACCACCGCTACGACGCGAGCACGTTCGACCACGTCGACCCGCTGCTCGGCGGCGACGCGGCGTACGCGTCGCTGATCCGGGCCGCGCACGCGCGCGGGCTGCGCGTCATGGGCGACCTCACGACCAACCACACGGGCGCCGGGCACGAGTGGTTCGCGCGGGCGCTCGCAGACCCCGCCGCGCCGGAGCACGACTTCTACTACTGGACCGACGGCGAGCCCGGGTACGTGGGCTGGCTCGAGCACGCGTCGCTGCCCAAGCTGTCGTACGGCTCGGCCGAGCTCGGGGCGCGGATGATCGACGGGCCGGGCTCCGTCGTCGGCCGCTACCTGGGCGAGCCGTTCGGCCTCGACGGCTGGCGCATCGACGTCGCGAACATGACCGGCCGGTTCGGCGCCGAGGACCGCACGCTCGAGGTCGCGCGACGTCTGCGCGCGACCATGCGGGCCGCGAACCCCGAGGCCGCGCTCGTCGCGGAGCACTTCCACGACGCGTCGGGCGACCTCGCGGGCGACGGCTGGCACGCGAACATGAACTACTCCGCGTTCACGCGGCCCGCCTGGACGTGGCTGTCGCCCACGGACTCGCCCGTGCCCTACCTCGGGCTGCCGGTGCGCACGCCGCGGCGCGGGGGACGCGACGTCGTCGCGACCATGCGCGAGTTCGACGCCGTGCTGCCGTGGCGCGTCACGGCGTCGCAGTGGAACATGCTCGGCTCGCACGACACCCCGCGCCTGCGCTCGATCGTGGGCTCGCGCGAGATGGTCGAGGTCGCGGCGACGCTCCTGCTCACCTACCCCGGCACCCCGGTCGTCTTCGCCGGCGACGAGGTCGGCCTCACCGGTCTGAACGGGGAGCACGGTCGCGCGACCATGCCGTGGGACGACGCGGGCACGACGGGCGCGGGATCCGGCCGCTGGGACGCCGCGACGTTCGACCTGTACCGCGCGCTGATCGCCGTGCGACGCGGCTCGGAGGCGCTGCGGCACGGCGGCCTGCGCTGGGTGCACGTGGACGACGACGCCCTCGTCTACCTGCGCGAGACGCCCGGCGAGCGCGTGCTCGTCGCGCTCGCCCGCGCGCCGTGGGACGGCGTCACGCTGCACCCCGCGCTCGTGGGGACGGGCGAGGCGGAGCGGCTGCACGGCACGCTGGACCTCGCCCGGCACGACGGCGGCGCCCGCCTCGCGGGCGACGGCCCTGCCGTCGGGGTGTGGCGCCTGGGCTGAACGGCCCGTCCCGGGCGGCCCCACGGGCGTCTGGGGGCCTGAGACTCAGGCGAAGAGGTGCGCGACCTGGCGCACGGCGTCGTCGTACCGGGCGCGGTCGAACGTGAACGAGCCCAGCGCGGAGTAGTCCCACTCGGGCCGGAACGGCTGGGTGAGGTCGCGCCAGACGACGGTCGTCGCGTCGGCGTCGACCGTCACCTCGAACGGCCAGCACCCCGCCTCGTGGCAGTCGCACGCGAGCACCCACGCGTGCCCGCCCGCGGGCGTCCGCCCGCGCCCGTACCACTGGTGCGCGGCGTCGCCGTAGCGGAAGAACGCGGGGACCAGGCCCCCGTACGCACCGGCGGGGGAGTAGCCGCGCGCCGACTCGTGCCGTCCGACGAGCTCGACGAGCGAGCGGCCGTCCACGTACGGGACGACCTCGACCAGACCGTCGACGGTGACGGCCCGCAGCTCGAGCGCGTGCGCTGCCCCCATGTGCGCGAGGCTACGCCCCAGCCCGGCAGCGCGCCGCCGAGAAGGGACTTCTTGCCCCTGAGCGGCTCGGATCGAGGGCAGGGACTCCCTTCTCGGCGCGACGAGCACCCGGCACACCGAAGGTGCACCTCCATCACGCGGGTCCCGCCACGCCCAGACGGGCGTCGTTACGCTGGGGCCCGTGCAGACGTTCGAGCAGGAGGCGTTCGACCCCGCGGTGGTGGGGACCGGGCCGCGCCCGGCGCGCGGCGAGGAGGGCACGGCGTCGTACTCGGACGCCGACACGGAGCGGTGGTTCGTCGAGTCCGCCAAGTCGCGGGCCCGCACGCCGTTCGAGCGCGACCGCGCGCGCATCGTGCACTCGTCCGCGCTGCGCCGGCTCGGCGCCAAGACGCAGGTGCTCGGGCCGGGCAGCGACGACTTCGTCCGCACGCGCCTCACGCACACGCTCGAGGTCGCGCAGGTGGGGCGTGAGATCGGCAAGGCGCTCGGCTGCGACCCGGACATCGTCGACACCGCGTGCCTCGCGCACGACCTCGGCCACCCGCCGTTCGGGCACAACGGGGAGCGGGCGCTCGCGGACCTCGCGGTCGACGTCGGCGGGTTCGAGGGCAACGCGCAGACCCTGCGGCTGCTCACGCGGCTCGACCCCAAGGTCGTCGACGCGGACGGGCGCTCGTACGGGCTCAACCTCACGCGTGCCAGCCTCGACGCGAGCGTGAAGTACCCGTGGGGCGCGGGCGAGGCGCCGCTGCGCGCGGACGGCCGCCCGACGCACAAGTTCGGCGTCTACGAGGACGACCGGCCCGTGTTCGACTGGCTGCGCGCGGGCGCGCCGAGCCAGGTCAAGTGCCTCGAGGCGCAGGTCATGGACCTCGCGGACGACGTGTCGTACTCCGTGCACGACGTCGAGGACGCGATCGTGGGCGGGCGCATCGAGCTCGCCGTGCTGGACGACGCCGACGAGCGCGCCCGGGTCGTGCGCGCGGTCCACTCCTGGTACGGCACGGCGTACGACGAGGCGGCGCTCGACGCCGCGATCACGCGCCTCCAGGGCACGGGTCACCTGGTGACCGGGTTCGACGGGTCGCGCCGCGCGCTCGCGGCGCTCAAGGACGCGACGAGCCAGCTCATCGGCCGGTTCACCGGGGCCGCCCAGGACGCGACGCGCGCCCTCTACGGGGACGGTCCGCTGACCCGGTACGCCGCGCGTCTCGTGGTCCCGGACGAGACAGTCGCGGAGATCCTCGTGCTCAAGGGCGTCGCCGTCGCGTACGTGATGGCCCCGCGCGAGCAGGAGCCGCTCTACCAGCGCCAGCGCGAGGTCATCGCCGACCTCGTGCACGTCTTCTGCGACCGCGCGCCCGTCGCGCTCGAGCCGTCGTTCGCGGCGGACTGGGAGGTCGCGGCCGACGACGCGGCCCGGCTGCGCGTCGTCGTCGACCAGGTCGCCTCGCTCACGGACGTCTCCGCGATGCAGTTCCACGCACGCCTCGTGCGCCCGCCGGCCTGAGCGGCCGGCGGGCGCGACGTGTGGGCCGGGGTCAGCCGCGCTCGGCGACCCAGGCGTCGCTCGCGCGCTGGACGTCCGCGGCCGTCACGGAGTCCGCGACGGTCGCGAAGTACCAGCGGTGCCCGAACGGGTCGCGGACCGCGGCCTGCCGGAACCCCTCGAACCAGTCCGACGGCTCCGCGAGGCTCGACGCGCCCGCGGCGAGCGCCCGCGCGTACGCGGCGTCGGTGTCCTCGACCGGGAGGGTGAACGACGCGTGCGTCGGGGCGCCGGGCTCCGGCGCGACGGAGTCCGGCGGGAACGCCTCCGCGACCGTGAACGTGCTGGTCCCGCTCGCGGACGCGAGGCGCAGGTCGGAGTGGATGACGACGTCGCCCGCCGTGATGGTGTCGACCACCTCGGCGCCGAGCGCCGCCTCGTAGAACGCGATCGCCTCCCGCGCGCCGCTCACCGTGACGTTCGGGTGCAGTGCCGACATCTCCATGGGGTCCTCCTCGTCGTGGTCGCCCGCAGGGTGCGGGCCGTACCACCATGCTCGTGTCGGCGGGCCGTGCCAGTCTTGGAGGAATGCGACAGGTGTTCGAACCCCAGGACCGCGCCGACGCGAGGGCGGCGTCCCGGCGCGGCCCGACGACGTCCCTGCGGGGGCTCGTCGACCCCGCCGCCGCGCGGCGCGGGTTCGAGCTCGTGCGCGTCGATCCGGCGCCGGACCTCGCGGACCTCGTCGAGCGGCACTGGGTCGTGCGCTGGGACCTGCCGCCGGGGGAGTCGTTCACGCAGGTCGTGGTTCCGCACCCGGTCGCCAACGTGGTCGCCGAGGCGGCGGGGTACGTCGCGCACGGCATCCCGCCGGGTCTGTTCGAGCGCACCCTGGCCGGGTCGGGTGCCGTCGTGGGGACCAAGCTCCGGCCGGGCGCGTTCCGCGTGCTGCTGGGGCACGCGGACGCCGTGCGCCCGGGCGTGCAGGTCCCCGCCGTCGCGTTCCTCGGCCCGACGGCGGAGCGCACCGGCGCCGCCGCGCTCGCCCTCGCCGTCGCCGGCCGGGACGAGGAGGCCGCACGCGGTGTCGAGCCGCTGCTGCGGGCGCGGGCGGAACGCGTCCGCGACGCGCGGACGGCCCGCGACCTCGACCGCGTCGCCCGCGCGTTCGCCGCGCTCGTCGCCGGGGAGCTCGGGCCCGGTGCGGGCGTCGCCGACCTCGCCACCGTCGTCGGGACCTCCGCACGCTCGCTCCAGCGGCTCTTCGCTATGTACGTCGGCGTGAGTCCCAAGTGGGCCCTGCAGCGCCACCGCGTGCACCTCGCGGCCGACCTGCTCGCCGCCGACCCCGACCAGGACCTCGCGGCGCTCGCGAGCGCCGTCGGGTACTACGACCAGGCGCACCTCGGTACCGACTTCGCGCGCGCGACCGGGTCCACGCCCGGGGCCTACGCGCGACGCTGCGCCGCGTCGCGCGACGCGCTCGTCGGGGCGGGCGCGACGGCGCACCCGGGGTGACCGACGACGCCGTCGAGCCACCCCCCGAGGCACCACCCGGGCGCATAGACTCGCTCCGTGGCTGGCCTGATTCGACGCGAGGATGTGGAAGCCGTCCGCGACCGCGCACGGATCGACGAGATCGTCTCCGCGCACGTCACCCTCAAGACCGCGGGCGTCGGCTCGCTCAAGGGGCTGTGCCCCTTCCACGACGAGCGCTCGCCGTCCTTCCACGTGCGGCCCGGTGTGGGGCGCTGGCACTGCTTCGGGTGCGGCGAGGGCGGCGACGTCATCTCGTTCGTCCAGAAGATCGACGGCCTGACGTTCGTCGAGGCGGTCGAGTACCTCGCCGACCGCGTCGGGATCCAGCTCCGCTACGAGGACTCGGGCGGGCCGCAGCGCCCGCGTGAGGAGCCGGGCCGGCGCCAGCGGCTGCTCGAGGCGCACCGTGTCGCCGCGCAGTACTTCTCCGAGCAGCTCTTCGCGTCCGGCGCGCAGGCGGCCCGCGCGTTCCTCGCCGAGCGCAGCTTCGACCGCGCGGACGCCGAGCACTTCGGCGTCGGGTACGCGCCCACCGGTTGGGACAACCTGCAGCGGCACCTCCAGGGCCGCGGCTTCACGCAGCCCGAGCTGATCGCCTCCGGCCTCATGAGCCAGGGCCAGCGCGGCATCTACGACCGGTTCCGCGGGCGCCTCGTGTGGCCCATCCGCGACGTCACGGGCGAGATCGTCGGGTTCGGCGCGCGCCGCCTCTACGACGAGGATCAGGGGCCCAAGTACCTCAACACCCCCGAGACCTCGCTCTACAAGAAGTCGCACGTGCTCTACGGCATCGACCTCGCCAAGCGCGAGATCGCCAAGCAGAAGCGCGTCGTCGTCGTCGAGGGGTACACGGACGTCATGGCCGCGCACCTCTCCGGCGTGACGACCGCCGTCGCGACGTGCGGCACGGCGTTCGGCTCGGACCACGCGCGCATCGTGCGCCGGCTCCTCGGCGACACGACCGCCGGGGGCGGCATGCAGCTCGCGTCGGGCGCGTCCGTCGGGGGAGAGGTGGTGTTCACGTTCGACGGCGACGCGGCGGGCCAGAAGGCCGCCGTGCGCGCGTTCGGCGAGGACCAGCGCTTCTACGCCCAGACGTTCGTGGCCGTCGAGCCGAGCGGCATGGACCCGTGCGAGCTGCGCATGGCGCGCGGCCCCGACGCGGTGCGCGCCCTCGTCGACGGGCGCCAGCCCCTCTTCGAGTTCGTCATCCGCACGACCCTCGCGACGTTCGACCTCGACACCGCCGAGGGCCGCGTCGGTGCGCTGCGCGCCGCCGCCCCGGTCGTCGCCGGGATCCGCGACGCCGCGCTGCGCCCCGAGTACGCGCGCATGCTCGCGGGCTGGATCGGCATGGACGCCGAGCGCGTCCGGCGCGAGGTCGCGGCGGCCGCCAAGCGCGGCAGCGCGCCCGGCCCCGTCCGCACGTCGCGGCCCGACGGCGCCCGCCCCGGCGGCGAGGCGACCGAGCCCGAGCCCACGGTCCCGGCGCTCCCCGCACCCGACCCGCGCGACCCGGTGGCGCGCCGCGAGCGCCTCGCGCTCGTCGCCGTCCTGCAGTACCCCCAGCACGTGCCGCCGGTCTTCGACGACCTCGGCGAGGACGCGTTCGCCGTCCCTGCCTGGCGCGCCGTCCACGCCGCGATCCGCGCCGCGGGCGGGGTGCGCGAGGGCGCGACGCTCGGCGCCGGGCACTGGGTCGAGGCCGTCGTCGAGCAGGCCGCCGAGCCCGTGCGCGGCCTCGTGACCGAGCTCGCCGTCGCACCGCTCCCCGAGGACCGCGAGAACGTCGTCGGCGGCTACGTCGCCGGCGTCGTCCGCGGCCTCGTCGACCTCGGCCTCACCCGCCGCGTCGCCGACGCGAAGAGCCGCCTCCAGCGCCTCGACCCCATGGCCGACCTCGCCGCGTACCAGGAGGCGTTCGCGACGCTCCTCGCGGTCGAGGCCGAACGTCGCACGCTGCGCGAGGGCGAGATCGCCTGACGCGGGCAGGCTAGGCGGCCGCGTCCGCCGTCGCGGCGGCCGTCGCAGCCCGGCGGTCGCGCGCCGCCTGCCGGTCCGCGGGCATGAGGGCCGCGAGGACGACGAGGACCGCGGCGCTCGCGGTGAGCAGGACGAACACGACGTGGATCGCGCTCATGAGGCCGGGGCCCTCGGGCGTGCCGTCGGCGCCGAGCGTCGTGCGGGCGTTGATGATCGCGCCGCACACCGCGACGCCGACGGCCGAGCCCAGCGACCGCGCGAACATGTTGGTGCCCGTCACGGCGCCGCGCTCCGTGAAGGCGGCCGACGACTGGGCGGCGATGAGCGTCGGGACGGCGGTCAGACCCATCCCGACGCCGACGACGAACGTCGTCGCGGCGACGGCGACGACCGACGACGACGCGCCCAGCAGCAGCGTGAGCGACGTGCCGGCGAGGACGAGCGCCGACCCGATGACGGCGGTCCAGCGGAAGCCGATCCGCAGGTAGAGGCGCCCGGCGTTCGAGGCGGAGATCGGCCAGCCGACCGTCATCGCCGCGAGCGCGAAGCCCGCGACGAGCGGCCCGACGCCGAGGACGCCCTGGGCGTAGATCGGCACGTAGGTGGACAGCGCGAGGACGATGACCCCGACGAGGAGCGAGACGGCCGTCGAGACGCCGACGACGCGCCGCCGCAGGATCGCGAGGTCGACCACGGGGTAGCGCGTGCGGCGCGCGTGCACCGCGAAGACGCCGAGCAGGAGGAGCGCGGCACCCAGGACGGCGACCGACGCGGGGGAGGCCCAGGCCCACGTGGACCCGCCCTCGAGGAGCCCGAGCAGGAGCAGTGTGCTGCCCGCCGTGAGCAGCGTCGCGCCCACGTAGTCGATGGGCTCGCGCGCTCCCTCGCGCGGGGACTCGTGGTACCGGCGGTGCAGCATCCACGCCGCCAGGGCGCACAGCGGCACGTTGACGAAGAAGATCCATCGCCAGCTCACGAACTCGGAGAAGACGCCGCCGAGCGTCGGGCCGACGACCGACGAGATCGCCCACACCGACGCGAGGTAGCCCTGCGCCTTCGCGCGCTCCTCGAGCGTGTAGATGTCGGCGGCGATCGTCTGGGAGACGGGCATCACCGCACCGGCCCCCAGGCCCTGGAGCACGCGGCCCGCGACGAGCGCGGGCATCGACCACGCGAACCCGCACAGCACGGACCCGAGGAAGAACAGGGCGACCCCCGCCAGCATGAGCCGCTTGCGGCCGAGCACGTCGGACAGCCTGCCGAAGACCGGCGTCCCGACCGCCTGCGCGAGCAGATAGCTCGAGAAGAGCCAGGGGAGCTGCTCGAACCCACCGAGCTCGCGCGCGATCGTGGCCGACGCCGTCGCGATGATCGTCGCGTCGAGCGCGACGAGGGCCGTGGACAGCATGAGCGCGAGGAGGACGGGGCCGCGCTCGGAGCGCAGGCCGATCCCTGCGGAGGACGTCGTGGTCACGACAGACGCAAGCCCGGGGCAACGGTCGCGTATTCCCGGACGTGCCGACCGTGCCGGGTCGACGCACCGGCCAGGCCGGAGAAACGGCTCGGCCCCGGACCGCTGTGCGGTCCGGGGCCGAGCTCTCGAGGCTCCCGCGGTAGGACTTGAACCTACGACCGTCCGATTAACAGTCGGATGCTCTGCCAGCTGAGCTACGCGGGATCGATCGTGGCCGTCACGGTGTGCACCGCAGCGACCGGGGAAAACTCTAGCAGGCTCAGAGGGGTAGTCCGGACGCCGACCGGACCCGGCCCTCGGCGGCGTCCACGCGGGCCGTCACCTCGGGGTCCGTCAGGTCGACGCCGGGGTCGGCGACGACCTGCGAGAAGAGCTCGCCGTCCCCGTCCCGGCGTACCGCGACCCGTGCGGTGAGCCCGGGGGCGAACGTCACGGTCTCCGACAGCACCACCGACGACTGGACGCGCTCGCGCAGCGTCTGGGCGAGCGACGTGCGGCGCGCGTCGGCGAGCGTGAGGGCCAGCGGAGGTGCGCCGTCGACCCACGAGACCGTGATCGTGGCGGTCTCCGGCGCGTACCCCGCCCGGTCCACGTCCGACCACGGGCGTCGTGCGACGACCCCGCCCGTCGGGTCGCTCGTGAGGAGCTCGGTGCGGGTCGCGACCGCCCACGAGCCGTCGGCCAGCTCGGCCGAGGCGAGCACGCGGTCGCTCGCCGGGACGTCGAGCGATCGGCGGACCGGGTCGGGCAGGCTGGGGCGGCGGAACCAGGACACGTCCCCACCGTAGCCGCTCCGGCTCCGCGCACCGGACGGGCGGTATGCTCGCCCGCGCGCCCCGTTAGCTCAGCTGGTCAGAGCAGGAGACTCATAATCTCTCGGTCGCGGGTTCAAGTCCTGCACGGGGCACCATCGGGGTGACGGTCCGCGCTGCGGATGCGGTGCGCCCGGCGCGGAGGTGTCATGGCGTCATGACGATCCAGATCAAGCGCGTGTACGAGCCGGCCGACGAGGACGACGGGTACCGCGTGCTCGTCGACCGGCTGTGGCCGCGCGGCGAGAGCAAGGAGAAGGCGCACGTGGACCTCTGGCTCAAGGAGGTCGCGCCGTCCACGGAGCTGCGGCAGTGGTTCCGCCACGAGGAGCGGCTGTTCGACGAGTTCGCGGAGCGGTACCGGGCCGAGCTGGACGCGAACGGCGAGGTCGTGGGAGAGCTGCGGGACGTCGTCGGGCAGCATCCCGTGGTGACGCTCGTGTACGGGGCGCGGGACGAGGAGCACAACCAGGCGGTCGTGCTGCGGGACTACCTGGCCGCGACGGGCTCGTCCTGACGCGCAGGGGCGCGCCGGCCCGGGCGGCCGGGGTCGCGCCGGAGGTCGCGGTCGAGAGCGCGGCGCAGCCGCGGGCCGAGCGGGCGCTCGACGGCGCGGTGGACCGCCCAGGCGAGCAGGAGGCACGCGGCGACCGCGACGGTGAGCGTCGCAGCCTGGGGCAGGTACGGATGCACCGACTCGATCACCCACCGCCCCCACGACGCGTGCACGAGGTAGAGCGGGTACGTGAGCGCGCCCAGGGCGGTGAGCCACCCCCACGAGACCCGCGCGAGCGGGGTCAGCGTCGCGATGGCGACGACGGCGAAGCACAGGACGATCGCGACCCACCAGACGGCGGGGGGTACGACGACGTCGGTGCTGTTCTCGATGCGGGCCGCCTGGATCCGGCCCGAGACGGCGGCCGCGAGGGCGACGTCGAGGGCGAGCGCGACCCAGAGCACGGGCGACCGGCGCTCCCGCGTGAGGAGGTAGAGCACCATCCCGCCGGCGAAGAGCGGGGCGTCGGGCGCGACGAGGGCGGTCGCGACGAGGTCTGAGCCCGTCCGTGTCGCGATCTCTCCCGCGACGGGCCACAGCACGACGAACGCGATCACCCGCGCCCGGGTGAGGCCGACGGCGACGAGCACGCCGACGAGGACGTAGAACCGCAGCTCCGACCAGAGCGTCCAGTAGACCGCCTCGAGGTCGGGGATGCCGAACGCGCGCTGGACCATGGTGAGGTTGGCGGCAGCCTGCGGGAGGTCGACGTCGCGCCGGCCCGGGATCACGAGGACGAGCAGGGCGAGCGTGAGGAGCACGGCGGCCCAGTACGCGGGGAACAGCCGGCCGGCTCGCGAGGCGACGAAGCCGCGGACGTCGCGGCCCCACGCCGTCATGAGGATGACGAAGCCGCTGACCACGAAGAAGAGCTGGACGCCGAACGAGCCGTAGGCGGCGACGCCCTGCACGCCCGGCAGGGAGTCGCTCGTCCGCTCGCCCCACGCGTGGTGGTTGACGGCGACGAAGTGGTACACGAGCACTGCCGACGCGGCGGCGAACCGGAGTCCGTCGAGCACCGCGAGGCGCGGGTTCGTCGTGGGCATCCGAGGCACGTTACCAAACCGTGATCTGAGCTTCCTGGGGACGGCGCTCGGCGTGCGTGCGGAGCGCGGGGCTGGCACGGTGTCCGGGCCGGAGAACCCGGCGGCGCGCTGGGGGCGGCGTCCCGACGACCGAGGAGGTCCAGTGGCACCGAGCATCAGCTCGACGGGCAAGGCGGCGGCGCGCGGAGCGCGGGGCAGCAGGCTGCTCGAGATCCTCGCCCGCGCCGGGTACGCCGTCAGCGGCCTGCTCCACCTCGTGGTCGGGGTGCTCGCCGTGCAGGTGGCCACCGGTTCGACGTCGAGCGAGCAGGCGGACCAGACCGGCGCGCTCACCGCCATCGCGCAGACGCCGGGCGGGACCGTCCTGCTCTGGTTCGCGGTCGTGGCGTTCGCCGCGCTCGCGCTGTGGCAGCTCACCGTGGCGATCAGCGGCGCCGCCGAGACGTCCGACCGGCTCAAGGCCGCCGGCAAGGCGGTGCTGTACGTGGCGCTCGGCGTGCTCGCCGTGCAGGTCGTGAACGGGTCCGCGGGCGGCTCCGGCCAGGAGGAGAGCATGACGGCGACGCTCATGCAGAAGCCGGGCGGTGTGCTCCTCGTGGGTGCCGTCGGCGTCGGGATCGTCGCCGCGGGCGTCTATCACGTGGTCAAGGGGTGGCGGAAGAAGTTCCTGGAGGACCTGGAGGGCGGCACGGGCGGGAACGTCGGACGCGCCGTCGTGACGCTCGGGCGGGTGGGCTACGTCGCCAAGGGGGTCGCGCTCGGCGTGCTCGGCGCGCTCTTCGTCGTGGCCGCCGTGCAGCACGACCCCGAGCAGACGGGTGGTCTCGACGCCGCGTTCGCGACCCTCGCGGCCCAGCCGTTCGGCGCGGTGCTGCTCGTCGCCGTCGGGCTCGGCTTCGCCGCGTACGGGCTCTACTCCTTCGCCCGCGCCCGGTACGCCCGCATGTGACGCGGGCCCCAGGCACGCGGGTCGGAGACCCGGCCGCCCGTCGTCGTGCGCATGGAAGAATGGCGTCCATGGCGATGAGAGAGATCCGGACCATCCCGGACCCCGTGCTCCGCACCCCCTGCGACGAGATCACCACCATCGACGACCGCGTGCGCTCGCTCGTCGCGGACCTCGTCGAGACCGTCGACCACGAGGGACGCGCCGGCCTCGCCGCCAACCAGATCGGCGTGAACCTGCGGGCGTTCTCGTGGAACATCGACGACGAGATCGGGTACGTGCTCAACCCGCGCATCGTCGAGCTCTCCGACGACTACCAGGACGGCGACGAGGGCTGCCTCTCCGTCCCCAACCTCTGGTACCCGACGCGCCGCGCCTGGTACGCGCGCGTCGTGGGGACGGACCTCGACGGCAACGAGGTCGTCGTCGAGGGCACCGAGCTCATGGCGCGCTGCCTCCAGCACGAGTGCGACCACCTGGACGGCATGCTCTACCTCGACCGTCTGGACCGGTCCGTCCGCAAGAAGGCGATGCGGGAGCTGCGCGCCCACCTGTGACGGCCCGCGTCGGCCGGCCACGGCCGGGCACACCCGGCGAATCTCTCGCGCGAACGCGTGATCTCGTGCAAGATGGGCACGAGACACGCCGCGCGATACCTGTGACGTGCTGTGACACCACCCTCGGTGAGGACGTTGGGGAAGACGCAACCTCGACCTAGGGAGGCAGACATGGCCGGTGCCATCACCCGCGGTGTTCTTTACGTGCACTCAGCACCGCGTGCTCTGTGCCCGCACATGGAGTGGGCCGCGGGCAACGTCCTCGGCGTGCGCGTGTCGCTCGACTGGACCGAGCAGCCCGCCGCGCGCGGCCTCTACCGGGCCGAGTACTCGTGGCAGGGCCCGCAGGGCACGGGCGCCAAGCTGGCCTCCGCGCTGCGCGGCTGGTCCCACCTGCGTTACGAGGTCACCGAGGAGCCCAGCCACGGGGTCGACGGCGGGCGGTGGTCCCACACGCCCGACCTCGGCATCTTCTACGCCCAGACCGACGTGCACGGCAACATCGTCGTCCCGGAGGACCGGATCCGTGCCGCGCTGGAGCAGGTGAGCGAGCCCTGGGCCATGCGTGACGCCCTGCACCTCGCGCTCGGCAAGGCGTGGGACGACGAGCTCGAGCCGTTCCGCTACGCCGGTGCCGGCGCCCCGGTGCGCTGGCTCCACCGCGTCGGCTGACGCCGGGCGTCCGCCGCCACGACACGACCGAGGGCGCCTGCCGGGAGATCCCGGCAGGCGCCCTCGGTCCGTGGTGCGCCTAGCTCGCCCGGCGTGCGCGGTGCGCACGCACTCGCACGACGGCGCCGGTGGCCACCAGCAGGAGCGCGGCGACCAGGACCAGCGCCAGGTCGTCGGTGCCGGTCCGGGCGAGGTAGTCCGACCCGTTGCCGTTGCCGGCGTTGTTCGAGCCTGAGCCCGAGCCCGAGCCGGGACCGGAGCCGCCCGGTCCGTCGCCGTCCGAGGCCGTGAGATAGACCTCGAACGACGCGACCGTGGAGTCGCCGACGGTGACGCTCGTCGCCGTGCCCGTGTGTGGGCCGACCTCGAAGTCGGCCGGGACGACGAACGTCCAGCTGACCTGGCCGCTCGCGTCGGCGGTCGCCACCGGCAGGATCAGCGGCTCCGAGTTGATGACCGCCTGGACCGACTCGCCCGGCTGGAAGCCGGACGCGACGAACGTCTGCTCCGCGCCGCGCTGCACGCGAGGCGTGACGAACGACGAGACCAGGGCGCGGTCACCGGCCGCGACGACCGTGAGCGGCGTCTCCGCCTCGTTCCCGGTCTCGTCGGACGCGTGCACGGTGTAGTCGCCGGGCGTCGCGTCTTCGGGGACGGTGATCGGGGTGGTGAAGCTCCCCGTGTCGTCGGTCTCCACGTCGACCGTCGCGACGACGTCGCCGTCCTCGTCGAGCAGGTCGACGGTGACGGTCGTGCTCGGCGGCCAGCCCTCACCCGTCACGGTGACCTCGTCGCCGGGGTTCGCCGTGGTCGGGTCGACCGTGACGGTCGGCTCGGACACCCCGACGCCACCGACGCCGAGCGGGGTCTCCGCCTCGGTCGAGGTGGTGTCGTCGATGCCGACCACCGTGTAGTCGCCGGGGCTGGCGTCCTCGGGGACGGTGATCGGGGTGGTGAAGCTCCCGTCGCCGTCGGTGGGGACGTCGCCCAGGCTCGTGACCACCGCGCCGGAGCCGTCGCGGATCTCGACGGTGACCGTGGCGTCGGGGGTGTAGCCCGTGCCGTCGACGGTGACGTCGTCACCGGGGTTGGCGGTGGTCGGGTCGACGGTGATCGTCGGCTCGATCGCGGCTGCCTCCACCGTCAGGGGCGTCTCGGCCTCGGTGGAGGTCGTGTCGTCGATGCCGACGACGGTGTAGTCGCCGGGGGTGGCGTCCGCCGGGACGGTGACGGGCGTCGCGAAGCCGCCGTCGCCGTCGGTCGGGACGTCCTCGACGGTGGCGACGACGGTGCCGGAGCCGTCGCGGATCTCGACGGTGACCGTGGCGTCCGGGGTGTAGCCCGTGCCGTCCACGGTGACCTCGTCACCGGGGTTCGCGGTCGTCGGGTCCACGGTGAGCGCGGGCTCGATCGCCGCAGCTTCCACGACCAGGGGCGTCTCGGCCTCGGTGGCGGTCGTGTCGTCGATGCCGACGACGACGTAGTCGCCCGGTGCGGTGTCCACCGGGACGGTGATGGGGCTGGTGAAGCCGCCGTCGCCGTCGGTGGGGACGTCGCTCAGGGTGGCGACGACGGTGCCGGTCGTGTCCCGGACCTCGACCGTCACGGTGGCGTCCGGCGTGTAGCCGGTGCCGGTGACGGTCGTCGGGGTGCCCGCGGGTACGGTCGTCGGGTCGACGGTCACCGCCGGGGCGAGGGCAGCGGCCTCGATGGTGAGCGGGGTCTCCGCCTCGGTCGAGGTGGTGTCGTCGATGCCGACGACGGTGTAGTCGCCGGGGGTGGTGTCCGCGGGCACGGTGATCGGGGTGGTGAAGTTCCCGTCCCCGTCGGTCGGGACGTCGCCCAGCGTGGCGACCACCGTGCCGCTCTCGTCGCGGATCTCGACGGTCACGGTCGAGTCGGGGGTGTAACCCGTGCCGTCGACGGTGACCTCGTCACCCGGGACGGCCGTCGTCGGGTCGACCGTCACCGCCGGGGTGAGGGCCGCGGCCTCGACGGTGAGCGGGGTCGCCGCCTCGGTCGAGGTCGTGTCGTCGATGCCGACGACGGCGTACTCACCCGGGGTGGCGTCCGCCGGGACGGTGACCGGCGTCGTGAAGCCGCCGTCGCCGTCGGTGGAGACGTCGCTCAGGGTGGCGACGGCCGTGCCGGCCGTGTCCCGGACCTCGACGGTGACCGTCGAGTCGGGCGTGTAGCCGGTGCCGGTGACGGTCGTGGGCGTGCCCGCCGGGACGGTCGTCGGGTCGACGGTCACCGCCGGGGTGAGGGCAGCGGCCTCGATGGTCAGGGGCGTCTCGGCCTCGGTGGTGGTGGTGTCGTCGATGCCGACGACGGTGTAGTCGCCGGGGGTGGTGTCCGCGGGGACGGTGATCGGGGTGGTGAAGTTCCCGTCGCCGTCGGTCGGGACGTCGCCCAGCGTGGCGACCACCGTGCCGGTCGTGTCCCGGACCTCGACGGTGACCGTCGAGTCGGGGGTGTAGCCGGCGCCGTCGACGGTGACGTCGTCACCGGGGTTCGCGGTGGTCGGGTCGACCGTCACGGAGGGCGTGAGCGCTGCTGCCGTCACGGCGAGAGCCGTCTCGGCCTCGGTCGACGTGGTGTCGTCGATGCCGACGACGGTGTAGTCGCCCGGGGCGGTGTCCACGGGGACGGTGATGGGCGTCGTGAAGCCGCCGTCGCCGTCGGTCGGGACGTCGCTCAGGGTGGCGACGACGGTGCCGGTCGTGTCCCGGACCTCGACGGTCACGGTGGCGTCCGGCGTGTAGCCGGTGCCGGTGACGGTCGTCGGCGTGCCCGCGGGCACGGTCGACGGGTCGACGGTGACCGCAGGCGTGATCGCTGCGACCGTCGAACCACGGACGGTCGCCGAGGCGAGGTGGAGCTCGGCGAGGCCCGTTCCCGTGCCGACCTCGAGGAGCGACAGGGTCAGCGCGCGCTGCGTGAACGTCGCGTCCGCGACGGACGGCTCGGGCTCCTGGACGTTGACGACGAGGCTCACGACCTCGGTGAGGATCTCGAACACCGGCGAGAGCGCGGTGAGCACGGGACCGGTGACCTCCGACGTGATCGTCCCGGCGAGCGTGCTCACCAGTCCGGTCTCGTCGGCGAACAGCACGGTGTTGAGCGGACCGGCCAGCGCGCTGACGAGGTCGCCCAGCGGGAGCGTGACCGGCAGACCGGAGAGCGCGATGGTGATGGTCGCGTCGCCGGGGGCCACGGTCCCGTCGACCACGTCTCCGACGGTCGTGTCGAGGTTGATGTCGAGGTTCAGCAGGTCGGGTGCGAGGGGGAGCGGGTTGTCGACGACGGCCTCGACCGACAGCGTCAGGCTCGCGGCGTGCAGGGCCGTGTCGACCGCACCGACGAGCGCGGTCGTGAGGTCGTCGAGGGCCGCGCCGAGCCCGTCGAGGATCGCGTTGATCGCGGCGTCGTCGAGGACCTCGGTGTTGGGGTCGAACCCGTTCAGCGACCCGGTGCCGCCGAGGATCGTGTCGAGGTCGACCGTGACGGTCCCGTCGCCGACGTTGAGCACGACGCCTTCGTCGCCGAAGTCCTGGTCGAGCACGGGCGCCAGGGCGCTGTCGAGGTCGACGTCGATCGCGACGGTCGGCTCGAGGTCGGCGCCGAGGACCTCCAGGACGCCGGCCAGCGCGCCGATCGAGTTCAGCGCCTGGGCGAGCAGCCCGTCGGTCCCGACGAGCTGGCCGACGGCGCCGTCCACGAGCGGGACGACCTCGTCGTCGACCGTCGTGGCGATGCCCGAGACGGCTGGGCTGTCGAGCGTGAGGGTCGCACCGGCGATCTGGTAGTCGCCGGTCGGTGCCGTGCCGCCGGTCGCCTCCGCCGTCGCGGACAGCGCGCCGAGCGACAGGTCGAGGTCCGCGACGACCGACTCGAAGCCGGGGCCGAGGAGCTGCGTGAGGTTGAGCTGCGCGTCGGACGGGAACTCCTCGCTGCCGCCGACGGAGATCGCGCCCTGGTCCGAGACCGCGCCCGAGGCGGCCCGTGCGGAGCCGTCGTCGTTCGCCTCGCCGTACTGGTTGACCGCGCCGAGCTGCAGGATCCCGTTGGGGCCCAACAGCTGGAGGGTGCCCGTCAGGTCGATCCCGAGCGACTGGAAGACCGAGGCGGCCAGGGGGTTCGTGACGACGGGGTTCGCCCCGGAGGGGTTCTCGGCGACGGCCCCGTCGAGGGCAGCGATCGTCGCGAGGTCGAGCCCGGCGACGGTGCCGCTGAGGAACTGCCCGCTGGCCTCCGAGTCGTCGGTGGGGGCGGCCGTCGCGGCGATCCCTCCCGCGAAGGTCAGGGCGCCGACGACACCTCCCACCGCGGCGAGCGCCGTCGCTCGCCTCCAGAGGGGAGGTGGTGCCTGGGTGGAGAGGTGTCTCGCCGTTCGGGTCACGTGCCCTGTCCTTCCGCTCGCCTGCCTCGAGGTGGTGATGTGGCAGGCGCCACATCACGCCCACAGGGTCGGCGATGGGACGCGGGGGCGCTCGGCGGGTGACGAGGAGGGCGGGGTGAATCCCCGGGCGGCGCGGTCGCCCGGGGGTCTGCGTCCGGCTTTGGACGGTCTTGTCCGGACAAACCGGATGGGTGAAAACGCAACGAACTGGACGGACGTCCATCTCAGGGGCCGAGACCCCGGCATCCAGACCGGCTGGCCCCGGACGCACGCGAGCCCCGGCGCGACGGCTGGTGGGGCCGTCGCGCCGGGGCCGTGGAGGGTCGGTCAGACGCTCGCGACCGCGAGCGCGACGTTGTGGCCGCCGAACCCGAACGAGTTGTTCACCGCGACGATGTCGCCCGACGGCAACGGAGCCGGGGTGTCGCGCACGAGCGGCACCTGGAGCTCGGGGTCGGGGTTCGCGACGTTGATCGTCGGGGGAGCGAGGCGCTCGGCGACCGCCTTGATCGTGAAGATCGACTCCAGCGCCCCCGCGCCGCCGAGGAGGTGGCCCGTCATCGACTTGGTCGCCGACAGCAGCACGTGGTCCGTGTCGGAGCCGAGGAGGGAGCGGATCGACCGGGTCTCGGTGAGGTCGCCCACCTTGGTCGAGGTCGCGTGCGCGTTGACGTGCACGACGTCGCGGCCGGTCACCCCGGCCTCCTCGATCGCGCGGCGCATCGCGGCGACCTGACCGCGCCCGTCCGGGTCGGGAGAGGTGATGTGGTAGGCGTCGGACGACAGGCCGACGCCGGCGAGCCGCGCGTACACGCGGGCACCGCGCGCGGCGGCGTGCTCGGCGCTCTCGAGGACGACGACGCCCGAGCCCTCGCCGATGACGAAGCCGTCGCGGTCGACGTCGTAGGGGCGCGACGCGCCCTGCGGGTCGTCGTTGCGCAGCGAGAGCGTGCGCGACGCGGCGAAGGCCGCGATCGGCATGGGGTGGATCGTGGCCTCGGTGCCGCCCGCGACGACGACGTCGGCGCGGCCGGCGCGGATCATGTCGACGCCGTAGCCGATCGCCTCGGCCCCGGACGCGCAGGCCGAGACGAGCGCGTGGGCACCCGCGCGGGCACCGAGCTCGAGCGACACGTAGGCGGTGGGGGAGTTGGGCATGAGCATGGGCACGGTCATCGGGAGCATGCGGCGGGCGCCGCGCTCGCGCAGCGTGTCCCAGCCGTCCAGCGTGGTCCAGATGCCGCCGATCCCGGACGACACGACCGTGCCGAGCCGGTCGCCGTCGACCTCGGGGCTGCCCGCGTCGGCCCACGCCTCGCGCGCGGCGATGATGGCGTACTGCGTGGAAGGGTCCATGCGCTTGATCTCGGGCCGCGCCAGGACCTCGGCGGGGTCCACCTTGAGGGTCGCGGCGAACGTCACCGGGATCTCGTAGCGCTCCGCCCAGTCGTTGTCGAGGGTGCGGGCGCCGGACTCGCCGGCGAGCGCTGCGGCCCAGGTCGAGGGCACGTCGCCGCCGAGCGGCGTGGTGGCGCCGAGGCCGGTGACGACGACTTCAGTAGCGGCGGACATGGTGCTCCTCGGGTGGGGTTCTGGGGCGGGAGGACGAGCGGGTCGGCGCGGGTGACGCCGACCCGCCCGCAGGCCTGCGGGGCAGGCGGGGCGTGCTCAGGCCTGGGCGCCCGTGATGAAGGACACGGCGTCGCCGACCGTCGTGAGGTTCTTGACCTCGTCGTCCGGGATGCGGACCCCGAACTTGTCCTCGGCGTGCGTGACGATCGTCATCATCGACAGCGAGTCGATGTCGAGGTCGTCGGTGAAGGACTTCTCGAGCGCGACGGCGTCGGTCGGCAGACCCGTCTCCTCGGCGACGATCTCCGCGAGGCCGGCGAGGACTTCCTGCTCGGTGTAAGCCATGGTTTCTCCTTGTCGTGGGGCCGGCGGCGACCGGTCCCGGTGGCGGTGCCCGGGTGGGTGTCCCGGGCGGTACAGCGATAGACGGTGCGTGCGACGGACGGGTCCGCCGACGGCGTGGGTCCTCCCGCGGGGGAGGGCGGCCGTCCGTCCAGGGTGATTCTCCCCTACGGCAGGACGACCACCTGCGCCGCGTAGACGAGCCCGGCGCCGAACCCGATCTGGAGCGCGAGGTCTCCGGAGCGGACCTGGCCCTCGTCGAGCAGACGACGCGTCGCGAGCGGGATCGAGGCGGCCGACGTGTTGCCGGTCTCCGCGATGTCGCGGGCGACCGCGACGGTGTCGGGGAGCTGGAGCTGCTTGATCATCTGGTCGATGATGCGCATGTTCGCCTGGTGCGGCACGAAGGCGCCGATGTCGCCGGGGGCGACCCCGGCCTCCGCCATGGCCTTGGCCGCGACGGGCGCCATCTGGAACGCGGCCCACTTGAACACGCTCTGCCCGTCCTGGCGCAGCGTGGGCCACCCGAGCGAGGGGTCCTCGCGCAGGTCCGACCAGGCGTGCGTCTGGCGGATCGCCTGGGCCTTGCCACCGTCAGACCCCCACACCGTGGGGCCGATGCCCGGGGTGTCCGACGGGCCGACGATCGCGGCGCCCGCGCCGTCGCCCAGGAGGAACGAGATCGAGCGGTCCGTCGGGTCGATGAAGTCGCTCATCTTCTCGGCGCCCACGACGAGCACGTGCGTCGCGGTGCCGGCGCGCACGAGCGCGTCGGCCTGCGCGATGGCGTACGCGTACCCGGCGCACGCGGCGGAGACGTCGAACGCGGCGGCGGGCGTGGCGCCCAGGCGCTCGGCGAGCACGGCGGCGGCCGCAGGCGTCTGGTGGAAGTGCGTGACCGTCGAGACGATGACGGCGTCGATGTCGGCGCCCTGCAGGCCCGCGCGGGCGAGCGCGTCGCGCGCCGCCGCCTCGGACAGGTCGAGCACGTCGACGTCGGCCCCGGCGCGACGGCGCGTCACGATCCCGGTGCGCTGGCGGATCCACTCGTCGGACGAGTCGATCGGCCCGGCGATGTCGTCGTTCGTGACGACGTTCTCGCCCCGCACGCCCCCGATCGCGAGGATCCGCGAGAACGCCGGGCCGGTGGCCTGGCGCAGCGTCACGGGGCTCACGCGTCGTCGCCCGGGGCGGGCGCGCCGCCCACGACGGAGTGGCGGGCGATCAGGTCGCGGGCCGCCTCGACGTCGTCGGGCGACTTCACGGCCACCGACTCGACGCCCTTGAGCGTGCGGCGTGCGAGGCCCGTGAGGACACCGCCCGGCGCGAGCTCGAGGATCGCGGTCACGCCCAGCTCGGCGAGCGTCTCCTGGCACAGGTCCCAGCGCACGGGCGCGGCGATCTGCGCGGTGAGGCGCCGGACGACGTCGCGCGCCTTGCCGGACGTGCTGCCCTCGATGTCGATGGTCGCGTACGACTCGCCGTCGGCGTTCGAGAGGAACGGCAGGCGCGGGTCGGTGACGTCCCACGACGCGGCGACCGGCTCGAACTCCTCGAGCGCGGGCTGCATGAACGGCGTGTGGAACGCCCCGGCGACCTGGAGCGGGATGACGCGCGCCTTGGCGGGCGGGTTCTCCGCGAGCGCGGCGAGGTGGTCGAGGGCCCCGGCGGCGACGACCTGGCCGCCGCCGTTGACGTTCGCCGGCCACAGGTGCGCGGCCTCGATCGCGGCGAGCACCTCCTCGGGGTCGCCCCCGACGACCGCGCTCATGCCCGTGGGCGTCGCGGCGGCGGCCGCGGCCATGGCGCGCGCACGGTGCGCGACGAGCCCGACCGCGCCGACGTCGGTCAGCGCCCCCGCGACCGCAGCGGCGGCGAGCTCGCCGACCGAGTGGCCCGCGGTGACGTCGACGACGTCCGCGGTGTCCCGGCCGTCGAGGATCACCCGCAGGGCGACGAGCGACGACGCGACGATGAGCGGCTGGGCGACCGCGGTGTCACGGATCGTGTCGGCGTCGGACTCCGTCCCGTGCGCGCGCAGGTCGAGGCTCGCGGCCTCGCCGAACGCGGCGACCTGGTCGGCGACGCCGGGCAGCTCGAGCCACGGGGCGAGCATTCCGGGGGACTGGGAGCCCTGTCCAGGGCACAAGACGGCGAGCACCCGTCAACTGTGCCAACCCGCGGCTCTCGCGCCACGTCACGACCCGCACCAACCTTGCGGAGGGTGATTGTGCCGAACCTACAAGGCGGTCCGGGCAGCTGCGTCCTGCGGGCGACCCGGCGCCCGGCCGGGCTCAGCGCGCGGTGGAGAGCTGCCCGAGCGCGAGCGCGACCTGCAGCACGAACGACTCGCGCGCGTCGAGCGGGTCCCACCCGGTGATCTCGGAGACCTTGCGCAGGCGGTAGCGCACCGTGTTGGGGTGCACGTACAGCGAGCGGGCGGCCGCCTCGAGCGACCGGCCCGTGCCCAGGTAGGCCGACAACGTCTCCAGCACCGACCCCGTCGCCTCCGCGAGCGGCCGGTACGCCTGCGCGACGAGCGTGCGGCGCGCCGTCGTGTCGCCCGTGAGCACGCGCTCCGGGAGCAGGTCGTCGGCGAGGACCGGGCGCGGCGCCTGGGGCCACGCCGGCGCGGCACGCAGGCCGGCGAGCGCGGCCTGGGCCGAGCGCGCCGCCTCCTCCAGGCCGGGGACGGTCGGGCCGATGACGACCGGGCCGGGGCCGAACCGCGGCAGGAGCGACGCGGCCGCGGCCTGCAGGTCGCCCTCCCCGCCGAGCACGAGGACGAGGCGGTCGCCGTGGATGCCCACGAGCGCGTCGCCCGCCGCGCGGCGCGTCGCGCGGCGCAGCTCGGCCGTGCGCACCTCGTCGAGTGTCGAGGCGATGGTCCCCGCCATGACCAGGGTCGGGCCGTGGCCGCCCCAGCCGAGCGCCGAGACCCGCGAGCGCAGCGAGTCGTCCCCGTCGCCGCGGATCAGCGCGTCGACGACGAGGGCCTCGAGGCGCGCGTCCCACGCGCCGCGCACCTCGGCGGCGCGCGCGTAGACCTCGGCCGCGGAGAACGCGACCTCGCGCGAGTAGCGCAGGACCGCCTCGCGCAGGTCGCGCTCGCCCCCGGGGGCGGCGAGCTGGTCGGAGTACGCCTCCACGACCTCGACGACGATGCGGACCAGCTGGAGCGTGTTCTGCAGCGAGATCGAGCGCGTCAGCTCCGGCGGCGCCGCCGCGAAGATGTCGCTCACGCCGTGCGGCGGGGCCAGCGGGTCCGCGTACCAGGTGACGAACGCGGTGATGCCGGACTGCGCCACGAGACCGACGTACGAGCGGTCCTCGGCGGGCAGCTCGCGGTACCACGGGATCTCGTCGTCCAGGCGGCGCAGGGCCGCGGACATGAGCAGGCCGCTCCCGTCGCGCAGGCGCTGGAGGTTGTCCGCGTTGCCCGTCGGGCCGCTCGGGGCGGACGCGCTCGCGGGCGTCCTGGGGGTGGCCGTCACGCGCCGAGCATACGGTCCGGGCTTGTGGACAGTCCACAAAGGGCTGCGCCCGCACCAAGGCCCGCACGGAGCCCGACGGCGTCAGACCCGGGCCGCTGGGTGAGCGTCCGGACGACCCGCTAGGGTCGGGACATGGCCCTCATGCCCCGACTCCGACAGCTCATGCGTCGGCCGACGTCCGCGTCGACCGTCGGCACGCGCCGCCCACGGTCCGGGGAGAAGCGCGGGGACACGGTCCACGAGGACGCCCTGCGCGCGATGCTCGTCGACGACCCCAACGACGAGCGTGCGTTCCGGGCGCTCGCCGAGCTGGTCCGGCGCCGCGCCGCCGAGGGGCCGGCCACGGACGACCCGCTCGCCGCCCCCGCGGACGAGACGGAGAAGCAGCGCGCCGCCGACCTCGCGGTCTGGGCGCTCGCGGAGGAGCTCGCCGGGCACCCCAAGGGGTGGTACCCGCTCGTCGAGCTCGGGCGGCTGTCCCTCGACGACGACCAGGAGGCCGCGCTGCGCCGGTTCGCGACCGCCGCGGAGCGCGACCCGTCCGGCCGCGCGCTCGCGCAGTCGATGGAGGTGCTGCGCACCGCGGGCCTGCCCGTCGAGGCGCTGGGCCTGGGCGTCGGGCACTGGCGCGCGCGCGAGCACGAGCCCGAGGTCGGGCGCCAGCTCGTCCTCGCCGCGATCGACGCCGACCGTCCCCTCGAGGCACGGCACCACCTGGAGTCGCTGGTCGAGTACGGCGACCCCCAGGGCGTGGCGTCCCTGCGCGCGGACCTCGAGCGCACCGTCGCGCAGGCCGAGCAGCACCGCGCCGGGACCTGACCACCCGCCCGGGAGGGACGCGGCGGGACCGCCGCCCGCCGTCGGGCCGCCCACCTGCCCGTACGACGACGGCCGGTCACCCCGCGGGGTGACCGGCCGTCGTCGTGCTACCGGGCGGGGAGCGTCAGGACTCGCCGCCCGCGTTGCCGGACGTGCCGGCGGTGACGTCCATGAGGCGGTACTTCTCGATCGCCTGGGCGGACGCGTCCGCGGGGACCTTGCCCTGCTTGGCGAGCGCCTGCAGCGTGCGCACGACGACGGACGGGCCGTCGATCTTGAAGTGCCGGCGGGCCGCCGCGCGCGTGTCCGAGAACCCGAAGCCGTCGGCCCCGAGCACCTCGTAGTCGCCCGGGACCCACTTGCGGATCTGGTCGGGCACGAGGTGGTCGTAGTCGCTCGTCGCGACGAACGGGCCCTCGGCGCCGGACAGCTTGGCCGTGACGTACGCGACGCGCGGCTCGGCGGCCGGGTCGAGGAACGCGGCCTGGTCGGCGGCGAGGCCGTCGCGGCGCAGCTCGTTCCAGCTCGTCACGCTCCACACGTCGGCCGCCACGCCCCAGTCGTCGTGGAGGAGCTGCTGCGCCTCCAGCGCCCACGGCACGCCCACGCCCGAGGCGAGGAGCTGGGCACGAGGCCCGTCGCCCTCGCCGACGGAGATGCGGTGGATGCCCTTGAGGATGCCCTCGACGTCCACGTCCTCCGGCTCGGCCGGCTGGACCATCGGCTCGTTGTACACCGTGAGGTAGTACATGACGTTCTGGTCGCGCCCGTCCGCGCCGACCCCGTGCTCGCCGGGGCCGTACATGCGCTCGATGCCGTCGCGCACGATGTGGCGGATCTCGTACCCGTAGGCCGGGTCGTACTGGACCATGGCCGTGTTCGTGCCCGCGAGGATCGGCGAGTGGCCGTCGGCGTGCTGCAGGCCCTCGCCGGTCAGCGTCGTGCGGCCCGCGGTCGCCCCGACGATGAAGCCGCGGGTGAGCTGGTCGCCCGCCGCCCAGAACTGGTCGCCCGTGCGCTGGAAGCCGAACATCGAGTAGAAGATGTAGAACGGCACCATGATCTCGCCCTGGGTGGCGTAGGACGTGCCGACCGACTGGAACGCGGCCGCGGAACCGGCCTCGTTGATGCCGGTGTGCATGATTTGGCCGGCCTCGGACTCCTTGTAGCTCAGCATGAGCTCGCGGTCCACGGCGAGGTAGTGCTGGCCCTGGGTGTTGAAGATCTTCGCCGACGGGAAGATGGAGTCCAGGCCGAACGTGCGCGCCTCGTCCGGGATGATCGGCACGATGCGCTTGCCGAACTCCTTGTCCTTGATGAGGTCCTTGAGGAGCCGGACGAAGGCCATCGTGGAGGCGATCTCCTGCTGGCCCGAGCCCCGCTTGAGGACCTCGTACGCCTTGTCGCCCGGCAGCGTGACCGGCTTGGGCGACGAGCGGCGCTCCGGGACGAACCCGCCGAGCTGCTGACGACGGCCCAGGAGGTACTGGATCTCCGGCGCGTCCGGGCCCGGGTGGTAGTACGGGGGCTCGTACGGGTTCGCGTCCAGCTCGGCGTCCGTGATCGGGATGCGCAGCGAGTCGCGCAGCGACTTGAGGTCCGCCAGGCCGACCTTCTTCATCTGGTGCGTCGAGTTGCGGCCGGCGAACGTCGGGCCGAGCGCGTAGCCCTTGACCGTGTGCGCGAGGATGACCGTCGGCTGGCCCGTATGGGCGCGAGCCGCCGCGTACGCCGCGTAGATCTTGCGGTAGTCGTGGCCGCCGCGCTTGAGGTTCCAGATGTCGTCGTCGGTCATGTTCTGGACGAGCTGCTTGGTCCGCGGGTCGCGGCCGAAGAAGTGCTCGCGGATGAACGCGCCGGACTCCGCACGGTACGTCTGGTAGTCGCCGTCGGGCGTGGCGTTCATGAGGTTCACCAGGGCGCGGTCCTTGTCCGCGTTGAGCAGGACGTCCCACTCGCGGCCCCAGATGACCTTGATGACGTTCCAGCCCGCGCCGCGGAACTGCGCCTCGAGCTCCTGGATGATCTTGCCGTTGCCGCGCACCGGGCCGTCGAGGCGCTGCAGGTTGCAGTTCACGACGAACGTCAGGTTGTCGAGCTGCTGCTGCGCCGCGAGCTGGAGCATGCCGCGCGACTCGGGCTCGTCCATCTCGCCGTCGCCGAGGAACGCCCACACGTCCTGCTGGTCCGTGTTACGGATCCCGCGGTTGTGCAGGTACTTGTCCGTCCACGCCTGGTAGATCGCGCTCGCCGGGCCGAGGCCCATGGAGACCGTGGGGTACTCCCAGAAGTCCGGCATGAGGCGGGGGTGCGGGTACGACGGCAGGCCGCCGCCCGCGTGCGACTTCTCCTGGCGGAACCCGTCGAGCTGGTCCGCCGAGAGGCGGCCCTCGAGGAACGCGCGCGCGTACACGCCGGGGGAGGCGTGGCCCTGGAAGTAGACCTGGTCGCCGCCGCCGGGGTGGTCCTTGCCGCGGAAGAAGTGGTTGAGGCCCACCTCGTACAGCGTCGCCACCGACGCGTAGGAGGAGATGTGGCCGCCGACGCCGATGCCGGGCCGCTGCGCGCGCGTCACCATGACGGCCGCGTTCCAGCGGATCCACGAGCGGTAGCGGCGCTCGAGCGCCTCGTCGCCGGGGAAGTAGGGCTCCTCGTGCACGCCGATCGTGTTCACGTACGGAGTGGTGAAGGAGGTCGGGACGGCGACGTTGCGCTCCCGGGCCCTCTTGAGCAGGTTCAGCAGGACGTAGCGGGCGCGCGGGCCCCCGCGGTCGTCGATCAGGCCGTCGAGGGCCTCGACCCACTCGCCGGTCTCGGCGGGGTCGAAGTCCGGAACCTGGCTGAGCAGACCGTTGATCAGCGGTCCGGTCTCGTCGTACGAAGCCACCAGCAACCTCATATCTCGTCGGATGCCGGGCGCACGGCCGCGCGGTACACGGCCGACACCCGTCTTGGGGCCACTCCGGGCGCGCGGCCGCGGCCGCTGGTGGCGACCGCGCCTCTTCACGAGACCAGGGTGGTCTACCCATTGTGTTCACAACGCGCGCGTAAGTCACACCATCGGGTGGTCAAGAGGGCGTGATTTCGGCGACACGGCCCGGAGGGGAGGTGTCCCGCTGTCGTGCGGGCGCGGTGCCCGACGACGGTCCGGGCACCACGTGCCGGACCGGGTGTCCGTGGGAGGCACCTTGCCAAGCAACGGATCCTCCGGTGGGCTACCTTTGCCAGACACGGCAGGTCGTCGTGCGCGCGGGCGTCCGCCCGCGTCGGACGGCCCGCCGCACGGACGCACAGGACGAGGAAAGGAACGACACGACAGTGACCGACACCGCAGGACCCCTCGGGGCGGACCGCCTGGGGTTCGCGCCCGGCAACGTGGTGCAGGAGTTCGGCTGGTCGGAGGACGTCGACGACGACCTGCGCGGTGAGCTCGAGCAGCTCGTCGGCGGCGAGCTCGTCGACGAGGACTACGACGACGTCACCGACGGCGTGATCGTCTGGTTCCGCGAGGATGACGGCGACCTCACCGACCTGCTCGTGGACGTCCAGACCGTGCTCGACGACGGCGGCCTCATCTGGGTGCTCACGCCCAAGCCGGGCCGGTCCGGGCACGTGGGCCACAACGACATCCAGGAGGCCGCGACCACGGCCGGGCTGCACGCGACGAGCACGTTCGCCATCGCGCCCGACTGGTCCGCGACGAAGCTCGGGACCCGTGGCCGCGGTCGCTGACGGGGGGGCGACGGCCCTGCGGGCCGTGCCGCCCGCGCCGGGAGACCCGGCGCCCGACTTCACGCTGCCCGACACGCACGGCACGCCCGTCCACCTCGCCGACCTGCGCGGCGGGCCGGTGCTCCTCGTGTTCTACCCGTTCGCGTTCTCCGGCATCTGCACGGGCGAGCTCTGCGAGCTGCGCGACAACCTCGAGGACTTCGAGGCCGCCGGCGTCACGCTGCTGGGCATCTCGTGCGACTCGGTCTTCACGCAGAAGGCGTGGGCGGCCCAGGAGGGCTTCGAGTTCGACCTCCTCTCCGACTTCTGGCCCCACGGCGACGTCGCCCGGGCCTACGGCGTGCTGGACGAGGAGAACGGCCTCGCCCTGCGCGGCTCGTTCCTGCTCGACGCCGACGGGATCGTGCGCTGGTCCGTCGTCAACCCGCGCGGACAGCGTCGCGACCTCGACGGCTACCGGCGGGCGCTCGAACAGCTCTGACGCGGGCGCACCGCGTCGACGAGCACGGCGAAGTGGCGCACGGCGGTCCTCGCGTGGGCCGTCATGACACGGCGTGGCCGGTGGCGTGGTGCGCACCCGGTAGGCTGTGCTCCGCTGTTCCGGGGCCTGTAGCTCAGTTGGTTAGAGCGCCACGCTTACACCGTGGATGTCGGGGGTTCGAGTCCCTCCGGGCCCACCCCGTAGGACGAGCTCGCACGTCGTGACGGTACGCAAGACGTCGCCCTCGAGAGCGACGGCGAACGTCCGATATCGCGGTCCTGGCCCACTCCTGGCACTGGCCGACCGGCGGACTGCGATGGCAGTCTGACGCGGTGGCCCACAAGAAGCGGTACGGCGTCGTGATCGTGGTGGTGGTCGTCGCGGTGGCGGCGGCGGGTCTCGCCCGCGGCATCTGGCAGAGCGGTCCGCGCTGGGCGTGGAAGCTCGCGGACCTGGATCGGAACGAGCTGCACCTCGGCGGTGTCGAGGACGTCGAGGACGGTGAGGTCGTCACGGTCGACGACGACTCGGTGGTCGTGCGGTACACACGACCGGAACTCGACTTCTTCGGCGTCGACACCGGGAACGTGGGGCAGGAGGTGTGCTACCGGTTCCCCCTGGAGGACCCGGACGCCTTCCGCCGGGTGACCTGTCCCTGAGCAGTCCGGGCGGCGTGTCGGAGCCCACCCCTAGCATCTGCCGCACCAGCAGCGACGACGTGACGGTGAGGTAGAGGGTGCTCGAGAAGGTCAAGGGTCTGTTCCGGCGGGACGAGGAGCAGACGGGAGGTGGCCGGCCGAGCGCTCGGCTCGTCGACGCGCTGAAGGTGCTCGCCGTCGAGTCGCCGGGCCTCGCGGACCGCGCGGTCGCGTACGTGCACCGGGGCGAGGGTCCCGAGGTGCTGCTGGAGCTCGAGGCGCTGCGCGGCGGTGACGTCGAGGTGCTGCTGGGCCGGCCGGGCCAGTCGGGGATCTACTCGTGGACGACGCCCGCGCAGGACGACCGGCTGAAGGCCGCGGTGCCGGGCTGGACGTCGGCGAAGGCCGTCACGGCCCGGTCCAACCTCTACACGCTGACCGACTCCGTGACGATCCCCGAGCTCGTGCGCCTCGGCCGGGTGCTCAGCGCCGTGTCGTCGGAGGTCGACCGCGAGCGCCCCACCGACCCGCGCTGGCTCACGGTGCTGGTCAACGACATGTCGCGGCGCGCGAACGACCGCCGCAAGGGCAGGAACGGCAAGCAGGCGCCCGACCGCTGGACGCCGGACCTGCTGGTGGCGCTCGCGGTCGAGGGCGGCGTGCCGGAGGCCGACGCGACGGCGGTCGTGCTGCGTGAGCTGTTCGAGCGCCCGACGTCGTCGGGCTGGGCCTCGCGGCACCTCGGCCCGGCGCTCCTCGGCGAGCCGGCGCGCGACTTCGTGGTCGCGCACGTCGAGGTCGCGACCCAGGCGCTGCCAGGTGTGAGCGCCGCGGGGCGGACGGAGCTGGTCGAGCTCGTGGCGTCCGACGCTGCGGCGACGGCCGCGCTCGCCCCGCTCCTCGCGCGGCTCGCGGCGGACACGAGCAAGGGCGTCCGCGAGGCGGCGGTGTCCGCCGTCGCGCAGCTCCCGGGCGAGCGCCAGCGCGAGATCCTCACCCCGCTCCTCACGGCCCTCGCGCCGTCCCGGCTCGGGACGGTCGTGACGCGCCTCGCGCAGGTCGACGGCGGGCTGGCCGACCTCGAGCAGGCTGCCGAGCAGTCGACCGGCGCGCGGGCGACGCTCCTGCGGGACACCGTCGAGCGCGCCCGCGTGCTCGACGCCGCGCAGGAGGACGAGCCGGCGATCGAGGTCCCGCCCTTCGAGCCCTTGCCGGAGACCGTGCTGGGCGACGAGTTCGTGCACGCCGCGCGGGCCGCGATCGACACCGCCCTCGAGCGCGCCCGCGTCGAGCAGGCGGCGCACCCCGGCAAGGGCAAGGGCGACGACGACGGGTGGCCGCGGTGGCGTCGCCAGGCCGTCGAGCAGGACCTCAAGGAGCTGCCCGGCATCTCCGACGAGGACCTCCGGGTCTTCGCGGCGTTCCTGTCCGGGACGAGCACGCGTCGCCCGGGCGGTGTCGCGATGCGCCGGCTGTCCGCCCCGGGCGTCTTCTCGCGCATGCCCGGCATCACCCTCCTGCACCGGCTGCGCCTGCAGGCCAACGAGGCGCGCGGGCAGAGCGCCCGGTTCGGCTGGTACCGCCTGAACGACGGCGACCTGCTCGACGTCGACCTGCGCGTCCTCGACGAGGCGCTGCGGCGCATCGGCCGCGACGACGCCGAGGCGCTGATCGACGAGCTGTACTTCTCCTCGTGGTGGGCCATGGACACGGTGACGCCCGAGAACGCGTGGCCGTACTACGCGGGCCGGCTCGACCGGCTCGCCGCCGCGCTGGACGACCGCGAGCGCACGTACGGCACGACGAAGCCTGCCCGGGCGCTCGCGGTGCTCGCGCAGCTCCCGCACGTCCCGCGCACGTTCCTGCCGCGCCTTACCGAGCTCGCGCTCGGCGAGGGCCGCACGTACCGGGCGACGGCGCAGGAGGCGCTGAGCACGCACCCCGGCGTGCGGGGCCTGGCCGAGCAGGGGCTCGGGAACGGCCGGTCCGAGGTGCGCCGCACCGCCGCGGAGTGGCTGGCCCGGCTCGGCGACGCCGCCGCGGTGCCCGCCCTGCGGGCCGCGCTCGCGAAGGAGCGCAGCGAGGTCGTCCGGGCGGCGATCCTCACGGCGCTCGAGAGCCTCGGGGAGGACATCTCGGTCGACCTCGCGCCGGAGGTGCTGCTCGCGGAGGCGACCAAGGGACTGCGCGGCAAGGCGCCGGTGAGCATGTCCTGGTTCGACCTGGGCTCCCTGCCGGACGCGCGCTGGGCGGCGGACGGCACGCCGGTGGACCCGACGATCCTGCGCTGGTGGGTCGTGCTCGCGGTCAAGCTCAAGGACCCGAGCGGCGCGGGGCTGCTCGAGCGATACCTGTCCCTCCTGCAGGAGGAGGACCGCGCACGCCTCGGCAGCCACGTGCTGGCCGCCTGGGTCGCGCAGGACACGCGCAACCCGTCGGCGCAGGAGAGCGACGCGCACGCGACGGCGGGCGCGCAGCAGCGGTACGACCAGTACCAGGCGTGGGCCAAGCGCTCGCCCGAGTACTACTCGGTCGAGGCGTCCAAGTCGGTCGAGGACCACCACCGCGACCTGTACCGGGAGCACCAGGCGACCTACCTCGGCTCGGCGGTCAAGGACAAGGGGATGCTCGCGCTCACGGTCGCGATGCCGGGCGGCGAGCTCGCCGCGACGTTCCAGCGCTACGCCAAGGCGCACATCGGGCGCCGGGCGCAGACCGAGGCGCTCGTCCAGGCGCTCGCGGCGAACGGTCAGCCCGCCGCGATCCAGGAGCTGCTCGCGGTCTCGCGCCGCTTCCGGCAGGCGACCGTGCAGGAGACGGCGCAGCGCCTGGCCGCCGAGCTCGCGGACCGGCGTGGCTGGACGGCGGACCAGCTCGCGGACCGGACGGTCCAGACGGCGGGCTTCGAGGACGACGGCCTGCTCCACCTCGACCTCGGGTCCCGCGAGTACGTCGGGCGCATCACGCCCGCGTTCACGCTCGAGCTCACGAGCGACGCCGGGAAGGTCGTCAAGGCGCTCCCGGCCGCGCGGGCGCAGGACGACCCCGAGCTCGTCTCGGCCGCGAAGAAGCAGCTCACCGCGAGCCGCAAGGAGCTCAAGGCGGTCGTCGCGCTCCAGACCCAGCGGCTCTACGAGGCGATGTGCGTGGGCCGCACGTGGACGGCGCAGGAGTGGCAGGAGTACCTGCTCGGCCACCCGGTGATGTCGCGGCTCGTCGAGCGGCTCGTGTGGGTCGAGAACCCCGGCACGGACGAGGCGCGCCCGTTCCGTCCCGACGGCGGCGCGCTCGTCGACGCCGACGACGAGGACGTCGTGCTCGGCGAGGGGTCGACGGTCGGGCTCGCCCATGCGGTGCTGCTCGGTCCGGACGCCACGGCCGCCTGGTCGGCGCACCTCGCGGACTACGAGGTGACCCCGCTCTTCGCGCAGCTCGACGTCGCGACGCCCGACGTCCCTGCCGGCGCGACGGCGATCGACGACCACAAGGGCTGGTTCTCCGACAGCTTCTCCATCCGCGGGCGCGCCACCAAGCGCGGCTACACGCGCTCGCAGGCCGAGGACGCCGGGTGGTTCAGCGCGTACACGAAGTCGTTCGCGAGCGCGGGGGTCGTGGTGCAGATCGAGTTCACGGGGTCGTTCGTCCCCGAGGAGAACATCGCGGCCGCGGTGACGGCCCTGACGTTCGAGCGCACGGGACGCGCGTCGGGCCGGGGGACCGCGCGCATCGCGGACCTGCCGCCCGTGCTCGTCGCGGAGGCGTACCGCGACTACGTCGCCGTCGCCGAGGCGGGCGCGTTCGACCCCGACTGGGAGCGCAAGAGCCAGTACTGACCGTGCTCGTCGGTCCGCACCAGGACCGATCGGCACGGCACGGTACGGGAGCGGTGCGCCGCCGGGTCCCGGCGCCGCACCGCTCCTCGTGTGGGACGTGGCTCCTACGCTGACCTGCAGGACCACGGGCACGACGCCCGCGACCCGACGAAGGAGGAGCCCGGGTGACGAGCACGACGACCGGTGACGCGCAGGTCGCGGCCGGAGGGCCGGGCGAGCTGCGGCCGCCCGCCGAGGTCCGGTACGCCGACGAGCTCGCGGCGCTCGCCGAGGCGGACGCGCGCCGGGGCGCCGACGTCCCGCCCGGGTGGCGGCTGAGCCCCCGCGCGGTGCGCGCGTTCGTCGTGGGCGACGCGGAGCTCGGCGTGAGCCGCAAGTTCTTCGGTGACGACCCGCTCGTCGACCGCGCGGTCGTGTCGCTGCTGGGCCGGCAGGGGCTCATGCTCGTGGGCGAGCCCGGCACGGCGAAGTCGCTCCTGTCCGAGCTGCTGGCCGCGGCCGCGAGCGGCACGTCGACGCTCACGGTCCAGGGCACCGCGGGCACGAGCGAGGACCACGTGCGGTACTCGTGGAACTACGCGCTCCTCATCGCCGAGGGACCGAGCGAGCGCTCGCTCGTCCCCTCGCCGGTCTTCCGGGCGATGGAGAGCGGTCGGGTCGCGCGGTTCGAGGAGATCACGCGCTGCGCCCCCGAGATCCAGGACACGCTCGTGTCCGTGCTCTCGGAGAAGCAGCTCATGGTCCCCGAGCTCGGCGCCGACGCGCGCGTCGCGGCGCGGCCCGGGTTCAACGTCCTCGCGACGGCGAACCTGCGCGACCGCGGCGTCCACGAGATGTCGGCGGCGCTCAAGCGCCGCTTCAACTTCGAGACCGTCGCGCCCATCCGGGACCGCGCGTTCGAGATGGAGCTCGTCGAGAGCCGGCTCATGGCCGAGCTCGGTCCGGCACCGGAGCGTCCGCGGCTCGACCGCGACGTGCTCGAGGTGCTCGTCACGGTCTTCCAGGACCTGCGCACGGGCACGACGGCGAGCGGCGCCCCGGTGAAGCGGCCCGAGACGGTGATGTCGACGGCCGAGGCCGTGAACGTCGCGGTCGCGGCCTCGCTCGAGGCCCGGTACCTCGGCGACGGCACGGTGACCGCGGGCCAGGTCGCGCGCCAGGTGGGCGGCATCGCGCTCAAGGGCGACGAGGAGGACGCGCGCCGACTGCGGCACTACGTGGACAACGTGGTGCGCGAGCGCGCACGCTCGGACGCGCGGTGGAAGGACTTCCTCACCGCGGCGGGCGACCTGTGGCGGTAGCCCTCCGCGCCGCGTGGGACGCAGCGCCGCCCCGGCTGCGGCAGGCGGCCCGCGACCTCGTGACCCTGCGCGAGCGCGACGGCGTGCACCTGTTCGGCGTGCGCCACCACAGCCCGGCGTGCGCGGTCGCCGTCGCCGCGCTGGTCGAGGACGTGCGCCCGTCGGTCGTCCTCGTCGAGGGCCCGGAGGAGTACACGCGGCTCCTGCCCGCGCTGCTCGACGAGCGGACGGTCCCGCCGGTCGCCGTCCTCAGCCTCGCCGGCGACCCCGCGGACGCGGCGGGAGGCTGCGCGCGCGGCGCGGGGTTCTACCCGCTCGCGCGGTACTCGCCCGAGTGGGTCGCGCTCCGAGCCGGGCACGCCCTCGACGCGCGGCTCGCGTTCGTCGACTCCCCGTGGGGCGCGCGGCAGGCGGAGGACGACGACGAGGGCCCGGCCGCCCGCACCGTCCTCGCGGAGCGGCACCTCGCGCACTCGCGCACCGTCGCGCGGCTCGCCGAGCGCCTCGGGTGCCGCGACCACGACGAGCTGTGGGACCACCTGTTCGAGGCGCGCGACACCGCGCGCCTGCGCGACTGGCGCGAGCTCGCCGACGACGTGTTCGCCTGGGCGGCGCTCGCCCGCCTCGACTACGAGGTCGAGGCGCTCGTGGCCGACGGGTCGCTCGACCGGGAGGCGCGGATGTCGGCGCGCGTCGCCGAGCACGCGGCGCGCGCCGACGGACCGGTCGTCGTCGTGACAGGTGCGTTCCACACGCTCGCCCTCGTCGAGGCGCTGACGGGGAGCGCGCACGGCGAGGCCGTCGTCGCGCGCCGCCCGGCGGGCGGGTATGGCGACCTGGCCGACGCGCCCGCGTGGCTCGTGCGGTACGACGACGAGCGGCTCGACGCGCTGCGCGGGTACGGCGCCGGCATGCCGACGCCCGGGTACTACGACCGGCTCTGGGCCGCGCACCACGACGCAGGCGGTCCCGCGGGCGCGGCGAACGGCGTCCTCGTCGACGTCGGGCGCGGGGCGAGCGAGCGGGGCGCGCTCGTGAGCGTGGCGCAGTACCAGGCCGCCGTCGAGCACGCGCACCGGCTCGCGGCCCTGCGCGAGCGGCCGTGGCCGTGCCGCACCGACCTGCTCGACGCGATCACGTCCTGCTACGTCAAGGACCCCGACGACCTCGACGCGGCGGGCGACCGGCCGCTCGGGCTCGCGGTCGCGGAGGTATTCGCCGGGCGCGCGCTCGGCGACGTGCCGCCCGGGGGCGCGTCGCCGCCGCTCGTGGAGGAGGCGCGCTCGCGCGCGCGGGCGCTGCGCCTGGACGTGTCCGACGCGGTGCCGCGCACCGTCCGGCTCGACGCGCGACGCAAGTCCGCGCACCGCGACCGGCGCCGGTTCCTCGCGCTCTGCGCGTTCCTCGACCTGGGGTTCGCGCGCCGCGTCTCCGGCCCCGACCACGTCGCTGGGCGCGGGCTCGGCCTCGTGCTCGAGGAGTGGGAGTACGCGTGGACGCCGCTCGTCGAGGCGCGGCTCGTCGAGCTCTCCCACCGCGGGGCGACGCTCGGCGCGGTCGCCGTGGCACTGCTCGACGACGCGCGCGACCGGGCGCGCGAGGAGCGGTCGAGCGACGCGGTGGCGCGGCTCGTCGCGCAGTGCGTCGTGGTGGGCCTGCCCGACCGGCTGCCGCCGCTCGTCGCGCTCGTCCGCTCCACGCTCGACGTCGACCCGTCGCTCGCCTCGGTGGTGGCCGGCATGCGGCGCCTCGTGGGGCTGTGGCGCGCGCGGACGGAGCTGGAGCTCGGCGAGCACGCCGCGGCGCTGCTCGACCTCGCAGAGCAGGGGCTCGCCACGGCCGCCTACCTCGTCCCGGACCTCGCGTCCGCGGACGAGGCGACGCAGGACGACGCGCTGGCGAGCCTCGTCGCGCTGCGCTCCCTGGTCCGGGACCTCCGCGACGCCGGCCGCGACGGCACGGGCTCGGCGGCGGAGTCCGTGGCGCGAGCCCTCGTGCACGTGCGGGAGGACGACGACGCGTCGCCCGCGGTGCGCGGAGCGCTCACGGCGTTCGCCGCCGTCGACGACGAGCTGGACGACGGGCCCGGCGGCGACGGCCTCGTCACGCGCGTCCGGGCGCAGCTCGCGCCCGGCGCCGACCCGGTGGCGGCGACGGCCTTCCTCGGCGGCGTGATGCGCGCCGCCCCCGACCTCCTGCTCCACACCCCGGAGATGTTCGACGCGGTCGACGAGGGGCTGCGCGGCCTGGACGAGGACGCGTTCCGCGCGGTGCTGCCGGACCTGCGCCGGGCGTTCACCCGGCTGCGGCCCACCGAGACGCACCGGCTCGCGGAGCGCGTCGCGGCGCGGACCGGGACGAGCGCCGCCGCGCTGGACCGGCACGTCGACGTGACGGAGGACGACCTGCGCGCGGGCCTGCTCGTCGAGCGCGAGCTCGTCGCGGTCCTGGAGCGCGACGGCCTCGGCGCCTGGGTCGCCGGGGGTGCGCAGTGACGGCCGCGGGTCCGGGCACGGCGGACGTGCCGGGGACGACGTCGACCGGGACCTCGCCGGACGGCCCCGGCCACGTGGCGGGAGGGCGCGCCGAGGGCCGCGCGGACGACCACGAGGCCGCGCGCCGGTGGCGGCTCGTGCTGGGCCGGTACGCGGGCGACGCGCTGCCCGTCCCGGCGGCGGACCAGGGCCTCGACCGGACGCTCGGCCACCTGTACGACCGCGAGTACACGGCCCGCGGGCACCGGCACGGCAGCGGTGACGGGCCCGGTGACAGGCGAGGCGACGGGCGGGGCGCGGGCGGGCGCGGGGGCTCCGTCGTCGCAGGGCTGGACTGGCTCGAGTCCGCGCGCGAGCTGTTCCCGCGCGAGACGTTCGAGCGCATGCAGGTCGAGGCCGTGGGCCGGTACGGGATGACGGAGCTGCTCGCCGACCCGCGTGCCGTCGACGCGGTGGAGCCCAGCACGGAGCTCGCGTCCGCGCTGCTGCGCGCTCGGGGACGGCTCGGGCCCGGGGTGCAGGACGGTCTGAAGCGGCTCGTCGCGCGCGTGGTGGAGGACGTCGTGCAGCGCCTGCGGCCGCGCTTCGAGACCGCGGTGGACGGACGGCGCGACCGCTCGCGCCGCTCGTTCGTGCGGTCGAGCCGCACGTTCGACGCGGCCGCGACCGTGCGCGCGAACCTCGGGCGCTGGGACCCGGAGCGGCGGCGCCTGCTCGTCACGGACCTGCGCTTCTCGGCGCGGCGCCGTCGCGCGCTGTCGTACGACGTGGTGCTGCTCGTCGACCAGTCCGGCTCGATGGCAGCGTCCGTGCTGTACAGCGCGGTGAGCGCGGGCATCCTCGCGGGCCTGCCCGGCATCACGGTGCGGCTCGTGCTGTTCGACACGTCCGTCGTCGACATGTCGCACCTCGCGCACGACCCGGTGACCGTGCTCCTCACGGCGCAGCTCGGCGGCGGCACGGACATCGCGCGCGCGGTGCGCTACGCGGAGCAGCACGTGCGCGACCCACGCCGGACCGTGGTGGCGCTCGTGAGCGACTTCGAGGAGGGCGGCTCGGTGTCACAGCTCGTGGCGAGCGTCGGGCGGCTGCACGCGTCCGGCGTGCGCCTGCTCGGCCTGGCCGCGCTCGACGGCCAGGCGAACCCCGCGTACGACCGGGGCGTCGCCCGGCGGCTCGCGGAGCAGGGCATGGAGATCGCGGCGCTCACCCCGGAGCGGTTCGCCGAGTGGCTGGGCGAGGTGCTCCCGTGAGCGGCACCACCGGTCCCGTCCGGTGGGCGGCGGTGTACGCCGGGTACGACGACGTCGCGCTCGCCACCCTCGCCAACGCGGGCCTGGTGCGCCGCGCCCGCAAGGACGTCGCCGCGGGCAAGGTGGAGGTGCTCGAGCTGCGCGGGGACGGGGCCGCGCTGTCGGTCGGGGGCGCGCGCGTCGAGCTCGACGCGCGCGGTCCCGCGGGTGCGCGGTGCGCGTGCCCGACGCCGGGTGCGTGCCAGCACGTCGTGGCCGCGTGCCTGTGGGCGCGCGACGCAGCCGCCGAGCCGGTGGCCGACGCGGCGACCGAGCGCCTTGAGCCGGTCACCGCGGCCCGTGACGACGCGGCGGTGGCGCGACCGACGGCCGACGCTCCCTCCGACGCCGACGCCGACGCCGACGCCGACGCCGACGCCGAGCCCTACGCCGACGCCGGTACCGAACCCGGGGTCGTCCGCGCGCGTCTCGGTCGAGCCGACGCCGGTTCGGCGGGTCCGACGGCGCAACGCGCCGGGGCAGGCGCCCCACCGCAGCCAGACGCTGGTCCTCGTGCCGCGTCGGTGGCCGACCCGCTGGGCGAGATCCTCGCGCTCGACCCGCGGGCGGTGCACCGTGCGGCCGGGGCCGCCGTCGTGCGCGCGGTCGCCCAGGAGCTGCGGGAACGGGCGGACACGCCGACGCGCGGCTCGACGGACGTGACGGTGGACGGTCCCCGCGTGGTGATCGCCTGGCCCGGCGCCCCGCGCGTCACCTACGTCGCGGGCGCCGGGTTCGCGGGGATGCTCGTGGAGCGCGAACGTCCCGGCCAGGCGTCCTCGGCGGCCCGGCCGGACGACCGTCGGTGGCGGCTCGAGGCGCTCGCCCGCGCCTGGCGCGCGCACGGCGGTGCCTGGCCGTGGCCCGAGGAGACAGCCACCGCCGCGCCACGCTCCGCGGGGGTCCCCGACGCCCGCGCGGTCGCGGACGAGGTCGCGCGGGCCGTCGAGCGGGTGCTCGACGTCGGGCTCTCGCACCTCGGCCGCGACGACCTGGAGGAGCTGCGCGGCGCCGGTGTGCTCGCGCGGCTGGGGCGCAGGCCCGCGGTGCAGCGGCTCGTCACGTCCGCGGTCGGACGGCTGGAGGCGCTCGCGGACCGTCGGGACGCCGTCGACGAGGAGGAGTGCCTGCTCGCGCTGGCCGAGCTCTGGGCGTTCGTGCGGGCCGAGCCCGCGCCGGACGCCGCGGCACCGGACGAGCGCGTGACGGACCTCCCGCACCTCCTCCCGCTCGGGGCGCGCTGGTGGGTCGCGGCCTCGGGGGCGCGCGGGGTGACCGTGCACCTGTGGGACGTCGTCGAGGGCCGGACGCGGGCGGTCACCACCGGCCGGCCGCCCGGCGCCGACCCCACGTTCCGCCGCTCCTGGGACCTCCCGCTCGTGTGGGGGCGCTCGGTGGAGTCGCTGTGCCGCGGCCCGTTCGCCCTGCGCGGCGCGACCGAGCGCGCGGGGACGCTGCGCGCGGGCGAGGGGCCCGGCGTCGAGCCGCTGGGGACGCTCGACGCCGACGCGCTGCGGGACGTGGCGGAGCGGACGGCGTCGCTCGACGCGCGGGCCGAGGTCGGGTTCGGGCGGAGACCCGCCGTGGTCCGCGTCGTCATGGTCCGGGACGCGGGCCGCATCGGCGTCGACGAGGTCGCGCAGGAGCTCACGTGGCACCTCGTGTCCGCGGACGGCACCCCGACCGTCGTGCGCGTCGACGCCGCGGACGAGGCGGCCTGCGACACCCTCCTCTGGGTGGCGGCGGGGAGCCGTCGCCTCGTCGCCGTCGCGGTCGAGCACGGCCTCGACTCCGGAGGGGTCGAGGCCGTCGGCCTGTTCGTCGAGCGTCCCGGGGGAGGGCTCGGGCTCGTCGTGCCGACGCTGACGCCCGCCTACGACCACCGCGCCTGGTCGAGCACGTGGACCCGGCTGCGCGCACGCGTCCGGGCGTTGCGCGGGCGCGCCACGACCCAGGTGCACGAGGTCACGGCACCGGCCCCCGTCGAGGACGTCTGCGCCACCGTGCTCGACGCCGCCGTGGCGCTCGCCGCGACCGGCCGCCGGCACCTGAGCCCCCAGCAGGAGGCCGCGCTCGCGCGCGCGGCGCGGACCGCGGACGACGTGGGGGCGCCGACGCTGTCCGGCGCGGTCGCGCTCGTCGCCCGCGAGCCCGACGCCGCGCGGCTCCTGCGCGCGGCGCTCGTCGCGTCGCGCGGTCGCGCCCTGGCGCGCGCTGTGACGGCTCCCGGCGGCACGACCGACCGGGCGGCGCGCGCATGAGCACGTACGCCGTCCACGTCGGGCCGCCCGACCGGGCCAGGGTCGAGCACGTCGTCGACGGCCCGGCGGACCCGGTCCGCGAGACGTGGGACGACACGAACCGGTGGTACCCGCGGCTCCTCGCGGAGGGCCGGCGCGTGGAGCGGTCGCACGACCTGCGTCTGTCGCACGTCGTGCTGCGACGCTCGCAGCTCGCTGCGGGCTCGGCGCTCGCGCGGCGCGAACCGGGTCCGTGGGACGTGCTCGCCGCGGTCCCCGCGGGGCGTGAGCCGACGGCGGCGCCGCGGCCCGTGGGCCTGTTCGAGCTCGGGCCGCAGGACGCGCCGCGCGTCGAGCTCGACCCGGTCGCGGAGCTGCGCGACCAGCTCGCCGCGGTCGAGGGGGCTGACGGACCGGGCGGACCGGGGCGCCTGCGGATGCTGCTCGCCGCCGAGTCGGCGGGTGCGCTCGTCGCGGCGGAGATGCACCACGCGGGCGTCCCGTGGCGCGCCGACGTGCACGACGCGATCCTCACGGGCGCGCTGGGCCCGCGTCCGCGACCGGGCGAGCGGCCCGCTCGTATGGAGGACCTGGTCGCGCGCATCCGCGTCGCCCTCGACGCGCCACCGACCCTCAACCCGGACTCGCACCCGGATCTGCTCAAGGCCCTGCAGTACGCGGGCGTCGGCGTGCGATCGCTGCGCAAGTGGGAGCTCGAGCGCGCCGACCACCCCGTCGTCGAGCCGCTGCTCGAGTACAAGAAGCTCTCGCGGCTCTTCACCGCGAACGGCTGGTCCTGGCTCGACACGTGGGTCCACGACGGGCGGTTCCGCACCGAGTACGTCGTGGGCGGCGTCGTCACGGGCCGGTGGGCGTCCAGCGGCGGCGGGGCGCTGCAGCTCCCCCAGCAGGTGCGCCGCGCGGTCGTCGCCGACCCGGGCTGGAAGCTCGTGGTCGCGGACGCCGCGCAGCTCGAGCCGCGCGTGCTCGCCGGGCTCGCGCACGACGAGCGCATGGCGGCGGCCGGGCGCGGGGGCGACATGTACGCCGGCATCGTCGCGTCGGGGGCGGTCGCGACGCGCGATCACGCGAAGGTCGGGATGCTCGGGGCGATGTACGGGGGCACGACCGGCGACAGCGCGCTCGTCCTGCCGCGCCTCGCGAAGGCGTTCCCCGACGCCATCGGGCTCGTGGAGCGCGCCGCGCAGGCGGGCGAGCGCGGCGAGGTCGTGTCGACCCTCCTCGGCCGGAGCTCGCCGCGCCCCGGCGAGTCGTGGCAGGCGGCCCAGGAGGGTGCCTACGCGGTCGAGGAGGGCGGCGCGGACGATGTCGAGAGCGGCCGGACGGGCGCGGACGCGCAGGCCCGCGCTCGGTCGTACACCCGGGCGTGGGGCCGCTTCACCCGGAACTTCGTCGTGCAGGGCACGGCCGCCGAGTGGGCGCTGTGCTGGCTCGCCTCGATCCGGCGCCGGCTGTGGGAGTTGCCCCTCGCCGCGACCCCGGGGGCCGCGCCCGCGCCGTTCGCCGACCGGGCGCACCTCGTGTTCTTCCTCCACGACGAGGTCGTCGTGCACGCGCCGGCCGAGCTCGCCGAGACGGTGGCCCACGAGGTGCGCGCGGCCGCGGCGGAGGCGGGGCGCCTCCTCTTCGGGGATTTCCCGGTCGACTTCCCGCTCACCGTCGCGGTCGTCGACCACTACGCCGAGGCGAAGTGAGGGGCGGGCGACGGGCCGCGGCGGACCCGTCACCCGGTGGTGCCGTCGCCCGACGGCGTCAGCGCCGCGGCTCGCCGCGGTAGGTGCCGAACGACCACAGGTTGCCCTCGGGGTCCTGGAGGACGAGCTCTCGGCTCCCGTAGTCCGTGTCTCGGAGCGGGACGACGACGCGACCTCCGGCCCCCGGCGCGCGCTCGCGGAGCCGCGCGTCGAGCGCCTCGATCTCGCCGTCGGGGACGACGACGTACGTGCCGCAGGTCCCGGGCTCGCGCGACCACTCGCGGTCGGGGGAGTGGCTGCCGAGCATGACCCCGCCGCCGTGCGGCCAGTCGAGCTGGGCGTGGGCGACGTCGCGGTCGTCGCCCGCCATCACGGCCGTCGCGACGAACCCGACGACGTCGGTGAGGAACGCGACGAGGTCGCGGGCGTCGTGCGCCTGGAGGGTGGGCCAGACCGTCGGCGGCGGCGCGTCGGGCACCGGGGTCGGCGCCGTGGAGGTGTCGGAGGTGTCGGAGGTGTCAGCGGTCGTGCGGGTGCTCTCGTGGATGCTCATGTCCCCACCCTGGCCCGTCGGTGTGGCCGCCGGCTTGGATGTTCCCGAGCTCTTCGCGCACCCAGGCGGTCGGGCTCGTGCCGGCGAACCGGCGGAAGTCGCGCACCAGGTGGGAGTGGTCGGCGTACCCGGTCTGCGCGGCGACGTCGGAGAGCGTCCGGGCGCCCCGGCCGAGGGCGAGGCGCTGCACCTGGCGGCGTGCGGCGTCGAACCGCACGAGGCCGCGCGCTGCGCGGGGCGTGACGCCGAGCTCGGCCCGGAACAGCGTCTCGAGCTGGCGCTCGCCGAGGGCGACGTGCCGCGCGACGTCGCGCACCCGCGCCCGCCCTCTGCTGCGGACGAGCAGGCGCCAGGCCTCCGCGACCTCGACGCGCACCTCGGCGCGGACGGGCAGTGCATCGGCGCTGCCGGGCGGGTCGCTCGGGGCGGCGAAGGCCGCGCGCACGGCCGCGAAGGCGGCGGCCCACGAGCCCGCCTCGGCGGCCTGCTCGCGCAGCCGCGCGGCGGCGGGGCCGAGGACGGCGTCGCCGTCCTCGACGAGGCCGAGGTCGCCCGCGCGCACGCCCAGCAGCGCCCGGCAGGCCAGCGGGTCGAGCGCGAGCTGCACGCCCGCCTGCTCCTGCGGCTGGTGGATCAGGGCCGGGCGGGTGTGCAGGCCGCCGACGAGCGACTCGTACCGCACCGGGACGTCGTCCGGCCCGGGCGAGGTCGGGACGACCCCGGCGGTGCTCACCACGAGCGTGAGCCACGGCGACGGCAGCCCGCGGTGGACGGACGGCGCGCCGTCCGTCGCCTCGGTCCGCAGCCGGTAGCCGACCATCGACACGACGCCGGGAGGCAGCGCGTCGGCGGGGGCTCGCACGAACTCGTGCATCCGACCACGCTAGACGGCCCGCGCACCGCTCACAGCCCGAGCGGACGCCTCCACCCGACGTCGACGCGGAGCGTGGTGCCAGGCCCCTCGTCGTCGACCTCCCACACGCACCGGACCCGCCGGTCGAGGACCGACATCGCGTCGCACCGCCGCCCCGCGTCGTCGAGGCCGACTCGCGCGCGGACGGCGTCGCGGCCGTGCCCGGACCACGAGAGCGTCAGCTCGCGCCAGCAGCCACCTGAGCCGCAGCCGATCCCCTCGTCGACGACCTGGACGCCGTCGGGGAAGGCCGGGACCGGGGGCGTGCCCGCCTCGTCGAGCTCGACCCAGAGGACGGGGCCGGCCAGCCACACGACCAGGAGGACCAGCCCGACGGCCGCACCAGCGGCCCCGGCGCGACGGCCCACCCTGCGCTGCACCGCCGCATCGTACCGAGGGTCAGGTCGACGGGCGCAGCCCGCGCACCTGGGGGACGTCCGTGCCCCGGGCGGCGCGGCGCACGTGGGAGCGCGCGTGCTCGACCGCGCCGTCGAGCGTGTCGAAGAGGTGGTTCTCGTGGCGAAGCTCGGCGAGCGCCCCGACGTTCGTGAGGAGAGACCGGTGCCGTTCCTGGACGCCCTTGACGAGCACGGTCACGCCGCGCGCCTCGAGCCCCTCGACGAGCTCGCCGAGCGCCTTGGCGCCGGTCGCGTCGACCATGCGGAGCTGGGAGAGCCGCAGGACCACGACCGCGACGTCGTCGTGCGCCGAGGCGTCGGTCACCTCGGTGAGCACGCGGTCCGCGGCGCCGAAGAACATGGAGCCCTCGAGACGGAAGAGCGCGACGTGCTCGTCGCCCGGCTGGGCGGGCCCGGGGAGCGGGTCGCGGTGCACGGCCGAGGCACGGGCGACGGTCCGCAGCGCGAAGAACGCGGCGACGAGGATGCCGATCTCGATGGCCTGCACGAGGTCGAACGCGACGGTGACGACGGCGGTCACGACGAAGGTCGCGGCGCTGGACCGCCCGGCGCCGACCACCGAGCGGATCGTGCGGGCGCCGATCATCCGGAAGCTCGTCACCATGAGCACGCCGGCGAGCGCGGCGAGCGGGATCCGGGAGACCGGGCCGGTGGCGAGGTAGATGACGGCGAGGATCACGACGGCGTGCACGACGGCGGCGAGCCGCGTGCGGGCGCCGGAGCGCACGTTGACCGCGGTGCGGGCGATGGCTCCCGTGGCGGGCATGCCGCCGAAGAGGCCGCTGGCCACGGACGCGAGGCCCTGTCCGACGAGCTCGCGGTCGGGCTGGTAGACGGACCCCCCGGGCGACCCGGTCTGCACCATGGACGCGGCGACGCGGGCGGACAGCAGCGACTCGATGGCCGCGAGCGCGGCGATCGCGAGGGCGGCGCCGCCGAGGTCGCGCAGCGCGCCGGGGGTGAACGTCGGCAGGACGGGCGCGGGCAGCGACGACGGCAGGGCGCCGATGCGGGGGACGGGCGCGCCGAGCACCTCGACGAGGACGGTGGCCAGCACGACCGCGACGAGCGACGCGGGGATCGCCGCGTGGAGGCGGGGGAGCAGCAGCATGGTCGCGGCGACGAGCGCGACGCACCCGAGCGTCCACAGGACCGGGGCGGGCGGGACGTCGGTCACGGCGGTGCGCACGGCCCCGACGGCGGTCACGAACGTGTTGTGGCCGGGGGCCGCGTCGACCCCGACCGCGGCCGGGACCTGCTGGAGGAAGATGATGCAGGCGATCCCGAGCGTGAAGCCCTCGACGACCGGCCAGGGGATGTACGTGACGACCCGCCCGAGCCGGGCGAGCCCCGCGACGAGGACCACGAGCCCGCCGAGGACGGTGACGAGCGCGACGGAGCCCAGCCCGTGGGTGACGACGATCGGCGCGAGCACGACGGCCATCGCCCCGGTCGGGCCGGAGACCTGGTGGTTCGACCCGCCGAGCACGGCGGCGACGACGCCGGCGATGACGGCGGTGACGAGACCGGCCGCCGCCCCGACGCCGGAGCTGACGCCGAACGCGAGCGCGAGCGGGAGGGCGACGACGCCCACGGTGACACCGGCGAGCAGGTCGGCGCGCAGGGTCCGAGGTCGCAGGTCGTAGTCGGAGCGCCGCGGGAGGAGGTCGCGGACGGCGGCGAGGCGACTCATGCGGAGGCGTTCGACGTGGTGGCGTCGAGCACGGCGCGCGCCGACGCGCCCGGCAGGGCGGGGAGCCGTCGCGCGGCCTCGAGCTGGTCGGACGCGCCCGCGAGGCTCGAGAGGAGGAACGCGCGCGCGACGACGAGGAGCTCGGCGACGAGGGGTTCGGCGAGGCGGTACTCGACCGCGTTGCCGCTGCGGGTCGAGGTGACGACCCCGGCCCGGCGCAGCACGGCGAGGTGCTGGGAGAGCTGGGAGGGCTCGCACCCGGTGACGTCCAGGAGGTCGGACACGGGCGCGGTGTGGTCGGCGTCGGCCGCGAGCACCTCGAGCACCTGGATGCGGGTGGGGTGCGCGAGGCACCGGAAGAGCTCGGCCTTGATGCGGTAGAGGGGAACGGCCTCGTCGGTGCCGCGGACGCCGTCGCCGCGGGCGCCGTGGTCGGGTCGGTCGGGGCGAGGTGTGCGGGGCACGGGTCCTCCGGTGCAGCGGGATGATGGTTTGCGCAATCCATCAAACCACGTCCGGCCGCACCCGGGCGCCCCGCGCGGGATAGCCTGCCGCCATGACCGTCGCGCCCGACCCGAGCACCGAGACGACGAGCCCCGAGACGGGCACCGCGACGACGAGCACCGACCCCTCGTCCGCCGTCCCCGTGGCCGACGGCGGCGCGCACCCGACGCTCGGCCGCGTCGTGCGGACGCTGGACGAGCTGTACCCGCCGTCGACGGCCGAGGCGTGGGACGCCGTCGGGCTCGTGGCCGGGGACCCGGGCGCGCCCGTGCGCCGGGTGCTGTTCGCCGTCGACCCGGTCGAGGAGGTCGCGGACGAGGCGCTCGCCTGGGGCGCGGACCTGCTGGTCACGCACCACCCCCTGTTCCTGCGGCCCGTGCACTCGGTCGCCGCGACGACGTTCAAGGGCTCGCTCGTGCACCGGCTCATCCGGGGCGGCTGCGGCCTGTACGTCGCGCACACCAACGCCGACGCGGCGGAGCGCGGCGTCGCCGACGCGCTCGCGGACGCCCTCGACCTGCTGCACCGCGTTCCCCTCGTCGCGCACCCTGCGCCGTCGCCGCACGAGGCGGCGTCGACCGGGACGGGCCGGGTCGGGCGCCTCGCGGAGCCGACGACGCTGCGCGGCTTCGCGCAGCGCGTCGCCGAGGTGCTCCCGCCCACGGTCCAGGGCGTGCGCGTCGCGGGCGACCTCGACGCCCCCGTGGAGTCCGTCGCCGTGGTCGGCGGGTCGGGCGACTCGCTGTTCGACGCCGTCCGCGCGAGCGGCGCCGACGTCTACCTCACGTCGGACCTGCGCCACCACCCGGTCTCCGAGCTGCGCGAGCGCGCGCGGCTCGAGGGCGGGGGCGAGGCGGGGACGCCGTTCCTTGTGGACGTGCCGCACTACGCCTCCGAGTGGCCGTGGCTCCGCTACGCTGCCGAGGACCTCGCGCGCGCCCTCGCGCGCGAGCAGCCCGGGACCGCCGTCGAGACGCGCGTGAGCACGCTCGTCACGGACCCGTGGACCGCACGGGTCGCGTCCGTGCCGGCCGACCCGCCCGCCGATCCCGACGCCCCGCACGCCTGACGCCCCGACCCCGCACGCCGGCCCCGCACGGGGCCCACGAAAGGAACCACCTGTGGCCACCGCACCGCCCGCCGACCAGCTCCGCCTGCTCGACGTCCAGGAGCTCGACACGCGGGCGCAGCAGCTCGCGCACCAGCGCAAGAACCTGCCCGAGCACGCGCGCATCGCCGAGCTCGACGCCCAGATGGCGGACCTGCGGGGCAAGCTCGTCGAGTCCCGCACGGCGGTGAGCGACCTCAAGCGCGAGCTCACCAAGGCCGAGACCGACGTCGAGCAGGTGCGCACCCGCGCGGCGCGCGACCAGTCGCGGCTCGACTCGGGGCAGGTCGGCGCCAAGGACGCGCAGGCGCTCGTCGCCGAGCTCGAGTCCCTCGCGCGCCGCCAGGGCGTGCTGGAGGAGGTCGAGCTCGACGTCATGGAGCGGCTCGAGGCGCACGAGGAGGCGCTCGCCAGGCTCGAGTCCGCGAACGCCGAGCTCGAGGCAGCGAAGGCCGAGGTCGTGGCCGTGCGCGACGCGCGCTACGCCGAGCTCGACGCCGAGGCCGGCCAGGTCGCGGGCAAGCGCACCGACGCCGTCGCGGGCCTCGACGCCGGGCTCCTCGCCCTGTACGAGCGCGTGCGCGACCAGAACGGCGGCCGGGGCGTCGTCGCCCTGCGCGGCCAGCACGTCGACGGGCTCAACGTCTCCCTGAGCCCGGCCGAGCTCGCGGCGATCACGTCCGCCGCGCCCGACCAGGTGGTGCGCCTCGAGGACTACGGCCACATCGTGGTGCGGCCGGAGGGCGCCGGCGCGTGAGCGCGGACGGTCGGCGGCACCTCGTCGTCGAGGCCGACGGCGGGTCCCGGGGGAACCCCGGACCCGCGGGCTTCGGCGCGCTCGTGCGCGACGGCGCGAGCGGGCAGGTCCTCGCCGAGCGCGCCGCGTTCCTCGGGACGACGACGAACAACGTCGCCGAGTACTCCGGCCTCGTCGCGGGGCTGCGCGCCGCCGCGGAGATCGACCCGGACGCGCGGGTGACCGTGCGGATGGACTCGCGGCTCGTCGTCGAGCAGATGTCCGGGCGGTGGCAGATCAAGCACGACGACATGCGCCGCCTCGCCGCCGAGGCCGCCGCGGTGCTGCCTGCGGGCCAGGTCGCGTACGAGTGGGTGCCGCGCGCGCAGAACTCCGCGGCGGACGCCCTCGCGAACGAGGCGATGGACACGGCGGGGATGGTCGCGCGCGACTACCCGCCCGCCGCCGCGCCGGGTGCCGGCGACGACGAGCCCGAACCCGCCGCCGCCGACGCGCCCGCCGAGGTCCCGGGGGAGTCGGCCGCGTTCGACACCCCCGCCCGCCCGTCCGGCGCCGCGGTCCGGTTCGACGACGCGCCTGCGCTCACGGTCGTGCTCGTGCGCCACGGGCAGACGCCGCTCACGGTCGCGGGCGCGTTCAGCGGGTCGTCGGTCCCCGGTCCGTCGCTGACGGCGCGGGGCCGCACGCAGGCCGCGCAGGCGGCCGACCTGGTGTTCCGGATCGGCCGCCAGGCGTGGCCCGACCTGCCACGCCCGACCGCGATCGTCGCCTCGCCCATGGTGCGCGCGCAGGAGACGGCGCGCGCGGTCGGCCGCCGGCTCGGGGTCCACGTCACGACCGACGACCGCTTCGCCGAGGTCGACTTCGGGGAGTGGGAGGGGCTCACCGCCGCAGAGGTCGATGCCGCGTGGCCGGGCCGCCTGCACGCGTGGCACACGACCGGCACGACCGCGGCCCCGGGCGGCGAGTCCTACGCCGACGTCGGCGCGCGCGTCTGGCACGGGCTCCAGGACCTCGTCGACACGCTCCTGCCGGGTGCGGGGGCGGCGGGCCGGACGGCGGTCGTGGTGGGCCACGCGGTGCAGGTGCGCGCCGCGATCGGCACGGCGATCGGCGCGCCGCCGTCGCAGTGGTCGCGCGTGCGCGTGCCCCCGGCGTCGGTGAGCATCCTGCGCCTGTGGGCCGACGGCACGAGCGAGCTCACCGCCCAGGGCGTCCCGAGCGACCTCTGACGTCCGTCCTCCGCCAGATAGAGCCTCCGGTCGCGAGGTAGAGCTCCGCGCGTTCTACCCCGAGGCGGCGGGTTCTACCTCGCCGTCGGAGTCCGACGTCGATCGGGCGGGTCATACTTTCCGGGGCTTCTTCTCCTTGGCAGGTTCCGTGAGGGCGTGCTCGACGGCCGTCGCGACCCACGCGTCGAGCTCGTCCGGGTCGGCGACCCGTGCGCCGTCGACGAGGATCATCCCCGTCATCGGGCGACCGCCCATCTCCATGACCGTTCCGCCGCGTTCGAGCGCCGCGTCCGTGCCGTCCTTGCCGACCCGCACCATGAGGTCGTCCCGGGTCACGCCGAGCGCCAGGTGCGTGTTGACGAGGAACGCGATGCCGCCGAACATCTTCCGCTCGTCGAACGGGGCGCGCGGCCCCAGGGCGCCGCGGATCCGCTCGGCGAGGTCGTCGCTGTAGACCATGGGTCCACTGTGGACCTCGCCGCGCCGGGCCGCAGTGCGTGCGAGCCCAGGGTTCCGTCGATCGCTCGGCGGATCGCTCAGGCGATGACGAGCTCGAGCGTGCGCGGGCCGGTGCGGGTCGTGGCGTCGTGGAGCGTCGTCTCCAGGAGGCGATAGCTCGGCCCCGAGCCCACCTCGGTGCCGATCACCGTGCCGACGAGCTCGCCCGCGGCGTCGAGCAGCCCGTCCGCCGACGACGGCGACGCCGCGGTCCGGCGCAGCAGGTGCCCGGCGAGCACGCCGCGGGTGTGCTTGGCGTTGTGCGAGACGACGGTGCGCTTCCCGGCGTGCTCGCGCACCACCCGCACCGCGACCCAGTCGGCCGACCGCGGCCCCGAGGTCGTCGGCTTCCACGCGCCCACGTACGTCGCGGACCGGCAGTCGACGACGACGTCCCCGGCCGCACGCTCGTCGAGCACCGGGGCGAGGTGCGGTCGCCACGCGGCCGCGAGCTTCCCGACCCCCGGCAGGTCGACGGCCATGGAGAGCCGGTAGGCGGGGACGCGGTCGGCGGGGGAGAGGGCGCCCCACAGCGCCGACACGACCCGGACGTCCTCGCGCGCCCGCCGCGCGGCCTCGCCGCCCGACGCGAGCGCGCCCGCGAGGTCGGCCGCGCCGTAAAGCACGCCTGTGTAGACCTCGGCCGCGGTCCCCGCCGGTGCCGTGCGCAGGGCCGTGTTGCGGAGCACCTCGTCGGCGAGCCCCGGCGTCGTGCCGAGGACGTCGTGCGCGTCCGGGCGCGCGCTCGCGGCCGCGAGCGCGTCCAGGACCTGCGCGCGGTGCGCGGTGAGGGCGGGAGAGGTGAGCGCGGCGAGGTCGACCGGCGCGGCGCCGTCGGGCGCAGGGGTCTTGCCCTCGGACGGTGGGAGCAGCACGAGCACGCGGCCACTCTACGAGCGCGCGCGGCGTCGTCGCGGCGGGTGACCAGGCCCGACGGCGTGGGGTGCGTCACCGCTACGCTCACCCGATGGCCCAGGTGAAGATCTACGGACGGCGCAGCGTGTGGGGCGAGCGGCGGGCGGAGGTGTCCGACGCGCTGCACGACGCGCTCGTGCGCACCTGGCAGCTCCCGCCGGACAAGCGCTTCCACCGCTTCCTGCTCCTGGACGACGACGACCTGGTCGCCCCCCGCTCGGACGCGTACCTCGTCGTCGAGGTCGTGTGCTTCACGGGCCGCACGCGCGAGGCCAAGCGGGCGCTGATCGCGGCGCTGTACGACGACGTCGTGCCCGCCCTCGGCCTGACCCCGGACGACGTGGAGCTCGTGATCCTGGAGAGCCCGCGCGAGAACTGGGGTATCCGCGGGGTCAGCGGCGACGAGCTCGCGCTGTCGTACCGCGTCGACGTCTGACGCCGATCCCGGGTCTTCCCCCGCCGCAGGCGACGGGTGACGGCCCCGAGCCCGGTGTACGCCGGCTCATCCCGCCTCGGCGACGACCGCCAGCACCGCGTCGCCGTACCGGGCGAGCTTGTTCTCACCGACGCCGCTCACCAGCGCGAGCCCGTCGAGCGAGGCGGGCCGGGCGGTCGCGATCCCGCGGAGCGTCGCGTCCCCGAACACGATGTAGGCGGGCACGCCCTGGGCCTTCGCTTCCCCCGCGCGCCAGGCGCGCAGCGACTCGAAGAGCGGGACGTCGGCCTCGGCCAGCTCGGCGGCGGCCGCCCCCTTCCGAGCCTTCGCCGCACGCGCCGGACGCGCCGGCTCGTGGCGCATCCGGACCTCGCGACGCCGGGCCAGGACCTCCCCGCTCCCCTCGGTGAGCACGAGCGTCCCGTGCACGCCCTCGACCGTGAGCAGCCCCTGGGCGAGAAGCTGACGCACCACGGCCCGCCACTCGTGCTCGGACAGGTCGTTCCCGACCCCGAACACCGACAGCTCCTGGTGCCGGAACCGTCGGACCTTCTCCGTGTCCCGGCCGAGGAGGATGTCGACGACCTGCCCGACGCCGAAGCTCTGCCCGCGCTCGCGGTCCAGACGGAACACCGTCGAGAGCACCTTCTGCGCGGCGACCGTCCCGTCCCAGGCCTCAGGCGGGGCCTGACACGTGTCGCACGACCCGCAGCCCCCCGGGTGGTCCTGGCCGAAGTAGGCGAGGAGCTGGGCCCGGCGGCACTCGACGGTCTCGCAGAGGGCGAGCATCGCGTTCAGGTGCTGGCCCAGGTTGCGGCGGTGCGCGGCGTCGCCGTCGGACGTCGCGATCAGCTTGCGCTGCTGCACGACGTCGGCGAGGCCGTAGGCCAGCCAGGCGGTGGACGGTAGTCCGTCACGCCCGGCGCGCCCCGTCTCCTGGTAGTACCCCTCGACGGACTTGGGCAGGTCGAGGTGCGCGACGAACCGGACGTCGGGCTTGTCGATGCCCATGCCGAAGGCGATCGTCGCCACCATGACCAGGCCGTCCTCGCGCAGGAACCGGGACTGGTTCGCGGCGCGCACCGACGCGGGGAGCCCCGCGTGGTAGGGCAGCGCCGGGATCCCGTTCTCGACGAGCGTCGCGGCGGTCTTCTCCACCGACGCGCGCGAGAGGCAGTAGACGATCCCTGCGTCCCCGGCGTGCTCGGTGCGCAGCAGGTCGAGCAGCTGCTTCTCCGGCCGGTCCTTGGGCACGATCCGGTAGGTGATGTTGGGCCGGTCGAAGCTGGAGACGAAGTGCCGCGCGCCCTCCAGGTCGAGGCGCCGGGCGATCTCGGCCCGCGTGGCCGCCGTCGCCGTCGCCGTCAGCGCGATGCGCGGGACGGTCGGCCAGCGCTGGTGCAGCACCGACAGCTCGAGGTAGTCGGGCCGGAAGTCGTGGCCCCACTGGGACACGCAGTGCGCCTCGTCGATCGCGAAGAGCGCGATCTGCGTCCTGTCGAGCAGGTCGAGGGTGGCGCGGCTGCGGAGCCCCTCCGGTGCCACGTAGAGCAGGTCGAGCTCACCCGCCACGAGCGCGCGCTCCACGGCGCGGCGGTCCTCCGAGGACAGCGTGGAGTTGAGGAACGCCGCGCGGACGCCGAGCGCCGCGAGGGCGTCCACCTGGTCCTGCATGAGGGCGATGAGCGGGGACACCACGACGCCGGTCCCAGCGCGGACCAGGGCGGGGATCTGGTAGCACAGCGACTTGCCCCCGCCGGTCGGCATGAGCACCAGGGCGTCGCCGCCGCCGACGACGGTGTCGATGATCGCGGCCTGCTCGCCCCGGAACGAGTCGTACCCGAAGACCCGCCGGAGCACGTCGAGCGCGGTGTTCGTCGCAGTGTCGGTCGCAGTCGTTGTGGCCACCCGGGCACCCTACCGACGAGGACCGACACGGCGGTCCCGGCGCGCGACCGTCCCGCGCACCGGGGCGCCCGTCACGGACGGCGGAGCTCGGCGGGCAGGTCGTCGCGGTGGCGGACGGCGAGGGAGGTCACCGCGCGGGTCAGGCAGACGTACAGCCGCCGCAGCCCCGTGACCCGGTCGGCCTCGCCCCGGACGACGCCCTCCGGGTCGTCCAGCACGACGTGGTCGAACTCCAGCCCCTTCGCGAGCGACGCGGGCACGAGGTCCAGGCGTGCGTCGAACTCGACCCTGCCGTCGTCGTCCGACGCCTCGCCGACGACCGCGAAGGGGAGGCCGGCCTGGGTGAGCGTCCTGCGCGCGGCCTCCGCGCCGTCGTCGGGCACGATCAGACCGACCGACCCCTCCCGGGCGAGCGCCGTGCGGACCAGGTCCACGAGCGGGTCCGTGGTGAGGACGAGCTCGCCCCGGGCGCGACGGACGGCGACCGGCGGAGCGAGGTCCGGCGCGATCGAGGGCAGCAGGCGGGCCGCGTACTCGATGACGTCGCCGGGGACGCGGAAACCGGCGGTGAGCTGCTCCACGTGGCCGTCGGGCTTGCCGAGGTGCGTCAGCGCGTCGGTCCACGAGGAGACACCCCACGGCGTCGTCGCCTGGGCCAGGTCGCCCAGCACCGTCAGGGAGCCGGTGCGCGCCCGGCGCCCGAGAGCGCGCAGCATCATCGGCGACAGGTCCTGCGCCTCGTCCACCACGACGTGCGCGACCGACGCGCCGCGGGTCAGCAGGTCCGCGACCTCGTCGAGCAGGACGAGGTCGGCCAGCGTCCAGCGGGCCGTGCCCGGCGTCCGGGAAGGTCGCGCCGGGCGCAGCAGCTCCTGCTCGGCGGCGGTGAGGACGCCGTCGGCGCTCGCGGCGAGGAACGCGGGGTCGACGAGGAGCCGGTGCAGCAGCGCCGACGGCGTGACCTTCGGCCACACCGCCGCGGTGTAGTCCCGGACAGGCCGGGTGCGCGCGAGCGCGTCCCAGGCCCGCTCGTCGAGCGCCTCGCCGGACTCCTCGATCTGCACGAGGATCCGGTGCGCGAGCGCGTGGCGCAGATGGTCGCGACCGGCGTCGAAGCGCGGCTCCCGGCCGACCACCTGCGCCATGCACTCGCGTGCCTCGTGGGTGGCGACGCGCCAGCGGCGCGCGCCGCGGGGCAGCACGAGCGCCTCGGACGGCTCGACGAGGTGCGACCACACCGCGCGGCGGAGCACCTCGGCCAGGCGGCCGTCGCCCTTGAGTCGCGCGACGTCCGCGGGCTCCGTCCCGCGCAGGCGGCCGTGCGCCGTGACGATCTCCTCGACGGTGGTCTGGGTCGCGTCGACCTCGCCGAGGGCGGGCAGCACGTCGCGGATGTACCGCAGGAAGCTCGCGTTGGGACCCACGACGGTCATGCCGGCGCGGCTCACCCGCTCCCGGTGGGAGTACAGCAGGTACGCGGCGCGGTGCAGCCCGACGGCGGTCTTGCCGGTGCCGGGCGCGCCCTGCACGACGACGGTCCGGTCGAGCCCGCTGCGCACGATGACGTCCTGCTCGGGCTGGATGGTGGCGACGATGTCGCGCATCGGCCCGGTACGGGGCCGCTCGATCTCGGCCTCGACGATCGCGGAGGACTCCGCGCCGGGACCCGGGGCGGTGAGCGACTCGTCCTCGAAGCCGGTGAGGGCGCCGCGCTGGAAGCCGTAGCGGCGGCGGACGGCGACCCCCATCGGCTCGGTGCGGGTGGCGCGGTAGAAGGGCGTGCTCACCGGGGCGCGCCAGTCGACGACGAGCGGGTCGCCCTCGGGGTCGGAGACATGGCGACGCCCGATGTGGAAGACCTCGGCGGGCGCGTGGTCCACGGCGTCGAGGTCGATGCGTCCGAAGAAGAGCGGGACCTCGGGGTCGTCGGCGAGCTGGGCGAGCCGACGGGCGAGGGCGGCCTCGAGATACTCGGCGCTGACCCGGTCCCCGGCGAGGGCATGGAGCGACCCGGCCTGCTCGCGCATGCGGGTGAGCTGCGTGCGGGCGGCGGCCAGGAACTCCTGCTCCCGAGCGAGCTCGCCCGACGTGTCCTCGGCAGGTGCGCCGGTCGGTGCGTCGGGGCCGGACGGTACGGCGGGGGCGGGCACGACAGACCTCCGGGAGCCGGGTGCGAGGGGGCGGGCCATCCTACGGGGCCGCCGCCCCCTCAGTGGGCCGGTCGCTGGTCCGACGATCCGCCCGGGACCGGTAACCTTGCCGGTGCGGACGAGTCGGTCGGACGGTCGCGTCGAGGGGCCTCGGTCCCTCGCCGAGGAACGTCCGGGCTCCGAAGGGCAAGGTGGTGGGTAACGCCCACCCGGGGTGACCCGCGGGACAGTGCCACAGAGAACAGACCGCCACGTCAGGCAGGGCTCCGGCTCCGCCCGGCGCGGTAAGGGTGAAACGGTGGTGTAAGAGACCACCAGCGGGCCGGGTGACCGGTCCGGCTCGGTAAACCCCACCTGGAGCAAGGTCGGACAGACTGTGTCTGAGGGCTGCCCGCCCGATTCTCTCCGGAGAAGCACAGTCGGGTAGACCGCTCGAGCCCTGCGGCGACGCAGGGCCTAGATGGATGACCGTCGCCCGCGCGAGGGCGACCTCGCGCGGGAACAGAACCCGGCGTACAGACCGGCTCGTCCGCCCGCCTCTCCCGGCACGACCGGGAGGACGGGACAGTCCGTCCTACTCGTGCCGAGGAGCACCATGTCCCACCACGACGCGCACACGCCCCCGCTCGCCTACGTCATCGCCGGGTCGGAGGCGACCGGCGGTGCCGGCATCCAGGCCGACCTCAAGACGTTCCAGGAGCTGGGCGCGTACGGCGTCGGCACGCTGACGTGCATCGTCTCGTTCGACCCGAAGAACGACTGGGGTCACCGGTTCGTCCCGGTCGACCCGCAGGTGATCGCCGACCAGTTCGAGGCGGCGACGGTCGCGCACGAGCCGTCGGTCGTGAAGATCGGCATGCTCGGCACGCCCGCGACGATCGACGTCGTCGCGCAGTCGCTGCGCTCGCGCTCGTGGGAGCACGTCGTGCTCGACCCGGTGCTCATCTGCAAGGGCCAGGAGCCGGGCGCGGCGCTCGACACGGACACTGCGCTGCGTGCGCAGGTCCTCCCGCTCGCGACCGTCGTGACGCCCAACCTCTTCGAGACGCGCACGCTCGCGGGCGTGGAGTCGATCGAGACGGTCGAGGAGCTCGTCGAGGCCGCACGCAAGGTCCAGGCGCTCGGGCCGCGCGCCGTCGTCGCGAAGGGCGGCGTCGAGCTGCCCGGCCCGGACGCGGTCGACGTGCTGGTCGACGGCGACGAGGTGCACGTGCTGCGCACGCCGAAGATCGGCGAGGAGCGCGTGAGCGGCGCGGGCTGCACGTTCGCGGCCGCGATCACCGCCGAGCTCGCGAAGGGCGCCTCGGTGCTCGACGCCGCGCGCGTCGCCAAGGACGTCGTCACCGCCTCGATCGAGGACCGCGTGGCGTCGAACGCGCCGTTCGACGCCGTGCGCGTCGGCGCGCGTCGCTGACAACCGCGCGACCGGCGCTCGACCGACGATCACCCCTCGGACGCCTTCACGTCCCCTGACGGTCAAGGAATACTCTCGTCACCGTGAACGACCTCTCCCCTTCGGAACTGTCCCCGTCGCCGGGTGCTGCCGACGCCCCTGACCGGGTCGCCGCCGACGTCTCCGACGACACCGGGCACGCGGGGCGCGGCCTTGCCCGCCACGACGTGCCCGCCCCGCTGCGCGACGACGTCCGCCTGCTCGGCGGTCTGCTCGGCACCGTGCTCCGCGAGACGGGCGGCCAGGACCTGCTCGACGATGTCGAGCGCCTGCGCGAGCTGTCCATCCGCGCGTACGACGACTCGTCCGGCGCCGTGCTGGCCGAGGCGGAGACCCTCGTCGAGGGCCTCTCCATGGCGCGCGCCGAGCAGGTCGCCCGCGCCTTCACGTGCTACTTCCACCTCGCGAACCTCGCGGAGGAGTACCACCGCGTGCGCGTCCTGCGCGAGCGCGAGGCCGAGTTCGCGACCCGCGCGACGACGCCCGACGACTCCCTCCCGGAGGCGTTCGAGCAGCTCGTCGGCGAGGTCGGTCGCGACGAGGCGCTGCGCCGCCTCCGCCGGCTCGAGTTCCGCCCGGTGCTCACGGCGCACCCGACCGAGGCCCGCCGTCGTGCGGTGTCCGGCGCGGTCCGCCGCATCGCGACCCTCCTCGACGAGCGGGACGCGCAGCGCCTCGGCGGCACGTCGCTCGCGGAGAACGAGCGCCGCCTGCTCGCCGAGATCGACACGATGTGGCGCACCGCCCCGATCCGCGAGCACAAGCCGTCCGTCCTGGACGAGGTGCGGACGGCGCTCGGCGTGTTCGACGCGACGATGTTCGACACGTTCCCCACGGTGTACCGCCGCCTGGACGACTGGCTCCTCGGCGACGAGGCGGGGCGCGAGGAGCCGCTCGTGCGGCCGTTCGTCAGCCTCGGCACGTGGATCGGCGGCGACCGCGACGGCAACCCCAACGTCACGGCCGAGGTCACGCGCCAGGCCGCGGCGATCGCGGCGGACCACGCGCTCGCGGCGCTCGAGCAGCAGACGCGTGCCGTCGGCCGCAAGCTCACGCTCGACCAGGACGGCACGCCGCCCTCGGACGGGCTGCGGGCGCTCTGGGAGCGGCAGCGCCGCCTCTCGGAGGCCGTGACGTCCGCCGCGTCGGCGGCGTCCCCGCGCGAGCCGCACCGCGCGGTCCTGCTCGTCGTGGCGGACCGGATCGCCGCGACGCGCGCCCGCAACGCGGACCTCGCGTACGCGACGGCGGAGCAGCTCGAGTCCGACCTGCGCGTCGTCCAGGAGTCGCTCGTCGCGGCGGGCGCTCCCCGCGCGGCGTACGGGGACCTGCAGCAGCTCGTGTGGCAGGTGGAGACGTTCGGCTTCCACCTCGCGGAGCTTGAGGTGCGTCAGCACTCGCAGGTCCACGAGTCGGCGCTCGCGGAGATCGCGGAGAAGGGCCTGCGCGGCGACCTGTCCGACCGCACGCGCGAGGTGCTCGACACGTTCCGCGCGCTCGGTGCGGTCCAGGAGCGCTACGGCGTCCGCGCCGCGCGCCGCTACATCGTGTCGTTCACGCAGAAGCCCGAGCACCTCGCGGCGGTGTACCAGCTCGCGGAGCTCGCGTTCGAGGGCGCCGACGAGGTGCCGGTCGTCGACGCGATCCCGCTGTTCGAGACCTTCGCGGACCTCCGGGCGAGCGTCGACATCCTCGAGTCGATGCTGACGCTGCCCCAGGTGCAGCGCCGGCTCGCCGAGAACGGGCGCCGCGTCGAGGTCATGCTCGGCTACTCGGACTCGTCGAAGGACGTCGGGCCGGTCTCCGCGACGCTCGCGCTGCACGACGCGCAGAGCCGCATCGCACAGTGGGCCGAGCGGCACGACATCACGTTGACGCTGTTCCACGGACGCGGCGGGGCGCTCGGTCGCGGGGGCGGCCCGGCGAACCGCGCGGTGCTCGCCCAGCCGCCGGGCTCGGTCGACGGCCGCTTCAAGCTCACGGAGCAGGGCGAGGTCATCCTCGCGCGCTACGGCGACCCGACCATCGCGTCGCGCCACATCGAGCAGGTCGCCGCGGCGACGCTGCTCGCGTCGGCGCCGTCGACGGAGAAGCGCAACGCCGAGGCGACCGAGCGGTACCGCGACCTGGCCGCGGCGCTCGACGTGTCGTCGCGCCGCCGGTTCCACGAGCTGGTCCGTGCGGACGGCTTCCCGCAGTGGTTCTCCCAGGTGACGCCGCTCGAGGAGGTCGGCCTCCTGCCGATCGGCTCGCGCCCGGCCCGCCGCGGCCTGTCCGTCTCCTCGCTCGATGACCTGCGGGCCATCCCGTGGGTGTTCTCGTGGTCGCAGGCTCGCATCAACCTCGCGGGCTGGTACGGGCTCGGGACGGCGCTGAAGGAGTTCGGCGACCTCGGGCTGCTCCGCGAGGCGCACCGCGAGTGGCCGCTGTTCGCGACGCTCCTCGACAACGTCGAGATGTCGCTCGCCAAGACGGACGAGCGGATCGCGGAGCGTTACCTCGCGCTCGGCGAGCGCGACGACCTCGCGCAGGCGATCCTCGACGAGCTGCGGCTCACGCGCGAGCAGGTCCTCGCCGTCACGGAGAACGCGTGGCCGCTCGCCGGGCGCCGGGTCCTGGGCCGCGCGGTCCAACTGCGCAGCCCGTACGTCGACGCGCTCTCGCTGCTCCAGGTCCGCGCCCTGCGCGGTCTGCGCTCGGGCGCGGAGGGGCCGGTCAAGGACGAGCTGCAGCACCTCCTGCTGCTCACCGTGAACGGCGTCGCCGCCGGCCTGCAGAACACGGGCTGACCCCGCGGCGCCTCGCGCACGACGGCCGCCACGCCGACCCGGCTCCGGGTCGGGTGGCGGCCGTCGCCGTCTGGACACCCGTCCAACTGTTGAATGAATCCTCAACGACTGCGCCGGGGAACGATATCGACGGCGCCCTGGGTAAAGTCTTCGCCAGAGGCCTACCTGCCAGCGGCATCCGTGGGGTACGCTGGCGACGACCGATCACGCCGGAGCCTCGTTGTCGCCCGACGACGTACGACACCAGGTATCGACCGATCGGTGCGTCAGGCAGGAGGCGCGGTACTCGTCGGGGTGGGCGAGGCAGGGCGGGACGAAGGGCGGGGCAGTGTTGGTGCAGGAGCTGGAGCGGAGCGACGCCGAGGCGGGGACGGGCGGCATCCGGCTGCTCGAGGAGCCCGAGGCGAGCGTCGTGGACATGTGGGGCGAGATCGACGTCGCCCTCCGCAGCGAGGCGAGCGCCGCGCTCGCGAACGCGCTCGAACGGGACGTCCCCGTGGTGATCGACACGTCCAAGGTGACGTTCATGGACTCCACGGGCATCGCGTTCCTCGTGCAGTTCTACACGATCGGCTCCGAGGAGGGGCTGTCCGTCACGTTGCGCAACCCGCCGACGGTCGTGACCGACGTCCTCGAGATGCTCGGCGTCATCGACATCTTCGGCACGGAGCGCCACGAGGTCACGACGAGCTGACTCCGGTCAGCGCGCGTCCGCCGCGAGCGACGCCGCGCCCACGATGCCGGCCGCGTTGCGGAGCTGCGCCGGGACGATGGGTGCCCGCAGGTGCAGCAGCGGCAGGAAGTGCTCGTGCTTCTTGCTCACGCCCCCGCCCACGACGATGAGGTCGGGCGAGAACAGGTCTTCCACGACGCCGAAGTAGCGCTGCAGCCGCTCGGCCCACTGCGCCCAGTCCAGGTCCTCACGGTCGCGCGCCGCGTCGGAGGCGCGCGTCTCCGCGTCGTACCCGTCGATCTCGAGGTGCCCGAGCTCGGTGTTCGGGAGCAGGTGCCCGTCGACGACGATGGCGCTGCCGATCCCGGTGCCGAGCGTCGCGACGAGCACCACCCCGTCCGCGTCGCGCGCCGCGCCGTACCGCACCTCGCCGACGCCGGCGGCGTCCGCGTCGTTGACCGCGACGACGTGGCGCCCGGTCTCGCGCGCGACGAGCGCGGGCAGGTCGACCCCGGTCCACGACTGGTCGAGGTTAGCGATGAAGCGCACCACCCCGTGCTGCAGCGGCGCCGGGAACGCGACGCCGATCGGCACATCCTGCGGGAGGTCGTACTCGCCCACGAGCTCGGCGATCACCTCGGCGACGGCCTGCGGGGTCGAGGGCTGGGGCGTCGGGATGCGGTGGCGCTCCTGCGCGAACTCGCCGGTGGTCAGGTCGACCGGCGCGCCCTTGATGCCGCTGCCGCCGATGTCGATGCCGAAGGCGGTGCGGGGGCGGTCCGCCGTGGGGGCGGGGGGAGCGGCGTGAGAGTCCTGGTGCGCGTTCATGGCAGTGTGAGGATCTCCGCTCCGTCGTCGGTCACCAGCAGCGTGTGCTCGAACTGCGCGGTCCGCGAGGCGTCCGCGGTGACTACCGTCCACCCGTCGTCCCACATCCGCCACTCGGACGTGCCGAGCGTGAGCATCGGCTCGATCGTGAAGACCATGCCGGGTTCGATGACGGTCGCGTGGTCGGGCGCGGCGTCGTAGTGCGGCACGACGAGGCCCGAGTGGAACGCGCGCCCCACGCCGTGCCCCGTGTACTCGCGCACGACCCCGTACCCGAACCGGGCCGCGTAGCGCTCGATGACGCGACCCACGACGTTGATCTGGCGTCCCGGGGCGACGGCCTTGATCCCGCGGGCGAGCGCCTCGCGCGTGCGCTCGACGAGCAGCGCGGACTCCTCGTCGACCGTGCCGACCGTGAACGTCGCGTTGGTGTCGCCGTGCACGCCGCCGACGTACGCGGTGATGTCGACGTTGACGATGTCGCCCTCGACGAGCGCCGTCGAGTCGGGGATGCCGTGGCACACGACCTCGTTGAGCGACGTGCACAGCGACTTGGGGAACCCGCGGTACCCGAGGGTCGACGGGTAGGCGCCGTGGTCGAGGAGGAACTCGTGCCCGACGCGGTCGAGCTCGTCGGTCGTGACGCCGGGGGCGACGTGGCGCCCGACCTCGACGAGCGCCTGCGCGGCGATCCGGGACGCGGCGCGGATCCGCTCGATCGTCTCGGTGTCGTTGACCTCGCTGCCCGTGAAGGGCCGCGGTCCGGGCCGCCCGACGTACTCGGGACGCTCGATCGACGCGGGCACCGCGCGCAGCGGTCCCACGACGCCCGGGACGAGCGGCCCGCGCCGCGTCGGGCCGGGCGGTGCGACGGCGTCGGGCGAGGTCGGGGACGGGGTGGGGCTCATGGCGGCCAGTCTACGAAGGTCCGTGGACGTGGACGGACAGGCGGCCCCGGATGGGGGAGGATCGAGGCATGAGCACCGGATCACGCTTCACCGACGACGGCGAGCCCGCCTCCGAGGGCGAGTACTACTACGACACCCGCACCGGCGAGGTGCACCGAGGACCGAGCGGCTCGTGGACGCACCGCATGGGGCCGTACCCGACGCGCGAGGCCGCGGAGAGGGCGCTGGAGACCGCCCGTGAGCGGTCCGACGCCTGGGACGAGGAAGAGCGCCGCGAGCGCGGCGAGTGACCCACGCGCCACCACCCGGCCCGCGGCGCGCCTGGTCGGGGCGCCTCGGGCTGCTCCTCGCGGGGCTCGCGGTCGGGGCGCTGACGTTCCTCGTCGCGCTGCAGGTCCGGGCAGGTTCCGGGGGAGGGCCGACGACGGTCCGCCCGTCCGGCGACGCGGTCACCTCGGCCCCGGCACCCGAGCCGACGACCGCCTCCCCGGACCCGACGTCCGCGAAGACCGGGCCGCCGCCCCCGCTCGCCGGCCTCACGGTCGCCGTCGACCCCGGGCACAACGGCGGCAACGGGGCGAACCCGCTCACCGTCAACGCACCCGTCCCCGACGGGCGGGGCGGCACCAAGGCGTGCAACACCGTGGGCGCGTCCACGGACGGCGGCTACCCGGAGCACGCGTTCACGTGGGACGTGAGCAGCCGCCTCGCCGAGCAGCTCACCGGGCTCGGCGCGGTCGTCGTCCTCACCCGGCCCGACGACGCGGGCGTGGGCCCGTGCGTCGACGCGCGGGGCCGCTTCCCGCAGGAGAACGACGCCGACGTGCTCGTCTCGGTCCACGCCAACGGCACGGAGGACCGCCGCGCGCACGGCTTCTTCGCGATCGTCTCGGACCCGCCCGTCGACGAGGAGCAGGGAGCACCGAGCGTCGCGCTCGCGCACGAGCTCGTCGCGGCGCTCGGCGAGGCCGGGTTCGCGCCGTCGTCCTCGGTCGCCGCGGACGACGGCCCGATCCAGCGGCGCGCCGACCTCGCGACGCTCAACCACGCCGAGCGCCCCGCGGTCATGCTCGAGCTGGGGGAGATGCGCAACCCCGACGAGGCCGCGGTCATGGAGTCCGAGGAGGGACGCCAGCGCTACGCCGACGCGCTCGCCGCGGGGCTCGTGGCGTGGGTGGCCGACGGCGGCGCCGACGCCGGCTGAGCGCCGTCGTGCCCGTCGTCGTCCCCCGCCGCAGAGCCGGTGGGTCAGCGCGCGAAGCTGTGCGCGTCGTCGGGGAAGGTGCCGCCGCGCACGTCGGCGGCGTAGTCGGCCGCCGCCTGGCCGAGCGCGGCGCCGATCTCGGCGTACCGCTTGGCGAAGCGCGGCGACCAGTCCGTCATGCCCGCCATGTCCGTCCAGACGAGCACCTGGCCGTCGCACGCCGCACCCGCGCCGATGCCGATCGTCGGGATGCGCAGGATCTCGGTGATCCGCGCGGCGACCTCGACCGGGACCATCTCGAGCACGACGGCGACGGCGCCCGCCTCGGCCACGGCGAGGGCGTCCTCGCTGAGCCGCTCCGCCGCGTCGTCGCCCCGGCCCTGGACCCGCGGCCCGCCGAGCGCGTTCTCGGACTGCGGCGTGAAGCCGAGGTGCCCCACGACGGGGATGCCCGCGTCGGTGAGCGCGCGGATCTGCGCCGCGATCCGGCGTCCGCCCTCGAGCTTGACCGCGTTCACGCCGGTCTCCTTGAGGAACCGCACGCCCGTCGCGAGCGCCTGCTCGGCGCCCGCCTCGTACGAGCCGAACGGCAGGTCGACGACCGTGAACGCGCGGCGCGCGGCGCGCGCGACGGCGCGGGCCGGGGGGATCAGGTCGTCGACCGTGACGGGCAGGGTCGTCGTGTGCCCGTGCATCGTGTTGCCGATCGAGTCGCCGACCAGCAGCATGTCGATCCCCGCGTCGTCGAAGATGCGCGCCGTCACGGCGTCGTACGCGGTGAGCATCGTGATCTTCTCGCCGCGCGCCTTCGCCTCGGCGAGGTGGTGCACGCGGACGCGGCGCGGTCCCGTGCCGCCGGTCGCGGCGGGCTCGGGGGCGGTGTGAGCAGACATGACGGCCTTTCCTGGGTGCGGGGTACGGGGCGGACGGCGCGCGGGGTGGCGGGCGCCGTCAGTCGAGCGGCTCGCGCCAGCGGTTGGTGATGGGCAGGCGACGGTCGCGGCCGAACGCGAGCGCGGTGACCTTGGGGCCCGGCGGGTACTGGCGCCGCTTCCACTCGGCGCGGTCGACGAGCGTGACGACCTTGTCGACGACCTCGGGGTCGAACCCGCGCGCGAGCAGCTCGGCGCGGCCCTCGGCGTGCTCGATGTAGGCGTCGAGCACCTCGTCGAGGAGGTCGTACGGCGGCAGCGAGTCCTGGTCGGTCTGGCCGGGGCGCAGCTCCGCCGACGGGGGCTTGGTGATGGACGACTCGGGGATCGGCGGGATCTCGCCCCGGTCGACCGCCTGGTTGTTCCGCCAGCGCGCGAGCTGCCACACGCGCGACTTGTCGACGTCCTTGAGCGGTGCGAAGCCGCCGATGCTGCCGGCGTCGTAGATCGTCGCGTACCCGGTCGCGAGCTCGGACTTGTTGCCCGGCGCGATGACGAGGTGACCCTCGCGGTTGGAGATCGCCATGAGGATCACGCCGCGCACGCGCGCCTGGAGGTTCTCCTCGGCGACGCCCTCGAGCGCGAGCTCGCCCTGGAACGCCTCGACCATCGGCGCGATGGGCTGGACGCGGTAGTCCCCGCCGAGACGCTTCAGGAGGTCCGCGGCGTCGTCCTTGCTGTGCTCCGACGAGTACTGCGACGGCATGGAGACGCCGACGACGTTCTGCCCGCCGATCGCGTCGGCGGCGATCGCCGCGGTGAGCGCGGAGTCGATGCCGCCCGACGCGCCGAGCACGACCGAGCGGAAGCCGTTCTTGCGGACGTAGCCCGCGAGCCCGGTGACGCAGGCCCGGTAGACCTCCTCGTCGGGGTGCAGCTCGGGGGCGCGCGGCCCGCGGGGTGCGCCGTCGGCGGGGAGCTCCCAGACGAGCAGGTCCTCGGCGAACTGCGGCGAGGACGCGACGACCGTGCCCGCGGCGTCGGTGACGAACGAGCCGCCGTCGAACACGAGGTCGTCCTGGCCGCCCACGAGGTTGACGTACGCGACCGGGGCGCTGACCTCCCGCGCGCGCCGCGCCGCGAGGTCGGTCCGGACGTGGCCCTTGCCCTCCTCGTACGGCGAGCCGTTGAGCACGAGCAGCAGGTCGAGCCCGTTCCCCGCCTCGTCGAGCGTCGCCATCTCGGCCACCGGGCCGCCGTCTTGCCAGATGTCCTCGCAGATCGCGATGCCCACGCGGCGGCCCTCGACCTCGACGACCGTCGTGGTCTGGCCGGGCGCGAAGATGCGGAACTCGTCGAACACCCCGTAGTTGGGCAGGTGGTGCTTGTCGTACGCCGCCTGCACGACGCCGTCGCGCAGCACGACCGCGCGGTTCGTCGGGAGGTCCGCCGGGGAGCCCGAGGCCTCGCGCTCCGCCGCGCCCGCACCGCGCGGCGCGCCCGAGGTGCCCACGGTGCCGAGCACCACGGTGATCCCGCCCAGCCCGTCGGCGGCCAGCCGGGCCGCGATGTCCGCGGCGGCGTCCCACGCCGCTCGGCGGAACGACGCGCGGAGGGCGAGGTCCTCGATCGGGTAGCCGGTGAGGGTCATCTCCGGGAACGCGACGAGCCGCACGCCCGCCGTCGCGGCCTCCCGGGTGCGCGCGAGGACGAGGGCGGCGTTGCCGTCGAGGTCCCCCACGCACGTGTCGACCTGTGCCAGCGCGACGCGCAGATCAGCCATGCGGCCAGCCTAGACGAGCCGGGCCGCGCGACCCGTCCGGGGGGCCGTGCGGGGGCGCGACGTCCGCCACACGTCCGTGTCACCCGTTCGTCACACGGATCAGGCAGGATGTACCGCATGGACAGGCAGCAGGAGTTCGTGCTCCGCACGGTCGAGGAGCGCGACATCCGCTTCATCCGGCTCTGGTTCACCGACGTGCTGGGCATGCTCAAGTCGGTGGCGATCGCGCCGGCGGAGCTCGAGTCCGCGTTCGCCGAGGGCATCGGGTTCGACGGCAGCTCCATCGAGGGCCTCACGCGCGTGTACGAGGCCGACATGATCGCCAAGCCGGACCCGACGACGTTCCAGGTGCTCCCGTGGCGCGGCGAGCGGCACGGCACCGCGCGCATGTTCTGCGACATCCTCACGCCCGACGGCGAGCCGTCCCTCGCGGACAGCCGGAACGTGCTCAAGCGCGCCCTCGCCAAGGCGAGCGACAAGGGGTTCACGTTCTACACGCACCCCGAGGTCGAGTTCTACCTGTTCAACCAGCCCGCCGACGCCGAGCACGGCCTCGTACCCGTCGACCAGGGCGGGTACTTCGACCACCTCGCGCGGGGGTCGACGCACGACTTCCGCCGCGCCGCGATCACGATGCTCGAGTCCATGGGCATCTCGGTCGAGTTCTCCCACCACGAGGCGGGGCCCGGCCAGAACGAGATCGACCTGCGCTACGCCGACGCCCTCACCACGGCGGACAACCTCATGACGTTCCGCACGGTCGTCAAGGAGGTCGCGCTCGAGCAGGGCGTGTTCGCGTCGTTCATGCCCAAGCCGATGGCCGACCACCCCGGCTCGGGCATGCACACGCACCTGTCGCTCTTCGAGGGCGACCGCAACGCGTTCCACGAGCCCGGCGCCCAGTTCGAGCTGTCGAAGACGGCGCGCCAGTTCATCGCGGGGCTCCTGGTCCACGCGGCGGAGATCACCGCGATCACCAACCAGTACGTGAACTCGTACAAGCGCCTGTGGGGCGGCGCCGAGGCGCCGAGCTACGTGTGCTGGGGCCACAACAACCGCTCCGCGCTCGTGCGCGTGCCGATGTACAAGCCGGGCAAGGGCAACTCGAGCCGCGTGGAGTACCGCGCCCTCGACTCGGCCACGAACCCGTACCTGGCGTTCGCCGTCATGCTCGCCGCCGGTCTCAAGGGCATCGAGGAGGGGTACGAGCTGCCCGAGGAGACCGAGGACGACGTCTGGGAGCTCACGGACGCCGAGCGTCGTGCCCTGGGCATCAAGCCGCTCCCGCAGTCCCTCGACGAGGCCATCGCGGTCATGGAGAAGTCGGAGCTCGTGGCGGAGACGCTGGGCGAGCACGTCTTCGACTTCGTGCTGCGCAACAAGCGGCAGGAGTGGGACGGCTACCGCGCGCAGGTCACGCCGTTCGAGCTGAAGCGGTTCCTCCAGGTCCTGTGAGCGGGCCCACGACGACGTCAGGTCGGTCCGGCGGCTCCCGCCGGCCGACGCTCACGGGTCGCCTCGCGCGCGTCGGCTTCGCCGACATCTCGCGCTCGGCGGGCCTGCTCGCGGACCCGGACCTCGCGCTCCTGCTCGACGGCGGACGACCGCCGGGAGCGGACGGGGAGACGGCGGACCCGGTGTCCGCGGTGGACGACGAGCTGCTCGCGGCGTTCGGCGGGGCGGCCGACCCGGACCTCGCGCTCCTGCAGGTCGTGCGGCTGGCCGGCGCGCTGCGGCCCGACGTCGAGGCGCGCGCGCCGCTCGCGGACCTCGCCCGGCGCGTCCTGCGGCCCGGCGAGGCGCGCGACCGCCTGCTCGCGGTGCTCGGCGCCTCGGTCGCGCTCGGCGACGACGTCGTGCGTCGTCCCGCGCTGCTCGAGGTCCTCGCGGACCCGACCCCCGGGACCGGGGTGGACGCGCGCGACGTGCGCGCCGAGCTCCTGCGCGCGGCGGGCGCCGACCCGGACGCGGCGGTGCCCGTCGCCGACCAGCCCGGGCCGGAGCGGGTGGACGCCCTGCGCCGTGCCTACCGCGAGCGGATCCTGCGCGTCGCCGCCACCGACCTCACCGTGCCCGACCCGCTCACGCGCATGCCCGCCGTCGGCGCGGCGCTCGCGGACCTCGCCGCGGCGGCGCTCGAGGGCGCGCTCGCGATCGCCCGCGCCGAGCTCGACGACCACGGTGCGGGCGTGCGCCTCGCCGTCATCGGCATGGGCAAGTGCGGGGCGCGCGAGCTCAACTACGTCTCCGACGTCGACGTCGTCTACGTCGTCGAGCCCGCCGAGGGTTACGACGAGGCGTACGCGACGAGCGTCGGGGCGCGGCTCGCGACGGGGCTCGCGCGCGTGTGCTGGGGCACGTCGGGGGAGCCCGCCCTGTGGCAGGTCGACGCCGCACTGCGTCCCGAGGGTGCGCAGGGCCCGCTGGTGCGCACGCTCGAGAGCCACGTCGCGTACTACGAGCGCTGGGCCAAGACCTGGGAGTTCCAGGCGCTGCTCAAGGCGCGCACGGTCGCGGGGGACCGGGACCTGGGTCGCGCGTACGAGGAGGCGATCGCACCGTTCGTGTGGTCGGCGGCGGGCCGGGAGAACTTCGTCGAGGACTCGCAGGCGATGCGTCGGCGCGTCGAGGACCACGTGCCCGCGGCCGAGGCCGACCGCCAGCTCAAGCTCGGCAAGGGCGGCCTGCGCGACGTCGAGTTCACCGTCCAGCTCCTGCAGCTCGTGCACGGGCGCGCGGACGAGTCGATCCGCAGCCGCGGCACGCTCACGGCGCTCGCCGAGCTCGCCGCCGCGGGGTACGTCGGCCGCGAGCACGCGGCCCGGCTCGGCGTCTGCTACCGGTTCCTGCGGTCGCTCGAGCACCGCATCCAGCTCGTCCGGCTCCGGCGCACGCACCTGGTGCCGACCGCCGAGGACGAGCTGCGCCGTCTCGCCCGGTCGCTCGGGATGCGTGCCGAGGGCGCCGACGGGCTCACCGAGCGGTGGCGCGCGACGCGCCGCGAGGTGCGCGGGCTGCACGAGGAGATCTTCTACCGTCCGCTGCTGCCCGTCGTCGCCCAGCTCTCCCCGGACGAGGTGAGCCTGGCCCCCGAGGCGGCGAAGGCACGCTTCGCGGCGATCGGCTACCGCGACCCGGCGGGCGCGATGCGCCACGTCACCGCGCTCACCGAGGGCGTGAGCCGTCGTGCGGCGATCCAGCGCCAGCTCCTGCCCGTCATGCTCGGCTGGTTCGCCGAGGGCGCCGACCCCGACGCCGGGCTGCTCGCGTTCCGCACGCTGTCGGAGACGCTCGGGGCGACGCACTGGTACCTCAAGCTCCTGCGCGACTCCGGCTCCGCGGCGCAGCGGCTCGCGCACCTCCTGGCGAACTCGCGCTACATGGCCGACGCACTCGCGCGCTCGCCCGAGTCGGTCCGCTGGCTCGCCGAGGACGCCGACCTCGCCCCGCGCGGGATCGGGCGGCTCACGGCCGAGACGGACGCCATCCTCACGCGCGCCGATGAGGTCGAGCCCGCGACGGTGAGCCTGCGCGCCGTCCGCCGCCGCGAGCTCGCGCGCACCGGCGCCGCCGAGCTGCTGGGCGTCGTCGACGCCGTCGCCGCGGCCCGCAGCATCTCCGACGCCGCGGACGTCGTGCTCGCGGGCGCGCTCCGCGTCGCGGAGTTCGTCGCGCGCGGCGAGCTCGGGTACGACGCCCAGGACCCGGGGTCCGCTCCCGCGCGCCTGCTCGTCGTCGCGATGGGCCGCCTCGGCGGCCGCGAGATGGGCTACGGCTCGGACGCCGACGTGATGTTCGTGCACGACCCGGTGCCCGGCGCGGAGAGCAGCGACGCCCAGGCGTACGCGCTCGCCGTGGCGACGCGGCTGCGCCAGCTCCTGTCCGCCGTCGGCCCGGAGCCCGCGCTCCCGGTCGACGCCGACCTGCGGCCCGAGGGGCGCAGCGGCCCGCTCGTGCGCTCGCTCGCGTCGTACACCGAGTACTACGAGCGGTGGTCGAGCGTCTGGGAGGCGCAGGCGCTGCTGCGCGCGCGCCCGGTCGCGGGCGACCTCGACGGGCTGGGCGCGGCGTTCACCCGCGTCGTCGACGGCCGTCGGTACCCGCAGGGCGGCCTCGACCTGGCGGAGGTGCGCGAGGTGCGGCGCATCAAGGCGCGCGTCGAGTCCGAGCGGCTCCCGCGGGGCGTCGAGGCGTCGCGCCACCTCAAGCTCGGGCGCGGGGGAGTGTCCGACGTCGAGTGGACCGTCCAGCTCCTCCAGCTCCAGCACGCCCACGAGGTGGCCGGGCTGCGCACCACGTCGACCGTCGACGCGCTCGAGGCCGCCGTGACGACCGGGCTGGTCGACGCGGACGACGCCGCGGTCCTGGGCGAGGCCTGGCACCTCGCGTCGCGCCTGCGCAGCGCGCTCGTGCTGTGGTCCGGCCGGACGACGGGGACGACGGTCGACGTGCTGCCGCACGACCGGTTCGCGCTCACCGGGCTCGCGCGCGTGCTCGACCTCCCGGACGTCGACACGGGCGCCGAGCTCGAGGAGCACTTCCTGCGCACCGCGCGGCGCGCCCGGACCGTCATGGAGCGCGTCTTCTACGGCGAGGACTGAGGGCGTGCCCCGGCGCGACGAGCGCCCCGTCCCCGGCCTGCTCTCCCGGCGGGAGCCGCGCGTGCGCGGCGACGCGCGCCGCCGCGGGGCGGCTAGGGCGGGCGGGACCGAGCACGGGGCGGCCGCGGCGGGCGGGACCGAGCACGGGCGTGGGGCGCCCGGCGGGTCGTTCTTCGGGTGGCGGCTGCGCGGCGCCGGGTGGATCGCGTGGGGGCTCGCGGTGTTCGCCCTCGTCCTCGCGGTCGTCCGGCAGCGCGTCGAGCCGCTGGCCGCCGTGGCGCTGTGGGGAGCGGCCGGCGTCCTGTGCCGGCGGTGCGCCCGCCTCGTCGAAGGGCCGCTCGGCCCCGCCCGCGGGCTCGCGCTCCTCGGCCTCGTGGCGCTGGCTCTCGTCCTGCTGCTCGCGGGCGCGGCCTTCGTGGCCCGGGGCGAGCCCGACTGACGAGCCCGCCCCGGGTCCGGGTCAGATCGTGCGGGGCGCCCGGGCGAGGTTCTCGCGCAGCTCGCCGGCGTCCTGGCGCGCGACGTAGGCCGGCCGGTCCCGCTCGACCCGCCACGACTCCGCGAGCGGGCTCGTGTCGACCGCGTCGAACCCGATCTCGTCGTAGAAGCGCACGACCCAGGCCGCGGCCTCGGGGAAGTCGCTCGCGGTCGCCAGGGCACGGCGTCCCGGCGTGCCCGCGGGGGTCCCGTCGGTCGTGATCTCCGTCGACCGGATGTGGTTGAACGCCTTGGCCACCCGGGACCCCGCCAGGTGCTCCTGGAGCAGGCCCGACGACGTGGCCTCGCCTCGGTCGAGCGCGTCGACGTGGCCGTCGCGCTCCCAGTAGTAGTTGTTCGCGTCGAGCACGATCTTCCCGTCGAGCGGCTCGACCGGGACCTCGCGGTACGCCCCGAAGGGCACCGCGACGACGGCGACGTCCGCCGCGCGGGCGGCCTCTTCCGCCGTCGCCGACCGTGCCCGCGGACCGAGCTCGGCGACGAGGTCGTCCAGGGTGCGGGGGTCCCGCGAGTTCGCGATGACCACGTCGTAGCCGTGGGCGATCGCGGCCCGCGCGACCTGTGAGCCGATGTTGCCTGCACCGATGATCCCGAGTGTCGTCATGGTCATCGACAACGCACCGGCGCGTCCGCTATTCCGGTCAGCTCCCGACGAGGGTCGTGTGGCATCCTGACGTCCCAGGGGGTGCCCATGATCGATCCGCTGGTCGCGACGTTCGTGATCCTGGCGCTGGCGGTCGTGGGCTTCATGACCAACCGGCTCCCTCTCGTCGTCGTCGCCCTCTTCGTGCCTGTCGCGCTCTGGGCGACGGGCGTGCTCCCGCTCGACGCGGCGCTGAGCGGCTTCAGCGACCCGATCGTGCTGTTCATCGCGACGTTGTTCGTCCTGAGCGACGCGCTGGACTCCACCGGCATCACCGCCTGGATCGGGCAGTGGCTCGAGCGGCGCGCGTCCCTGGGGCGGGCCGGGCTGCTCGCGCTGATGGTGGGCGTCGCGGCACTCCTCGCGGCGGTCATCAGCATCAACGGCGCCGTCGCGGCGCTCCTGCCGGTCGCGGTGGTGGCCGCCGCCCGGGCCGGCATCGTCCCCTCGCGCATGCTCATCCCGCTCGCGTTCGCCGCCGGGGCGGGATCGCTCCTCACGTTGACCGGCACGCCGGTGAACATCATCGTGTCCGAGGCCGCGGCCGAGGCGGGCGGTCAGGAGTTCGGCTACTTCGAGTTCGCGCTGGTCGGGATCCCGCTCGTCCTCGCCACGGCCGTCCTCGTCGTGACCCTGGGAGACCGCCTGCTGCCGGAGCGCGTCCCCGAGCACCTGGCCGAGACGACGGCCGACCCGCGCGAGCGGGTGCGCTCGTGGCGCGAGAGCTACCCCGCGGAGCTCGACACCGGCCGCCTCTTCACCGGCGGCACGGGGGTGGTCGAGGTGCTCATCGCGCCGCGCTCGTCCCTGGTCGGGCGGCGGGTGAGCCCCGGCATGACGACGCGGGACGAGGGCCTCGTCGTGCTCGCCATCCGCCGCGGCGACGGCCGCACCACGGGCCCCGAGTCCGAGGCGCCCGCAGGGCCGATGATCCTCCAGCCCGGGGACGCCGTGCTCGTGCGCGGGCCGTGGGACGCGCTCCACCGGTACACCCAGTCGCCCGACGTGATCGCCGTCGACTCCCCGCGGAGCCTGCAGCGCGGCGTCCCGCTGGGGCGCGGCTGGCGGCGCTGCCTCGCGGTGCTGGTCGTGACGATCATGCTGCTGGCGACCGGGGTCGTCCCGCCGGTGATCGCGGGCCTGCTCGCGGCCGGGGCGCTCGTGCTCCTGCGGGTGGTCACCGTGCCCCAGTCGTTCCGCGCGATCTCGTGGGACACCGTCGTCCTCATCGCGGCCCTCATCCCGCTGTCCGCGGCGTTCGTCTCGTCGGGCGCGGCCGACGCGATCGCGGACGTCGTGCTCCGGGTCACCGGCGGCGGCTCCCCGCACCTCGCGCTGCTCGTCGTGTGCGTGCTCACCCTCGTGCTCGGCCAGTTCATCTCCAACGTCGCGACCGTCCTCGTGATGGCGCCTGTCGCCGTCTCGTTCGCCCAGACGCTCGGGGTGAGCGTGCAGCCGTTCATGATGGCGCTCACGGTCGCCGGCGCCGCGGCCTTCCTCACCCCCATCGCCACGCCGGTCAACCTCATGGTCCTGCAGCCGGGCGGCTACCGGTTCGGCGACTACTGGCGTCTGGGCCTGCCTCTCGCGGTCGTGTTCGTCGCCGCCGCGGTCCTCTACGTGCCGCTCGTCTGGCCGTTCTGACCCGTTCCACGGCACGGCCCGGCTCGCCGTGGCAGGAAGCCGCCGCGCGTGGGACGGTATACCGCGTCGAACGGGGCCGTCCGCCCCGGCGGCGTCCGGACGGACCTGAGACAGGGGAGCGGTGCATGGAGGATGTGGCGAGCGGCGGCGGGACGTACGACGCGGTCGTGATCGGGGCGGGCTTCTCGGGGCTGGCGATGCTCCACCATCTCCGGGAGGTCGGGCTCTCCGTCCTCGTGGTCGACGCCGCCGGAGGAGTTGGCGGGACGTGGTGGGCCAACCGGTACCCGGGCGTGCGCACGGACTCGGAGTACCTCGCGTACGCGTTCTCGTTCTCCCGCGAGGTACGGGACGAGTGGGACTGGAGCGAGCGCTACCCGCGAGGCGAGGAGATCCGCGCCTACCTGGACTTCGTCGCCGACCGGCTCGACCTGCGGCGCGACATCCGGCTGAGCACGACCGTCGAGCGGGCCGAGCACTCGGACGCCACGAACCTGTGGACGCTCACCCTCGCCGACGGGTCGACGCTCCGGGCCACCTACCTCGTGTCGGCGACGGGGCTGCTCTCCCGCCCCGTGTACCCCGACATCCCTGGGCTGGACACCTTCGCCGGGCCCGCGTACCACTCGGCGAGGTGGCCGCACGAGGGGGTGGACCTGTCCGGCAAGCGCGTCGGGCTGATCGGCGTCGGTGCCTCCGGGATCCAGATGCTCCCGGAGCTCGCCGCCCAGGCGGCCCACGTCACGGTCTTCCAGCGCACCCCGAACTACGTCCTGGAGACGACGAGCCCCGCCGTGACCGCCGACGAGCTCGCCGCGCTGCGGGCGGACTACGACGCCGTCTTCGAGCGTGCGGCGCAGCACCCGTTCGGCGTGCCGATGGAGATCCCCACGCGGTCCGCGCTCGAGGTCGACGCCGAGGAACGCCGTCGGGTCTTCGAGTCACGGTGGGAGGCCGGGGGCTTCCGGTTCGCCAACGAGTGCTTCACCGACCTCGTCTCCAGCCCCGAGGCGAGCGCGCTCGCGTCCGAGTTCCTGCGCGGCAAGATCCGCGAGATCGTCACCGACCCCGGGACCGCCGAGGCGCTCAGCCCCTCCACCTACACGTTCATGGGCAAGCGCCCGCCCACCGGGCACGGCTACTACGCCGCGTACAACCGGGAGAACGTCGAGCTCGTCGACGTCCTCGCGAACCCGATCGCGCGGGTCACGCCGCGCGGCGTCGTCGTCGGCTCCGTGGACGGGTCGCAGGAGGTCGAGCACGAGCTCGACGTACTCGTGCTCGCGACCGGGTTCGACGCCATGACCGGCGCGCTCACCGCGTTCGACGTCGTGGGGCGCGAGGGCGTCACGCTGCGCGAGCGGTGGGAGCGTGACGGCCTGCGGACCTACCTGGGGATCTCCGTCCACGGGTTCCCCAACCTCTTCCTGTCGCTCGGGCCGCAGACGCCGCTGTCCAACCTCACCGTGCCGGTGCAGCGCGGCGCCCAGTGGCTCCAGCGGGCGCTCGCGTACGCGCGGGAGAACGGCGTCGCGCAGCTCGAGGCCACGCGCGAGGCCGAGGAGTGGTGGTACGAGGAGACCGAGCGCGCGGGCCGGGCCACGGTCATGTACGAGGAGGGCAAGAAGGCCGGCGCCTGGTTCGTCGGCGGCAACGTCCCGGGCAAGCGCGCCGAGATGGCGGTGTACCTCGGCGGGGGACCCGTCTACCAGGACGAGTGCGCACGGGCCGCGGCCGAGCAGTACGCCGGATTCCGCCCTGGCTCCGGGCTGCCGACGGCCCACCTGCCCGCGACCGCCGCGGAGACCGCAGCTGTCCCTGCCGCGCACTGACAGGCGGGTGCGGTGCGCCCCCTGCGCGCACCGCACCCGCCTCACCGCTCGCGGGACGACCCGGTCAGCAGTACAGACCCGAGCCCGGGGCGACGCCCAGGACCTCGGTGATGCGCACGTACCGGTCCACCCGGGACTGCACGGAGGCAGGGTTGCCGCCGTCGCACTCGAGCGCACCGTTGAGCGAGTTGATGGTCTGGCCGAACCCGGAACCCGAGACCATCGCCTGGTGCGACGTCATCACCCCGGGGCCGTTCTGCGTGTTCCAGTACCAGAGCGCCGTCTGCCACGCGACGGACGGGTCCTCCTCGACCAGCCACGGGTCGTTCAGCAGGTCGATGCCGAGCGCGTCGCCCGCAGCCTTGTAGTTGAAGTTCCAGCTGAACATGATCGGCCCGCGACCGTAGTACGCCGTCTGGCCGGCGGGGCAGCCGAACGGCTGGGAGTAGTCGCACTTGATCCAGTAGTTGGCCTCGTTGATCTCCTTCACGTACCGCAGCCCGACCGACTCGAAGTCGGCGTGCGTGAGGAACGCGGCGACCTCGCGCGTCCGCGTCTCGGGCGTGCCCGTGCTCGCGAACGCGGGGTAGGCACCCAGCGCGTCGACGAACCCGTCGTACGTGTAGAACGGGTGCCGGTTCGGGAAGATCGCGTCGAACTCCTCGCGGCTCACGACGAAGTCGTCGTCGCCCCCCGTGCACCGGCCCGCATCCACCCAGACGCTCGTCGACCCCGGCGTCTCGCGCTGGGTCCACCAGCGGGCAGTCCAGTTCCGCCCGTGGTGCGACGCCGTCTGGCCGCCCGAGTACGCCGTCGTGGCTGACCAGGTCGCGGCGCACGCGGCGCTCGCGGACGGGTCGGCGGTCGCGGGCGGGTCGGCGGTCGCGGGCGCTGCGGACGCGCTCGCCGGAGCGGCGAGCGACGCCGCCACGACGGTCGACACCAGCGCGGACGCGACCACCGTGAGGGCGCGCCGGAAGGGTGTGGTCATGAATCCCCCTGCTCCTGTGGGCGGCATCGTTACCGCCGCTCACAAACCTAGCGCGCACATCGCAGTACGACAAGCAAGACTTCGGGGACACCCGTGCCGGGAGGTCGATCCCGTCGCGGCGGGGAGCACCGGCGCAGGGCCGTGCCGAGATCGGGGTGCCCGCGGCTCGCTACCAGCGAGCGAGAGCACGGCCTACCGGTGCGCGTGCGTCCCGTAGAACGCCCGGATGCGCTGCTGGGTGGTCGGGTCGAGGCGTCGTCGTCGGCTGGGCGCGCCGTCGTCGTGGGCGGCGAGCCACCTTTTGAGGGCGGTGGGAGGTACGTCGACGACCTCGGCAAACTCCTCGACCGTGGGCCACGAGGGCTGTGGTGTGCGCACGTGAGGGCCCGCCGCCGCGTGGTGCAGGTCCTGTCCCCAGGGCATCGCCTCGGCCGGCGTCGAGAACCCGCCGATCCGTCCCGAGGTGGGGTACGGCTTCTCGAGGCACCAATCGTCCTCGCGCGGCACGATCCGATACTGCCCCTCGCGCGCGATCGCCTGGTAGCTGCCGTCCTCCGACTGTCCCCAGTTCAGCCTCATGAGTATCAGTCTCGGTGGTAAGCGCTCTCTGGGAAGGGTGAACGGCAGATTTCACCCGCGTGGCACCGACCTCGCCGACGGTCGCACCTGCGCGGACCTGTGTCCGGACGCGAGAGAGTCCGCACGAGCCACCGGCGATGCGGCGCTGGCGGCTCGTGCGGACTGTCTGCGGACTACAGCAGCGTCCGGCTAGCGTCTGCGCAGGTCAGACGGACGGGACCGATCAGATGTCGTAGTAGAGCTCGAACTCGTGCGGGTGCGGGCGCAGGCGGATCGGGTCGATCTCGTTGGTGCGCTTGTAGTCGATCCACGTCTGGATGAGGTCGGGCGTGAAGACGCCGCCCTCGGTGAGGTACTCCTGGTCGGCCTCGAGCGCGTCGAGGGCCTCGCCGAGGGACGCGGGAACCTGCTGGATCTGCGCGTGCTCCTCGGGCGGCAGCTCGTAGAGGTCCTTGTCGATCGGCTCCGGCGGCTCGATGCGGTTCTTGATGCCGTCGATGCCGGCGAGGAGCTGCGCGGCGAACGCGAGGTACGGGTTGGCCGACGGGTCCGGGACGCGGAACTCGACGCGCTTCGCGGCGGCGGACGAGCCGGTCACCGGGATGCGGATGCACGCGGAGCGGTTGCGGGCCGAGTAGACCAGGTTGACCGGGGCCTCGTAGCCGGGGACCAGGCGGTGGTAGGAGTTCACCGACGGGTTGGTGAACGCGAGCAGCGAGGGGGCGTGCTTGAGCAGGCCGCCGATGTACCAGCGCGCGAGGTCGGAGAGACCGCCGTAGCCCTTCTCGTCGAAGAACAGCGGCTTGCCGTCCTTCCAGAGGGACTGGTGCGAGTGCATGCCCGAGCCGTTGTCGCCGAAGATCGGCTTCGGCATGAACGTGACGGACTTGCCGGCCTCGAACGCCTCGTTGCGGATGACGTACTTGAACTTCATCAGGTCGTCGGCCGCGTGCAGCAGCGTGTTGAAGCGGTAGTTGATCTCCTGCTGGCCGGCGGTGCCCACCTCGTGGTGCGCGCGCTCGACCTCGAGGCCGACCTGCTCCAGCGTCGCGCACATGTCGTCGCGCAGGTCCGCGAAGCGGTCGGACGGGGAGACGGGGAAGTAGCCGCCCTTGTAGCGCGTCTTGTACGCGAGGTTGCCACCCTCCTCCTCGCGGCCCGTGTTCCACGCCGCCTCGATCGAGTCGAGGTAGTAGAAGCTGGAGTGCTGGTTGGTCGCGAAGCGCGCCTCGTCGAAGAGGTAGAACTCGGCCTCGGGCGCGAAGAACGCGGTGTCGGCGATGCCGGTGGAGCGCAGGTACGCCTCGGCCTTGGCCGCGATGTTGCGGGGGTCGCGCGAGTACGGCTCGCCCGTGAACGGGTCGACGATCGAGAAGTTCACGACGAGCGTCTTGCGCTTGCGGAACGGGTCCACGAACGCGGTCTTGACGTCCGGCACGAGCTTCATGTCCGACTCGTGGATCGCCTGGAAGCCGCGGATCGACGACCCGTCGAACATCAGGCCGTCCTCGAACGCCGACTCGTCGAACTGCGAGACGGGGATGTTGAAGTGCTGCATGATGCCGGGCAGGTCGCAGAACCGGACGTCGACGAACTCGACGCCCTCGTTCCGCGTGAAGGCGATTGCCTCCTCCGCGTTGTTGAACATCCGTTGCTCCTTGATCGGGTGGTGCCGTCGGGCTGCGCGGCGAACCTGCCGCTGACGTGGCGCCCACGAACCTAGGCCGAGGCGGTTTCCCCGCCGTGTACCCATTGTTTCGGTCGTGTTACGTCCCGCGTCCCCGTGTGACGTTCGTGCTACACGAGGGCACGCGGCAGCCGCCGGCGGGCGGTGTGCCGTTCGGCACGATACCGCCGTGGGTGCCGGAACCGTCGAGGTCGTCCACCGACCGGCACGTACCCTGGTCCCGTGGTTTCACGCGAGGACATGGGTTCGTGGCTCGAGGGCACCCCGGGCGGTCAGCAGGGCGGTCGCGGCGCGCGGCTCGGTCTCCCGCCCGACGGACCGAGCTCGCTCGCGACCCTGGGACGGCGCGTCGTCGCGCTCGTCATCGACTGGGTGCTCGCGACGCTCGTCGCGTTCCTCTTCTTCCGGCCCGCCGTGCCGGGCTTCTTCGAGGGCATCTCCGCGCTGCCGGTGTGGTCGCAGCCGCTGGTCTTCGCGATCGAGAACGTCCTGCTCGTGAGCACGCTGGGCTTCACGGTCGGGCACCGCGTGATGGGCATGCGGGTCCGCCGTCTCGCCGAGCCGGCCCGGATGGTCGGCATCGGCCGCGGGGCGCTGCGCACCGTGCTCCTGTGCCTCGTCATTCCCGCGGTCGTGTGGGACGCCGACGGGCGCGGGCTCCACGACCGCGCGGCGGGCACCGTCCTGGTCCGCACCTGACGGCGGCTCCGACCCGCGTCCCGCTCAGCGGGGCACCCGGGACCAGCAGGTCACCCGGGACGACGACGCCCGGCCGGTGAGGAGCGAGCCTCGCCCGGCCGGGCGTCGTCGTGCAGGAGGAGTGCGCGTCAGCGCCCCTTGAGGCCCTTGCGGTCGGGACGGGCGCGGGTCGGGTCGATCCCCTTGGGGATCGGCAGGCGCGAGACGCCGAGGGCGCGCAGGCGCTTGGACACCTCCGCCGTCTCCGGCTTGGTGAGCGACGGCTTGAGCTTCTGGACGGCGCGCGGGAGCTTGGGGAGGGCGACCTGGCCCTCCTCGTCGCCGACCTGGATCGTCGTGATCGGCACGTTCGGCAGCACGCGCGCGACGCGCTTGCGCTCCGCGTCGAGCTGACGCTTCGCGCGGTGCGCCGGCCCCTCGCTCACCAGCACGACGCCGGCCCGGCCGACACCGCGGAACACGAGGTCCTGGGTGCGGGGGTCGATCGCGACGGGCTCCTCGTCGAACGTCCAGCCGCGGCGGATCGTCCCGAGCGCGGCGCGGGCCGCGCCGGGCTGGCCCTCGATCTGCTGGTAGGCGGCGCGCTCGGCGCGACGCGTGAGCACGAACATCGCGCCCAGCGCCGCGAACGGGATGCCGACGATGAGGGTGTAGACCCACTGGCCCCACCACAGGCCGATGCCGAGCGCGACGGCGAGGATGCCGACGAACACGCCGAGCATGACCCACGTGACCGCGGGGTCCTGCTTGCGCGTCATCTGGTACGCGGCCCACACCTGGTGGTACCAGCGCTGCTTCTTGGGCTTCTTCTGCTTCGCGACCTGCTCGCCGGCGGCGGGCGCGCCGGTGCTGTCCGAGTTCTTGCGGGCCATGCGGGTCAGTCTAGTGGGGCGAACGGGCCAGCAGACTCGCGGCCTCCTGGCGGGACGTCGTCGGCTCGGCGAGGTGCGCGAGCGCCGCGGGGATCTCCATGCCGCGGCGCGTCATCGCCTGGCCCCACAGGCGTCCCGCGCGGTACGACGACCGCACGAGCGGGCCCGACATCACGCCGAGGAAGCCGATGTCCTCCGCGGCGTCGGACAGCTCGACGAACTCCTCGGGCTTGACCCAGCGGTCCACGGGGTGGTGCCGCAGCGACGGGCGCAGGTACTGCGTGATCGTCACGAGGTCGCAGCCGGCGTCGTGCAGGTCCTGCAGCGCCTCCTTGGCCTCGTCGATCGTCTCGCCCATGCCGAGGATGATGTTCGACTTGGTCACCAGGCCGGCCTCGCGCGCCCGCGTGAGCACGGACAGCGAGCGCTCGTACCGGAAGCCGGGACGGATCTGCTTGAAGATGCGCGGGACCGTCTCGAGGTTGTGCGCGAGCACCTCGGGCCGCGAGTCGTTCACCTCGTCGAGCAGCTCGGGGATCGCGTTGAAGTCGGGGATGAGCAGCTCGACGCCGGTGCCCGGGTTGAGCTGGTGGATCTGGCGGACGGTCTCCGCGTAGAGCCAGGCGCCGCCGTCGGGCAGGTCGTCACGCGCGACGCCCGTGATCGTCGAGTAGCGCAGGCCCATCGCCTGGACGGACTCCGCGACGCGGCGCGGCTCGTCCGCGTCGAAGTCGGCGGGCTTGCCCGTGTCGATCTGGCAGAAGTCGCAGCGCCGCGTGCACTGGTCGCCGCCGATGAGGAACGTCGCCTCGCGGTCCTCCCAGCACTCGAAGATGTTGGGACAGCCCGCCTCCTCGCAGACCGTGTGCAGGCCCTCGCGCTTCACGAGGCCCTTGAGCTCGGAGTACTCAGGACCCATCGTCGCGCGGGTCTTGATCCACTCGGGCTTCTTCTCGATCGGCGTCGCGGCGTTGCGGGCCTCGACCCGCAGCATGCGCCGTCCTTCAGGTGCGATCGTCACGGGTGTCTCCCGGTCGTCGTGGCGAGTGAGCGCCGACGTCGCGCCGAGCAGGCAGGTGGGCGGCGCACCGTTCGGGTGCGCGCGCCCGGGTACGACGCCGGACTCCGGTCAGACTACGCGCTCACCTGCGGCGTCTCCCGCCCGCGGACCACCCTGTGGACGTGACGTCAGCGACACCCCGGTCACGACGAGCAGGACCGCCGCGACCACCGGCAGCGCGAAGGCGCTCGTCGTCGACACCGCGTCGGCGAGCGCGCCGCCACCGGACGCGCCGATCGCGACGCCGACGACGTTGGCGCTCGCCACGAGCGTCATGGCCGACGCCGTCCGCCCGGCGGGCGCGCGGTCGCCCGCGACGGTGAACACCGTGACCATGACGGGCCCGACGAACAGGCCGGTCGCGGCGACCGCGACGACGACGGCCGTCAGCGAGCCGCTCGCGGCGGCGAGGAGCAGGACGAGCGTGCCGGCCACGAGCCCGGCGGCGAACGTGATCCACCGGCTGCGCAGACCCCACCGGCGGGGGAGCGCGACGACCGACAGCGCGGTGACGGCGGAGCCTACGCCCATCACGGCGTAGACGAGGCCCGCGCTCCCGGGGACGCCCGCGTCGCGGGTGAGTGCGGTGAGCGCGGCCTGCGTCCCGCCGAACAGGAGGCCCATCGCGAGCATCCCGACGAGCACGACGGCCTCGCGTCGCACGAGCGCGACCGTCCCGACGGCGCCGGTTGCCGCGCTCGTCATGCCCGTGCCCGCGTCGGACGATGTGGGGGAGGTGTGGAGGGTCGCGCGCGCCGTCGGGTGGAGGGCGAACGCGGTGCCGAAGACGGCGATGCCGCCCGCGGCGACGAGGACCGCGACCTGCGGCGAGCCGGCCGACGCGAGGACGCCGACGAGCGCGGGCCCGAGCACGAAGCTCACCTCGTCGGCGGTGCTCTCGTAGCTCATCGCGGCCTCGACGGTGCGCGGCTCGTCTGCGGCGAGCCGGAGCCAGCGCACGCGCGCGAGCGGGCCCACCTGCGGTGCGCTCGCCCCCGTCACCGCCGCCGCGGCGAGGACGGCGGCCGTCGCCCCGGGCGCCGCAGCGAAGAGCACGAGACCGAGCACGGCGAGCGTCGCGACGGGGACGGCGACGAGCAGGACCCGGCGCTGACCGACGCGGTCGGCGAGCGCGCCCTGGGCCGGGCCGCCGAGCGCCGTGCCGAGCGCCGTCGCCGCCGAGGCGAGCCCGCCGAGCGCGACGGACCCGGTCGTCGACGACACGAGGAGCAGGGTCCCGATGGTGAGCATCGAGAACGGGAGCCGGGCGAGGAACGCCACGGGGAGGAACGCGCGACCCGCGAGCTGAGGCAGGCGGGCGTAGCCGCTGCGCGCCGGCGCGCCCGAGCCGGGTGGTGCCGAGCGGGGCGGCTCCGGGAGGGGCGGGGTCGTGCGGGTGCGCGCCGACGGGCGCGCGGGGGTGGCGGTCATGCGGTCCAGGTCCTCGGGGTACGTCCTACCGCGCGCCGACCCACCCGTACTCCGGCGCGCAAGGATTCCCTGGAGGACCCAGCCTAGCCCGCGATCGCGTCCTGCGGGGAGGCGAGGCGCGCGTCCCCGCGCGCGCTCGCGGCGAGCAGCGGCGCGAGCGCGTCCTCCAGCGCGGCGACGAGCAGCGGCGCGACCTCGGCGAGCGTGACCTCGCGCCCGAGCTCGGCGGTGAGCGACGTCACGTCGGCGTCCTCGATGCCGCAGGGGACGATCCGGTCGAAGCGGGAGAGGTCGGGGACGCAGTTGAGGGCGAGGCCGTGCATCGTCACGCCCTTCGCGACGCGCACGCCGATCGCGCAGACCTTGCGCTCGCGGCGCGTCGCGTCGGCCGCGACCCAGACCCCGCTGCGCCCCTCGACGCGCATCGTCGCGAGGCCGAGCCGCGCGCACACGCCCATGACGGCCTCCTCGAGCGCTCGCACGTACGCGACGACGTCGACCGGCTCGGCGAGGCGCACGATCGGGTAGGCGACCTGCTGGCCCGGGCCGTGCCACGTGATCTTCCCGCCGCGGTCCACGTCGACGACGGGCGTGCCGTCGTCGGGTCGCTCGTCACGGCGCGTGCGGCGGCCGGCGGTGTAGACGGAGGGGTGCTCGACGAGGATCAGGGTGTCCGGGCGGGTGGTCGCGACGACGTCGTCGTGCACCGCGCGCTGGAGGTCCCAGGCCTCGTGGTACTCCGTGATCCCGGGCAGCGCGAGCAGGTCCATCGGCTCAGGTTAGCCCTCGTCGTGAGGTGCGCGGGGCAGGGTCTCGAGCAGGGCGAGGAGGGCGTCCCGCAGCGCCGCGACCTGCGCGTCGTCGAGACCGCGGGTCGCGAGCTCCTCGGCGGGACGACGTCGTGCGGCGGCCAGGCCCGCCTCGCGCCCGGCCGCGGTGATCGCGACGGCGCGGCGGCGGCGGTCGGCGGGGTCGTCGGTGCGGGTCACGTACCCGGAGCGCTCGAGCCGCGCGACGACCCGGCTCATGGTCTGCTCGGTGACGCCCGACTCCTCGGCGAGGACCCGTTGCGAGCGAGGTCCGGCGAGCAGGTGCATGAGCACGGGGAAGCCCGCATGGTTGAGGTCCCACTGCCCGAGGTGGGCGTTCCACTCCTTCTCGATGCGGCGCGCGACGGCGAACAGGAGGCGGCCGGTGGCCCACTCCTGGGGGTCGGTGGGTGTGGGGTCGCCGACGTCCGGGCCGGCGTACCGCCCGGTGCTGCCGTTGCTCGACGCGTGCTCCAACGTGCATTCCTCCCTCCGCCATGGCACCATTCCTCAGCATGCTGAGCAATAGGACGGGCGGGTTCCTCCGCGGGCTGATCATTGTCGCAGTCATCGGTCTGTGGATGACGATCGGCGCGCTGGGCGGGCAGGCCCAGGGTCGCCTGAGCAGCGTGCAGACCAACGACGCCGCCGCGTTCCTCCCCGCGAGCGCCGAGTCGACGCGCGCGGCCGAGGTCGCCCAGGAGTTCACCGACTCCGAGACCCTCCCCGCGCTCGTCGTCGCCACGACGGGCGACGGCAGCGCCCTGACGCCCGACGACCTCGCCGCGCTCGACGCCTACGCGAAGGCCGTGCCGGGCGCACCGCTCGAAGGCACGTCGGGCGACGAGCCCGCGACCGTGGGGAACGTCTCCGTGGCCGACCCCGTCGTCGTACCCTCCGAGGACGGCGAGGCGGCGCTCGTCGTCGTCTCGCTCGACGCGTCCGTCGCGTCCGACCGGATCGGCGCCGACGAGGACAGCGTGAGCGAGCTCGCGGTCGGTGCGCTGCGCGACCTCGCTGCCGCGGGCGCGTCCGAGGGCGGGCTCGCGGGCACCTCGCTCGACGTCTGGGTCACCGGCCCGGCCGGGTTCGTCGCCGACCTCGTCACCGCGTTCGGCGGGATCGACACCGTCCTCCTGCTCGTCGCGCTCGGAGCCGTGCTCGTCATCCTCGCGATCGTCTACCGGTCGCCGATCCTGCCGTTCCTCGTGATCCTCACGGCCGTGCTCGCGCTGACGCTCGCGGGCCTCGTCGTCTACCACCTCGCCGCAGCCGACGTCCTCACGCTCAACGGGCAGTCCCAGGGCATCCTCTCGATCCTCGTCGTCGGCGCCGCGGTCGACTACTCGTTGCTCGTCGTCGCCCGGTACCGGGAGGAGCTGCGCCTCGTCCGCTCCACCACGACGGCGCTGCGGCGGGCCGTGCGCGCCTCGGTCGAGCCCGTCGCCGCGAGCGCGGGGACGGTCATCGCGGGCCTGCTGTGCCTGCTCCTGTCCGACCTGTCGTCCAACCGCAGCCTCGGCCCGGTCGCCGCGATCGGCATCGCCGCAGCGTTCGTCGCGGCCCTCACGCTCCTCCCGGCGCTCCTGCTCGTCGCGGGCCAGCGGTCGCGCGGCCTCTTCTGGCCGCGCATGCCCCGGTACGAGGGCGCGCACGCGCAGCACGACGGCGCGGCGGCCGGCGCCCGGCCCACGACGGTCGAGAGCGACGACGCGGTGCGCGTCGACGGCCACGGCGTGTGGTCGCGCGTCGCGAGCTTCGTCGGCCGGCACGACCGGCGCGTGTGGGTCGTCACGGCGCTGGTCCTCGCCGCGTGCGCGGCGTTCGTGCCGACCCTCGACGCCGACGGCACCGGCGACTCGGAGGTGTTCCTCGCGGACGTCGACTCCGTCGCCGGCGAGGCGGCGCTCACGGAGCACTTCGAGGGCGTCTCCGCGCAGCCCGCGATCGTGGTCGCCCCCGAGGAGGACCTCGACGTGGTCGTCGCGGCCGCCGAGGGCACCGAGGGCGTCTCCGCGGCCACGCCGGTCACCGACGAGCCTGCCCCCGCGCCGGGCGCACCCGCGCAGGGCGACCCGCTCGTCGTCGACGGACAGGTGCGGGTCGACGTCACGACCGACGCGCCGTCGGACAGCCAGGAGGCCGTCGAGACCGTCTCGGCGCTCCGTGACGCCGTGCACGAGGTCTCGCCCGAGGCGGTGGTCGGGGGCGCCGCCGCCGAGCGCCTCGACACCCAGCTCGCGGGCCAGCGCGACCTGCGGACCATCGTGCCCGTCGTCCTCGCCGTGATCCTGCTCATCCTGATCCTGCTGCTGCGGTCCGTCGTCGCGCCGGTCCTGCTCATGCTCGCCAACGTGCTGTCGTTCGGCGCCGCGCTCGGCGTCGCCGCGATCGTCTTCGACCACGTGCTCGACTTCCCGGGCGCCGACCCGGCCGTCCCCCTCTACGCGTTCTGCTTCCTCGTCGCGCTCGGGGTCGACTACTCGATCTTCCTCATGACGCGCGTGCGGGAGGAGAGCCTGCGGGTCGGGACGCGGCGCGGCGTCCTGCGGGGGCTCGCGGTCACGGGGTCGGTCATCACGTCGGCGGGCGTGGTGCTCGCGACGACGTTCGCCGCGCTCGGCATTATCCCGCTGCTGTTCCTCGCCCAGCTCGCGTTCATCGTCGCGTTCGGCGTCCTCGTCGACACGCTCGTGGTGCGGTCGCTGCTCGTGCCCGCGCTCGTGCACGACGTCGGCCGGCGGGCCTGGTGGCCGAGCGCGCTCGGGCGCACGGACCGGGGCCCGGGGGAGCCGGGTCAGCCCGCGGGGAGCGGCTCGGCCGGGCAGTCCTCGAGCACGCGCGCCATCGCCTCGGACTCCGACGGCGTCACCGCGAGCTCGTAGGCGGTCTTCACCGCGACCTGCCGCGCGACGTACGGGCAGCGGAACGCGTGGTTCGGGGGCAGCCACGCGGACGCGTCGCGCGCGCCCTTGGACTGGTTCGCCGGGCCGTCGGACGCGAGGAGGTTGAGCGGGTCGTTGGCGAACTGCCGGCGCGTCTCGTCGTCCCACGCGCGGGCACCCTTGCGCCACGCGTCGAGCAGCGGGACCACGTGGTCGATCTGGACCGCCATGCTGGTCGCGTTGCCGCGGCGGAAGTCGATGGTCTCGCCGGTGTACGGGTCCTGGAACGTGCCCGTGCGCACCTCGCAGACCTCGCCCCGGGTCGAGAACGTGAGGTCGGTGAGGTCGCGCGCGAGGATGTCGTTGCGGGTGTCGCAGCCGTTGCCGTCGACGTCCGCCCACGCGGGACCGAAGAGCCCCCGCTCGTAGCCCGTGTCCGGACCGGGCCCCTTCACCTCCAGCCCCGCCAGCGCCTCGAGCGCGCTGCCCGGGGTCGGGGCCGGCTCGTCGTCGGCGGCGACCGACTGCTGGTTGATCACGTTCGCGACCACGATGGCGACCGCCAGGGCGATCAGGACGTAGCGCAGGACGCTCCGACGAGGGACGCGGCGGCTCGTGGTGCTCAAGGGACGACCTTCCCGAAACCGATTCTCGGCCCGACCTGCGCGAGACGGTACGCAGCGCTCCATACCGGACCAACGCGCACATTCTGCCAGGTCTGCGGGGGTGCTCGGACCACACCGGCGGACGCCTCCGGCACCGGTCGCGCTCACGGCTAGATTGGTCGGCATGGACACCGCCGCACGCACGCTCAGGGTCGGGATCGTCGGGTACGGGGGAGCAGGGCGGGGCATCCACGCGCGCCTCGTCCGCGAGGCCGGGCACGTCGTCACGGCGGTCGTCGTCCGGTCGCCCGAGCGCCGCGCCGCCGCCGTCGAGGAGTGGCCGGACGTGCACCTGCACGACGACCTCGACGCGCTCCTCGCCGACCGCGCCACGTACGACGCGGTCGTCGTCGCGAGCCCGTCGGCCCTGCACGCCGACCACGCCACCGCGCTCGCCCGGGCGGGCGTGCCCGTCGTCGTCGACAAGCCGCTCGCGCTCGGCGCCGCGGCCGCGGCCGCCGTCGTCGCCGCGGCCGAGGAGGCGGGCACACCCATCACCGTCTTCCAGAACCGCCGCTGGGACCCCGAGCAGCTCACCCTGCGCTCCGTGCTCGACCGCGGCGAGATCGGGCGCGTGCACACGTTCGAGCGGCGGTGGGAGCGGTGGCGCCCCGTGCCGCAGCAGCGCTGGAAGGAGAACGACCCCGTCGGCGGCGGCCTGCTCCTCGACCTCGGACCCCACCTCGTCGACTCTGCGACACAGCTCTTCGGGCGCGTCACCGGCGTGTGGGCGGAGCTGCGCTCGCACACCACCCCCACCGAGGACGACGTCTTCCTCGTGCTCCACCACGAGCCCGACGCCGACGGGAACGCGGTCGTGAGCCGCCTCTGGGCCGGCTCCGTCGTCGGTGCCCCCGGTCCCCGCACGCGCGTGCTCGGGACGGCCGGGGCGTACGTCGTCACGACGTTCGAGAACGACGCGTCGCCGTTCGAGGTCTTCGACGACGCCGCCCCCGAGGGCACGCTCGGCTGGGTCACGCGCGGTCGCGAGCGCCAGCCGGTCGCGCAGGCACCGGGCGGTCACGCCGACTTCTACCGCGCCGTCGCGGCCTGGATCCTCGACGGCGGTCCCGTCCCCGTCGACCCGCGCGACGCCGTCCGCACCGCCGAGGTCCTCGACGCCGCCCGCCGCAGCGCCCGCGAGGGCCGCCTCCTCGACGTCTGACCGCACTCGGGCCGGGCCGGGCGCAGGCCCGGTCAGCCGCGCGCCCGGGCACGGACCGGGCGCGCACGGCCGAGGACGCACCGCGATCCGGCCTGTGGACAACGGCACGGCGTGGTCCGGCACGCGGTGAGATGGAGGCATGACGTCGTCGACGTCGCGCCGTGCGCGACCGCCCGTGGAGTCCGTCGCGGACCTGGTTCCCGTGCTCGCGGCAGCGGGGTGGTCGGTGCGGCGGGAGCCCGGCGCGACCGGCGGGTTCGTCGCGTACGACGACGTCGGCGCGGTGTGCGAGGTCGCGCGGCTGGCGGTCCCCGAGGAGCCGGGGGCCCGTGCGGCGCTGGTCGAGCACCTGCACGCCCTCGCCGAGGAGCACGAGCACGTCGTGGCGGTGCGTGGTGTCGTCGAGGCGGGGGAGTCGTCGCTCGTGGTGCTCACCGACCACGTCGACGGCCTGCGCCTCGCCGAGCTGGCGGCGGCCCGCGAGCCCTTCCGGGCCGCCGAGGCGGTCACGGTGCTGGTCCCGGTCGCGCAGGGCCTCGCACGGCTCCATCGGGACGGGCGTGCGCACGGGAGCCTCGAGGCGGCGTCGGTGGTCGTCACGCCGAGCGGGCGGGCGGTCCTGCGCCCGGCGCTGGCGCCCGCGCGGGGGACCGCCGCGGACGACGTGCGTGACCTCGCCCGGCTCGTGCTCGACCTCGTGCCGCCCCCCGCGTCGAGCCACCCGTCCTACCGCGCGACCGGCGACCCGGACGAGGCGCGCGACCTCGCGGCGCTGCACGCCGAGCTCGCGGTCGCGCTGCGCGACGAGCCGTCCGCGCGTCCCGCGGCGGGGACCTTCGCCGCGCGCTGCTACGACGCCGTGGAGCCGCGACCGGTCGTGATGCCCGACGCCGCGCGTCTCGTGGCGGGCGCGTTCGGTGGTCGGCGGACCGTGCGGCCCGGCGTCGAGGGGCTGACGGCGGCCGGGAGCGCCGCGCGTGGCGGGACCCGGTCCCGTGGGCGCGGCGCCCGGGCACGACGGCGACGGGCGGTCCGCGCCGTCGGCACGAGCCTCGCGATCCTCACCGGGTGCGCGGCGCTCGTGGTGCTCCTGGTGCACCTGGGGCCGTCGCGGACGGCCGCGCCCGACGGTGGCGAGCAGGCGCCGAGCACGGCGACGACCGCCGTCGAGCCGGACGGCGACGCGAGCGCGGTGCACGACCCGGACGATCCGGGCGGTGCCGCACGCGCGCTCACGGCGCGCCGGCTCGCGCTGCTCACCGAGGGCACGGGCGACCTGTCGTCGGTGGTGGTCGCGGGCTCGTCGGCGGAGGCGCGCGACGCCGCGGTGCTGGCGGCGCTCGAGGGCGTGGACGTGCTCGACGCGCGGGCGGAGGTCTTCGACGCCCGGCCCGCCGACGACCGGTCACCCGCGACGGCCGGGACGGGCGCGGAGCCCGCCGACGCGGTCGTCGAGGTCGACTACGCCGTCAGCGCGCACCGGCAGCGCACGGTCGACGGCGAGCTGCACGTGCCCGCGACGCCGCGGACCACCGTCGTGCTCGTGCTCCGCTGGACCGACGACGGGTGGCGTGTCGCCGAGGTGCGGTGACGCGCACCGTCGCAGGCCCGGTCCGGCCGTCGGGGCTGGAGGTCAGCGACGCTCCGCGACCCGCCGGGCGGCGTCGTCGAGGAGGGGGTCGGAGAACGTGAACCCGCTCGCCTCGAGCACGGTCGGGAGGGCACGCTGGGAGCCGAGGATGTCGGACGCCAGCTCGCCCAGCACGACACGCAGCGCGACGGACGGGACGGCCAGCGCGGCCGGGCGGTGGAGCTCCCGCGCGAGCGCGCGGGTGATCTCCGCGTTGGTCGCCGGGTGGGGGGAGCAGAGGTTGACCGGCCCGTGCACGGGGGCGGTGAGCAGGTGGCGCAGCGCGTCGACCTCGTCGCGCAGCGTGATCCAGCTCCAGTACTGGGTGCCCGGGCCGAGGCGTCCGCCGACGCCGAGCCGCAGCAGCGGCAGGAGCCGTCCGAGCGCGCCGCCCTCGGAGGAGAGCACGATGCCCGTCCGGGCGTGCACCACGCGGACGCCCGCCTGCTCGGCCGGCGCCGTCGCGGCCTCCCACTCCCGGACCAGCCGGGCGAGGAACCCGTCACCCGACGCCGACGTCTCGGTGAGCACCTGCGCGCCTCGGTCGCCGTAATAGCCGATCGCGGAGCCCTGGACCCAGACCGGCGGCGGCGCGTCGAGGCCGGCCATGGTCCGGGCCAGGAGGCCGGTGGTCCGGGTCCGGGACGTGACCAGCGTGCGCTTGTACTCGGTCGTCCACCGGTGGTCGCCGATCCCTGCGCCCGCGAGGTTCACGACGGCGTCCGCCCCCTCGATCGCGCCGGGGTCCAGGACGCCGGCGTCCGGGTCCCACTCGTGCTCGTCGGACGTCTGCGGGGCACGCCGCACGAGCCGGCGCACGTGGTGGCCGTCCTCGCGCAGCCGCTCGAGCAGCTCGCCGCCGACGAATCCGTGCGAGCCCGCCACGACGATGTCCATGGGGCCACGCTACGGGGCCGCGACCGCCCCGCGCACCCGTGGCCGAGAACTTCTCCACCACCCGGCCCACGCCAGGTCACGGGAACGCCGCGAGGCCCCGACCGTGGGTCGGGGCCTCGCGGCGTGCGTCAGGGAGCGCGGAGCGTCAGAGGCCGACCTCGGCCTCGAACGCGCCCTCCTCGATGCGGTTCTTGATCGTGGTGAGGAAGCGCGCGGCGTCCGCACCGTCGACCAGGCGGTGGTCGTAGGACAGGAAGATGAAGCACGTCGAGCGGATGCCGATCGTGTCGTTCCCGTCCGCGTCCGTCACGACGACCGCGCGCTTGGTGATGGTCCCCGTGCCGAGGATCGCCACCTGGCCGACCGGGACGATCGGCGTGTCGAAGACGGCGCCGCCCGAGCCGGTGTTGGTGATCGTGAACGTGCCGCCCGCGAGCTCGTCCGGCCCGACCTTGTTGGCACGCGTGCGCGCGCCGAGGTCGGCGATCTTGCGCGCGATGCCGGCGAGGTTGAGGTCGCCCGCGTCCTTGATCACGGGGACGACGAGGCCGCGCTCGGTGTCGACCGCGATGCCGACGTTCTCCTGGCCGTGGTAGGTGATCTCGTCCTCGGCGAAGGTCGCGTTGATCTTCGGGTAGGCCTTGAGCGCCTCGACAGCGGCGAGCGTGAAGAACGGCAGGAACGTGAGGTTGGCACCCTCGCGCGCCTTGAAGTCCGCCTTGGCGCGGTTGCGCAGGGCGGCGACGCGCGTGACGTCGACCTCGACGGCCGTCGTGAGCTGGGCCTGGGTGGTCAGCGCCTCGACCATGCGGCTCGCCACGAGCTTGCGCAGGCGGCTCGTCTTCTCGGTCGTGCCGCGCAGCGGCGAGACCGCCGGGACGGAGGCCTTCTTCGGGGCACCACCGGCCGCAGGTGCCGCGGGAGCGGCGGCTGCCGGGGCGGCCTTGGCCTCCTCGGCCTTGCGGGCGGCCTCGAGCACGTCCTCCTTGCGGATACGGCCGCCGACTCCCGTGCCCGAGAGAGTCGACAGGTCGACGCCCTTGTCCGCCGCGAGCTTGCGCACGAGCGGGGTGAGGTACGTGCCGCCGGCCTTCGCGGCCGGGGCCGGGGTCGCACCCGGGGCGGACGGCGCGGCGGGCTTCTCGGCCGCGGGAGCAGGGGCGCTCGTGGCCGGGGCCGGCGTCTCCTCCTGCGCGGCCTGGGCGGGGACGTCCGCCTCGCTCGCCGGGGTGCGCGCCTCGGTCGGAGCCGGGGCGGGGGCAGCCTCCTGCTTCGGGGCCTCCTGGGCGGGCTCGGCCGGCGCGGTGGGGGCGGCGGCCGGTGCGGCGCCCGAGCCGACGATCGCGAGCACGGTGCCGACCTCGACCGTCTCGTCCTCCTGGACGAGGATCTGCTGGACGGTGCCGGCGACGGGGGAGGGGACCTCGGTGTCGACCTTGTCGGTCGAGACCTCGAGCAGCGGCTCGTCGACCTCGACGGTGTCGCCGACCGACTTGAGCCACCGGGTCACGGTGCCCTCGGTGACGGACTCGCCGAGCGCGGGGAGCGTGATCTCCTCGCCGCCCGACGCCTGGGCGGGAGCGGCCTCCGCGGCGGGGGCGGGCTGCTCCGCGGGGGCGGCGGCCGGGGCCTCCTGCTGGGCCGGCGCGGGCTCGGGCTCGGCCTGGGGGGCGGGCTCCTCGGCCGCGGCGGGGGCGGGCGCGGCGTCGCCGCCGCCGGAACCGTCGCCGATCACGGCGAGGTCGGTACCGACCTCCACGGTCTCGTCCTCCTGGACGAGGATCTGCTCGAGCACGCCCGCGACGGGCGAGGGGATCTCGGTGTCGACCTTGTCGGTCGAGACCTCGAGCAGCGGCTCGTCGACGGCGACCGTGTCGCCGACCGACTTGAGCCAACGGGTGACGGTGCCTTCGGTGACGGACTCGCCGAGGGCCGGCATCTGCACGTTCTCAGACATGACCTGCCTGGTCTCCTTCGATCGTTGGGGTCAGTTGTGGGCGTGCAGAGGCTTGCCGGCCAGGGCCAGGTGCGCCTCTCCGAGTGCCTCGTTCTGGGTGGGGTGGGCGTGGACCAGGGCGGCGACGTCCTCGGGGTACGCCTCCCAGCCCACGATGAGCTGCCCCTCGCCGACGAGCTCGCCGACGCGCGCGCCGATCATGTGCACGCCGACGACGGGCCCGTCCTTGCGGCGCACGAGCTTGACGAAGCCGCTGGTCGCGAGGATCTTGCTCTTGCCGTTGCCGGCGAGGTTGTACTCGAGGGACTCGACCTGGTCGGCCCCCCACGTCTCGATCGCCGCGGCCTCCGTGACGCCGACGGACGCCACCTCGGGCTCGCAGTACGTGACGCGCGGGATCGACGACTCGACGATCGGCGTCGGGTCGAGCCCGGCGATCTGCTCCGCGAGGAAGATGCCCTGCGCGAACCCGCGGTGCGCGAGCTGGAGGCCGGGCACGATGTCACCGGCGGCCCAGATGTTCCCGACGCCCGTGTGCAGGCGCTCGTCGACGATCACGAACCCGCGGTCGAGCGTGATGCCCTGCGCCTCGAACCCGAGGTCCGCGGTGCGCGGCCCGCGCCCGACGGCGACGAGCAGCAGCTCCGCCTCGAACGTCTTGCCGGACTCGAGCGTGACGGTGACGCCCGAGTCGGTCTCCTTGACGCCGGCGAACCGGTCGCCCAGGGAGAACTGGATGCCGCGCTTGCGGAACGCCCGCTCGAGCGACTTCGACAGCGCCTCGTCCTCGTTGGGCACGAGGTGGGGCAGCGCCTCGACGATCTGGACGTCGGCGCCGAACGACTTCCACACGCTCGCGAACTCGACGCCGATCACGCCGCCGCCGAGCACCACGACCGACTTCGGGACGCGGTCGAGCCGCAGCGCCTGGTCGGAGGTGATGACGCGGCCGGCGATCTCGAGACCGGGCAGCGAGCGCGCGTACGAGCCGGTCGCGAGCACGACGTGGCGACCGGTGTAGCGGGTGCCGTCGACCTCGACGGTGTCCTGCGACACGAGCCGGCCGTGGCCCTCGACGAACGTGATGCCGCGCGAGGCGACGAGTCCCTGCAGCCCCTTGTAGAGGCCTGTGACGACGCCGTCCTTGTAGCCGTTGACGCCCGCCATGTCGATGCCCTCGAGCGTGCTGCGGACGCCGAACCTCGCGCCCTCGCGGGCGCCGTCGGCCAGCTCGGCCGCGTGGAGCAGGGCCTTGGTGGGGATGCACCCGTTGTGCAGGCAGGTCCCACCGAGCTTGCCCGACTCGACGAGCGCGACGGAGAGGCCGAGCTGGGCGGCGCGCAGCGCGGTGGCGTAGCCGGCGCTGCCTCCGCCCAGGACGACGACGTCGAATGGTGTGCCGGGTTCGGCCACGTGCGACTCCTTCAGCGAGGGGAGAGCGAGGGCGGACGTGCACGGCACGTCGACGGGCCGGACGGGAACCGCTGGCCCACGGTGCGTGAACGTTCTCCGGGTGCCATCTTGGCACCTCGGGCACGGGCTCCCCAATCGAAACCAGGGCCTCGCTGCTGTGACGCTGCAGACAGCGGTGCCCACCGTATGACCAGGGTCACGCTGTAACCTTCCGCTGTGCCCCGGCTGCCCAAGCTGTCCAGCCTGTTCTCCCGCCGCCCCGCGACGACCCCGTCCGCGAGCGGCGCCGCCGCCGCGCCGTCGGACGCCCGCCGCGCGACGCTCGCGCACCTCCAGGACTTCGTGCGCACGCGCGTCGGGGTCGAGGCGTACGTCGAGCCGCCCACGCAGGACACGGGGGCGACGCTCCTGCTCATCGCGACGACGGGCGAGTGGACGCGGCGGCGCGTCCCGGACGAGAAGACGGCGTTCGACGTCGCCGGCTCGCTGGGAGTGCCGGTCTACAACGTCCGCTTCACCGGCTACCCGCAGCGCATGCGCGACTGGAACTCGCGCCAACGCCGCCGCCGGACCTCCTGACACCGCCCGACCAGGCGACCTTCCGGCGTCGAGCAGGTGGTCCTGGTCCGGTCGCCCGGACGGACCAGGACCACCTGCTCGGCGAGGCCGGGTCAGCGGCGGGCGCGGCCCTCGACCAGGCCGAGCAGGGTGCGGACGGCGACGCCCGTCCCGCCCACCGGGGTGTAGCCGTGCGCGGAGCCCTCGTTGAACGCCGGGCCGGCGATGTCGAGGTGCGCCCACGGCGTCTCGCCGACGAACTCCTGGAGGAACAGGCCCGCGACGAGCATGCCGCCGAACCGGTCGCCGATGTTCGCGAGGTCCGCGACCTTCGACTTCAGGGACGCGCCGAGCTCCTCGGGCAGCGGCATCGGCCAGAACTGCTCGCCCGCCGCGTCGGCCGCAGCGATGACCTCGGCGCGCACGTCGCCGGCGCCCATGACGGCGGAGACGCGGTTGCCGAGCGCGACCATCTGCGCGCCGGTGAGCGTCGCGACGTCGAGCACGACGTCCGGCTTCTCCTCGACCGCGGCGACCAGACCGTCGGCCATGACGAGACGGCCCTCGGCGTCGGTGTTGAGCACCTCGACGGTCTTGCCGCCACGGATCGTGATGACGTCGGACGGGCGCTGCGCGGTGCCCGACGGCATGTTCTCCGCGAGGCACAGCCAGCCGGTCACGGCCACGGGCAGCCCGAGGCGCGCGGCGGCGACGACCGTCTGCAGCACGGCGGCGGCGCCGGCCATGTCCGACTTCATCGCCTCCATGCCCTTGGCGGGCTTGATCGAGATGCCGCCCGAGTCGAACGTGATGCCCTTGCCCACGAGCGCGACCTTCGCGGCGGGCCGCGACGGCGCGTAGGCGACCTTGACCAGGCGCGGACCGCGCGCCGAGCCCTGGCCCACGCCGACCAGACCGCCGTAGCCGCCCGCGGCGAGCGCCTTGTCGTCGAGCACCGTGACCTTGAGGCCCTTGGCGCCCGAGTCCTTCACGGCCTGCTTCGCGACGTCGGCGAACGCGGCGGGGAAGAGGTCGTTGGGCGCGGCGTTGACGAGGTCGCGCGTCGCGTTCACGGCCGCCGCGACGACCTTCGCCCGCTCGACCGCGGCCTTGGCCGCGGAGCTGCGCGTGCTCCCGGCGAGGACCTCGACGGTCGCCGGCGGGCGGCTCGCGGCCGACGACGCGGCCTCGCCCGTGCGGTAGCGCGCGAACGCGTAGGCGCCGAGCAGCGCGCCCTCGGCGACGGCGCCGAGCTCGGCCTCGTCCTCGACGGGGAGCGCGACGGCGACCGACGCCGTCCCGGCGAGCGCGCGCAGCGCGGCACCGGCGGCGCGGCGCAGCGCCTCGGCGCTGAACGTGCCGTCGGCGCGCCGCGCGCCGAGGCCCACGAGCACGAGCACGTCGGCCTTGAGCTCGGGCCCGGCGGGCACCTTGCGGACCTCGTCGGCCGCGCCCGTGATGCCGAGCGCGGGTGCGAGGTCCTCGAGCGCGGCGACCACCGGACGGGGCAGGTCGCCCCCGACGATCGCGACGCCGTCGGACGTCGTGTGGGTGCCGACGACGAGTGCGTCGACCTTGGCACCGGCGGGATTCTTGCTGGAGACGGTCAGTTCAGCCACCCCGCGATGCTATCTCCGGGCGCGCCACCTCTGCCCCCGAGCGGCCCGCGGCACCTGTGGACCGATTCCGTGGCCGCGGGTCGCCCCCGGTACGCTCGGCCGCGTGGTCCTTCCCCTCCTGCTGCTCGTGGTCGCGGCGTGCGTCGCGCTCGCCGGCTGGGCGCTCGTGTTCGTCGCGCGCGACCGTGCGGTGATCCTGCGCCAGCTCTGGGGGGCGGCGGTGATCGAGGGACTGATCCTCGTGCAGGCGGTCGTGGTGGGCGTGCTCGGCGCCACCGGGACCGCGCCGAGCGACCCCGTGCTGCTGTGGGGCTACCTCGTGACCACCCTCTTCATCCTGCCCGTCGCCGCCCTGTGGGCCTTCGCGGAGCGCTCGCGCTGGAGCTCCGTCGTGCTCGCGGTCGCCGCGCTCACCGTCGCGTTCCTCGAGTGGCGCCTGTGGCAGATCTGGAACGTCTGACCTGGAGGACCTCGCCATGAGCGCACCCGCCGCCCCGGCCGGGACGCCGCACCCGCGCCGCACGAACACCGGCTTCGGCCGGGTCCTCGTCGCCGTGTACGGGATCTTCGCGCTCGCGGCCTCGGCACGCGCCGCCGTGCAGCTCCTGCGCGACTGGCACGAGGCGCCCCTCGCATACGCGCTGTCGGCGCTCGCGGCGGCCGTGTACGTCGTCGCGACGGTCGCGCTCGCGCGGGGCGGGGAGGTCGCGCGCCGCGTCGCGTGGGTCGCGGTGGGCGTCGAGCTCGTCGGCGTGCTCGCCGTCGGCGCGTTCTCCCTCGCCGACGCCGCGGCCTTCCCGCGCGCGACCGTCTGGTCCGGCTTCGGACAGGGCTACGGCTACGTGCCGCTCGTCCTGCCGTTCGTCGGCCTGTGGTGGCTCTGGCGCACCCGCCCGGGCGCCGCGCCGTCGACCGGCGCCACCCCGAGCGCCACCCCGAGCGCCAGCCCGAGCACCACCAGCACCCGCACCGACACCGACGCCCCGGAGGACGCCGCATGACCCGCCGCCGCCCGCTCCTCTACGGACTGCTCTTCGACACCGTCTTCCGCCGCATGGACCCCGAGCGCGCGCACCACGTCGCGTTCGACCTCATCGGCGCCGTCGGCCGCGTGCCGGTGCTGCGCGACGTCGTGCAGGGCGCGCTCGCTCCCTACCTGGGCCGCGGGGCCGGGGGCCGGGGCAGCGTCGAGGTCCTGGGCAAGGTCTTCCCCGCGCCCTTCGGCCTCGCGGGCGGGTTCGACAAGGACGCGCGCGCCGTGCGCGGGCTGACGATGCTCGGCTTCGCGTTCGTCGAGATCGGCACGGTCACCGCGCACGCGCAGCCGGGCAACGAGAAGCCGCGGCTGTGGCGCGAGCTCGACGTCATGGGCGTCCGCAACCGCATGGGCTTCAACAACGAGGGGGCCGCGGCGGCCGCCCGCCGGCTCGAGGCGCTGCGCTCGACGAGGTCGGGGCGCGCCGTGCTCGTGGGCGCCAACATCGGCAAGACGAAGGTCACGCCCGCGGCCGAGGCCGCGGCGGACTACGCGACGAGCGCGGGGCTGCTCGCGCCGTACGCCGACTACCTCGTCGTCAACGTCTCCTCGCCCAACACCCCGGGCCTGCGCGACCTCCAGGAGGTCGAGTCGCTGCGCCCGATCCTCGTGGCGGTGCGCGAGGCGGCCGACGCCGCGACCGCCGATGCGGGCGTCGCCCGGGTGCCGCTGCTCGTCAAGATCGCGCCCGACCTCGCGGACGAGGACGTGGACGCGGTCGCCGACCTCGTCGACGAGCTCGACCTCGACGGCGTCGTCGCCGTCAACACGACGATCGGGCACGACCGCGGGCCCGGCGGGCTCTCCGGCCCGCCCGTCCGTGCCCGGGGCCTCGCCGTGGTCGCGCGCCTGCGCGAGCGCCTCGGCCCGCGTCGCGCGATCATCGGCGTCGGGGGCATCACGACCGCGCACGACGCCCGCGACTACCTGCACGCGGGGGCCGACCTCGTCCAGGGGTACACCGGGTTCCTCTACCAGGGCCCGCTCTGGGCGGCGCGCATCAACCGGTCGCTCGCACGCCACCCGGAGCCGGGCGAGCACGTGCGCGGCGCCGAGGCGAAGGAGGCACGATGATCCGGCCGCAGTGGGTCTGGGAGCTCGACGACGCCGAGGGCGGCGTCCTCGCCACGCCCGTGAGCCCCGTCTTCACGACGCAGTACGACGCGGAGCAGTGGCTCGGCGAGACCTGGCGCACCCTCGCGGCGGAGGGCGCCGCCGTCGCGCGGCTCCTGCACGACGGGACGCAGGCGACCGCGCCCGTGGAGCTCCGCGCGCGCTGATCCCACCAGGTCCGGGCGCCCGACGGCGTGCGCCCGCGTCCCGCGGAGACACCGCGCCTCAGGCGCGCGTCACCTCCGCCCACGCCGCGCCCAGGCGCGCCGCCGCCGAGCGGAGCGACTCCTCGTCCGCGGTGAAGGTGAGCCGGACGTGCCCGTCTCCGGCGCCGTCGGGCGTGAGACCGGGACCGGGCGCCACGAGCACGCCGCGACGCGCCGCCGCCGACGCGAGCGCGTGCGCGCGCGGCTCCCCGAGCGCGACCCAGAGCGACAGCCCGCCCCGCGGGCGCGCCACGTGCCACGCCGGGACCTCCCGGCGCAGCGCGGCGCGCAGCACGTCGCGACCGTGGCGCCACCCGGCGAGCCGTCCCGGCAGGTCGTGCTCCTGCCGCTCCCACAGCTCGACCGCGGCGAGCTGCTCGACGACGGCCGTCGCGACGTCGTCGGCCGCGCGCACCTCGGCGAGCCGGTCCACGACCCGCCGCGGCGCCCGTACCCAGCCCACGCGCAGCCCGGGCCACACGGTCTTGGCCAGCGAGCCGACCGCGAGGAGCGGACCGGCACGCTCCCCGAGCACCGGCTCGGGCGCGGCGCCGTCCAGCACGACGTCCGTCAGGGTCTCGTCGACGAGCACCGGCACGCGCCACGACCGCGCGCGCTCGCGCAGCTCGGCGCGCTGGCCCGCCGACAGCGTCGACCCCGTCGGCGCGTGGAAGTCGGGGACGAGGAACACGAGGCGCGGGTCCGCCCGGCCCACCACCGACGCGAGGCCCGCGAGGTCGAGCCCGTGGCCGTCGGGGTCCGCCGAGTCGCGGTGCCGGCTCTCGAGGAAGCACCCCGACCGGGCGAGGTAGCGCGGCGGCAGGCGCGGCACGGCGTCGTCGTCCGGGACCGTCGGCACCCCGACGAGCCGGGCGCGCGCCGCGCGGGCCGCGGCGAGCGCGCCCGGGTAGGTCGGGGACTGGACCACGACCCGGTCCCGCGCACCGACCCACGCGCGCACGACGAGCGAGATCGCGTGCTGCGCGCCCGAGGTCACGAGGATCTCGTCGGGGCTCGTGGGCGTCCCGCGCGCCGTGTACCGGGCGGCGACGAGCTCGCGCAGCTCCTCGACCCCCCGTGGAGCGAGCCCGGGCGAGGCGAGCAGGGGGCCGGCCCGCTCGACGGCGGCGCGGTACGCGTCCGCGAGCCCCGCCGGAGCTGAGGGGGCCGCGGCGGACAGGTCGACGGGGTCGTCGTCGACCAGGCGCAGCGGACGGGCGACGACGGGGCCCGCGACCGGGTGCGGCAGCGTCACCGTCCCCGAGCCGGCTCGACACGACCCCCGCGTCCCGCAGCCGCTGGTACGCCGCCGCCGTCGTCGACCGTGACACCCGCAGCACGCGCGCGAGCTCGCGCTCGCCCGGGAGCAACGTCCCCGGTGCGAGGACGCCTGCCTGCAGCGCGGTGGCGAACGCGTCGGCGATCGCGACGTACGTCGGGACGTCGGTGCGCCACTGCCCGAGCACGCGCACCGCGGCGCGCGAGGAGAGCCGGCCGAGCACGGCCGGGGTCGCGCCGTCGAGAGCCCCCACCAGGCCACTGTGCGGCGAGTGGACCTGTCGGCGCAACGGCGACGACCGGACAGTGGTCTGCATGGTGACGACCGCAGGGGGCGGCGAGGTCGGCCACGTGCCGAGGACGCGACGCCTCGTCCAGCTGTTCGCAGGCCTCGTGGCGTACGCGTTCTCGACGGCGATGCTCGTGCACGCCGGGACCGGGTCGCGTCCGTGGGACGTGCTGCACGAGGGGCTCGCGCGCGTGACGGGGGTCAGCATCGGCACCGCCGCGGCGGCGACCTCCGTCCTCGTCATGGCCCTGTGGTGGCCCCTGCGCGAGCGACCCGGGTCGGGCACGGTCGTCAACGTCGTCGTCACGGGCGTGAGCGTGGACCCGAGCCTCGCGCTCCTGGACGCGCTCGTGCCGGTCCCGTCGGCCGGGCAGCGCGTGGCGCTCGCGGTCGGGGGCGTGGTGCTCAACGGCGTCACGACCGCCGCCTACCTGGGCGTGCGGCTCGGTGCGGGGCGGGGCCGCGCGACGGGCTCATGACCGGGCTCGTCCGGCGTACCGGCGTCGGCGTGGGCGTCGTCAAGACCGTGCTGGAGGTCGCGGTCGTGGCCGCGGGCTGGCTGCTCGGCGGGACGCTCGGGTGGTCGACCCTCGCGTACGCGTTCGGGGTGGGCGTCGTGGTCCAGGCGTGCACGCGCGCGCTCGACCTCGGCCCGGCCGGTCGCCGGTGGTGGCGGCGCGCGGGGGTCGTCAGCCCGCCACGCGCGCCCACGCCGCGGCGAGCCGGGACACCGCCCGCTCCAGCTCCTCGGGCGGGCGCGAGAACGTGAGGCGCAGCCGGTCCGTGGCGCTGCCGTCGGGGGTGAAGGTGGGGCCGGCGTTGACGAGGACGCCCTCCGCGGCCGCCGTGGCGGCGAACGCCTGGGCGACCGGTGCGCCGACGTCGACCCACAGGGACAGCCCGCCCTCCGGGACGTGCACGCGCCAGTCGGGGAGCGCCGCGCCCAGGAGCCCGCACAGCTGGTCGCGCTGCGCGCGCAGCATCCTGCGGCGCTCGGCGAGCACGCTGCCCGCGTCGTCGAGCAGCTCGACGACGGCGAGCTGCTCGAGCACCGCGGTCGCGATGTCGGCGGACTGCCGGGTGCGCGCGAGCCGCGCGACGAGGTCGGGGTGCGCGCGGACCCACCCGACGCGCAGCCCGCCCCAGAACGACTTGGACGCCGACCCCACGGTCACGACGTACGGCGACGTCCCGTCCCCGGCGAGCGGTTCGGCGACGGGGCCGACGGCGTCGGGGTCGCCGTCGAGGTCGAGGTCGGTGAGGGTCTCGTCCCCGACGACGGTCACGCGGTGGCGCGCGGCGGCGTCGCGCACCCCCGCCCGCTCCTCGGGGGTGAGCGTGTACGCGGTCGGGTTGTGGAAGTCCGGCACGAGGTACACCAGCCGCGGTGAGACCTGGCGCAGCGTCGAGCCGAAGAGGTCCACGTCGAACCCGGGTGCGTCCCGGTCACGGCCGGGGTGCGGCTCCCGGTCGCCGCGCCCGACGGGGACGGGCACGAGCCGTGCCCCGGCGCGCCGCAGCGCCTCCATCGCGTGGTAGTAGGTGGGCGACTGCACGACGGCGCGGTCGCCGCCGCCGAGGAGCGTGCCCGCGAGCGTGGTGATCGCGTGCTGGGCGCCGGTCGTGACGAGGACCTCGTCGGGCGTCGTCGGCGTGCCGCGCCGCGTGTGGTGGTCGGCGATCGCCTCGCGCAGGACACCGACGCCGTACGGCTCGTACCCGCCCCCGGACAGGTACTCGGGCAGGCGCTCGAGCGCGCGCGAGTACGCGCCGTGCAGCCCGCTCGGGGCGGCGGAGGTCGCCTGGGAGAGGTCGGCGAGGTCGATCGGCGCGACGTGGGGCGCGGGCGCGGGCGGGGCGTCGCCCCCGTGGGCGCGGGGCGCGGACCGGGGCCGGGTCGCGCGGGGGAGCACGACGACGGTCCCCGACCCGGTGCGCGAGCGCGCGAAGCCGAGATCGCGCAGCCGCCCGTACGCGGCCGCCGTGGTGGTGCGCGAGACGCCGAGCGCGGCGGCGAGGTCGCGCTCGGAGGGGAGCCGTGTGTGCGGGGCGAGCGTGCCGGCCAGGACGGCGGCCCGCAGGCCGTCGGCCAGCGCCGTGTACGCGGGGCCGCCCGCGTGCCAGCGGCCCAGGAGCCGCGCCGCGGCGGCGGGGGAGAGGTGGCGGTGGACGTCGACGGACCCGGGCGGGGCGAGACTCATGGGGCCACTCTCTCGCGATTGGCTATGGATGTCGATGCCACTTGCTCGTCAGGATGGCTCGCATGAGCCCCGCCCGTCGTGCCGTCCAGCTCCTTCTCGGCCTCCTCGCCTACGCGCTCTCCATGGCGATGCTGCTCCACGCGGGCCAGGGCGGGATGCCGTGGGACGTCCTGCACCAGGGCGTCGTGCTCCGCACCGGGCTGCCGTTCGGCGTCGTCGTCGGCTCGCTCAGCGTGCTGGCGCTGCTCGCGTGGATCCCGCTGCGCCAGCGCCCCGGTGTCGGCACCGTCGCGAACGTCGTCGTCATCACGCTGACCATCGACCCCGCGATCGCGCTCGTGACGCGCCTCGTGCCCGACCCCGGCATCGCGGCGAGCGTCGCGCTCGCCGTCGGCGGGATCGTGCTCAACGGGCTCGCGACGTCGGCGTACCTCGGGGTGCGCCTCGGCCCCGGCCCGCGCGACGGGCTCATGACCGGCTTGGTCGCGCGCACGGGGTGGTCGGTGCGCCTCGTGCGCACGCTCATCGAGGTCGTCGTCGTGTCGGTGGGCTGGGCGCTCGGCGGCACGCTGGGCTGGGCGACCGTCGCCTACGCGCTGGGCGTCGGGCCGATCGTCCAGCTCACCGCGCGCTGGTTCGCCCCGCGAGGGCTCACGGACCCGCGCCCCGCCCGCACCCGGGCGCGTCGTCGGGCGCACGCCAGGGCGGAACCGCGGGAGCCGGTCCCCGCGGCCACGGGCCCCCGGCCGGGCGAGGGAGGCATGCCCGAGCCCGGCCGGTGAGGAGACGGCGACGGCCCCGGCGGACCACCGCCGGGGCCGTCGTCGCGCGCAGGGTGCCGGGATCAGGCGACGCGCGTCTGCGGCGCGTTCTCGGCGGTCTTGCCCGGGTCGCGCTCGACGGCGTCCCCGAGGACGTCGTCGATGCGCGCCAGGAGCTCGGCGGGGATCGTCACGCCCGACGCCTTGACGTTCTCGGCGACCTGCTCGGGCCGCGATGCGCCGACGAGGGCCGCCGCGACGTTGTCGTTCTGCAGGACCCACGCGACAGCGAGCTGCGGCATGGTGAGCCCCAGCTCGTCCGCGACCGGCTTGAGGCCCTGCACGCGCGTGAGGACGTCGTCCGACATGAACTGGCTGATGCCGCCGCGGCCCGCCTTCTCGTCGGCCGCGCGCGACCCCGCGGGGGCCGCCTGGCCGGGCAGGTACTTGCCCGAGAGCACGCCCTGGGCCATCGGGGACCAGACGATCTGGGACAGCCCCAGCTCGCGCGAGGCCGGCACGACCTCGTCCTCGATGACGCGCCACAGCATCGAGTACTGCGGCTGGGAGGAGATGAGCTGGAAGCCCAGCTCCTTCGCGAGCGCGGCGCCGGCGCGGATCTGGTCGGCGGTCCACTCGGACACGCCGATGTACAGGGCCTTGCCCTGCCGGACGATGTCCGCGAACGCCTGCATCGTCTCCTCGAGCGGCGTCTCCGTGTCGTACCGGTGCGCCTGGTAGAGGTCGACGTAGTCGGTGCCGAGGCGCTGGAGCGAGCCGTTGATCGACTCCATGACGTGCTTGCGGGACAGGCCCGTGTCGTTGGGGCCGCCGGGGCCGGTCGGCCAGTAGACCTTCGTGAAGATCTCCAGCGACTCGCGACGCTGTCCCTTGAGCGCGTCGCCGAGGACCTGCTCGGCCTTCGTGTTCGCGTAGACGTCTGCGGTGTCGAACGTCGAGATGCCGGCGTCGAGCGCCGCGTGGACGCACGCCGTCGCGACGTCGTTCTCGACCTGGGAGCCGTGGGTGAGCCAGTTGCCGTAGGTGATCTCGGAGATCTTGAGACCCGAGTTGCCGAGGTAGCGGTAGTCGACCATGGGCTCAACCTAACCGCCGGACGGTTGCCTCAGGAACCGCTCCGGGTCACTCCGGGAAGACGCCGTGCTTCTTGTGCGTCGGCTTGGGCAGGCGCGCCCGGCGCAGCTGGAACGCCCGCATGACGGCGTACATCGTCGTGCCCTTGGGGATCTCGCCGAACTTCGCGAGCAGGCGCTTGCGCAGCCGGCGCCACATGATGAAGCCGTCCACGACCGTCAGCAGCACGATGACGTAGAGCGTCATCACCGTGAGGAACGCGAGGTCCTGGTTCTGCGCGGTGAGGAACGAGAAGACGATGAACACCAGCGCGACGGGGAGGAAGAACTCGCCGAGGTTCCAGCGCGCGTCGACGAACTCGCGCACGTAGCGCTTGACCGGGCCCTTGTCGCGCGGCGGCAGGTAGCGCTCGTCGCCCGTCTGCATCGCCTGGTACTGGCGGTCGCGCATCTCGCGCTGCTTCTCCCGCGCGGACTTGGCGGCGGCGCGACGGTCGTTCGGCACGAGGGGTCGCTTGTTCGCGGCCTCGGAGACCTTGCGCTTGGGCGTCGGGCGGCCCTTGCCGGCCTGCTCGATCTCGGCCGCCTGCTCGACAGGGTCGGGGGCGGGCGTCGCGGCGGGCTTGTTGCGGGAGAACACCCCACCAGCGTAGTCGAGCCGCGGCAGTGCCGGACGCCGCCCCCCCCCAGGACCGGCCCGCGCGCGGTGTCGTACGGTGCTCGTCGTGACGAACTCACCCGAACCCACCGTCCCTGTGCCCGGCACCGCGCCGGGCACGACGCCCGGTACCGCGCCCGGCCCCGATCTCGCGACCACGCTCCGCGAGACCGTCGCGCGCCTGTTCCCCGCCCTGCGCGCCGACCTCGAGTCCCTGGTGCGCGTGCCGAGCGTGTCGAACGCCGCGTTCGACCAGGCGCACGTCGCGGCGAGCGCCGACGCCGTCGCGGCGCTCCTGCGCGACGCCGGCCTGCCCGAGGTCCAGGTGCTGCGCGCCCGGGCCGCCGACGGCACGGAGGGTGCGCCCGCCGTCGTCGCGCGCCGTCCTGCGCCTGACGGCGCCCCGACCGTCCTCCTGTACGCGCACCACGACGTGCAGCCCCCGGGCGACGCCGCCGCGTGGGAGTCCGACCCGTTCGAGCCGACCGAGCGCGACGGGCGCCTGTACGGACGCGGCGCGGCGGACGACAAGGCGGGCGTCGTGGCGCACCTCGGCGCGCTGCGGGCGTTCGCCGAGCTCGGCGAGCTGCCCGTCGGCGTGACGGTGTTCGTCGAGGGCGAGGAGGAGATCGGCTCGCCGACGTTCCTCCCCTTCCTCACGCAGTACCGCGACCTGCTCGCGGCGGACGTCATCGTCGTCGCGGACTCGTCGAACTGGAAGATCGGTGTGCCGGCGCTCACGACGTCGCTGCGCGGCCTCGTGGACTGCGAGGTCGAGGTGGCGGTGCTCGACCACGCGGTGCACTCGGGCATGTTCGGCGGCCCCGTGCTCGACGCGGTGACGCTGCTCGCGCGGCTGATCACGACGCTGCACGACGACGCGGGCAACGTCGCCGTGCCCGGGCTGGTCACGGCGGCCGAGCCGACCGTCGACTACGCGGAGGCGGACTTCCGCGCCGACTCGTCGCTCCTCGACGGCGCGGTCCTCGCGGGGGAGGGCAGCATCGCCGGGCGGCTCTGGACCAAGCCCGCGATCGCCGTCATCGGCCTCGACGCGCCGAGCGTCGCGCACGCGTCCAACACGCTCACCCCCCGCGCGACCGCGAAGCTCTCGGTGCGGCTCGCACCGGGGCAGGACCCGGCCGCCGCGATGGCCGCGCTCCGCACGCACCTCGAGACGAACGCGCCCCTCGGCGCCCGGGTCACCGTGCGCGACGGCGAGCAGGGCAAGCCGTTCCTCGCGCCCGGCGACTCCGAGGCCATGCGGGCCGCGCGGTGGGCGTTCGCGACGTCGTGGGGCACCGACCCGGTCGACATCGGCGTGGGCGGGTCGATCCCGTTCATCGCCGACCTGCTCGAGGTCTTCCCCGACGCGGCGATCCTCGTGACGGGCGTCGAGGACCCGGACTCGCGCGCGCACGGCGCCAACGAGTCGGTGCACCTCGGCGAGCTCGAGAAGGTCGTACTCGCCGAGGCGCTCCTGCTCGCCCGGCTCGGCGGCGCGGCCGCCTGACCCGGGACCGCGCGGCCCGCGCGCGGCGGCGCTCGCCCGGTCAGCCGGGGAGCGCCGCCCGCAGGTCGGCGGCCTCGGCGAGGGGCGTCCCGACGGCGTCGCGCACCGCCGGGGCGAGGGCGCCCACCAGCGCGTCGAGGTCGTCGAGGTGCGTGCGGGCCGCGTCGGGGTCGCCCGCGCGGACGGCGAGCTCGGCCAGGTAGGCGAGCGCGCGCACGCGGTCGGCGGCGTCGGCGTCGTCCCCGGCGCGCCGCAGCGCGCCCGCGAGGATCTTGCGCGCCTGGACGGGGTCGCCGTGCGAGTCCGCCTGCACGACGGCGTCGTCCAGCGCCCGGGCGAGGCGCCCCTCGGGGCGGGCGGCGTACGCGTCGACGGCGGACGCCCCGGCCGCGTCCGTGGTGGGCGCCGCGGCGGGGGAGCGGCGCATCACGCGAACCCAGTTGCCGGCGGGGTCCACGAGGCTGAAGCCCGTCGTGCCGCCCGCGTTCGCGCGTCGTCGAGGCCGGGTGATCCGGGGGAAGCCCGTGAGCGGCAGGCGCCCGTAGCGGGCGCGCAGCCCCGCTGCGAAGGCCTCGAAGACCGGCGCCGTGTCCTCCACGACGACGATGCACGTGCTGTAGCTGTCCTGCGGCTCGATCCCGTCGAGCCCGAAGTAGTGGATGTCCACGCCGCCGCGGCGCACCGCGAGGTACGGGTTGGGCCGGAGCTGGCGGTAGGTCACGTCGAAGCCGAGCGCGGTCCAGAAGTCGCGCAGCTCGTCGATGTCCCGGCAGGGCAGGGCCGGGACCATGGTCGCGTCGAACGGGTCGGTGGCGGGGCGGTCCGGGTTCGGGTCGGGGTCAGGTGCTCGGTCGGCGGTCACCGCTCCATCGAAGCACCCGCCCTCCTGCGGGACCAGGTTCCGCCGTCAGCCGCGGTGCGCGACGTCGACCGCCCGGGACCACCGGGTGACGTCGTCGGCGAGCTCGGGCGAGGTGACGTCGCCGCCCAGGAGCCCGACGACGTCGGGCGCGGCGATCCGGTCGCCCGACCCGCGCGCGAGGAACCGGCCCGCGACGAGGCCGCGCGCGCACAGGTCGCCGCCGCGCGAGAACACCTGCTCGAGGTAGACGACGCGCTCGTCCCACCCGAGGACGCGCGTCGCGATCTCGAAGCGGTCCCAGAGCTGGAGCGAGCGGCGGTACTTCATGGTCGACGCCGCGACGACGGGGTACCAGCCCTTGTCCTTGAGCAGGGGGAACCCGCCCAGGTCGGCGATGAAGTTGCTGCGCGCGACGTCCATCATCTGCAGGTAGACCCCGTTGTTGACGTGCAGGTAGAAGTCGAGGTCGCCCGGGTGGACGCGCATGCGGGTGACGGACGGCTCGAGGACGCCGCGGCCAGGCACTGCCTTGCGCGGCATCGTGCTGGCGACGAGGAGCTGGATCTGGCGGGTCACCCGGGCAGGCTACTACCCCGCACCAGCGGTATCAGGTAACTGTGCCGACGACGTCGCCGGAGGTCCTGTCATCTCCGTGTGCGAGGATGCGCGCCGTGACGACGACGAGCCCCGCCCCTCGCCCCACCGCCACCGCCGGCACCGGGTCGCCGGCGCCGGCGCACCCGTGGCAGGTCCGCGCCTTCCGCGTGGTCGCGATCGCCGAGGCGTTCTCCTGGGCCGGGCTGCTCGTCGGGATGTACCTCAAGTGGGTCGCGGGGACCACGGAGCGCGGCGTGGAGATCTTCGGCCCGGTCCACGGCGCCCTCGTGCTCGTCTACGTGGCGCTCGCCCTGCTCGTCGCCGTGCGCGTCCGCTGGTCGCTCTGGACGACGTTCCTCGCCCTGGTCGCGACGGTCCCGCCGTTCTGCACCGTCGTCTTCGACGTCTGGGCCCACCGGTCGGGCCGCTACACCGGTGTGGACGGCGCGAGCGGTGTGCGGCGATGACGGACGTGCAGGGCGTCGGACCAGGGGGCCGCTGTACGGCGTGCGGCTCCGAGCACGCGGAGCTCCCGACGGTGATGGACATCCCGACGCCCCTGTTCTGGTCGCCGGAGATGGCGACAGACGAGGTGAGCGAGCTCACGTCCGACCTGTGCGTGGTCTACGGAGAGCACTTCTTCGTCCATGCTCTGATCGAGATCCCGGTCATGGGTCACGACACGGTCTTCGCGTGGGGCGCCTGGGCGTCGCTGAGCGCCGACAGCTTCAGACGGACCGTCGACGACTGGGACCGACCTGGTCGAGAAGACTCCCCGCCGATGTTCGGGTGGCTCTCCGTCGAGCTGCCCGGGTACGCGGAGTCCACCCTGAACCTCAAGACGATGGTGCACACCCGGGCTGTCGGCCTGCGCCCGTGGCTCGAGCTCGAGCCGAGCGATCATCCTCTTGCCGTCGAGCAGCGGACCGGGATCTCCTGGGAGACGTACGTCGAGCGGGTCTCTCCCCGCGTGTGAGCCCGCGCGCGTCGTGTCGGTGATCGCGGCTCAGACCGGTGGGTCGGGGTCGTACTGGATCCCGCGGCGCACGGCGCGCGCGACGTCGACGCTCTCCAGGCGCGCGACGAGGTGCAGCGCCATGTCGATCCCCGCGGACACGCCGGCGGACGTGACGACGTCGCCGTCGTCGACGAACCGCGCCTCGGTGTCGAGCACGACGCTCGGATCGATCTCGGCGAGCTCGTCGTAGTGCTCCCAGTGCGTCGTGGCGGGCCGCCCCGCGAGCAGCCCCGCGGCCGCGAGCACGAGCGAGCCCGTGCACACGCTCGCGATGACCGGGGTCTGGGCGCGCATCGCGCGCAGCCACTCGAGGTGCACGCGGTCCGCGAGGAGCGAGCGCGTCCCCCAGCCGCCGGGGTAGACGAGGAGGTGCAGGGGCCCGACGTCGTCGGCCGAGCGGTCGGGGAGCAGCCGCAGGCCCTTGGCGAGCCGCACGCCACCGCCGTCCCACGAGAACGTGGACACGTGCGGCTTGAGCGCCGAGTGCTCGGCCCACGCGGACAGCACCTCGAACGGCCCGGCGACGTCGAGCTCTTCCGCCTCGTCGAACACGAAGATGCCGACGTTCATGCCGTTCCCGGTGCTCATGCCTACCTCCGCGTGCCCCCGGCTGCTCGAGGGACCTCGCCCCCGTCCGGCGCTAGATGCCCGGCAGGGCGAGCATCTGGTCGAGCGCGACGCGCGCCCAGTGCGCGTCGTCGGCGTCCACGACGATCCGGTTCACCACGCGCCCCGCGACGAGCGACTCCATCGCCCACACGAGGTGCGGCAGGTCGATCCGGTTCATCGTCGAGCAGAAGCACACCGTCGAGTCGAGGTAGTGCACCTGCTTGTCCGGGTGGGCGCGCGCGACGCGGCGCACCAGGTTGAGCTCGGTCCCGATCGCCCACGACGAGCCCGGCTCCGCGGCGTCGAGCATCTTGATGATGTACTCCGTCGACCCGACGAAGTCCGCCGCCGTGACGACCTCGTGCTTGCACTCGGGGTGCACCAGCACGTTGACGTCGGGGACCGCGGCACGCATGTCGTCGACGTTCTTCGCGGAGAACCGCCCGTGCACCGAGCAGTGCCCGCGCCACAGGATCATCCGCGCGTCGCGCAGCTCGGCGTCCGTGAGGCCGCCGTTCGGCTTGCGCGGGTCGAACACGACGCAGTCGTTGAGCGACATCGCGAGCTTGAGCACGGCCGTGTTGCGGCCCAGGTGCTGGTCGGGCAGGAACAGCACCTTGCCCGTGCCGTCCACGCCGCCCACCTGGTCGAACGCCCAGCGGAGCGCGACCTCCGCGTTCGACGACGTGCACACCGTGCCGCCGTGCCGGCCCGTGAACGCCTTGATCGCGGCCGAGGAGTTCATGTACGTCACGGGGATCGTCGAGTCGGCGATACCGACCTCCTCGAGCACGTCCCACGCGTCCTCGACCTGGTCGATCGCCGCCATGTCCGCCATCGAGCAGCCGGCCGCGAGGTCCGGCAGCACGACCTGCTGCGCGTCGGACGTGAGGATGTCCGCGCTCTCCGCCATGAAGTGCACGCCGCAGAAGAGGATGAACTCCGCCTCGGGCCGCGCCGCGGCCTCGCGCGCGAGCTTGAACGAGTCGCCCGTCACGTCGGCGAAGTCGATGACCTCGTCGCGCTGGTAGTGGTGACCGAGCACGAACGCCCGCTCGCCCAGCGCGGCACGCGCGACCCGGGCGCGCTCCACGAGGTCCGGGTCGCTCGGCGCGGGCAGCTCGCCCACGCACTCGACCCCGCGCTCGGACGCGAGGTCACGGCCCTGCCCCAGCAGGAGCAGGGCGGAAGGACTGGGTTCGACGAACCCGCCCTGGCGCGAGGTGTTCGGCCCGTCCACGGACGACAGCAAGGTGCTACCAGTGCTCACGGCACCATCGTCGCACAGCGCCGCCGCGGCCGAGCGGGCGTCCCGCGGGGGCCGGCCGGGCGCCCGCCCTGGCACAATCCGGGCATGCGCGTGCTGCTCACCGGGTCCGCCGACCCACCCGTGCCCGACGGCGCCTGGCCGGCCGCAGAGGCCCCGTCGCCACCCGGTCCCGCCGGGCCGACGCTCGACGACGTCGCCGGTCGGTGGGCGCCGCACGCCCAGGTCGAGACCGTGGCGCTCGCCGCGTCCGGGCCCGCGTTCCTCGACGCGGTGGCGGCCGTCGCGCCCGAGGTGCTCGCCGGAGCGGTCCCGGGGCCGGACGGGGACGACGTCCCGGTCGCGGTCCGCCGTCGGACACCGGGCGGCGACAGCACGGGCTCACGCCGGACCGTCTACGTCGACGCCTCGCAGGTGCCCGCCACGGGCCCCGGCGAGGTGCTCGAGGGAGACGCGGGAGCGGTGGCCGTGCCCGCCCGGTCCTCGACCGCCGTCGGGCACCTCCTGGCGCTCGCGGCCGACGCCGCGCGCGGACCGGGCGGGGAGCCCGGGCGGGTCGTCCTCGCCACCGGCGGGAGCACGAGCCACGACGCCGGGCTCGGGGCGCTGCTGGCGCTCGCGGGGGCCTCGTCGCCCGCCCGCGACCCGCGGACCGTCGTCCCGACCGACGTCGTGCGCGCCGCGCGGGCCGCGCTCGGCGGCGCCGATCTCGTGGCGGCCGTCGCGTCCGACGTCCCGCTGCTCGGCCTGCACGGGGCGAGCGCGGCGCTCGACGCCCGAGGCGTGGACCCCGTGGTGGCCCAGCACCTGGAGCGCGCGCTCGGCGCGGTCGCGCACGGCGTGGCGTCCGCCGTCGACCATGCGGCGGAGGCCGGGGGAGCCGGCCGCGCGCTCGCGGGTCGCGACCTCCTCGCCGCGGCGACGGCGGGCCGCCGCCTCGCCGGCCTGCCGGGGGCCGGGAGCGGGGGCGGGCTCGCCTACGCGGTCGCGGCGCTGGGCGGGCGGCTCGTGCCCGGGCTGCGCGTCGTCGCCGACGACCTGGGGCTCGACGCGCGCCTGGCGGGTGCCGACGTCGTCGTCGTGCTCGCGGACGAGCTCGGCGCCCACGAGCTGGGGGACGGGACGGTGCACGAGGTCGCCTCCCGCGCGGCCCAGCACGCGCTACCCGTCGTCGTGCTGGCGCGCGCGGTCGTCGCCGGCCGCCGCGAGCAGGCCGCCGCGGGGCTCAGCGGCGCGTACGCGTGGGGCGACGGTGACGCGCGCGCTCTCGTGGAGCGCGTCGCGCGCACCTGGTCGCGCCGCTGACGCCAGCGGCTCCTCAGCCGAGGTCGACGCTCCCGTCCGCGCGGACGGACCAGGCCGGGTTGTGCGCGACCTCCCACACCAGGCCGTTGGGGTCGGCGACGTGAGCGTGGAAGACCCCGCCGAACTCGCCCTCCTGCGGCTCCTTGCGGACGGTCCCGCCCGCGGCGACCATCGCCTGCACGAGCTCGACGACCGCGGACCGGGACCCCACGTTGTGCGACAGCGTGAGGCCCGTCGTGGCCGGGGTAGCGTCCGGGGTGCCGGCGTCGCGCGCGAAGGCCGACGCCTCGAAGAAGCCGAGGAGCTGGCCCGCCGCCGAGCGGTAGAAGACGATCTCGCCGGGCACGTCGAGCTGCGCGGTCCAGCCGAGCGCGCCGTAGAAGGCCCGCGCGGCGTCCAGGTCGCGCGTCGCGACCGTCACGAAGTGCAACGACTGGTCCATGCGTCTCCCGTCGGCGGGCCGCGCCACCGGTGCGGCGCGGGCTCCGTTCGACCGTACGCCGCCGGGTGGTCGTAGACTCGGGAACACGACCGGCACGAGTGGTGTTGAGGACCTGACGGGATCTCTCTCGAGAGGTCCGTAGAAGCCGGCCACCACCGGGGCAGCACTGCCCCCGACAGCGCGGAGACGAGATGAGCGAGACCACCGACATTGCCACGCACGGCGTCAACCTGACCGACGGGGCCGCGGACAAGGTCCGCACCCTCCTCGAGCAGGAGGGTCGCGACGACCTGCGCCTGCGCGTCGCGGTGCAGCCCGGCGGCTGCTCCGGCCTGATCTACCAGCTCTACTTCGACGAGCGCGTGCTCGACGGCGACGCGCTGCGCGACTACGACGGCGTCGAGGTCGTGGTCGACAAGATGAGCGTCCCGTACCTCGAGGGCGCGACGATCGACTTCGCGGACACGATCGAGAAGCAGGGCTTCACGATCGACAACCCCAACGCGGGCAGCGCCTGCGCCTGCGGCGGCTCCTTCAGCTGACCGCGCGGCGTGCCCCGCGCACGCCGTCCCGGACCGCACGAGCCCGGTCACCCGCACCGCGGGTGGCCGGGCTCGCGTCGTCCCGGCCGCGAGCCCGGCGGCACGTCAGGCGCCGAGCTCGACCGTGATCGCCCAGGCGTCGTCCTCGTCGTGGTCGTCGTGCGCGTGAGGGAGCGGCTCCTCGCCGACGAGCGTGTGCCCGCGCATCCGAGCCCAGGCCGGGACGTCGAGGCGTGCGGCGGGATCGGTCGACCACACCGTGAGGCGCGTGCCCGCGCGTCGGTCGCGCGCCGCCGCGGCGAGCCGGATCACCGGCAGCGGGCAGCGCAGCCCGCGCGCGTCGACCACGTCGGGAGCGTCGCCCGTCACAGGTCCTGCACCCCCAGCGTCGCGCGCACGCGCGCGACGGCCCCGCGCAGCGCGTCGAGCAGCCGGTCGACGTCCGCCTCGGTCGTCGACCGGTCGAGCGCGATGCGCACGTTCCCGTGCGTGAGCACGCCCATCGCGGCGAGGACGTGCGACGGCTCGAGCGTGCTCGACGTGCACGCGGATCCCGAGCCGACGGCGACGCCCTCGCGGTCGAGGTCGGTGAGCAGCGCCTCGCCGTCCACGTAGAGGAACGAGAACGTCGCCACGTGCGGCAGGCGGTCGACCGGGTCGCCGACCACCTCGACGTCGGGGATCTCGGCGACGCGCGCGCGGACCCGGTCGACGAGCGCGCGTCGGCGCGCGTCCTCGGCCTCCCGGTCCGCCAGCACCGCCTGGAGCGCGACGGCGGCCGCGAACGCCGCGGGCACGGACACCCCACCGGGGGCCCACGGGTCGGGGTCCTCCGGGTAGGGGCTGCGCCGTCGTACGCGGGAGCGGACCGCGAGCACCCCGACCCCGGGACCCCCGCCCCAGTCGGCCGGGTCGGCGGCGAGCGCGTCCCACGACGCGGGGACCTCGTCGTGGCCGACGCTCGCCCCCGCGTCGACGAGGAGCGGGACCCCGGCCGCGCGCGCGGCGTCGTGCACCGCCGCGACGGGCTGGCGCGTGCCGACCTCGCCGTTGGCGAGCTGGAGCGCGGCGAGCGCGACGCCCGGGCGCGCGACGGCGTCGGACATCGCGGCCGCGTCGACCCGGCCGGTGCGGTCCACCCCGACGACCTCGCGCTCGAGCCCGCCGTGCTCGGCGGCGTGCAGCACGGCGGCACGCTCGACGGCGCCGACGACGACCCGTCGGCCGGTGCGTGCGCGTGCCCCCGCCAGCGCGGCGACGGCGGCGTGCAGCGACGCCGTGTGGGTGGGCGTGAAGTGCACCTCCTCCGTCCGCGCGCCGAGCGCGGCACCGACCGCCTCGCGCGCGCCGTCGAGCAGCGCGGCGGCACGACGACCCTCGGCGTGCAGGCGGCGGGGGTCGGCCCAGCCGTCGTCGAGCGCACGGTCGAAGGCCTCGCGCGCGAGCGGGTGCCAGGGCGCGCGCCCGCCGTTGTCGAGCCGGGCCCGCCGGGCGGGGGTGGTGTGTGTCACATGGCCTCCAGGGCGCTGGCGGTCGGGCCGCGATGGCGCGGCGCGGGCCGGGGATCCGGTCGACCGCGCCGGGGTGGCGCGTCGCGGGCGTCCCGCGGGGCGTCGGATCGTTGCGCTCGCGCGGACCGCGACGGGGGGTCGGTGCGAGCCCGGACGCTCCACCGGCACGGTACCGCCCTGCCGGGCGGCGCGTCGGTGTGGCAAGGATCTGACAGACCCGGCGCGGGTGTGGTGAACCCACCCTGACCGGCGACGACGTGTGCCGCATCTCGCCCGTCCACCGCGCGTTCCGGGCCACGAAGGGCGGAATCCCGCGCTAGGCTTCGTGTGTCGAGGACGAAGGTCCTGTGCTGGGCTCGTAAAGACGGGTTCGGGCAGGACGTGACGTGAAAGGCCCCCCTTGCACTCGCAACCCCCTAGCCGCACACGGCGCACCATCCTGCGGGCGACGGCCCTCGCCGTCGCCGTCGCTGCGGTGGCGTCCGGCTGCGCCAGCGACACGGTCCAGCGCGGGTTCCTGCCCGGTTACGAGGACGGGGAGGTGACCAACCAGACCGCCCGGATCACGTCGCTGTGGACCGGCTCGTGGATCGCCGCCCTCATCGTCGGCGTCATCACGTGGGGCCTCATGCTGTGGTGCGTCGCGGCCTACCGCAAGCGCAAGGACGACCACCGGCTCCCGGTCCAGACGCGGTACCACCTGCCGCTCGAGATCATGTACACGGCCGTGCCGATCATCATGGTGCTCGTCCTGTTCTTCTACACGGACCGCGACATGACCGCGATCGTGGACAAGGACGTCGAGACGGACATGACCGTCCAGGTCATCGGCAAGCAGTGGAGCTGGGACTTCAACTACGTGGACGAGGACGTCTACGAGACCGGCCAGCACCTCGCCGACGTCGGCGGCACCATGACCGTGGACGCGGAGATCGACGGCGCGCCCGGCACGTCGGAGGCCCTGCCGACGCTGTACCTGCCGGCGGGGGAGAGCGTCCGCTTCGTCCTGGACTCGCGCGACGTGATCCACTCGTTCTGGATCCCCGCGTTCCTCTACAAGCTCGACATGATCCCGCACCGCACCAACGAGTTCGTGGTCACCCCCCAGCGCGAGGGCGTCTACGCCGGCAAGTGCGCCGAGCTCTGCGGCGAGCACCACTCCGGGATGCTCTTCAACGTCGAGATCGTCGACCGCGCCGAGTTCGACGCGCAGATGGAGGCGCTCCGCGAGAAGGGGCAGGAGGGCCAGATCCCGGTCGAGGGATTCAGCCGCCTCCAGGACCCGAACCCCGTCCCCGCTAGCACGGAGGGTGAGCACTGATGGTCGCGCAGGCCGAAGTCATCCCCGGTCTCGCCCCTCGGCGTCAGACCCTCGGTCGGACCGTGATCAAGTGGGTCACGTCCACCGACCACAAGACGATCGGGTACATGTACCTGATCACGTCGTTCATCTTCTTCTGCATCGGCGGCCTCATGGCCCTCGTGATCCGCGCGGAGCTCTTCGAGCCCGGGATCCAGCTCGTGCAGAGCAAGGAGCAGTACAACCAGCTCTTCACGATGCACGGCACGATCATGCTGCTGCTGTTCGCGACCCCGCTGTTCGCCGGGTTCGCCAACGTCATCATGCCGCTGCAGATCGGTGCGCCGGACGTCGCGTTCCCGCGACTGAACATGTTCGCGTACTGGCTCTACCTCTTCGGCGGGCTCATCGCCTCGGCCGGCTTCTTTACGCCCCAGGGCGCGGCCTCGTTCGGGTGGTTCGCCTACGCGCCGCTGTCGAACACGACGTTCAGTCCGGGTCTCGGGGGAGACCTGTGGGTGTTCGGCCTCGCGCTCGCCGGCTTCGGCACGATCCTCGGTGCCGTCAACTTCATCACCACGATCATCACCATGCGTGCCCCCGGCATGACGATGTTCCGCATGCCGATCTTCACGTGGAACACGCTCATCACGAGCCTCCTCGTGCTCATGGCGTTCCCGCCGCTGGCCGCCGCGCTCTTCGCGCTCGGCGCCGACCGGCGCTTCGGTGCCCAGATCTTCAACCCCGAGAACGGGGGAGCGATCCTCTGGCAGCACCTGTTCTGGTTCTTCGGGCACCCTGAGGTGTACATCATCGCGCTGCCGTTCTTCGGCATCGTGTCCGAGATCTTCCCGGTCTTCGCCCGCAAGCCGATCTTCGGCTACAAGGGCCTCGTCTACGCGACGATCGCCATCGCGGCGCTGTCCGTCACGGTGTGGGCCCACCACATGTACGTGACCGGCGCGGTCCTGCTGCCGTTCTTCGCGTTCATGACGATGCTCATCGCGGTCCCGACCGGCGTGAAGTTCTTCAACTGGATCGGCACGCTGTGGCGAGGCAAGCTCACGTTCGAGACACCGATGCTCTGGTCGATCGGCTTCCTCGTGACCTTCCTCTTCGGCGGTCTGACGGGCGTCATCCTGTCGAGCCCGGCCATGGACTTCCACATCTCCGACTCCTACTTCGTGGTGGCGCACTTCCACTACGTCGTGTTCGGCACCGTGGTGTTCGCGATGTTCGCGGGCTTCTACTTCTGGTGGCCCAAGTTCACCGGCCGGATGCTCAACGAGCGCCTTGGCAAGCTGCACTTCTGGCTGCTGTTCATCGGCTTCCACATGACGTTCCTCATCCAGCACTGGCTGGGTGTCGAGGGCATGCCGCGCCGCTACGCGGACTACGCGCCGTCGGACGGCTTCACGTGGGAGAACCAGGTCTCGACGGTCGGGGCGTTCATCCTCGCCGCGTCGACGCTGCCCTTCCTCTGGAACGTCTACACGACCTGGCGCAACGCGCCCAAGGTCGAGGTCGACGACCCGTGGGGCTACGGCCGCTCGCTCGAGTGGGCGACGTCCAGCCCGCCCCCGCGCCACAACTTCACGTCGCTCCCGCGCATCCGCTCCGAGTCGCCCGCGTTCGACCTGCACCACCCCGAGGTCGCGGCGATGGACCACGCGGAGCCGAACCCGAACGTCCTCGAGCAGGTCTACGGCGAGGCGGACCGCCGCGGTGAGAAGAGCGTCGCGCTCGACCGCCTGAGCGGTGCGGAGACCGCGAGCGACTCCACGACGACCACGATCGTCGACGAACCGCGCACGGGCACGACCGACGAGGAGGCCGGGAAGTGAAGGTCGAGTACAAGCTGTTCATCCTGCTGGCGCCGTTCTTCGCGGTGGTGGGGCTCGTCTACGGCTTCTGGAGCCACTGGGAGCCCGTCGGCAGCGCCGCGCTGCTGCTCACCGCCGGCCTGGCCGGGATGATCGGTGCCTACCTGGCGCTGACCGCGAAGCGCATCGACGCCCGGCCCGAGGACGACCCCGAGGGTCTCATCGAGCAGGGTGCCGGCGACCAGGGCGTCTACGCCCCGTGGAGCTGGTGGCCGCTCGCGATCGCCGGCTCGGCCGCGATCGTCTTCCTCGGCCTCGCCGTCGGCTGGTGGCTCGTCTACGTCGGGTTCGCGCTCAGCGCCGTCGCCCTCGTCGGCTGGGTCTTCGAGTTCTCTCGCGGCCAGCACGCGCACTGATCGACCCCACGTCCCCTCGGGACGTCCGAACGGCCCGGTCCCCGCAGGGACCGGGCCGTTCGTCGTTCGTCGACCTTCCGGACGACGTCGCGCGCCACCTCTTCGTGACGGCGGACTGACCGTCCCTGCCCGTGAGGTCGGCGGCCCCGCCTGGTGAGGGCGCTGAGAACGAGGTTGGTCCCGTTATCCGACGGATAACGGGACCAACCTCGTTGTGGTGGGGGAGCAGGGTCGTGCTCGCCCCGGGGGTGTCTTCGTCA
>PJUI01000068.1_pt1 | contig 155309 bp, 148 predicted proteins | sample 1512201 | NCBI WGS metagenome assembly PJUI01 (sample SAMN08177670, study PRJNA422409) | Feces metagenome, whole genome shotgun sequencing project. | isolation source: Chicken feces (2) enriched on wood chips | host: Gallus gallus | place: USA: Madison | collected 2015-01-15
CCGAAGATCGACAACCTCCCGAAGATCGACAACCTCCCGAAGATCGACAACCTCCCGAAGATCGACAACCTCCCGAAGATCGACAACCTCCCGAAGATCGACAACCTCCCGAAGATCGACAACGTCCAGAAGATTGCCAACCCCCGAAGATCAAATACCCACGAAGCCCGCCAATCTAAGCCTCACGATTCCGCTCACCACGATTCCGCTCGCCACGACCCAAAAAACTTCAAGCCCCGTCAGAAGCACCCAAAGCAGGACTGACCTCTCCCACGTATCTGCAATCCAACTCCAGCCCCAATTCATCCATCCCCAAAATATCAATCTCCACCGCCGTCCCCCGCTCCAACTCAGGCATCCCACCCACCCGAGTCACCAGCGGCGCATTCGCGAAGCGCACCAGATCGTCCCGCAATACATGCGCCACCGTCCGGGTTATGTTGTGCTGCTTCAGCCAACGCAGGCACCAGTAGCGCTCCATGGCGCTTTGGAACTCTGCCCACGCCGCATACTGCGCATCGAACGCGCCGATGATCGCGAACAAATCCGCATCGCGCGGCTTGAACGGGGCCACCAAGCGGGCAGACACCCCGTGTTCCACCGCAGCGATCAATTGCCATTGGTTGACCAGGTCAACATAGCGGCGCAGCGGCGACGTGCTCCAGGCGTATTGCGGCACGCCGATGGCCTCGTGCGGCAGCGCCTGCGTGCTCATGCGCACGCGGCCCGCCTGCTGCGAACGGTAGATGCCCGGCACACCGTGCTGGTTCAGCAAACCGCCCCATTGGTTGTTGGCCAGAATCATGTATTCGGCCACCATCCGGTCAAGCGGCGCATTGCGCTGGCGCGGCACCAGGCGCACCGGCGTGTCCGGATCGTCCGGATTGCCATCCAGATAGAAGCTGTACTCCACCCGCGAATTGTTCTCGGGCTTGCCGCGCACGTTTTCGCGCTGCGCCGACAAGGCTTGCGCCAGCTTCCACAGCGGGCGCAGCCAGTGCCCGTACGGAATGTCCGCCGACGGGTCAGCCAGGCTGGCTTCCGTCACTTGCGAATCCAGCATGTTGTGGCGCAGGTTCTCGCGTACCACCACACGTTCCAGACGCGTTTCGGATTCGAAGATCTCGCCCGTTTCCGGGTTGGCCACCACATACAGTGACAGCACCGGCACTTCGCGGCCGGCGTCCAGCGAGAACGCCTTGATGACGTTGTCCGGCTGCATCGGGATTTTGTCGCCCGGCATGTAGACCGTGGACAGGCGGGCGCGGGCCAGCTTGTCGAATTCGCTGTCGCGGGTCACGGTAAGACCTGGGGCGGCCACGTGCACGCCGACACGCAGGCGCCCGTCGGGCAGCTCCGTGACGGACAGCGCGTCGTCGATTTCTGTCGTGGTGACATCGTCCACCGAATAGATTTCGGCGTCCGACAGCGGCAGTTCGCGGTCAAGCGGCGGCAGTTCCAGTTCGGGGAATTCCAGCCCGCGCGGGAAGTTCACCGCCAGGAAGCGGCGCTTGTGCAGCGCCAGCGCGTGCGGCCATGCGCCCAGCTCAAGCAGCAGGCGGTCGGGGCTTTTGCCCAACTTGGCGCACGCGGCGTCCAGCGCTTTCCATTGCTGCGAGTTCTTGTCCGGGCGAATCAGCAACGACTCCGCCGCTTGAGCAATGGGCTCCGGCAGACGGCCGGCGGCCATCTCGTCTACCCATTCCTGCTGCTGCTCGGCTTGGCGCTGCTTCTTTTCCAGCGCGGCCAGGGCAGCAGCCAGGATGTCGGGCGGGGCAGGGCGGTAACGGCCCTTGCCTCGGCGATGAAAGTACGCCGGCGCGCCGTGCAGGCGCATCAGCAACGCGGCCTGTTCCACGGGCGTGGGCGCGTGGCCGAAATAATCCGCGGCCAGCGTGGGCGTGTCGAATTCTTCTTGCGGCGCGCATTCCCACAGGAATTGCAGGTCGAGCGCCTCGGCAGCGGCCGCCGCCTGGCTCATCAGCGTGGCCGGTTCCGGCGACGCGAAGTTGAACAGGGTGTTGGCGCGCTTGATTTTGCTGCGCTTGCCCGACTCCGACTCCACCTGCAGGCTGGCGTCGGTCTCGGACAGGATGTTGCCGGCCTTGAAGCTGCCGTCGTCTTCGTAAAACACATACATGGTGGGGATCTTCCTGGGCGGCGCGCACGCGCCGCCTTGCGCAGCTATATAGAGTGTTGAGGTCTGGTACTGATTATTGGGGGCGAACCTGCTTGTCGCCAAGGGCGAATTCAAGCACCTCGGGCATCCATTGTTCGAAATCGGACAAGCCGTGGTCGCTGCCTTGCACGATACGCTGGGGGCAGCCTGCGTATCGATCGCGCATTTCACGCCAATCCAGCACCTCGTCGCCCGTTGCCGCCAGCAGGAAGTACCGGTCAGGCTGCGTGATGCGAGGGACGTGGATGGCCGTCAATTCGTCCACATATTCGGGCAGAAAGACGAACGGCGCGTTGGAATGATACATGTGGTGTTCGCCGACCTGGGTCGCCAGGTCACGCGCGGCTTGCACGGCCGGGTTCAACAGCACCGCCTTGCAGCCCAGTTGCTCGGCCAGCCAGGTCGCGTAGAAACCGCCCAGCGACGAGCCAATGACGGTCAGTGCGCGGGGGCTGTCGGCGCCGGCGAGTTGGCGCTGGGCAATGCCCATGGCCAGATCAATCGCTTCGCGCGGGCTGGCAGGCAGTTGGGGGCATGCCCAGGCGTCGGCCAAGCCGCGCTGGGCCATGGCGTCGGCCATCAGGCGGGCTTTGAATGAATCCGGCGAGGAGCGAAAACCATGCAGGTAGAGAATCATTTCGTGCTCGTCCGGTGGGTGAGGCCTGGGGGCTTGGAGTCTGGCCGTGGCTTCAGCCGCGCGCTTCCAGCGCATTCAGCAGCTTGCCGTGGATGCCGCCAAAGCCGCCGTTGCTCATGACCAGAACCTGGTCGCCCGGGCGGGCGGCGGCGGTTACGGCCGCGACCAATGCATCGATGTCATCGTAACTGGAAGCCCGATCGCCCAGGGGCGCCAGTACGTCGGCCGGATTCCAGCCCAGCGCGTGTTTGCCGCTGTGGGCGCCAAAGCAGAACACCAGGTCCGCGTCGACAAGCGCGTCGGGCAGACGGGCGGCCATGGTGCCCAGCTTCATCGTGTTCGAGCGCGGTTCCAGCACGGCCAGGATGCGCGCTGATCCCACTTGGCGGCGCAAGCCTTCCAGCGTGGTGGCGATGGCGGTGGGGTGGTGCGCGAAATCGTCGTAGACCTTGACGCCGTTGACGGTGCCGCGCAGTTCCATGCGGCGCTTCACGCCGGCAAAGCGCGTCAGCGCCGCGATGCCGTCTTGCACGGTCACGCCCACGTGTTCGGCTGCGGCCAGCGCCGCCAGCGCGTTCATGCGGTTGTGTTCGCCGGAGAGCGACCAGCGCACCGTGCCCGCTTCGACGCCATTGCGCAGCACGCCGAATGCGCCGTCGGCATCGGGCGCAGTGGCCTGCCAGGCGCCATCGGCGCCGAACGTGACGGTTTCCGACCAGCATCCACGCGCAATCACGCGGTCCAGCGCATCAGAATGCGTCGGGCGCACGATGCGGCCCGAGCCGGGAATGGTGCGCACCAAATGATGGAATTGCGTCTCGATGGCCGCCAGATCGGGGAAGATGTCGGCGTGGTCGTATTCCAGATTGTTCAGGATGGCGGTGCGCGGACGGTAGTGAACAAACTTCGACCGTTTGTCGAAGAACGCCGTGTCGTATTCATCCGCCTCGATCACGAACGGGCGGCGCGTCGGGTCGTAGCGGGCCGACACATGCAAATCCTGCGCGACGCCGCCGATCAGGAAGTTGGGCGCAAGGCCTGCGGCTTCCAATATCCAGGCCAGCATTGAACTGGTCGTGGTCTTGCCATGGGTGCCGGCCACCGCCAGCACGTGCTGACCGGGCAGAACGTTATCGCCCAGCCATTGCGGGCCAGACACATAACGCGCGCCGGATTCCAGAATGGCTTCCATCAGCGGGTTGCCGCGGCTGACGACGTTGCCGATCACGTACAAGTCAGGCTTGAGCGCCATCTGGTCGACGCCGAATCCTTCGATCAGCTCGATTCCCTGTTCGGATAGCTGGGTGCTCATCGGCGGGTACACGCCCGCGTCGCAACCCGTGACCTTGTGGCCGGCGGCGCGCGCGATCAGCGCCAAGCCGCCCATGAACGTACCGCAGATGCCAAGAATGTGCAGGTGCATTGAAAATTCTCCTGTCCTGCATTGTATATATAGCGGCGTGCTGGCCATGCCGGCCCATTGCGCGCAAAACGGCGGCAGCGGTTATGATCGCGCCATGAATCGACGCCTACTTCTTTCCGCCGGCGTGGCCGTAGCCGCCACGGTTGCGGGCGGCCTTACTTTGATGGGCCGCAAATCCCAGAACGCGGCAGCGCCGGCCGCCGAAAGCGACCCCATTCCCGCGCTGATGCAATTGCAGATGCCCGACTTGAATGGCGCAACGCATTCGCTGGCCGACTTCAAGGGCCAGCCCATGGTGGTCAACTTCTGGGCAACCTGGTGCGCGCCGTGCGTGAAGGAAATGCCCGAACTCGACGCCTTGCAGAAAAAGTATCCGCATATCCGCTTTGTCGGCATCGGTGTCGATACCGCAGCGAACATGCAAAAATTTGTCGAGAAAGTGCAAGTTTCCTACCCGCTGTGGGTGATCGGCGTCGGGGCCATTGATACGCTGCGCAAGCTTGGAAATCCCAGCGGCGGCCTGCCTTTTACCCTTGTTTTCAACGCTGATGGCGGAATTAACCGGAAGATACTGGGCGAAATCCAGCCGGATGATCTGAACCAAACCCTATCCAGTCTTAAGGCGTAAGTCTGTTGGACAAATAATAGGAATTGGCGTAAAAAGCTGGTTTATCGGCTGTTTTGCCAACAATTGGCAAACCACTCATTGGCAAGCGCATGGCGCAAAACATACTGGTATTGCATGGCCCGAACTTGAATCTGCTCGGCACCCGGGAACCTCATATCTACGGCAGTTTGACGCTGCCCCAGATCAATGAGCGCCTGGAATTGCTGGCAGGTGAACTGGGCGCCAAGCTGACTGCTTGGCAAGGCAATCACGAAGGCGCGCTGGTTGACCGCATTCAGGCGGCCCGGCAAGACGGCACAGACTTCATCATCATCAACGCGGCGGCTTATACGCACACCAGCGTCGCAATTCGCGATGCGCTGGCTGGGGTCGCGATCCCATTTATTGAAGTACATTTGTCCAATCTGTATAAGCGAGAGCCCTTCAGGCATCACTCTTATCTGTCCGATTTGGCGATAGGCCTTATCAGCGGCCTCGGCGCGGACGGCTACGAGGCGGCTCTGCGTTACGCAGTGCGGCACTGATCTCGCACCAACTCACAGCTTTTACATCTTATACGGCGCGGACCCCACGCTGGGACGCCGTCGACACTATCTCGGGAAGCAGCTTCTATGGACCTTCGAAAACTCAAAACCCTGATCGACCTGGTGGCTGAATCGGGTATCGCCGAGCTGGAAATCACCGAAGGCGAAGGCAAGGTACGCATCGTCAAGTTCTCGCAGACCTTGCAGCCGGTGGCTTACCACCAGCCCGAAGCCGGCGCAGCCGCCGCACCGGTGGCTCAAGCCGCAGCGCCCGCCGCTCCGGCCGCCGAAGCCGCCCCGGTCATCCAGGGCCACGTCGTGAAGGCGCCGATGGTTGGCACGTTCTACCGTTCGCCGAACCCGGGCGCCGCCCCGTTCATCGACGTGGGCGCCACCGTCAAGGAAGGCGACCCGCTGTGCATCATTGAAGCCATGAAGCTGCTCAATGAAATCGAAGCCGACAAGTCCGGCGTCATCAAAGAAATCCTGGTCGAAAATGGTGAGCCCGTCGAGTACGGTCAACCCCTGTTCGTCATTGGCTGATAGCTGAAAATGTTCGAAAAAATCCTGATCGCCAATCGGGGCGAAATCGCCCTGCGCATTCAGCGCGCTTGCCGTGAGCTGGGCATTAAAACCGTGGTCGTGCACTCCGAGGCTGACCGCGAAGCCAAGTACGTGCGCCTGGCCGATGAATCCGTGTGCATCGGGCCCGCGCCGTCGCGTGACAGCTACCTGAACATGCCGGCCATCATTTCGGCCGCCGAAGTGACAGATTCCGAGGCAATTCACCCGGGTTACGGGTTCTTGTCCGAAAATGCCGACTTCGCCGATCGCGTCGAAAAGAGTGGCTTCGTCTTCATCGGCCCGCGTCCCGACACCATTCGCCTGATGGGCGACAAGGTCAGCGCCAAGCGCGCCATGATCGAAGCGGGCGTGCCGGTGGTGCCCGGTTCCGAGGGCGCGTTGCCCGAAGATCCGCAGGAAATCATCCGCATTGCGCGCGAAGTGGGTTACCCGGTCATCATCAAGGCGGCAGGCGGCGGCGGTGGCCGTGGCATGCGCGTGGTGTACACCGAGGCCGCGCTGCTGAACGCCGTCACCATGACGCGTTCGGAGGCGGGCGCCGCGTTCAACAACCCGGAAGTCTATATGGAGAAGTTCCTCGAGAACCCTCGCCATGTGGAAATCCAGGTGCTGGCCGATGGCGGCCGCAACGCCGTCTGGCTGGGTGAACGCGACTGCTCCATGCAGCGCCGTCACCAGAAAGTCATCGAAGAAGCGCCGGCTCCCGGCATCGCCCGCCGCGCCATCGAGCGCATCGGCGACCGCTGCGCCGACGCTTGCCGCAAGATGGGTTATCGCGGCGCGGGCACGTTCGAGTTCCTGTTTGAAAACGGCGAGTTCTATTTCATTGAAATGAACACCCGCATCCAGGTCGAACACCCGGTCACCGAACTCATCACCGGTATTGATCTGGTGCAGCAGCAGATTCTGGTTGCTGCCGGCGAGAAGTTCACGCTGCGTCAACGCGACATCCAGTTCAAGGGTCATGCGATCGAATGCCGCATTAACGCGGAAGATCCGTTCCGCTTTGTGCCCAGCCCCGGCCGTATCACCAACTGGCACACGCCGGGTGGCCCGGGCGTGCGTATCGATTCGCACGCGTACAACGGCTACTTCGTGCCGCCGAACTACGATTCGATGATCGCCAAGGTCATCACGTACGGCGACACGCGTGACCAGGCGCTGGCCCGCATGCGCATTGCGCTGTCGGAAATGGTGGTGGAAGGCATTTCGACCAACATCCCGCTGCATCGCGAGCTGTTGCAAGATGCCCGCTTCATTGAAGGCGGCACCAGCATCCACTATCTGGAAAACAAGTTGGCTCAGCGTCCCTGACCGACCACCTGGGGCCTCGCGGCCCCTTTTTGCCTTTGGGCCTGCCCGCGGCAAAAACCCTTCGGGGCCTTTTAATGTTTTACGGTCATCGGGCCGCGGCATGCGCCGCGGCCCGATGACCAGATGGAAGAATAATCATGCGTGAACTCGTGCTCCATTGCCTAGAGGCGCAGGCCGAAGCCCTGTCGGACGCGCTGCTGGAAGCGGGCGTGCTGTCCGTGTCCGTGGAAGACGCCGACTTCGGCACTGACGTTGAACGTCCCCTGTTTGGCGAGCCCGGCACCGAGCCCGACGTGCAAGCCTGGGACCGCAACCGCGTCGTCGCCCTGCTGCCCGACGGAGCCGATCCCGCGCAGATCATGGAAGAAGCCGCCGCTGCGGGCGAGCTGGACGCGTCGGTATTCGAAGGCTGGAGCCTGCGTGATGTGCCGGACGCCGACTGGGTGCGTTTGACGCAATCGCAGTTCGGCCCCATCCACATCGCCGAACGCCTGTGGATTGTGCCCAGCTGGCACCGCGATAATCCCGACGTGCCGGGCCTGGACCCGGCCGCTGCCGAAGACGGCGCCATCCACATCGAACTCGACCCCGGCCTGGCCTTTGGCACCGGCAGCCACCCCACGACGCATCTGTGCCTGGCCTGGCTGGAAGCCGAGCTGCCCGCGGGCGCGACCTTGTTGGACTACGGTTGCGGTTCGGGCATTCTGGCGATTGCCGCGCGCAAGCTGGGCGCGGGTCCGACCCTGGCGGTCGACATCGACGCGCAGGCCGTGCAAAGCACCGCCTATAACGCCGAGGTCAACCGCGTTGAACTGCAAGCCATGCTGCCCGACGCATTGACCGATGGCACGTTCCAGGTCGTCGTCGCGAACATTCTGTCCAACCCGCTGAAGGTGCTGGCGCCGATGCTGGCTGGCCGCGTGGCGGCGGGCGGTCATCTGGTGCTGTCGGGCGTGCTGGAACGCCAGGCCGAAGAAGTGGCCGCCGCCTATGCGCCGTGGATGGCCATGTCGGTTTGGCGTGCGCGCGACGGCTGGGTTTGCCTGCACGGCCAGAAAGCCTGAGCGCAACCCAGGCAGGATTGCATCACATGGCTCTGACTACCCGCTGCCCCCAGTGCGGCACCTCGTTCAAGGTGGTGCCTGACCAGCTTCGAGTCCGCAATGGCCTGGTGCGCTGCGGCGCCTGCTCAACGGTGTTTGACGGCCGCGCCTGCCTGCTGCCGGAATCAGGCGCCCCGACGACATTGCCGCCCGCGCCCGTCGCACAGCCTGCGACGCCACCCGCGGCGGCGGCTGCCGCGCCGGTGCTGGCAACGCGGGCTGCCCCGCCGGCACCGCCTGCGTACGTGCCACCTGCATACGTGCCGCCGGCACCCGCACGGCCCGTCGATGTGCCGGAGCCGCCTCGTTACGTTGCCCCGCGGCCGGCGCCGCCCGCGCCGCCCGCGCCGCCCGCGCCGCCCGCGCCGCCCGCGCCGCCCGCGCCGCCCGCGCCGCCCGCGCCGCCCGCGCCGCCCGCGCCGCCACCGCTGTCGCGGCCATCGGCAGAACCGCGCGAAATCGCACCGTGGGAAGACGAGCCCGTTTCGCCTCCGCCCCAAGCCGTTTCGCCTCCTCCGCAGCCCGTTCGGCCTGCACCTGCTGCGCCGGTCGTTTCCCCCGCCGTTCCGCCCGCCGTATTACGCGGCCGCGAGGCGATTCGCCGGCGCGATGAACCCGATACGCACTTGCCCGAAGACGACGCCGACGACGAGGACGCAAGCGAAGACGACAGCGCATATCGTCCCAGCCCTTCCCGCAATGAGCCCGTCTTCGCGCCGCGCGCCGCTGAACCGGTCATCGACTGGGACGCGCGCCGCCGCGCCGCCGGGCACGCCGAGCCGACGTTTGCCGATAACGGCGGCAGCGGCATCGATAACGACAATGAATACGACGCCGATGGCGACCGTGACGACGACCGCCGCGCCGCCGCCGATACCCGCCATTCCCACGACAAGCTCGACGCCGATGACGACCGCGGGCATCACATCCGCATCACCGACTACGACGACGAGCCCGAGCCCGACGACGGCCGCGAACCCGTCCTGGGCGATACGCGCACGCGCTACTCCAGCGCCACGGATGTCGGCCGAACGCCGCCCGAATTCCTGGATCAAGACCGCCAGGAACGCCGCGGCCTGTTCCGCAAATTGTGGGGCTACGCCTGCTTGTTGGGCCTGATCGCGCTGGGCCTGCAACTGCTGTACGCCTACCGCACTGACATCGCCAATTCCGTGCCCGTCATGCGGCCCGTGCTGGAGACGGTGTGCAAGCCCTTGGGCTGCACGGTCGGCTACGCGCGCCGCCTGGAACGCATTGCGATTTCTTCATCGTCCTTGCAGCCGCCTACGGGCGCCGCCGCGATCGACGACGGCCGCAGCCGTCTGGTGCTGAACCTGGTGCTGCGCAACCGCTACGACAAGCCGCAGCATTGGCCCGCGCTGGTGCTCGACCTGACCGACTTGTCGGACACCGTGGTCGTGCGCAAAGTGCTAAGGCCCGAAAACTACCTGACGCCCGAGCAACTGCGCGGCCCCTTCGGCCCGGCAGGCGAGCTCAAGATTTCCGTACCCATTGAAGTGACCGGTGTGCAGGTCAATGGCTACCAACTCGATAAGTTCTTTCCTTAAGGATGACAAGCATGGCAACCCCTGTTCTGGTTTGCGGTTCGATGGCGTTTGACACGATTGCCGTGTTCGAAGGCCGTTTCAAAGACCACATCCTGGCTGACCGCATCCAGTCGCTGAGCGTGTCGTTCCTGGTGCCCAGCATGCGCAAGGAATACGGCGGTTGCTCGGGCAACATCGCTTACAACATGAACCTGCTGGGCGGCGCGCCCGTGCCGGTGGCCACCGTTGGCGAAGACGCGGGTGAGTACATGGAGCGCCTGTCGGGCCTGGGTATCGACACCAGCCGCGTCAAGGTCATCCCCGACACCTTCACCGCGCAGTGCTTCATCACGACCGACCTGGACGACAACCAGATCACCGCCTTCCATCCGGGCGCCATGTCGTTCGCGGCAGACAACGACCTGAGCGATGCGGATGCGGCTTGGGCCATCGTGGCGCCTGACGCCAAGGAAGGCATGTTCGCGCACGCCGAACGCCTGCATCGCCGTGGCATCCCGTTCATTTTCGATCTGGGCCAGGCCATGCCGTTGTTCGACGGCGCCGATCTCGAGCGCATGCTCAAGCTGGCGCAGGCGCTGACGGTCAATGATTACGAAGCCGGCGTGGTTGAGCAACGCACGGGCCGCAGCGTGGCGGACATCGCCAGCACGCTGCAAGCCGTGGTCGTGACGCGCGGCGCCGAAGGCGCCACCCTGTACACCGGCGGCAAGACGATTCAGATTGCTCCGGTGCGCGCGTCGCAGGTCGTGGACCCGACGGGTTGCGGCGACGCACAGCGCGGCGGCCTCTTGTACGGCCTGACCACCGGCTGGAGCTGGGAAGACAGCTGCCGCCTGGGCAACGTCATGGGCGCCATCAAGATTGCCTCGCGCGGCCCGCAGAACCACAATCCGTCGCGCGCGGAGATCGACGCTGTCCTGCACGCCACCTACGGCATCCATCTGCCCGCCTGATTCCCTCGCAAGACGGGAACCGCCACGCGGCGGCGCGGTCGAACAATGCATCAAGTTTTGATAATGCGGCGGCTTTCGGGCCGCCGTATTTACACGGTGTTATCCGCCTATGGCCGTGAGTTTCAGTGTGTTGCAGGGGAGCCTGACACTCATTTTGGGCGGAGTATGATCAATGTTCGTCGGCAGTGCCCGATCGAGGAGTCCAAATGAATCAAAGTAAATCTCTATCCCTGGTGACGCCGCGTACTGGCCGGTGGTTGGCTATCGCAGCAGTTGTGACGTCGATGGCTGTGCTGGGCGGCTGCGCAAATCGCAGCGCGTCCAGTGGCGTGTACAGCTACGACCAGGCCCAGCGCGAGCAGATCGTTCGTACGGGTACGGTCACGGGCGTGCGCCCGATCGTGATCCAGAACGACAAGTCCAGCGGCGTCGGCATGTTGGCCGGCGGTGCCTTGGGCGGTGTGGCAGGCAACGCAATCGGTGGCGGCACGGGCCGTACCATTGCAACCGTCGGCGGCGCCATTCTGGGCGCTTTGGCGGGGAATGCCGTAGAGAACAGGGTTGGCACGAATTCCGGCTACGAAATCACGGTGCGTCTGGATAACGGCGAAACCCGTGTGGTGGCGCAGGAAGCCGATGTGCCCGTCAGCGTGGGCCAGCGCGTTCAAGTGATCAGTGGTTCGGGTCCGACCCGCGTCACCCCGATGTAAATCAAAAGCCCGCGCAAGCGGGCTTTTTTACATGCCGACGGCAGGTTTGCAGGCTGCAAGACAAGCCCCGATTCCGGGGCTTTTTCATGCCTGAATCTCCACTGCCCGATATCGGGGCCGGGCCAGAGCAGGGCGTAAAGTCGTAAAAATCTGTCGCGCTGCCGCAACGCAGCACCCGGGATTTACCCGCAGGCGTTACGTTTGCCAGCCTTTTCTCGCGATTTACCCCAAAAGTTTCATGGCGATTCAACGCCCGAAGTGCAATGATTGCGCCTGCGATCGGCATCACGATGCGATTTTGATGTAACCAAGTGCATCCTGGCGCTGTTCTGGATCGCTGGAACGGTCAGTTGAGTTTCAGCATTTTTCTGTATCCTCACTTACCTGAATCCCAGGGGCGGGGATGTTTTGCCGACGAGGCAATCAGCACTATCTATGCATACCGAGCAAGAACTCCACACCAAGATCGGCGAGATCGTCGAGTCGATCGTCATGAAGAAAGTCACCCCCGACACGCAGTTGATTGCCACTGGCCTGGTTGATTCCCTGGCCGCGGTGGACATCACGCTTGCTGTCGAATCGGAGTACGGCTGCAGCATCCCGGCTCCCGAAATCGCAGAGCATCTTCAGTCGGTCCGCACGCTAGCCGGCTATGTCGCTGCCCATTCTTCGTAATACCCGGTTGTTGTCCCACGTCGCGGCTGCCGCGACGGCGGTAGCACTGGCGGTTGGCGCGTACTGCGGAGCGGATGATCTGCTCAGCCGTATCGTCACGCCCACGTCTGCCCCGTCGACCGCTGCTGCCGACAGGAACAACTACCTGCCCAATCTGGGGCCGGACTGGGGCACTCAGCACGTCAACCTGAATCGCCTGGGCAACGCCCTGAGCGACGGGACGCTGGTTGTGCTGGGCTCGTCCGAACTGTCCAGCCACGATCTGCGCTTCGTGCCTTACCGGTTCTTCCCCGATGAATTGAAGGTGCCGACGCTGGCCTACGGCCACGCCATGTTCCAGTCCTATGGCATCGTCAGCGTGCTGGAGTCCGTGGCGGATTCGCTTACGCCGAACACGCGGCTGGTGATCATGGTGTCGCCTGCCTGGTTCGCCTCGGGCGGCCAGTTGCCGCGCAGCGCGTTCGCTGAACACGTGACGGGACCCGTCTGGGATCGCCTCTGGGATCAGCCCAGCACGCGCGAGCAGATGCAGAACTGGATCACCGACAACGCGAACTGGGGCTTGATCTGGCTGATCGCCAATGGCCAGGTGGCCGAGCTCAAGGACAAGCTGTCGCTATGGTGGCATGCCCGCAAGGAGCCTGCGCCTGACCGTCCGCGCAGCAAGCTGTCGGTGCCGGCGCACCGCTTCGTGTCCTGGCCGTCGTCGGCGCGCTTGAACGAAGGGCAGTGGGGCCGTCTGACGCACGAGGCGCGTGAAGTGGAACGCGGCTTGGGCGGCAACAATCCCTACGACGTTCGCGACGACTACTACAAGCAATACCTGGCGCAGCTGTACTCGCCAGCCCGTAACGAGTTCGCCGACGTGGACCCGATCACCCGCACCGAGCTGGGTGACCTGTCGCGCGTCATGGCCCTGCTGCAAAAGCGCAAGGTGAAGGCGTACTTCGTCATCCAGCCGTTCAATCCCAAGCTCATTCTGGATGTCGAACGTTTCGACCCGGTGGTGGCCGCCATTACCGGCATGTGCCAGCGCTATCAGATGGGTTGCCTGGATCTTTACAGCATCCCGTTTGAACCCGGCATGGTGCGTGACGACATGCATCTGGCCGAACTCGGCTGGGCGATGGCGGACCAAGGCATTGCGGAGTACTTTTCCCGATGAAACGTTTCTTCTGGCACCTGTGTTTGTACATAGGCGTGATCCTGGTGTTCGTGCTGCAGGCTCAACCCACCACGGGTAGCGGCGGACCGATCAAGGTCGAATTCCAATACCAACAGTTCTGACCGCACCATGGAATTGTTTGCAAGCTTGAGCTTTTTTGGCGGAGCCCTGTGTGGCGGCCTTGGCCTGTTGGCATACCGGTCATTCGGCATGCCGTTCAAGATCGGCTACCGCCACATCATCGGCGTGATCTGTCTGGGCGTGTGGATGGCGGTGTTCTGGGCGCGCCCCTATCAGCCCATCGCGCTGCTGGCCATTTCGGGCGGCGCCTTGTGGGCTGTGCGCCGCAACTACATTCCCACGTGGCTGGCGGTGGTCATCACGATGACGCCGTTGCTGCTGGTGAAGACCGGCGTATCGCACCTGGGCGCGATGCTGGGCCTGTCGTTCGCCACGTTCCGCGCGATCGACGTGCTGCTGTTCGCGCAGCGCAATGAGCGCGTGTCGCCGCTGGACTACTTCATCTATCTGTTCTTCCCGCTGACGTTGCTGGCCGGCCCGATGTACCGCTGGCGCAATTTTCAGGCGGATCTCAAGCGCGGCTATGAAGGCGTGAACCTGAACACGTGGCTGACGGGGCTTGAGCTCATCATGCTGGGCGTGATCCAGAAGTTCGGCGTGGCCGAGCTGATCTGGCGCTACGGCCTGGCCACCCTGGACGCGCACGACTATTCGTTCTCGGGCGTGGCGCTGAACGCGTCGCTCTATAGCGCCTATCTGTTCTTCGACTTCGCCGGTTACTCGACGATGGCGATCGGTATCGGCATGCTGTTCGGCTTCACCTTGCCGATCAACTTCCGCAACCCGCTGGCCACGCTGAATCCGCAGGACTTCTGGCGCCGCTGGCACATCAGCTTGTCGGAGTGGTTGCGCGACGTCGTGTTCATGCCGATCTACAAGGCGTTGAGCAAGACCAAGTTCTTCGGGCGCCATCGCATGGCCGCGCAGAACATCGGCATCTTCGCGACGCTGCTGGCCATGGGCGTGTGGAACGGCTTGTCGCTGCACTACATCGTCAGCGGCCTGATGTTCGGCGCGTATTCGGTGGGCCACAACCTGCTGATCAACGCCTCGCGCACGCGTCCTGCGCTGCAAGCGACCCTGGCGCATCCCGTGATGCGCTTCCTGGGCCGCGTGCTTACCTTGATTCTGGCTGCGCTGGCGCTGTACGTGTTCAGCGGCCGCAGCCCCATCTGACGCCGGGAGTTTCGGCATGCGTTTCGACCTGAAGTCCTTCCAGTTCGTTGAACTCGATATTTCGCCCGACGCGCTTGCCGTCGCCGCCGCCGACCGCACCTTGAGCTGGGCGCAGTTGCGCACCGAGGCGCAGGCCTGGGCCGACAAGGCCCGCCAGCACGGCGTGGCGCCGGATGTGCCCGTGGCCATCTACGGCCACAAGGAAGCGTCGTTCTTCGTTGCGATGGTGGGGGCGCTGCTGATCGGCGCGCCGTTCGTTCCCGTTGACACCATCTATCCGGCCGAGCGCCTGCGCCGCATCGTCGAGATCGTACGCGCGGCCGCCGTCTACGATGCCGCGGCGAACACGTTCACGGCGGGCGAGGGCGCGATGCTGGCCGAGCGCGGCCTGGCTTACGTCATGTTCACGTCTGGCAGCACGGGCGACCCGAAGGGCGTGCAGATCGGCCGCGAAAGCGTTGGTCTGCTGGGTGACTGGATGCTGGGCAGCTTTGGCCTGGGTGATGCGCCCGTGTTCATGAACCAGGCGCCGTTCAGTTTTGATTTGTCGATGTATGAAGTGTTCGCCACGCTGGCCTCGGGCGGCGCCTGCGTGCTGAATGCGCGCGAGCAGATCGCGGCGGCGGGCACCTGGATGCCGCGCCTGGCCGAGCATGGCGTGACGGTGTGGGTATCGACGCCGTCGTTTGCACATCAGCAATTGGCCAACCGCGATTTTTCGCCGGCCACCTTGCCGGCGCTGCGCACGTTCCTGTTCTGTGGCGAACCCTTGCCGGCTGCGCTGGCCAAGAAGCTGCGCCAGCGCTTTCCTGGCGCGGTCATCCTGAATACCTACGGCCCCACGGAAGCCACGGTGGCCACAACCTGGATCGAAGTCACCGATGCCGTGCTGGCCGCGCATGACCCGCTACCGGTGGGCCATGCCAAGCCCGACAGCGTGCTGATCGTGGACGAAGGCGAGATCTGCATCGTGGGCGACCACGTCATGCGGGGCTATCTGAATCGGCCCGACCTGAACGAAGCCAAGCTCTACACCTACGACGACGGCCGCCGCGCATTCCGCACGGGCGATCTCGGGCTGATGGAAGAGGGCGGCTTGTTGTTCTGCCGCGGCCGCATGGACGATCAGATCAAGCTGAATGGCTATCGCATCGAGCTTGCCGAAATCGACGAAGCGCTGCACGGTCTGCCCGGCGTGGAAGGCGGCGCCTGCGCGGTGCTGCGCCGGCCCGATGGCACGGCGGTGCGCTTGATTGGTTTCGTGGCAGGTGTGGCCGAGGAAGCCGCGGCGCGCTTTCTGGCGCCCGAGGCGTTGGCCGGTTGGAAGGAGCGGTTGGCGCAGCGCCTGCCGCCCTATATGGTGCCGTCCGAACTGGTGGCCTGCCCGGCGCTGCCCATGTCGAACAACCATAAGATCGACCGCAAGAAGCTGGTCGAGATCTACGCCGGCATTCCGGCGTAGTTCAACGCGTGCGGGGCGCGATGCCCCGCACCTTTACAGACCGATCATGCGCTGGCTGACATTAGCCAGCACCATCAGCAGCACTTGCGCCAGAATCAGCAGCACCAGCGGCGAGAAGTCGATGGTGGTGCGCGGCAACAGGCGGCGGATGGGGTCCAGCATGGGCGCGGTCAGCGCTTGCAGCAGCGGCATCATGGGCGCCATCGGGTTGACCCACGACAGCACGGCCTGAATCAGCGTCAGCCACACCACCAGATTCAATGCCCATTTGATCGCCATGATCAGTGCCGAGCCCATTGCGGCGGGCAGCAACTGGGCAGGAATCAGCGCGCCCAATGCGACGAGCCAGATCAGCACGATGTAGAGCAGCGCGGCCAGCCACGTGGCGACAAGGCTCGTCCAATCAATCTTGTTGCCGGCGGGGATGATCTTGCGCAGCGGCCCGACCAGCCAGTTGGTGGCTTGGTAGACGGCGCGCGCCAGCGGGTTGAAGGGCGGCAGGCGGATCGCGTGCATCCAGGCGCGGGCAATCAATGCCGCGCCAAACAGCGTGAACACGATTTCGAGAAGGAAGCGGAAGATATCACCGAGCATGGACGCGATCACCGAAAAAATAAGGAATCAATTGTCGCATGGTGGCGCAAGTTTATTGCCGCCGCATTTTGCATGCGCATCGTCCGAATGGACGAGCGCAAAAAAGCCGCCCGGCTAGCCGGGCGGCTCTAGTGAAGCTAGTGCTTCGAACCGTCCTGATTACGGACGGCCACCCGTCGGGAACGGCCACGACGCGGCGGGATTCAGCGCGGTCTTCGCGCCCGGGGCAGCAGCCGTGGACGGCGGCGTGGCGGGCTTCTTCGGAGCGGCTTTCTTCGCAGCGGGCTTCTTGGCGGCGGCGGGCTTGGCAGCAGCAGCCGGCTTGGCGGCAGCAGGAGCCTTCTTCGCAGCCGGAGCCTTCTTGGCTACAGCTTTCTTGGCAGCAGGAGCCTTTTTGGCGGCAGGCGCCTTCTTGGCTACGGCTTTCTTGGCAGCGGGGGCCTTCTTGGCAACTGCCTTTTTGGCAACAGCCTTCTTGGCGACGGCCTTCTTGGCAACAGCCTTCTTGGCTACTGCTTTCTTGGCGACGGCCTTCTTGGCTACGGCTTTCTTGGCAACGGCCTTCTTAGCAACGGCTTTCTTGGCAACCGCCTTCTTGGCGACAACCTTCTTGGCTACTGCTTTCTTGGCAACCGCCTTCTTGGCGACAACCTTCTTGGCTACCGCTTTCTTAGCGACGGCCTTCTTGGCGACGGCCTTCTTGGCTACCGCTTTCTTAGCGACAACCTTCTTGGCGGCTGCCGGCTTCTTCGCGGCAACCTTCTTCACTGCCGGCTTTTTGGCGGCGGCGACTTTCTTCACAGCTACCTTCTTGACAGCGGCTTTCTTGGCCGGTGCGGCCTTCTTCGCGACTGCCTTCTTGGCGGCGGCGGGCTTCTTCACCGCTGCTTTCTTTACGGCTTTCTTGGCTGTTGCCATGGTCATGCTCCTTAGGTTCAGGGGTCCCAGAACTTAAACCCGTGCCCCGACTCGCCAACAAGGCGAACCGTGCCCGGGCTATTCATCGGCGCATGCCGCTGTTCTGTGCGAGCAACAGCTACTACGGTTTGCGCTAATGAATTCGGCACAGCCATTTGATATGGCCCCCGCTCCTTTGGCGCGAGCCATTTCAAATGGCGCCGGTCGCAGCCTGATCACAGGCCGCCGACCGCTTGTTCTACGTGTTCGAAAACACCCTGACCGGGAAGAGCGTCATCAAGCCTGTCGCGAACGCAACGCTTCTTGAATCTGAAGCGTGCCCGCGCCGGGCCTGATGACGTACTGCTTTACTCCCAGCTCAGCGTGCCACCGGTTTGGTATTCGATCACGCGAGTTTCAAAAAAGTTGCGTTCCTTTTTCAGATCGATCATTTCCGCCATCCACGGGAAGGGATTTTCTTCCTGCGGGTACAGCGGTTCGATACCGATTTGCTGGCAACGACGGTTGGCGATGAAGCGCAGGTAGGATTTGAACATAGGTGCGTTCAAGCCCAACACGCCGCGCGGCATCGTGTCTTCGGCGTAAGCGTATTCGAGTTCGACCGCTTTGCGGAAGAGTTCTCGAATTTCTTCGCGGAATTCCGGCGTCCACAGATGCGGATTTTCCAGTTTGACGGTGTTGATCAGGTCGATGCCAAAGTTGCAGTGCATGGATTCATCGCGAAGGATGTACATGTACTGCTCGGCCGCGCCGGTCATCTTGTTCTGGCGGCCCAGCGCCAGGATCTGCGTGAAGCCCACGTAGAAGAACAAGCCTTCCATCAAGCATGCGAAAACGATCAGCGACTTCAACAGCGTCTGATCAGCTTCGGGCGTGCCCGTCTTGAAGTGGGGGTCCGCGATCGCGTCGATGAACGGGATCAGGAACTCGTCTTTGGCGCGGATGGACGGAACTTCGTTGTAAGCGTTGAAGATCTCGGCTTCGTCCAGGTCCAGGCTTTCGACGATGTATTGATAAGCGTGCGTGTGGATCGCTTCTTCGAACGCCTGGCGCAGCAGAAACTGGCGGCACTCAGGCGCCGTGATGTGGCGATACGTGCCCAACACGATGTTGTTCGCGGCCAGCGAGTCGGCCGTGACGAAGAAACCCAGGTTGCGCTTGACGATGCGGCGCTCGTCCTCGGTGAGCCCGTTCGGGTTCTTCCAGAGGGCGATGTCGCGCGACATGTTGATCTCTTGCGGCATCCAGTGATTGGCGCACGTGGCCAAATACTTTTCCCACGCCCACTTGTACTTGAACGGCACAAGTTGATTGACGTCGGTTTCGCCGTTGATGATGCGCTTGTCGGCAACCTTCACACGTTGCGAGGTTGCGGCGCCGCTCGTGCTCAGACCCGCCGCGTGTTCAGGCGCGGCAGGCGTCGGCATGGCGGCGTCGCCAAATACACCGGTCGCAGCCCGGACGCCGGGTGCAGCCTGCCCGCCGCCCGCGGGGGCGGGGGATGCAGGTTGCGTTGCGATGGTGTCGTCTTCCCAATTAATCATTTCAATTCTCCGGAGGCGGTTATTGGCAGGCTTCGCACTCTTCGAAGCCGGCGTCGCCAGGCCTCATGGTGCAAACCGCCCCGAGAACTTCGGGTTCCGGCAAAGCAGGTGCAGCGCCCATCGCCGCAGCCGTGGATTGACCACCAGCAGTGACGGCATTCAATTCGCCGCCGCGGCCCGTGGACTTCTCGGCGCTGGTGGCGCCCAGGGTACGCAGGTAGTACGTCGTCTTCAGACCACGCAGCCATGCCAGCTTGTAGGTGTCATCCAGCTTCTTGCCGGATGCGCCCGACATGTAGATGTTCAGCGACTGAGCTTGATCGATCCACTTCTGACGGCGCGACGCGCATTCAACCAGCCAGCTCGGTTCGACCTCGAACGCAGTGGCGTAGAGTTCGCGGAGTTCGGAAGGTACGCGATCGATGCGGGACAGGCTGCCGTCGAAGTACTTGAGGTCGGCGACCATGACTTCGTCCCAGAGACCGAGTTTCTTCAGGTCACGCACGAGGTAATCGTTAACGACCGTGAACTCGCCGGAGAGATTCGATTTGACGTACAAGTTCTGGAAAGTAGGTTCGATGCACGCAGATACACCAATGATATTGGAAATAGTCGCGGTTGGGGCAATTGCAACGCAATTGGAGTTGCGCATGCCATGTTGTTTGATGCGCGCGCGCAACGTATCCCAATCGAGCGTGCTCGATTCATCAACTTCAACATGACCACCGCGCTCATCGCGCAGCATCTTCAACGTGTCTTGCGGCAAGATGCCACGCGACCACAACGAACCTTCATACGATTGATAACGGCCGCGCTCTTCAGCTAGCAGGCTCGATGCGAAGTACGCGTGATAGCACACGGCTTCCATCGAACGATCCGCGAATTCAACAGCGGCTTGCGATGCGTACGGCACGCGCATCATCTGCAGGCAATCCTGGAAGCCCATGATGCCCATGCCCACCGGACGATGGCGCGCGTTGGAATTGCGGGCCTTCTCGACGGCGTAGTAGTTGATGTCGATGACGTTGTCGAGCATGCGCATCGCGATGCTGACGGTGCGCTTGATCTTGTCGTGATCCAGCTCGAAACCGCCGCCGGCAGCCGGCTTCATGTGCGCGACCAGGTTCACGGAACCCAGGTTGCACACCGCGATTTCCGATTCGTTCGTGTTCAGCGTGATCTCGGTGCACAGGTTCGAGCTGTGAACCACACCCACGTGCTGCTGCGGCGAACGGATGTTGCACGGGTCCTTGAACGTGATCCACGGATGGCCGGTTTCGAACAGCATCGACAGCATCTTGCGCCACAGCGTCAGCGCCGGCATCTTCTTGTAGAGCGTCAGTTCGCCGTTGGCGACACGACGCTCGTAGCCCAGGTAGGCTTCTTCAAAAGCGCGGCCCACCTTGTCGTGCAGGTCGGGGCAGTCGGACGGCGAGAACAGCGTCCATTCGCCCGCTTCCATCACGCGCTTCATGAACAGATCGGGAATCCAGTTCGCCGTGTTCATGTCGTGCGTGCGGCGGCGTTCGTCGCCGGTGTTCTTGCGCAGTTCCAGGAATTCTTCGATGTCCAGGTGCCACGATTCCAGATACGTGCAGACCGCGCCCTTGCGCTTGCCGCCCTGGTTCACCGCAACGGCGGTGTCGTTGACGACCTTCAGGAACGGCACGACGCCCTGGCTTTCGCCGTTGGTGCCCTTGATGTGGCTGCGCAGCGCGCGCACCGGGGTCCAGTCGTTGCCCAGGCCGCCGGCGTACTTGGCCAGCAGCGCGTTTTCCTTGATGGCGTCGTAGATGCCTTCCAGATCGTCGGAGACGGTGGTCAGGTAGCACGACGACAGCTGCGAGTGCAGCGTGCCCGAGTTGAACAGCGTCGGCGTCGAACTCATGAAGTCGAACGAGGACAGGATCTCGTAGAACTCGATGGCGCGCGTTTCGCGGTCAGCTTCGCGCAGCGCAAGGCCCATGGCCACGCGCATGAAGAACACCTGCGGCAGTTCGATGCGGGTGCCGCGGATGTGCAGGAAGTAGCGGTCGTACAGGGTCTGCAGGCCGAGGTAGCCGAATTGCAGATCGCGCTTGGCGTTCAGCGCCTTGCCCAGGCGGGTCAGGTCATAGTTGGCCAGTTCGGGCGACAGCAGGCCGCCTTCGATACCGCGAGCGATGAACGTGGGGAAGTACTCGGCGTAACGCGCAACCATGCCGTCTTGCGAGACTTCTTCACCCAGCACTTCCTTGCGGATCGTGTGCAGCAACAGGCGAGCGGTGACCTGGCTGTAGGCCGGGTCCTTTTCGACCAGCGCGCGCGCCGACAGGATGGCGGACTTGAACACTTCGTCAACGGGGATGCCGTCGTACAGGTTCTTGACCGTTTCCTTCAGGATGGATTCGGTGTCGATGAATTCGGCCAGGCCTTCGCCGGCGGCGACGATGGTCGCGCGCAGTTCAGCCAGATCCAGCGGACGGCGCACGCCAGCGTCGGTCACGTTCAGCACGTGTTCCGCAGGCGCGGCAGCGGCCTTGTCCTGACCTTCGGCGGCAGCGGCGGCGGCGCGTTCTTGCGTGCGCTTCTCGCGGTACAGCACGTAGGCGCGGGCAACATCATGCTGGCCCGAGCGCATCAGCGCCAGTTCGACCTGGTCTTGAATGTCTTCAATATGGAAGGTGCCGCCATTGGGGCGGTTGCGCACCAGGGCGTTCACGGCCTGGCTGGTCAGGTTCTCGACCAGTTCACGCACCCGGGCGGACGCGGCGCCCTGGCCACCGTTTACGGCCAGGAAGGCCTTGGTCATGGCGATGGCGATCTTGCTGGGTTCGAACCCGACCACCGAGCCATTGCGGCGAATGATGTTGTAGCTGGCCCATTGCCCGCCATTGGCGTCGGCAGGGGAATCGGTTTGTGAGGGCGGCACGGCCGAAGGCCGGGTCACAGAGGCGATCGTAGTCTGCATGGAAGCTCCTGTGCGAAAACGCGTAGATAGCGACATGACGACGTCATGTCAGGTACGAATGTGGATCTTTTAGAGGGGGTCGGAACGCTTGGACGGGCTAGTCCAAAAGGCGTGGCCGACGAGAATCAGCGCTTAGGCGACCACAACATATAGTGTAGCACCCCTCGTTGGACACTAATTCTAGTGATCGAGAACTACAGGGACAAGAAAAGATTATGACGATGCTCACAAAAGATTGTTACTAAATGCACTAGGCGCGCCCAGTAAGGCGCGCCTAGGACAGGACCGCTCAGAGCGAATGTTTATGCGGTTTTCCGCAGGGGCATGTCGCGCGGGGCCGGTGCCATATAGCTCTGCATCAATCGACCCAATTCCGTCCGATACTTCTCGACGTTCGAAGCCTTCACGTGACCGTAGCCACGGATGGTTTCTGCAAGGCCGGCGATTGTAGCCGCTTGTGCGAGCTTGTCCCGGGTCAACCCTACAAGCAGCTGGTCTATGGTCTGGCGGTACTCTTTGACGAGCGCGCGTTCCATCTTGCGTTCGGCGGTGTGGCCGAAGGGATCGAACCACGTGCCGCGCAACCCCTTAATGCGCGTCAGCAATTTCAGTGCCGTCATCGTGCGCGGGCCCAACGTCATCTTGCGCGGCACGCCGGTGCGCGGGTCCTTGCGGGCAAATATCGGCGGCGCCATATGAAAGCGCAGGCTGTAGTCGCCTTCGAACTGGCCCTTCAATTGCGCCTGGAAGTCGTCGCCGGTATAGAGGCGCGCCACTTCGTATTCGTCTTTGTAGGCCATCAGCTTGAACAGGCCACGGGCCACCGCCATGGCCAGGCGCGGCGTCTTCGCGTCGGGCGCCAGTTCGCGTTCACGGGCCGCGATGGCTTCCACCACGTCCTGATATTCGCGGGCATAGTTCGCGTTTTGATACGCCGTCAGGTCCGCGATACGGCGCGCAACGGCGCGTTCGAACGTTTCGGGCACGTGCAGCTGCACGACTTGCGCACGCGGACGCAGCGCGCTGTCCAGCGCGTCGGGCTGATGCGCGGCCAGACGGCCGCTGTCGAACGCGGCCCGGTTGGCGGCCACCGCCACGCCATTCAATTCGATGGCGCGGTTGATGGCGGCTTGCGACAGCGGCACGCCGCCACGCTGCCACGCATAACCCAGCATGAACATGTTGGACAGGATGCTGTCGCCAAACAATGCCAGCGCGGCTTCGTGCGCATCGATGGCGGCCGTGTTGGCATCGCCCGCCGCGTGCCGGATCTTGGCCAGCAGCGCTTCGGGGCGCATGGCGGCATCGGGGTTGCGCGTGAACTCGGACACGGGCGCCACATACGTGTTGACCGTGACCTGCGTGTGCCCGCGGCGCAGCGCACCGAGCGAATCCGGCGCAACAGAGGCCACCGGGTCGCACAGTATCGCGGCGTCGGCCTGTTGCCAATCCAACCGCACCGGGCCGGCCGAAGCACCAGCAGGCGCCAGGCGGATGTGGCTGACGACCGTGCCGCCCTTTTGCGCCAGACCCGTCAGGTCCAGCACCGCCGCAGACAGCCCTTCCAGATGCGCGGCCATCGACACGATGGCGCCGATGGTGATGACGCCGGTGCCGCCCATGCCCGCGACGAGCAGGCGGTAAGGGCGGTCAAGCGCGGGTGTCGCCGGCATCGGCAGTTGCTCGATCAAGCGTTGCAGACGTTCCTGATCGGTCTTGGGCGCCGCGCTTTTCCTGGGCTTGCCGCCCATGACGGACACGAAGCTCGGGCAGAAACCTTCCGCGCAGGAATAGTCCTTGTTGCAGCTGGACTGATCGATGGCGCGCTTGCGGCCATACGGCGTTTCCAGCGGCACCACCGACAGGCAGTTCGATTGCACGCCGCAATCGCCGCAGCCTTCGCAGACCGCGCTGTTGATCAGCATGCGGCGTGCCGGGTCCGGGAATTGGTTCTTCTTGCGGCGGCGGCGTTTTTCGGCGGCGCAGGTTTGATCGTGGATCAGCACGGTCACGCCGGGAATGTCGCGCAGCTCGCGTTGCAGCGCGTCCAGGTCGCGGCGATGGTGCACGTTGATGTTCGGACCCAGGTCCACGCCTTGGTATTTTTCAGGCTCGTCGCTGGTGACGACAATGCGCGCCACGTTTTCGCCACGCAGCTGCTGGCAAATCTGCGGCACCGAGATCGGCCCGTCTACAGGCTGCCCGCCCGTCATCGCCACCGCATCGTTGAACAGAATCTTGTAGGTGATGTTGGCGCGCGCGGCGACCGCTTGGCGGATCGCCAGATAGCCCGAGTGGTAGTAGGTGCCTTCGCCCATGTTCTGGAAGATGTGCGGCATCTTCGTGTAGCGAGACAGGCCGATCCAGTCCACGCCTTCGCCGCCCATCTGCGTCAGGCCGCCGGTGTCGCGGTCCATCCAGGCAGCCATGTAGTGGCAGCCTACGCCCGACAGCGCCTGGCTGCCTTCGGGCACTTTGGTCGACGTGCTGTGCGGACAGCCCGAACAGAAATAGGGGCGGCGGCGCATGCCGTCGGCGTCGTTGGACAGCGCGGCCTGGCATTCGAACGCCGCCATGTCCGCCGCCAGCGGCAAGCCCGCGGTGCGCGTCAGCCAGCCGGCCAGCGGCTGCGCCAACAGCGACGGCCGCAACTGGCCTGCGGATGGCACCATCGTTTCACCGGCAAAGCCCTTCTTGCCGATGACGGACGGGCGCTCCGGCAGGTTGAACAACAGGTCCTTGATCTGGCTTTCGACCACCGCGCCTTTTTCTTCGATGACCAGGATGTGCGACAGGCCGCGCGCAAACTCCAGCAGCCGTTCGCCATCCAGCGGCCACGTCAGGCCCGGCTTGTAGATGCGCACGGGTGCGTTGGCGGTGACGGTGTCTACGCCCAATCGCGCCAGCGCTTCCATGGTGTCCAGATGCGCCTTGCCCACCGTCACGATCCCCACGGTGGCGCGGGGTGCGGGACAGGTCAGGCGGTCGATGCTGTGGCGGCGCGCAAACGCAGCCACGGCCTTCATGCGCAGGTTCATGCGCGTCTCGACAGCCAGCGACAGGAAATCGCGCGCGGAATACTCCAGCGATTCGGGCGGCATGTCCGGGTCGGCGGGCATGTCGTAGTGCTGAACGGCGGCGGGCGTGAACGAGTGGCCGCTTTCGATGGTTTCGGACACGGCCTTGAAGGCGACCCAGGTGCCGGAATAGCGCGACAGCGCCCAAGCCCATAGCGCGAACGTTTCGTACTCGTCGATGGACGTTGGATGCACGATCGGCATCTGCCAACCAATCAGTGACGCTTCACTGGCGTGCGGAATCGACGACGAGACGGCGGTGTGGTCATCGCCCACCACCACCAGCACGCCTCCATTGCGCGATGCGCCTGCGGCATTGCCGTGATGCAGCGCGTCGCCCGCGCGGTCCACGCCCGGGCCCTTGCCGTACCACATGGCGAAGACGCCATCGACGTTGCGGTCGGCGCGCACGCCGGCCTGCTGCGTGCCCATGACGGCGGTGGCGGCCATGTCTTCGTTGATGCCGGGCAGGAACGAGATCTTGCTGGCGTCCAGCGCCTTCTTCGACTTCCACATCGCCATGTCGACGCCGCCCAGCGGCGAACCCCGGTAACCCGACACGAAGCCGGCGGTGTTCAGCCCGCGTTCGCGGTCGACGCGGGCCTGCGTGAGCATGATGCGGACGAGCGCTTGCGTCCCCGTCAGGAAGATGCGGCCGGACTCTCGGGTCAGGTTGTCGGCAAGCTGGTACTCAAGGTCCAGCTGGGGTTCGGGGGCGGGAGTGCCGTCCATAGTGAATGCTCCTGGTATTTCGCACCATGATAGGTTCGCGAGGCATCCGATTTATTGCGTTTTTGGATCGTGCTATCCCTATAATTCGCAATGAACATTTCGTGTTCGATAAAAACCAGGAGACAAAGCGATGGACAAGACCGATATCGGCATCCTCAAGGCCTTGCAAGAGGACGGCCGGGCCTCGGCGCAGCAACTGTCGGACAAGGTGGGCCTGTCGGCCGCCCCGGTGTGGCGGCGGGTGAAGGCGATGGAAGCCAGCGGGGTGATTCAGGGCTATAGCGCCCAGGTCGACCGCAGCAAGGTGGGGCTGGGCTGCATGTTTGCGCAGATCAGCCTGGAACGGCATTCGTCGAACACGGTCGAGAACTTCGAGCGATCGGTGCGCGACGCGCCCGAGATCCTGGAGTGCTACGCGGTGACGGGCGATTCGGACTTTCTGTTGAAGATCCTGGTGGAAAGCCCCGAAGCGTATGACCGCTTCCTGCACCGGTTCCTGTTCAACATGCCGGGCATCCGCCAGACGCGCACCATCGTCGCGCTGCGCGAAATCAAGCACGAACAGCGTTTGCCGCTGTAACGCGCGCTGCCAAACGGCGCCGCCCGACGCCGTCCCCGCAAACAGACGCGCCCTCTATATATAGAGGGCGCGTGAAATCTTGCGAAAAGCGGCTGGTTGCCGGGGTAAGGCCCCCGGGTGGAAGGCTATTGGGGTTGTATGCCCGAAATGCGAATCCACTCCTTCCAGCGCGCCGTGTCTTCCTTCACGAACGCGTCAAAGCGCGCCACATTCATCGATTCCGGGGTCAGACCCAATGCGCGCAGCTTGCTGGCGGTGGCTTCATCTTTGACGGCCGCCTGCATGTGGGCGTTCATCTTTTCCACGATGTCGGCGGGCGTGCCGGCGGGCGCCGATAAGCCCAGCCATCCTGCGACGACGAAATCCGGGTAATAGCTCGCCATCGTCGGCACGCTGGGCCAGGCCGGATGCGGCTGGGCACCCGTGACGGCAATGGGAATCAAGCCCTTGCCGTCGATCTGGCCCATGGCGGTCAGGTAGTCCACGAACGCAAAGCTGATCTGCTTGCCGCGCAGGTCGGTGATGATTTGCGTGATGTTCTTGTACGCCGCGCCGGTGATGTTGATGCCGGCGCGCTGCTTGAACAGTTCAGACGGCACTTGCGACGACGAGCTGTAGTAGCCGAAGAAGACCTCACCGGGATGCGCGCGGGCGTAGTCCACCAGCTCCGGCACCGTGCGATACGGGCTGCCCGGGGCCACGACACCCACCGTGCCGAAGGTGCCTAGCAAGCCGACTTGGCGAAAATCCTTCTGCGCGTCGTACGGCAGGCTCTTGTACAGGAACTGGTTCGCGGCATGCGTGGAGTTCGTCGACAGCAGGAACGTGTAGCCATCGGCGGCCGCATTTTTCGACGCATTGGTGCCGACGATGCCGCCTGCGCCGGGGCGGTCTTCGACCACAACCGTTTGCCCCGTCTTCGCGCCCAGGTACTGGGCGAACGTGCGCGCGGTCAGATCGGCTGCGCCGCCCGGTGCGGACGGCACGATGATCGTCACGGGCTTTTCGGGCCAGCCGGCGGCATGCGCCGACGCAGCCAGCATCAGGCCCGCAGTAAGCAGCGCCGGACGAAGGTGGCGGGAAATGGACATGCTTGTCTCCTGATGGCGCGCTTGCGCGGCATGCGGCGTGCGCGCTGTTGTCGTTGTTGAAATCGTGGTGGTGAGGGTGATGTTGTTGTTGCTGTGGTTCGGGATCGAACGGGCTCAGCCGAAGTGCTCTTGATGCCACGCCAGGATCGCGGCCGCGCTGACCTGCCAGTGGTCGGCATACATCATGCAGTGCGGTTGATCGGCAAGCACCTGATGCGAAAACCCGTAGCGGCGCGCAATCGCCTGATCCTGGCCAGGCGGATGGCGGTCGTGCGTGTCCAGGCCCGCTTCCAGGCACAGGCCGGGGGCCTTGATCGACTCGGCCTTGATCGCCACGCGCAGCAGGTAGCGGTCGTTCAACACCTGCGGGCTTTCGGCGTTCAGGCGTTGCGACACGGCGCTGACGTCGCGGCCGGGCGTGGTGGCCAGAAAGCGCGCGCGGATTTCGGTTGCGGCGGGCGCGGCACGCGGCGTGTCAGCAGGCACCGGCGGCAGGCCGAGCGCGCCGGGCAGGTCACCGGGCGGGGACGGCGCCATCAGCACCACGCCGGCAACCGGCCGCGCTTGTGCGGCCAGCAGGGCAGGCAAGGCGCCCATGCTGTGGCCGACGACCACGGTGGGGCGATCCAACACATCCAGCGCGCTGACCACGTCCTGGCCCAAGTCCGCGATGGTCACGGACGGGAAGGCGGCGTCTTGCGGCAGCGCGCCGTGGCCGCGCAGATCAAGCGCCGCGCAGGCCAGGCCCGCTTTGGCGAAGTAGTCCAGATAGTGCGCGTAGCACCAGGCGCCGTGATACGCGCCCGGCACAAACAGCAGACCGGGCCTGCCGTCTTGCGGCGTCGCGCCGATCACCAGCCGGCCGCTGCCAGCGCGGCGAGTGGGCAACTGGTCGGCCAAGCTGAAATCCAGCGGGTCGATGGGTGGCGCGCCGGGGGCGGACGGCGTAGGGGCAAAGGCAGGGGTAGGAGCATTCATCTTGCGGCCATGTTAAGTGCCGCCCTATGATCAGAAAACTTTATTTTTCCTATGAATCAATAAGGTTTCCAAATCACCCTTCGGCTGTCTTTACGCATGCGTTCGCTTCCCGATTTATCCATCACGCATTACCGGCACTTTTTGCTGGTGGCGGAACTGCGCAGCTTTCGCGCGGCGGCGGCTCGGGCGTTTCGCTCGCAACCGGCGTTGTCGTTGTCCATCCGTGAAATGGAGCAGCGCCTGGGCCAGCCGCTGTTTGAGCTTGGCAACCGCAATACGCTGACGCGCTTCGGGCAAGATTGCCTGCCATTGGCGCGCGAACTGGTCGAGCATCACGACCGCGTTGCGGGCGCGTTATCCGGCTTGGCCAATAACGGGGCCGGCACGTTGACGATGGCGTCGGTCGCCACGGTGGCCACGCACTGGCTGCCGGAGCTGGTGGGCGTCTATCGCGAACGCTATCCGGCGGTGGCGCTGCGCCTGTTCGATGACAACTCCGAAGGGGTCGAGCGCATGGTGCTGGCGGGCGAAGTGGAAATTGGTGTTTGCAGCCCGGTGCTACAGGACCGCCGGCTGACGTTCGAGCCGCTGCTGCGTGATGCATTTGGCCTGGTCTGCCATCGCTGCCATCCGTTGGCGGGACGCAAGTCTGTGACGTGGCGCGAGATCGCCGACTTGCCCTTGGTGGGCACCGTTGCCCACCGCCAATTGGCTGGCTACCCGCAAGCGGCGTTCATGATGGACCGGCAAGTGTTCGTGTCCAACATGATGTCGCTGTTGGCGATGCTGGAACGCGGCGTGGGCGTCACCGTGCTGGCGCGCTTGGGCGTGCCGCCGGACTCGCCGGAACTCGCGTTCGTGCCGTTGGCGCGGCCTCGCATCGAGCGCGAATTGGGCATCACGCGGCTTGCCGGACGCAGCCTGTCGCCGGCCGCGGCGCGCATGGAAGAAATGCTGCGTGCGAAGGCACTGCGCGGCGGACGCAGTGTCGTTTGAAACCAACGCATTCGTGCGTGTTCCGCGCCTAAAACAGGGGCTTTCAGGGCCCGACTGTTGCGCAATTGCACACCGCGCGGATCGTCGTTGATTCTTCCTTGGCGGCTCTTTAGAGTGCGTCATGTTTGCTGCGCGGAGGACGTGCCGGTGTGATCGGTGCGGCGCGTCGACAGACGTGTTGAGGAAGTCATGAGCAGTGTGTATTTGCGTTCGGCCGGCATCGCCTGCGCCGTACTTATTCTGGCCGGTTGCGTCGCCAGAAAGCCCGCCGTCATCACCGAGGCCCAGCCCGCGGAACCGCCCAAGCCGGTGGCCTGCGTGCCCGCCAAAAGCGGCGATCCCATGATCGGCACCTGGTTGTCGAACACGAAGCCGCGCGACGTCAGCGGCGACTTGCAATCGCTGACCGTGTTGTCCGCCGATGGCACGATGGCCTTCGAGTCGTTGTTGAAGATTGGCCGCAAGACGCGCCCCGCCTTGCGCGAAACCGGCTGTTGGACTGTGGCGGACGGCGTCTATACGATGCAGACCACGAAGTCCGCCGGCGAGCCCGTAGACGCCAACGACCCCATCTACAAAAACCGCTACCGCGTTGAAAAGGTCGAGCAGGCCAAGCTGACGCTGCGCGAACTGAAAAGCGGCGGCCAGCTCGTGACCGCGCGCCGCATGCCCTCGGGCTACCGCTTGCCTTACTGACAGGCTGACGGTTCTACCGGTTGACCCGTCTGTCGCGGTTGACCGTTGCGCCGGGCGGACACTCCGCCCGGCGGCTACACCAAGTTGGCTGGGCTGCGGTAAGGTGCGGGCTTCGACTTTTGCCTAGCCGCCGGTTCCCCATGCCCGCCATGTCCTCTGAAGCACGCGCCATTGCGCTGCTTGCCCTGGCCGCTTTCGTCAGCGCCAGCGCGTTCCGTATCTGCGATCCCATGTTGCCGCAACTGGCGGCGGAATTCGGCACGACCACCGGCCAGGCTGCGCGCGCGGTGACGGCGTTTGCGGTGGCCTATGGCGTGCTGCAAATGTTCTTCGGGCCGGTGGGCGACCGCTACGGCAAGTTCCGGGTCGTCAGCGTCGCGACCGTGGCGTGTGCGCTGGGCAGCGCGGGCGCCGTGATGGCGGAATCCCTGGATGTGCTGGTGCTCTGCCGTGCGCTGTCGGGCGCGGCGGGGGCGGGCATCGTGCCGCTGTCCATGGCCTGGATCGGCGACAACGTCCCGTATGAACGCCGTCAGGCGACCTTGGCGCGCTTTTTGACCGGCACCATCCTGGGCATGTCGGCCGGCCAGTTGGCGGGCGGGCTGTTCGCCGACACCATCGGCTGGCGCTGGGCCTTTGCCGCGCTGGTTGTGGGCTATCTGACCGTGGGCGTGTTGCTGCATTTCGAAGTGCGGCGCCAGCGCGTAACGGGCTTTGGCCAGGTTGAAGCCGGCGCAGCCACGAAGGGTTTTGTTGCGCAGGCGCGGCTGGTGCTGGGCACGCCGTGGGCGCGTATCGTGCTGGCGACGGTCTTTGCCGAAGGCTTGCTGGTGTTCGGCGCCTTGGCGTTCGCGCCGTCGTACCTGCACGAACGGTTCGACATTTCTCTGACCGCAGCGGGCGCGCTCGTTGCGGTGTATGCCGTAGGCGGCCTGATCTATACGGTGGTCGCCGGCCGCATCTTGAAGCGTCTGGGCGAACGCGGGCTGGCCATCGCGGGTGGCCTGGTGCTGAGCGTGGCGTTCCTGTCGTACTTGTTGGGGCCGGTCTGGATGTGGAGTTTGCTTGCCAGCGTGCTGGCGGGCTTCGGCTATTACCTGCTGCACGCAACCTTGCAGACGAACGCCACGCAGATGGTGCCGTCCGCGCGCGGCACGGCCGTGGCGTGGTTCGCGTCGTGCCTCTTCATGGGGCAGGCGGCCGGCGTGGCGTTGGCGGGGGCGGTGGTGGACGAAATTGGGGCGGCGGCCCTGTTTGGCGGATCTGCCGTGCTGCTGCCGTTGCTGGGCGCGTTCTTCGCGCGGGCATTGAAGGTGCGGGCGGCCATGCAGCAAGCCTGAGGGCAGCGACTGGCGCCTTGCGTGCGCCCCAAAACACCGCGGGCCTTGTTCATCCATCGATGAACAAGGCCCGCGGGCTATGGTCTTCAGACTGCTTGGACCTTAGATCGCCGCCAGGCGCGCCAGCACCGTCTGCTTGCCCAGCAAGGCCAGCACGGCGTCAACCGCCGGGGTTTGCGTCTGGCCGGTGACGGCCACGCGCAGCGGAATGGCCAGTTGCGGCATCTTCAAGCCGCGATCCGCCAGCACCGCCTTGATCAGCGCTGACAGCGCTTCGCGGGTCCAGTCGGTGTCTTGCGCGCGCTGCGCAAAATCGGCCAGCGCTTCGCGCGCCGGGGCGGTCAGGTGCTGTTCGATCAGTTCCGGCGCGGCGGGCGCGAACGGGGCGCAGAACAGCATGGCGCCGTCGGCCAGTTGCTCAAGCGTTTCAGCGCGGTCTTTCAACAAGCCCATCACGCCCGGCAGATCAATCTTTTCCGGATGGCCGCCACGGTTCGCCACGCGCGGAGCCACGCGCTCTGCGAGTTCGGCGTTGTCCATCTGCTTGATGTAGTGGGCGTTGACCCAGTTCAGCTTCTTCGGGTCCCATTGCGACGCCGACTTCGACAGGTGCTTGGTATCAAACCACGACACCAGCTGTTCGCGCGAGAAGAGTTCGTCGTCGCCGTGGCTCCAGCCCAGGCGGGCCAGGTAGTTGATCATGGCCTCGGGCAGATAGCCCTCGTTGTCGTACTCCATGACGTTGACCGCGCCGTGGCGCTTGGACAGCTTTTCGCCATCCGGACCCAGAATCATCGGCACATGGCCATATTCGGGCAGCGTCGCGCCCAGCGCGCGCAGGATGTTGATCTGGCGCGGGGTGTTGTTGACGTGGTCATCGCCGCGCAGGACGTGCGTGATGCCCATGTCCCAGTCGTCGACCACGACGCAGAAGTTGTACGTGGGCGTGCCGTCCGGGCGCGCGATGATCAGGTCGTCAAGTTCGGTGTTGTCGAAGCTGATCGTGCCCTTGACCATGTCGTTCCAGGACGTGGCGCCTTCTTGCGGATTCTTGAAACGCACGACGGGCTTGCGGCCTTCTGGGATGGCGGGCAGCGTCTTGCCGGCTTCCGGGCGCCAGGTGCCGTCGTAACGCGGCTTGTCGCCACGGGCGCGGGCGGCTTCGCGCATGGCTTCCACTTCTTCAGGCGAGCTGTAGCAGTGGTAAGCGGTGCCGGCGGCCAGCATCTGCGCAACCACTTCGCGGTAGCGGTCCATGCGCTGCATCTGATAGAAGGGGCCTTCGTCGGGCTGCATGCCCAGCCATTCCATGCTGTCCAGAATGGCCTGCACCGCTTCCGGCGTGGAGCGTTCGACGTCCGTGTCTTCAATGCGCAACACGAACGTGCCTTGATGGTGGCGCGCGAAGGCCCAGGAGAACAGCGCGGTGCGCGCGCCGCCCAAGTGCAGGAAACCCGTGGGCGAAGGCGCGAAACGGGTACGAATGGGGGAAGTGGCGTTGGAGGTCATAGGTGGCAATGATAGCGGCTGCGGCGCCACAAAGCGGCGTCGGGCAGGGTCCACATCAAGCGGACGGCGGGCTTGTCTTGTTACGATGAACGGTATTTTAGATTAGGGCGCACCCCCTATGCTGCGACACGCGCTTGCCCCGATGTTCGAACCCAGCTCGCTGGTGATCGTTGCCGACCGGCCCCTGCCGGCGACGGGGTCGCTATCGCCCGCTTTGAAGGCGAAAACCACAATCGTGGACTGCGAAGTCGGCGTCGCGCCCGAGCTGCCCGCCACGTTGGAAGGCCTGGCGGCGGGCGCCCGCCCTGATCTGGCCCTGGTTTGCGTGTCGCCCGCCGTGTTGCCGGAAACGCTGCGCCGGCTGTCGGCGCTGGCGCCAAGATCGGTCATCCTGCTGCCCCACCCGCTGCCTGACCCCTATCCGCGCGGCACCCTTGCGCTGTGCCGCGCCTGGGCCGAAGAGAACCGCTGCGAACTGCTGGGGCCGCGCTCGTTTGGCGCGCAGCGCCCGCACGCCGGCTTGAACTTCAGCCAGCATCCGGTGTTGGCGCGCGCGGGCCGGGTGGCGTTGCTGGCGCAATCGCGTTCAATCATGGCCGCGGTCATGGACTGGGCCGAAGACGTGCATATCGGCTTCTCTACCGCGGTGTCGCTGGGTGACGAGGCGGTGGTGGGCTTGTCCAAAGTGCTGGACTACCTGGCCAGCGATCCGCGCACCGACAGCATCGTGCTGTATCTGGAAGACGTGGGCCCGGCGCGCGAATTCATGAGCACGCTGCGCGCCGCAGCCAGCGTCAAACCCGTCATTGTGCTGAAGGCCGGGCGGTCAGACGCCGACGGCGCCGACGCCATCTTCGACGCCGCCTTGCGGCGCGCGGGCGCCGTGCGCGTGCGCTACTTCGTGCAGCTGTTCTCGGCGGTGAAGGTGCTGGGCTACACGCGGCGTCCGAAAGGTCAGCGCGTGGCGCTGATCTCAAACGGCAGCGGCCCGCCGCAATTGGCCATGGACTTGATCGGCCCCGACGCCGCCGTGCAGCGCGCCGACCTTGCACCCGCCACGCGGCGCGCGCTTGAAGCCATGTTGGAGCCGGACGCCGCCGTCGCCAACCCGGTCATCACCTATACGCCGCTGACGCCGGAACGCATCCGCACCATTCTTGAGGCCGTGCTGGATGACACGGGCGTGGATGGCGTGCTGGTGCTGCTGGCGCCCGACGCGCTGTCTGACATGCCCGCCGTCGCGCGCGAGCTGGCGCAGATTGCACCCAAGGCGAAGAAGCCCGTCGTCACCTGCTTCATGGGCGACGCCGGCATGCGGCCCTTGCGGCGCATGCTGGACGACGCGGGCACGTCTGCGTTTCGCACGCCGGAGTCCGCCGCGGATGCGTTCGGCGTGTTGGCGTCTCACCATTACAACCAGCAGCTGCTGTTGCAGACGCAGCCGCAAGAGCCGCCCACGCATGTGCCCGACCTGGCCGCCGCCCGCGAGCTGATCGCGCGCGTGCGCGCTGACTGCCGGCGCGAGTTGAATACATCAGAAATCCGGACCTTGCTGAGCCTGTTCTACGTGCCGCTGCGCGACATGCCGGTGGACGTGGCGTCGGTGGAACCCGAATCCCGTCCCATGGCGATCCGCGTGCGGCGTGATCCGCAGTTCGGGCCGGTCGTGCGCTTTGGCGCGGGTGGCCCCGACGCGGTGCTGTCCGTGGCTGATCGCGGTATGGACCTGCCGCCGCTTAATGGCTTCCTGGCCCGTCAGCTGATTGAACGCAGCCGGCTGTGGCGCCGGGTGCTGGCGCCGCGCGTCGGTCACATGGCGGCCGAATCGCTGCAACAGGCGGTGGTGCTGGTGTCGGAAATGGTGTCGGAATTGCCCGACATCGAATCGCTGGACATCGACCCGCTCTACGCCGGTGAAGCGCATCTGCGCGCGGGTGGCCTGCGCATGACGCTGACCGAAACGCCGGGCTGTGAAACGCCGCAGACGTCGGGCTATCCGCATATGGCGATACACCCGTACCCCACGCGTCTGGTGCAGGTGCGCCGCTTCAACGACGGCATCCCGTGGGTGCTGCGCCCGATCCGCCCTGAAGACGGCGAGGCCTTGCAGGAATTCATTCGTGGCTTGTCGGAACGGTCACGCTACATGCGCTTCGTGTCGATGATGCGTGAGCTGACGCCGCGCATGGTGTCTCGCTACACGCAGGTGGACTATCACCGCGAGCTGGCGCTGGTGGCGGCCACGCAGGTGCCCAACCCGGCCAACCGCGGGCATCCGCGCGAGGTCATCGTGGGGTTTGCGCACTACCTGCGCAACCCCGACGGGCGCGGCGCGGAATACGCGCTGGTGATTGGCGACGACTGGCAGCGGCGCGGCTTGGGCCATCAGCTGATGACGGCGTTGATCGACGCGGCGCGCGAGCAGGGGCTGGAATATATCGATGGCCTGGTGCTGTCGACCAACCGGCCCATGCTGTCGCTGATGACTCGTCTGGGCTTCACTAACGACGCAGATCCGGAAGACCCGACGATGCGCCGGGTCTGGTTGACTCTGGCTTGAGGCGGCTCGACAAGGCCGGGCCCGCCTTGGCCCGGCCTGACGCTGCCCGGCCTGACTGCGGCTAGGCCTAGCTTCTCCCGTCTGACGCGGCCCGTTTAGGCGGTTTTTCTGGCCGCCTGCGCGGGCGTCAGGCGTGATGTCACTTCGTCCACCGACAGCACGTCGCCAAAGAAAAGCATCCAGCCATGCAGGGAATGCTCGTGCTCGGCCGGGGTTACGGCGGCCAGCGCGTCGTCGACCATGATGGTGCGGAAGTCGCGCATCATCGCATCGCGCGCCGTGGATTCGCAGCAGACGTTGGTGACAGTGCCGGCAATCAGCAGCGTGTCTACACCCAGCCCGCGCAGCAGCGGTTCCAGCTCGGATGAACCCGGCGCCATCGCGCTGTAGAAGCGCTTCACCACGCGCAAGTCCGATTCCTGTGCATGCAGGTCAGGATGCAGCTGAAAGCCCGGGGAATCTCGGCGCAGCGTTTCCAGCCGGCGCGCACTGCGCTCCGGCGTCAGCATCACGCCATGGTGATGCGACCAGAACGCATCGGCGTTGTCCGACGCCGTCTGTATCCAGACGACCACGCCGCCCGCCGCGCGCACGGCGTCGCACAGGCGGTTCACCGGCGCGATGATCTCGCGGGCCGGCGCGCATTCCCCCTGGTAACCCGGCAGCGTGAAGTACTGCTGCATGTCCACCACGACCACCGCGGTGCGAGCCGCGGGCAGTTCATCGTACGGATGCAGGCAGCCCTGCCGGGCCACCACGCGGTCTTGTACCCATTGCGGAAATTGCATGTCGATTCCTTATCCGTAGCGCCGCGCCACGGCGGCTTCGATGCGGTAGATGATCAGGTACATCACGCTGGAGATCAGCGCCAGCATGGCGATGGCCGTCATGACGATGTTCAGCTTGAATACCTGGCTGCCGTTCATGATCAAAAAGCCCAGGCCGGAATCCGCCGACTGGAATTCGCCCACGATAACGCCCACCAGCGCCAGGCCGATGTTCATCTTCACGGCCGCGATCAACGTGGGCACGCTGCCCGGCAGCACCACTTTGGTCAGCACTTGCCAGCGGTTGGCGCCGAAGGTGTGGGCAAGTTTCACCTTGTTCAGGTCGATACCGCGAAAGCCCGCGTACACGACCATGATCGTGACGAACACCGCGATGGCGACCGCCATGCCGTACACCGCGTAGTCCGAGCCCAGCCACAGATAAAAGATCGGCACGAAGGCGATCTTGGGCATGGCGTTGGCCACGACCAGGAAGGGGTCCAGCACCTTGTACAGAAAGTCCGACCACCACAATGCGGCCGCCACCACGATGCCGATCGCCATGCTCAGCGTGAAGCCGACCAGCGTGGCCGACAGCGTCGTCATGATGTGCTTGGCCAGATTGCCGTGGTTCCACAATTCGATGAACGTGGGCCACAGCGCGCTGGGGTAGCTCGTCAACAGCGGGTTCAGGATGTGCATGCGCGGCAGGATTTCCCAGGCGCACAGAAAAACCACCATCAGCAGCGCCTGCGTCAGGCGGATGTTGCGTTTGCGGGCGCGGTCGCGGCGCAGGTAGTCCAGATATTTTTCACTGGGCGCACGCACGGCGCGCAAGGGAACGGTGTTGGCGATGGGCGCATTCATGGGTCAACCCTCCACGTGGACGTCCAGCTCGTCCCACAGCTGTTTGAAGTAAGCATTGAATTCCGGACGCGAGCGCGCCTGGAAGGGCGTGGGCCGCGCGCCGTCACCATAGTGGATGCGGTACTGGCTTTTCAGCCGCCCCGGCCGGCGCGACAGCACGATGACGCGGTCCGTCATGGCAATGGCTTCGCCGATGTCGTGCGTGACCAGCACCACGGTCTTGCCTTCGCGGCGCAGAATGTCCACCACTTCATCCGAGATCGCCAGCCGCGTCTGTGAATCCAGCGCCGAGAAGGGCTCGTCCAGCAGAATCACGTCGGGCTCGGTCACCAGCGTGCGCGCCAGCGCGGCGCGCTGCCGCATGCCGCCGGATAACTGGCGCGGCGTATGCGTCAAGAAGGCGCCCAGCCCGCATTTTTCCAGCAGGTGCACGGCGCGCGCCTCGCTGCGCGCATCGCGCCGGCCCTGGATTTCGGCGCCCAGCATCACGTTGTCCAGGATGGTGCGCCATTCGAAAAGATAATCTTGCTGCAGCATGTAGCCGATGCGCGGGTTGGGCTTCGTCACGCCCTGGCCGTCGATCATCACGGCGCCTGATGTGGGCGGAATCAACCCGGCAATCAGCGACAGCAAGGTGCTCTTGCCACAGCCGCTTTGGCCAATCAGGCTGACGAATTCCCCCGGCGCCAACGTGAACGACACGTTCGACAGCGCTTCGGTTTCGCCTTCCGTCGTGAAGTACGACAGGCATACGTCGCGCAGTTCGATCTTCGCCGTGGCGGCGGCCGGCTTCAGGTTATGGATGGCGGCGCCCATTACTGCACCTTCTTGGCAAAATCAGCCACCACCACGTCTTCATACTTCACGCGGGCGGAGTCCTTCATGACGGCGCTGGCGATCAGCATGTCTTGCAGCTTGTTCATCGCCTCGGCGGTGACCAGCGGCGACGTCTTCCAGATTTGATATTGCTTGTAGCGGTCGATGGCTTCCGTTATCGCGCCCTGGTCCATGCCGGGAAAGAACGTCATGATCTGCGGGGCGAGCGTGGCGGCCGGCGTGTCCTTCACATATTTCTCGGCGCGCGCCACTACATCGGTCCAGGCCTGAATCACCTTGGGGTTGTCGCGGATGTATTTGTCGGTGGCGGTGAAGACGGTGTAGTCCACCTGGCCGACTTCATGGCCCACCGAGGCCACGATGTAGCCTTTGCCGTTGCGCACCAGTTCGCCGGCTTCGGGTTCCAGGAAGATGCCGTATTCACCCTGGCCGGCCATCCACGCACCTGCGCGCGCCGGAATACCGATGTTGTTCAGGAGCTTGACGTCTTTCTGCGGGTCCAGCCCATGCTTGCGCAGCGCGGTTTCCAGGAACACGATCGGGTTGGACCCGGGGCGAAAGCCGATGACTTCCTTGCCCTTGAGCATGGACCAGTCAAACTTGTCGATGGGTTTGCGCGCCAGCAGGAAGAAGCCGTCGGTCGCGGTCAGCCCGGCAAAGATTTTCGGTTTGACGGGCGATTCGCTGTTCTGCACATAGATGGAAGCCTCGGGGCCGATCAGCACGATGTCGGCGCTGCCCGACAGCAGGGCGGTCATGCCCTTGTCGGTGCCTTGTGACGTCTTCATGGACACGTCCAGCCCGGCGTCCTTGAAGTAGCCCTGCGACAGGGCCACGTATTTCGGCACGTATAGAACGGAACGCACGACTTCTTCGTAGCGGACCTTCACGGGGGGATTCAGGGCTTCGGCCTGGGCGGCCAGCGGAGCAAGCAGCGCAAGCAGCGCTGCGCCCGCCAAGCGGGGCAGTGGCAAGGATTTCACGGGACTTTCTCCTGCGTCTTGTATGGCACGCCGAAACCCGGCGCAGCAAGGCCAAAGGGATGGAATCGACAACAACAACAGGGAAGCCCGAACGTGTGCTGCCCGGGCCGATAAGGCATGGATCGAATACTATATTCAACACAAATGGGCGGCAAGCATTTTGCGATTGGCGTTTTTCTCTATGGACGAGCGCCAGCGAAGCCCGGAAAATTCAGGGCTTGAATACCACTTGGTATACAGAAATGGGTTTTGGCCGCGGGGGGAAGGTTGCGGGCGGCCGAGCGGAAAGAGTGGGTTGAGCGGGGTTGAAAGGATGGGGCGGGCGCGTGGAAAGTCACCGCGCGCCACCCATCATCAAACCAATATCACTTCAACACGCCATTCAAAAACGCCGAGATGTCGCGGACTTCTTCGGCGCACACCGAATGCGGCATCGGGTACGTGTGCCAGCGCACGTCGTAACCCAGGCGCTTCAATTCCGTCAGCGATGCCTCGGCCCGCGCCAGCGACACCACCGGATCGTACTGGCCGTGGGCCATGAAGATCGGGGTGGCGTTGTTGGCGCTATTGCGCTCGGCTTCGGCGGTATCCACCAGCGGCAGGTAGCCCGACAGCGCCATCATCCCCGCCAGCTTTTCCGGCAAGCGCAGGCCCGTGTGCAAGGTCATCGCGCTGCCTTGCGAGAAGCCCGCCAGCACGATGTTCGATGTGGGGATGCCACGCGCGTTTTCACGCGCGATCAGCTTGTGGATGGCGGCTTCGGATGCGCGGATGCCCTTGGCGTCTTCTACGCGCACCAGGTCCATCACCAGGATGTCGTACCAGGAACGCATCGACATGCCGTTGTTGATCGTCACGCGCTGCACGGGCGCGTTCGGGAACACGAAGCGCACGCCCAGGCCAGCAGGCAGGTCCAGCTCCGGCACGATGGGCGCGAAGTCGTTGCCATCGGCGCCCAAGCCATGCAGCCAGATGACGGCGTGCGTGGGGTTGGGGGCGGTTTCGATCTCGATGCAATCGAGCAGGTCGGTAGGTGCGTTCATGGACGGCCGGCGGAAATTCAGGGTAGGGGAATCAGAGCGTCAGGGTCTTCAAGGCCTGGAACAGCGCGCGATAGTGCTTCTTTTGCGGCTCCTGGCCTTGCAGCAGCGAGGCGTTGCCCAGCTTTTCCTTACGCGCGGCGCGAATCAGCGTGCGCAATTGCTGCGCATCGGCTTGCGGATTATTCGCCAGCAGCTTGGTCAGCAGGTCGTCGTCGTCCAGCAGGCGGTCGCGCAGCGTTTCCAGCCGGTGCATGGCGGCAGTTTCTTCGCGCGAGCCGTTTTCCCAGACGTCGAGCTGGGCGCGGATCTCGTCGGCGGGGGCATCGCGCATCAGCTTGCCCACGAAGTGCACCTGACGGCGGCGGCCTTCGCGGCCGGTCGTGCGCTGCGCCATGCGGATTGCCTCATAGAGGCGTTCCGCCAGCGGCAATTGCTTGAGGCGTTCGGGGGACAGTTCGATCAGCTGCTTGCCCAGGTCCAGCAACGCGTGCATGTCACGCTTGATCTGGGACTTGCTGGGACGGTCGTAGCCGTTCTCGTCGTAACCGTCGTCGACGGATTCTTCTTCAGTATGGGAATTCATGGAAAACTGCGCAATGACAGACTTGGCTATGATAACCGTCTCTGCAAATTGGACAGCAATGGTTAAATCCTCCTCCTCCCTGCCGCTGGCGGCGAATCACGCGCGTTTTTCCGAACTCGTCGAACAAACCCTCGCCTACGCGCGCCAAATTGGCGCCTCGGACGCGGCGGCGGAAGTCTCGGAAAGCCTGGGGCTGTCGGTCTCCGTGCGTAAGAACGACATCGAAACCGTTGAGCAGACGCGCGATCGCTCGCTGGACCTGACGGTCTACGCCGGCCAGAGCCGCGGCTCCGCCTCGACTTCCGACTTTTCCGAAGCCGCCCTGCGCCAGACGGTCGAAGCCGCCTGGCACATCGCCCGCCACACCGCCGCTGACCCGGCCGCCGGCCTGCCCGACGCCGATCAGCTGGCCACCGAATTCCCCGACCTGGACCTGCACCACGCCTGGACGGTGTCCACCGAGGAAGCCGCCGAGCTCGCGCTGCGCGCCGAACGCGCCGCCCGCGACGTGGACCCGCGCATCACCAACACCGACGGCGCCACCGTAGGCACCTATGAAGGCCAGTTCGTCATGGGCAACACCCGTGGCTTTCTGGGCGGCTACCCGTATTCGCGCCACAGCCTGTCCGTGGCCCCCATCGCCGGCCGCGGCAACGGCATGCAGCGCGACTACTGGTACACCTCCGAACGCGACCCGGCCAAACTGGCCTCGCCCGAAGCCATCGGCCGCTATGCCGCCGAGCGCACGCTGTCGCGCCTGTCGGCCCGCCGCATCCGTACCGGCAAGTTCCCGGTGCTGTTCGAAGCGCCGCTGGCGCTGGGCTTGGTCGGCGCGCTGACGCAAGCCGTCAATGGCGGCGCGTTGTATCGCAAGGCCAGCTTCCTGATCGATTCTCTGGGCAAGCCGATCTTCCCCAAGCACATCAACCTGACCGAAGACCCGCACATCGCGGGCGGCATGGGCAGCTCGCCGTTCGACGATGAAGGCGTGCGCACGCGCCGCCGCAGCGTCGTGTCGGCCGGCGTGCTGGAAGGCTACTTCCTGTCGTCCTACACCGCGCGCAAGCTCGGCATGACCACCACCGGCAACGCGGGCGGTTCGCACAACCTGGTGTTCAGCTCCACGCTGACCCAGCGCGGCGACGACTTCGAAGCCATGCTGAAGAAGATGGGCACGGGCTTTCTCGTCACCGAACTGATCGGCCAGGGTGTCAATTACGTCACCGGCGATTACTCGCGTGGCGCATTCGGCTACTGGGTGGAAAACGGCAAGATCCAGCACGCTGTGCAGGAAGTGACCATCGCCGGCAATCTGGCTGACATGTTCCAGCAGATCGTGGGTATTGGCGCCGACACCATCTCGCGCGGCACGAAGACCACCGGCTCGATCCTGATCGAGCAAATGGCCATCGCCGGGACCTGATGCCCGCAACAAGCGCGGCGCTGGCCATCGGCCGCCGCCGCGCTTGCTCATCCCGTTGGCCGAGGCAGCATCCGGCTATGCATTCAGCCTTCGCCGTCCGACGCCGCATCCGGCCATGCATTCAGCCTTCGCCGTCCGCCGCCGCATTCCGGCCACGTATTCAGCCTTCGCCGGCCGGCGCTGCATTCCCCCTTCGTCTTCCGCTTTGCAATTCCTGACTCGCTGGGGAATTCCTCTAGCGATTCCGACCCCCTTCAACGTGTAATATCCGGCGGGTATTGCTCGAAGTCCTTGAGGTGCTCGACGCCCTTGAGGTTGCTGGTGAGGAGCCAAGAGATGCAACGACGTTCATTCTTGAAGCACGCCGGATTCGGCGCCGTCGCAACGGGGGCGGCCGTCAGCGCGCCCGCGTTCGCGCAGGATATGCCGTCGTTGAGCTGGCGCCTGGCCTCCGCATTCCCCAGCACGCTCGACCTGCGCATCGGCGCGGGCGAGCATTTCTGCAAATTCGTCTCTGAAGCCACGGGCGGCAAGTTCAACATCCGCCACTTCCCCGAAGGCGAAATCGCCGCCGCAGCCGACCTGCTTGAAGCCGTTTCCACCAACAAGGTGGAATGCGGCCACGGTTCATCGCGGCTCTTCTTCGCCAAGAATCCCGCCTTTTGCTTTGATGCGGTGGTGCCGTTCGGCCTGAACGCGCGCCAGATGAATGCCTGGATGAGCGAAGGCGATGGCCTGCGCCTGACCCGCGAACTCTTCAAGCCCGAGAAAATCATCAACTTCCCGCTGGGCAATACCGGCGCGCAGATGGGCGGCTGGTACGCCAAAGAAATCAAGCGGCTGGGCGATTTGAAAGACCTGAAGATGCGGGTGGACGGCTTGCCCGCCGAAGTGCTGGCGCGCATGGGCGTGTCACCCCAGCCGGCTGACCCCGCCAAGCCTATGTCGGAAGCGTTCGAGAAAGACGGTCTGCAAGCCGTGGCCGGGGCAGGGGCCTACGACGACGAGAAGCGCGGCCTGAATAAAGTAGCTAAGTATTACTACGCACCCGGCTGGTGGGCGGCGGGCGAACAGTTGTCGCTCTATATCAATGACGAAGCCTGGAACAAGCTGCCCAAGCATTATCAGGCGGTGGTGCAGGCGGCGTCGCTGGCGGCGCACGTGTCGCTGACCGCGCGCTACGACGCGCGCAACCCGGCTGCGTTGGCGCAACTGACCGCAAGTGGCGCGCAAATTCGCACATTTCCGCGCGCCATCATGGACGTGGCGTTCGAAACCACACAGCAGGTCTACAAGGATTTGGCCGCCAAAGACCCAAAGTTCAAGGCGATACACGACAGTTGCATGGGCTTTCGCGATAGCGAGATGCCGTGGTTCCGCTTGACCGAAAGCGCTTACGGCCAGTACCTGGGCGTGGCGTTGTCGGGCAGGTAGCAAGGAGGTCCGCCGCAGGCCGAATGGCATTCGGCGGAGAGTAGGGTTTTTGCTAGTAATACCGCGTTTTTTACAAAAAAATGGGCGGTTTTTGGGCTTTTCTCGAACCACATTCGAGTTTCGGCCTGATACAAAGGAGTAATATCCCGGGTCTTGACGCGCAAACATGGCGCCTTTAGGCGGCATAAGACGTCAATCCGGCGGGATTACACCAGCCCGGATTACCAATATTCCGAGACAGACTTTAGGGTGGTATCAACCATGCAATCCAAGACCAAGAAGCTGCTGGCCGCGCTGATCGCCGCCGGTATCGTCCCGGCTGCGCACGCGGCTGACATCAAGCTGGGTGTGGCAGAAGCCCTGTCCGGCGGCGCCGCTCAATATGGCGTGTCAATCCGCAATGGTTTCCAGCTTGCCGCTGACGAAATCAACGCTGCGGGCGGTATCAACGGCAACAAGCTCGTGCTGGTGGTCGAGGACGAACAAGGCAAGAAAGAAGAAGCCATCAACGTCTTCAAGAAACTGATCTTCAAGGACAACGTCCTGATGGTCTTCGGCCCGACGCTGTCGAACTCGGCCCAAGCCGCCGACCCGATCGCCCAAGCTGCCAAGACGGTCGCCTTTGGCACGTCCAACACCGCCGACGGCATCACGTCCATCGGCAACTACGTGTTCCGCAACTCGGTCACCGAAGCCGACGTGCTGCCGGCCACCATCTCCACCGTCAAGGCCAAGACCGGCCTGAAGAACGTGGCGGTGCTCTACGGTAACGACGACGTCTTCACCAAGAGCGGCTACGACAACTTCAAGAAGGCCCTGGAAGACCAGAAGATCCCGGTCACCACGACCGAAACGTTCGCCAAGGGCGACGTGGACTTCAAGGCCCAGCTGACCAAGATCAAGGGCACCAACCCCGACGCCATCGTGCTGTCCGCACTGCTGGCCGAAGGCGCCCCGATCATGGTGCAGGCCCGCCAACTGGGCCTGAACGTGCCGGTCATCGGCGGCAACGGCATGAACTCGGTCAAGATTTTCGACTTGGCCCCTGGCGGCGCATCGAACAATCTGTGGATCGGCAGCCCGTGGTCGATCGAGAACAAGGCCCCCGAGAACGTCAAGTTCATCGACGCCTACAAGGCCAAGTTCAACGGTTCGCCCGACCAGTTCGCCGCCCAGTCGTATGACGCCATGTACATCGTGGCCCAGGCGCTGAAGAACACCAAGATCTCTGGCGATCTGCCCAAGGACCGCGCAGCCCTGCGCGATGCCCTGCCGTCCGTAACCTGGACTGGCGCCACCGGCCCGTTCAAGTTCCGTCAAGCCAACGACCGCGCTGGCAAGCCCGCCGGCTACGACGCCGACCAGGCGCCGATCGTCAGCGTGACCAAGGACGGCAAGTACGTCATCGAGAAGTAAGCAGTACACATCCCCGCGCGGGGGGATGCGCCTTGCGGACGGCGCCGCCGCCGTTCGCAAGGCGCTTTTGATTTGGAAAGTCCCATCATGTTCGAACAACAATTCGTCAATGCCTTGTCGCTGGGCTGTGTGTATGCACTGTTCGCGCTGGGCTTCACGCTGATCTTCGGCGTGCTCGGGGTGATCAACCTGGCGCACGGCGCCGTCTTCATGGTTGGCGCCTACGCGGCACTGTTCGTCGTTCAGCAATTCGGCCTGCCCCTGTGGGCGGCGCTGATGGTCGCGTTCTTTGTGGCTGGCTTCACCGGCGTCATCATCGACTACCTGGTGCTCAAGCCGCTGCGCAAGCGCAACGCGCCCCACTTGATTCCCATGATCGCCACGATTGGCGTGGGCATCATCCTGAATAACGGCGCCCAAAGCATTTTCGGCGCCAGCAACCTGCGCTTTCCGCACGGCACCGTGCCCGAGGAAGTCATTGAAGTCGCCGGCCTGCACCTCACCGTGATCGAACTGGGCATCATCTTCCTGTCGTTCGCGCTGATGGCCGTGCTGATGTACGTCATGCGCCGCACCCAATTTGGCCGCGCGCTGCGCGCCATCGCCGAATCGCCCAAGGCCGCCTGGCTGCTGGGCATCAACGTCGAGAAGCTGTTCGTCACGACCTCGTTCGCCGCCGCTGCGCTGGGTGGTGTGGCGGGCGTGCTGATCGGGCTGTACTCGAATGCGCTGTTCCCGCTGATGGGCCAGCCGATGCTGCACAAGGGCATCGCGGTCATCATCCTGGGGGGCATGGGCGACATCCGTGGCGCCATGCTGGGCGGTCTCTTCCTGGGCTTCGCCGAGGTGCTGTCGGTGGCTTACATCGGCTCCACCATGCGCGACGCGGTGGCTTTCGGCCTGCTGTTCCTGATCCTGCTGGTGCGCCCGCAAGGTCTGTTCGGCAAAGTGGTTCAACGCAAGGCTTAAAGAATGAGCGGATTCGAAAACTTCTGGGCCATCTACGGCAACCTGGTGCTCACGCTGGGCACCAACGCCTTGCTGGCCCTCTCCATCTGGCTGACCCTGGCCTGCGGCATGTTGGCCATGGCCAACGCCGCCTTCATGGGCATCGGGGCGTACGCCGCCGCGCTGCTCACCATGAACTACGACGCCCCGTTCACGGTCGCGCTTGCCGGGGGCATGGCTGCGCCCGCGCTGGTGGCGGCGCTGATCGGCTTGCCGACTTTGCGATTGTCCGGGGTCTATCTGGCCATGGCCACGCTGGGCTTCGGCGAAGTGGTGCGCGTAACCATCCTGAACACCGAATCGATCACCGGCGGCGCGCTGGGCTTGAACGGCATTCCGCAACTGACGCAGTGGTGGCATGTGGTGCTGGCGGTCGTCATCGTGCTGTTCGTGTTGTGGCGCGTTCGCGCCTCCAAGATCGGACGCTCGTTCGACGCCATCCGTGGCGACGAAACGGCGGCTGGCCTGATGGGCATCGACGTGCGCGCCAACAAGATGCTGGCCTTCGTAGCCGGCGCGATGATTGCGGGTCTGGCGGGCGCGTTGAACGCGCACCTGACCTTCTTCATCGGTCCCAATGAATACGGTTTCGACCGTGGCGTTGAAATCCTGACCATGGCCATCCTGGGCGGTATCGGCGGCCTGGCGGGCCCCGTGCTGGGCAGCTTCATCATTACGGTGTTGCCCGAACTGCTGCGCGGCTTTGCGGATTTGCGCCTGGTCGCCAACGGAGTGATTTTGGTGGTGATTGTGTTGTTCCTGCCGCAAGGCATCTGGGACCCGGCGCGCTTCAAGCGCTGGATGCGTCAAGGCCAAGGCGGCCAGGGAGGCAAGCGCCATGCTTGAACTTTCATCCGTCTCCAAGAGCTTTGGCGGCCTGCATGTGCTGCATGACGTCAGCCTGTCCGTACCCGAAGGCTCGATCTTCGGCCTCATCGGCCCCAACGGCGCCGGCAAGACCACGGTGTTCAACCTGATCACCGGCCTGTTGCCGCCCAGCGGCGGCACCATCACGTTCAACGGCCAAAGCGTACTGGCCAAGAAGCCGCACAGCATCACGCGCATGGGCATCGCCCGCACGTTCCAGAACATCCGTCTCTTCAAAGAGATGACGTTGCTGGAAAACGTGGTGGTGGGCGCGTATCGCCACATGAACTACGGTTTCCCCAGCCTGCTGCTGGGTCTGCCGGGTTACCGCGAGCACGAAAAGCGCGCCCGCGAACGCGCGCACGAATTGCTGACGTGGATGCGTCTGGACCACAAGGCCAACGACTTGGCCGACAACCTGTCTTACGGCGAACAGCGCCGCCTGGAGCTGGCGCGTGCGCTGGCCACCGAGCCCAAGCTGTTGCTGCTGGACGAGCCGGTCGCAGGCATGAACACCGGCGAACGCGCCGAACTCATGCGCGAAATCCTGGCCATCCGTGATCGCGGCTACACCATCCTGATGATCGAGCACGACATGCGCTTCGTCATGGGCTTGTGCGAACGCATCGCGGTGCTGAACTTCGGCAAGATCATCGCTTGCGGCGGTCCTGACGAGATCCGCAACAACGAGCAGGTCATCGAGGCCTATCTGGGCCGCGAAGACGACGAAGACACCGAACAAGCGGAGGCTGCACGATGAGTCGCCGGGCCGCTCCCAAGACGAATACCGTAGCGCATTGCGCGGAGGCTGCACGATGAGCGCGATGCTGGAAGTCCGCGGACTCGAGGTCAACTACGGCCATATCGAAGCCGTCCGCGGCATCGACCTGGACCTGAACGCCAAAGAAATCACCGCCCTCGTCGGCGCCAACGGCGCCGGCAAATCGACCACGCTGCTGGCGCTGTCGGGCCTGTTGCCCAAGGCGCGCGGCCGCATCCTGTTCGAAGGCGAAGACATCACGAACCTGGCGCCCCACCAACTGGTGGCGCGCGGCATCGTGCAGGTGCCGGAAGGCCGGGCCATCCTCACCACGATGACGGTGCTGGAAAACCTGGAACTCGGCGCTTATCGCCGTGGCCTGAAGAACGTGGGTTCCGATCTGGAATACGTGTTCAACCTGTTCCCGCGCCTGAAAGAGCGGATCACGGGTATCGCCGGCAACCTGTCGGGCGGCGAACAGCAGATGCTGGCCATCGGCCGGGCCTTGATGGCCAAGCCGCGCCTGCTGCTGCTGGATGAGCCGTCCATGGGTCTGGCCCCGATCGTCGTGCAGGAAATTTTCCGTTCCCTGCGCGCCATCAACGCCGACGGCCTGACGCTTTTCCTGGTGGAGCAGAACGTGCGCCAGGCGCTGAAGATCGCGCAAAGCGGCTATGTGCTGGAAAACGGCGCCATGGCGCTGACGGGCACGGGCCGCGAACTGCTGGGCCACCCCCGCGTGCTGGAAGCCTATCTGGGCGCCTGATCGCGCCCTTGCTTCGGGGTTTTGTCCCCGAATTGCATGTGCGCTGGCTGCAACATGGCTTGCGGCCAGCCACCGCCTGACGTCTTTCCGCTTGCCCATTTTTTGAGCAACCGTGTTAGAATTTCAGGCTTTCCCTCATTTTGACCATTGCACGGGCGGGTAATAACGCTTAGGCGGGACGTCGATAAAGGTAAAACCCCCGAACCGAATCCTTGGGTTGCGGTTCATCAGGTTTTTGCCCAGTTGGGGAAAGAACACTGGTTAGATGTTCTGGCCAGCAAGAACTTTTTATTCTTAGGAACCATCATGAAGACCTTTGTGGCCAAGCCGCATGAAGTCCAACGTGACTGGTTTGTGATCGACGCCAAGGGCAAAGTCCTCGGTCGTGTGGCCAGCGAAGTCGCACGTCGTCTGCGTGGCAAGCACAAACCTGAATTCACGCCGCACGTTGATACTGGCGATTACATCGTCATCATCAACGCTTCCGATATCGTCGTTACCGGTACCAAGGCGAAGGACAAGAAGTACTTCCGCCACACCACGTACCCGGGCGGTATCCGCGAAACGAACTTCGAGAAAATGCAAGAGCGTTTTCCCGGTCGCGCCATTCAGAAGGCCGTCAAGGGCATGCTGCCCAAGGGTCCTCTGGGCTACGCCATGATCAAGAAGCTGAAGGTCTATGCTGGTGCCGAGCACCCGCACACCGCCCAGCAGCCCAAGACGCTGGATATCTAAGGAAACGCCATGATCGGTAACTGGAATTACGGAACCGGCCGTCGCAAAACTTCGGTGGCTCGCGTTTTCATCAAGAAGGGCACGGGTAAGATCGTTGTCAACGGCAAGCCCGTCGACGATTTCTTCGCCCGCGAAACTGGTCGCATGATCGTGCGTCAGCCGCTGGAATTGACCGGCCACCTGGAATCGTTTGACATCAAAGTCAACGTCCACGGCGGCGGTGAAACCGGCCAGGCCGGCGCAGTCCGTCACGGCATCACGCGTGCCCTGATCGACTACGACGCGACCCTGAAGCCCGCACTGTCGCAAGCTGGCTTTGTGACCCGCGATGCCCGTGAAGTCGAACGTAAGAAGGTCGGCTTCCGCAAGGCACGTCGTCGCAAGCAGTTCAGCAAGCGTTAATGTTGCTGCAAAAAACCCGCTTCGGCGGGTTTTTTGTTTTTGGGCGTCTCGCGCGCAATCGCTCGGGACGCCTTGCGCGGAACTCTGCGCGCCCTCGTCAGGTCGGACAACGGGGTTAGTGCACCAAATTTGGCACGGTGCCGCATGACCCCTTTTTCGAGCGATACAATCTAGCCTCGTTCTACGAAGAGCACATCATCATGGCCCAAGCATCGAACACCCGTATCAAGGTTGGTATCGTCGGCGGCACCGGTTATACCGGCGTCGAGCTGCTGCGCTTGCTGTCGCAGCATCCCAATGTGGAATTGACCGCCATCACGTCCCGCAAGGAAGACGGGCTGCCGGTTGCTGATATGTATCCGAACCTGCGTGGCCGCGTGAAGCTGGCTTTTTCCGCACCGGAAAAGGCCACCCTGACGGATTGCGACGTGGTGTTCTTCGCCACGCCCCACGGTGTGGCGATGGCGCAAGCCCAGGAACTGATCAACGCGGGCACCCGCGTCATCGACCTGGCCGCTGATTTCCGCCTGCAAGACATCCCCACCTTTGAACGTTGGTACAAGATCCCCCACACTTGCCCGGACATCCTTGCGGAGTCCCAGTACGGCTTGGTGGAACTGAACCGTGAAGCCATTGCTAAGGCGCGTGTCATCGGCAACCCCGGCTGCTATCCCACCACGGTGCTGCTGGGCTTGGCCCCGCTGCTGGAAGGCGGCAAGTCGCTGGTCGATGCGCAAACGCTGATCGCCGACTGCAAGTCGGGCGTGTCGGGCGCTGGCCGTAAGGCGGAAGTGGGCTCGCTGTTCTCGGAAGCATCCGACAACTTCAAGGCCTATGGCGTGTCGGGTCACCGCCATCATCCTGAAATCGTGGCGCAGCTGGAAAAGATCTCGGGCGGCAAGGTTGGCCTGACGTTCGTGCCGCATCTGGTGCCGATGATCCGTGGCATGTTCTCTACGATTTACGCGCGCATCCTGCCGGAAGCGCGCGACACCGACTTTCAAGCCCTGTTCGAACAGCGTTATGCCGACGAGCCCTTCGTTGACGTGATGCCTGCCGGCAGCCTGCCTGAAACGCGTTCGGTGCGTGCGTCGAACAATCTGCGCATTGCGCTCAGCCGTCCGGGCAATGGTGATCAACTGATCGTCATGGTCGTGCAAGACAACCTGGTCAAGGGTGCGGCCGGCCAAGCCGTCCAGAACATGAACCTGATGTTCGGCATTGCCGAATCGACGGGTCTGGATCAGGTGGCGATTCTGCCCTGATGCCTCGTAAGGGCGAGGGGCTGCGCGCCGCTCGCCCTGCGCGCTTTATGCCAACTGACGCTCCCGTTCCCTCGCAACCCCGCCCCGCAGGCGGGTGGCCGCGTGTGATCGCGGGTTTGCTCGTTGGCGTGTTGCTAGGCGGTTCGGCGGGCTATTTCCATGCCATGCGACAAGCCCGCCCGCAGGACGCCGTGGTGATCAGTACGCAGCAAGCCGAGGCGCAGGCGGATGCCATGCGCCAGCAAGCCACGCAGTTGCGGTACACCCAAGGCCAGTTGGACACCGCGGATGGCGAGCTCGTCATCGAGCGCGCCGCCCGCGAGGAACTCGAAACCCAGTTGCGTGCGGCGCAGGCCGAGGTCGGCCGTGTGCGCGACCAACTGGCTTTCTATGAACAGCTGCTGCCCGCCGGGCCGGAAGGCTCTGTCGATATCCGTGGGGTGCAGATCGACCGCGAAGGCGGCGGGCTGCGCTACAAGGTGCTGCTGATGCGCAGTGGCCGCAATGGCGGAACGCCGTTTGCGGGCGCCTTGCGTTTCCAGGCGACGGGCGTGCTCAAGGGCGAAACCGTAACGGTCGATTTGGCGCCCATGCAGGTCAAGGCGGAAGTGGGCCCGGTGACCGCTACCGGAGAATCCACGTCGGCCGCGTCGTTGGCCCTGCAATTCGACCAATATCAGCGCAGCCAGGGCATCCTGGCAGTGCCTGAGGGATTTGTCCCCGAAAGCGTCACCGTCAGCGTGCTCGAGGGGGAAACCGTTCGAGCATCCCGCAGCGTGAAACTGGAACTTTGAGTCTAGTCAAGCCCTGCGCTATAGTGACGCTATGCGAGCGCCGTTGCCGCTCACCGAAATATGGCCGATCCGGCCAGGAGTGAACCATGAATGCAGTAACCGAAACCGTCGATCTCCAGGCCGCCCCGCCTGTGCCCTTGGTATTTACCGACTCGGCTGCCGCCAAAGTGAAGGACTTGTTGGCCGAAGAAGGCAACCCTGATCTGAAGCTGCGCGTGTTTGTCCAAGGTGGCGGCTGTTCGGGCTTCCAGTACGGCTTCACGTTTGACGAAGTCGTCAACGAAGACGACACCGTGCTGGACAAGGCGGGTGTCCAACTGCTGGTTGACCCCATGAGCTTCCAATATCTGGTCGGTGCCGAAATCGACTACAAGGAAGACCTGGAAGGCGCGCAGTTCGTCATCCGCAATCCCAACGCCAGCACCACCTGCGGCTGCGGTTCCTCGTTCTCGGTGTAATCACCCTGAGCAGGAAAACAAAAGCCCTTCGGCATGCCGAAGGGCTTTTTGTTTGGTGCTGACCGGACGCAAGGCGCTGGCCACTGCAAACCGGCCGCTGCAAGTCGGCCGCTGCAAGCCGACCGCTGCAAACCGGCCGCTGCAAGTCGGCCACTTCACGCCGGCGACTTCACGCCGGATACAGCGCACCCAGGATGCGAGCGCCGCGCGCGCCAGTGACCGCAGGCAACCCCGCGGGCCGTCGCTCAACGAACGCTTGCGCGAGCCATGCGAAGGCCAGTGCCTCAACTTGCTGGGCGGGCACGCCCAGTGCATCGGTGGGCTGCACCGGGCGTTGCAGGCAATAGGCCAGTTCGCGCATGAGTCCGGCATTGCGGGCGCCACCGCCACATACAAACACCTCTTGCGTGGCCGCAGCGGCTGCGTCGATGGCGTTGGCGACCGTTCTGGCGGTGAGCCGTTGCAGCGTTGCCTGCACGTCCTGAGGGGCTGGCTTGGGGCCGTCAAATGCACGCAGCCGGTCATCCAGCCATTGCATGTTGAACAGATCGCGCCCGGTGGACTTGGGCGGAGGCAGGGCGAACCACGGCTCGCTGGCGATCAGTTGCTCAAGCAGTGGCGCCAACACCTTGCCGGTGGCGGCCCAGCGGCCATTGGCGTCATAAGGCTGGCCTAGGTGACGTTGGCACCAGCCGTCCAGGAAAACGTTGGCCGGGCCGGTGTCAAAGCCACGCACGGCCTGGCCTGGGGACAGCAATGTCACATTGGCGATGCCGCCCAGGTTCAGCACGGCGCGGCCATGTTGCGCGCCGAAGATCGCCGCATGGAAAGGTGGCACCAGCGGCGCGCCGTGGCCACCGGCCGCCACATCGCGGCTGCGGAAGTCCGCGATTACGTCGATGCCGCTTAGCTCCGCCAGCAGCGCGGGCGCATTCAGTTGAACGGTGTAGCCGCTGTCCGGACGGTGACGAACCGTTTGGCCGTGCGCACCGATTGCCTTCACGTCGCTGGCCTGAACGCCCGCCTCCCGAAGCAGGGTGGCGACGGCATCAGCGTACAGCCGGGCCAGCGCATTGGCGGCCGACGCGGCGCGCGCGAGCTCGTCGTCGCCTGACACGTTCAAGGCCAGCAACTCGCGGCGCAGGTTTTCGGGCATGGGCAAGCTGGCGCTGGCCAGCACCTGCGGCGGCTGATCGGCGTCAAGGCGCACGAGCACGCCGTCCACGCCGTCCACGCTCGTGCCGGACATCAGGCCAATGTAGAGCGTTGCGTTCCCGTGCGTGGTGGTTTGCGTAGCGTTCACAGGCGGCCTCAAAAATAAGAAAGGCGGCCGGCAGAAATGCGCGGGCCGCCTTTTTGGGACGATAACTGATGGGGCCGGTTAGCGGCTGGCCACGTTGGTCAGTGCGTCGGGCAGGGTCTGCTGGAATTCGGTCAGCAGTTGGATCTGCTGCTTATACGGCGCCACGGCCTGGTTGAACGCGCGGACTTCCGCAGGTTCCAGGGCGCGGGCGACCGGCAGGTCCACCGACAGCGGGTCGATCGGCTGATTGTCGACGCGGAACTCATAGTGCAAGTGCGGCCCGGTGGCCCAGCCGGTGGAACCGACGTAGCCCAGCAGTTGGCCTTGCGAGATCTTGGAGCCCTTGGTGATGCCTTCGGCGATACGGCTTTGGTGCGCGTACAGCGTCGAATACTTGCCATGGTGCTTCACGATCACGACGTTGCCGTAGCCGTTCTGCCAGCCCGAGAATTCAACCGTGCCATCCGCAGTGGAATGGATCGGCGTGCCCGAAGGCGCGGCGTAGTCCACGCCCTTGTGGCCCGTCCAAGTCTTGTGGATGGGGTGCATGCGCATGCCGAACGTCGAGCTGATACGGCTGAACTTCAGGGCAGTGCGCAGGAACGCGCCGCGCAGGCTGGTGCCGTCAAAGTCGTAGTACGAACCGCTCTTTTCGTCGGGGCTGAACCAGACGGCGCTGTAGGTCTTGCCGCCGTTGATGAATTCCAGGGCCAGCACGCGGCCGGCGCCGGCGTAGCGGCCGTCGTGCGAACGCACTTCGTACACCACGCGGAATTGGTCGCCCTGACGCAGATCGCGCAGGAAGTCGATCTTGGCGCTGAGGATGTCGGCCATCTGCATGGTGACCGAGTCCGGAATGCCGGCGGAGTCCGTCGCGCCGAAGAGCGACGACTTGATCGTGCCCACGGCAACGCGGGTCTGGCGTTCGGTGCTTTCGGTGACTTCCTCGGCCTTGTAGCTGTCGCCGGCGGGGGCCACATGCAGCATGCGCGTCACGACCTGGCCGTCGGTTTCATTGCCGGGGGTGTGGATGTAACGCAGCCAGATCAGGTTGCCCTGTTCGTCCGTGGCGGCTTGCACCGAGCGGCCCGGGTACAGCTTGTAAATGCTGCGGGCGCTGGCGTCGTGCGTCAGGAAGGTCTGCAAATTGGGGGCGTCCAGCTCCAGGCGCTGCAGCACGGCGGCCAGCGTGTCGCCCGCGCGGATGCGGGTTTCGCTGATGTACGGCGCGGCGCTGGGCGTGCTGACTTCGACTTGCTCGGCAGTCAGGGGCAGAACGCTCTGGATGATGCGGGACGGGGGGAGTTCGGTACGGTCGGGTTGCTGCACCATGCCCAAGGCGGCGGCGCCAGCAAACAGACCAATAGCGGAGACGAGAAGAGTGCGACGGAAAAGTCCCGAGCGATGGGGCTTGGGCTCAACGGGCGCAAACAGGGCAGCAACTTTGCGCTTGATGCTACTCGCCAGTTCGTGGAGGCCACGATTCATCGTGAAGATACCCTCTCAGGTGGCTTGAGCTCGCAGGGTGCGTGACACGAACGGCCCCCGCGCGCCACGAAATCCGGGGCAAGGGCTGGCGCGGGGCGCATCTTGTGAACAACGGGTGGTAGGCCGAACCGCAACTGCGTATATATGGCATTTGCGTATGATTGGGCGGTATCCTAGCTGATTCGGCTAGAATTTTCGATAGTTTTCGTCACTTTTTACACCTTTTTGTCGGCTGAAGCCGCTTTGGTCCCCCTGCCATGTCTCCCTCTGAAGCCCCTATCACTCCTGAAGTTGAAGCCGATCTGCGTATAGCCAAGCGCGGCTGCGATGAACTGCTGGTTGAATCCGAATTCGCCCGCAAGCTGGCCAAGAGCCGCGCCACCGGCGTGCCGCTGCGCATCAAGCTGGGGCTGGACCCCACCGCGCCGGACATCCACCTGGGCCACACCGTGGTGCTGAACAAGATGCGCCAGCTGCAGGACTTGGGCCACAACGTCATCTTCCTGATTGGCGATTTCACGTCGACCATTGGCGACCCCAGCGGCCGCAACAGCACCCGCCCGCCGCTCACGCGCGAGCAGATCGAGTCGAACGCCAAGACCTATTACGCGCAGGCCAGCCTGGTGCTGGACCCGGCCCGTACCGAGATCCGTTACAACTCTGAATGGTGTGATCCGCTGGGCGCCCGCGGCATGATCCAACTGGCCTCGCGCTATACGGTGGCTCGCATGATGGAGCGCGAGGACTTCACCAAGCGCTTCAAGGGCGGCATCCCGATTTCGGTGCATGAATTCCTGTATCCGCTGATGCAGGGCTATGACTCGGTGGCGCTGAAGTCCGATCTGGAGCTGGGGGGCACCGATCAGAAGTTCAACCTGCTGGTTGGGCGCGAGCTGCAAAAGGAGTATGGCCAGGAGCCCCAGTGCATCCTGACGATGCCGCTGCTGGTGGGCACGGACGGGGTCGAGAAAATGTCCAAGTCCAAGGGCAACTACATCGGCATTTCGGAGTCGCCCGATTCGATGTTCGGCAAGCTCATGTCGATTTCCGACACGTTGATGTGGCGCTACTTCGAGCTGCTGTCGTTCCGTTCGCTGGAAGACATCGCCGCTCTCAAGCAAGAGACGGATGGCGGACGCAACCCGCGTGATGCGAAAGTCATGCTGGCTCAGGAAATCATCACGCGCTTCCATTCCGCCAAGGCCGCCGACGAGGCGCTGGCTTCCTTCGAGGCCCGTTTCCGCGATGGCGCCATTCCGGAAGACATGCCCGAAGTGAACATCGGCGGAGCGCCGGTGGGCATCCTGAAGCTGCTGCGCGAAGCGGGTCTGGTTGCCTCTGGCTCGGAAGCGCAACGCAATGTGGAGCAGGGTGGCGTGCGCGTCAACGGCGACCGGGTTGAAGATAAATCGTTGCAATTGCCCGCTGGGACTTACGTCGTACAGGTGGGCAAGCGCAAGTTTGCGCGTGTTAACTTGAACCCATAATTGCGAAGTTTTGATACGCTGAGGGTACAGACAGAGGCAGGGACGCCTTTCTCGGCACTTCAAGGAGCACGACATGAAACTTTCGAGTTTGTCTTTTTCCGATCACGAGTCGATTTCGGAACGCTACGCGTTCGGCAAGATCGATGCGCAATCGCACGTCGCGCTGGCAGACAACAACAACCCGCAGTTTTCCTGGGACGATGTCCCGGCGGGAACGCAGTCGTTCGCGTTGATCTGCCATGACCCCGACGTGCCGTCGCGCCCCGATGATGTCAACCAGGAAGGCCGCGAAGTGCCGGCCGACTTGCCTCGTGTGGATTTCTTCCACTGGGTGCTGGTCGATCTGCCCGCCGACCTTCGCGAGATTGACGAAGGCGCCTTTTCCAACGGCATCACGCCGCGTGGCAAAGGCGGCCCGCTGGCGCCGATGGATGCGCGCCAGGGCATCAACTCGTATTCGTCATGGTTCGCCAATGACCACGACATGAGCGGCGACTACTTCGGCTACGACGGCCCGTGCCCGCCCTGGAACGATTCCATCGTGCACCGCTACATCTTCACGCTGTACGCGCTGGATGTGCCCAGCCTGAATCTGAACGGCTCTTTCACCGGCGAAGACGCATTGCGCGCCATGCAAAAGCACGTGCTGGCGCACGCTTCGGTCACGGGCACCTATACCCTCAACCCGAAACTTGCTCCCAAGCAGATCGGGGCGACATCGGCGTAATCCGCTACGCCAAATCAAAAAGGCCGCAATCGTTGCGGCCTTTTTTATTTCCGGCTATCGCCGGCCTCAAACGGTGGATCGCTTCAGGCGCAGCAGCGCTATGCCGAAGGCGACGAAGATCGAGCCGACCAGGCGGTTGAGCCACACGACGATGCGGGGACGCCGCAGCGCGTTGCGGGCGCGCCGGGCCAAGGCGCCATAGGTCAAGAGCGACACCAGAGACATCGCCATGAAGATGCCGGTCAGAACGAAGAACTGCGGCAGCAGCGGCTCTTGCGCGTTCAGGAACTGGGGGAACAAGGCCGTAAAGAACAGGATGGGTTTGGGGTTCATGGCGGCGACGAAAGTGGCCTCCAGGTACAGGACGCCCGCGCGGCGTGGCGGCAGGTTGGCGGCCAAGGCTTCTGGCGGCGCAATGTGGGCGCGGCCCATCAGATGCCGCAGCCCCACATAGATCAGGTAAGCGGCGCCCGCCACCTTCAACGCCATGAACAGCATGGCGGACGATTGCAGCACCACGCCCAGCCCCAGCATGGCCGCGGCCGACAGCAGGAATAGTCCGGTCACGTTGCCCAGCGTGGAGGGCACCACGGCGCGCACGCCGCCTGCCGCGCCGTTGCGAATGGCGAGCATGGTGGCGGGGCCTGGGCTGATGACGCTGGCGGCTGCTACTAGCGAGTAGGTTATGAGTGTGGCGCTTTGCATGAAAGTTTCTCAAGTCGGGTTGAGAGCGGTTTTCGGGCGTCGCGCGATGGCGTGGTTTTCGCGCCCGTCCGCCGTATTTTGCTCGCCTTCGGCGCATTTTGGCGGCAATTGATTCCGCTTGACGGGGTAAACTACAAGAATTCTTCGGGTTTACCCCCGACACTGCTTTCTCCTCTCTTACCGCCTCAGGAATCCCCCGTCATGTTTGACCGCAACCTCACCTTGTCCAAGGCTGACCCGGACGTTTGGGCCGCCATCCAGAAGGAAGACGTTCGCCAAGAGCAGCACATCGAGCTGATCGCTTCGGAGAACTACGCCAGCCCGGCCGTCATGGAAGCCCAGGGCACGCAGCTCACGAACAAGTACGCCGAAGGCTACCCGGGCAAGCGCTATTACGGTGGTTGCGAGTACGTGGACATGGTCGAGCAACTGGCCATTGACCGCCTGAAGCAGATCTTCGGTGCTGAAGCCGCCAACGTGCAGCCGAACTCGGGTTCGCAGGCCAACCAGGGCGTGTACATGGCCGTGCTGAAGCCGGGCGACACCGTGCTGGGCATGAGCCTGGCCGAAGGCGGCCACCTGACGCACGGCGCGTCGGTAAATGCTTCAGGCAAGCTGTACAACTTCATCTCGTACGGCCTGGACGAAAACGAAGTCCTGAACTATGCGCAAGTCGAACAGCTGGCCAAAGAACACAAGCCCAAGCTGATCGTGGCAGGTGCATCGGCCTACGCCCTGCACATTGATTTCGAACGCATGGCCCGCATCGCCCGTGAAAACGGCGCGCTGTTCATGGTCGACATCGCCCACTACGCCGGTCTGGTTGCTGGCGGCGCCTACCCCAACCCGGTCCCGCACGCTGACTTCGTCACGTCGACCACGCACAAGTCGCTGCGCGGCCCGCGCGGCGGCGTCATCATGATGAAGGCCGAGCACGAGAAGATCATCAACTCGGCGATCTTCCCCGGCATTCAAGGCGGCCCGCTGATGCACGTCATCGCCGGCAAGGCCGTGGCGTTCAAGGAAGCGCTGGAGCCCAGCTTCAAGGACTACGCGCAACAAGTGGTCAAGAACGCCAAGGTGCTGGCCGACACGCTGGTCAAGCGTGGCCTGCGCATCGTTTCCGGCCGTACCGAAAGCCACGTCATGCTGGTTGACCTGCGCGCCAAGGGCATCACGGGCAAGGAAGCGGAAGCCGTGCTGGGCCAGGCCCACATCACGGTCAACAAGAACGCCATCCCGAACGATCCGGAAAAGCCCTTCGTGACCAGCGGCATCCGTCTGGGCACGCCGGCCATGACCACGCGTGGTTTCACGGAAGCCGACGCTGAACTCACCGCTAACCTGATCGCCGACGTGCTGGACAACCCGCGCGACGAAGCCAACATCGCCGCCGTGCGCGCTCGCGTTAATGAATTGACGTCGCGCCTGCCGGTTTACGGCGCGAAGTAAGCGGTTTTGATATCGGCCCGGCGGGATATCCCCCGCCAGGGCCAGACCAAAGGGACGGCCCCGTCAGGCGCCGTCCCTTTGCTTTCGTGGCGGCAGCGGCTATCCTCCACCGATTCCGTCCTGGATATTGGGGACGAATTAGCCCGTATTGGCGCTTCCCGAGCGGCGCATCGTTACAATATGCTTGTTTTTTGCAATCCGTGCCTTTAGGGAACACACATGCGGTGTCCATTTTGCGGCAATGCCGAAACGCAGGTTGTCGACAGCCGGGTCTCGGAAGAGGGCGACGCCATCCGCCGCCGTCGCCGCTGCCTATCCTGCGACAAGCGATTCACCACGTATGAACGGGTGGAACTTGCCATGCCTTCCATCGTCAAGCGCAATGGCAGCCGCAGCGACTACGACCCGACGAAACTCCGCGCCAGCTTGAGCTTGGCGTTGCGCAAGCGCCCCGTCAGCACGGAAGACGTGGATGCCGCCGTGGCGCGCATCGAAGAACAGTTGCTGGCAAGCGGGCTGCGCGAGGTGCCGTCCGAACAGATCGGCGAACTCGTCATGAACGAACTGCGCAAGCTCGACAAGGTGGCCTACGTGCGTTTTGCGTCCGTCTACAAGAGCTTTGAGGACATCGGCGAATTCGTTGAAGCCATCCGCGAAATGCAGGGACCGTTGTTGCCGGGCAAGCTGCGCAAGGAATAAAAGCCCCGGCTGGGCATTTGGCAGGAACATAACGGCGCCGAGGCGCCGTTATTGCATGGGCGCCGACCGCGCCAGGCTGGGCGTAAGCGGCTGAAATTTGCGCCAAACGCGGCGCATGTGCTGCGCGGAGCCAAAGCCGGATTTTTCCGCCACGCGCTCCAGGTCCAAGCGGGTTTCGCGCAGCAGGTCGCGCGCCAGCGCCACGCGGATTTGATACAGGTAATCCATCGGCGTGCAGCCGGCGTGTTCGCGAAACAGCCGCGTCAGGTGGCGGGCGCTGGTGTGCGCCTGGTCTGCCAGCGATTGCGCGGACCACGGCGCGGCCGGGTTGCGCACCACGGCATCCTGCACCCGATGCACGCCGGGGTGCATGTGGCTGCGGTGCTCGAGCCAGGGCGACAACGTGGAATCCGTGCCTGCGCGGCGCTGATAGACCACCATGTCGCGCGCGACTTCACTGGCGACGCGCGGCCCGCAATGGCGCGACACCATATGTAGCGCCAGATCGATGCCGGCCGTGATGCCGGCGCTGCTGACCAGGTTGCCATCTTCAACAAAGATGCGGTTGTCGTGCACGCGGGCGCTGGGGTCGATGCTGGCCAGTTGTTCCAGGCAGGAATGGTGGGTGGTGCAGTCGCGTTGGCGCGTCAGCCCGGCCGATGCCGCGAATAGCGCGCCCGCGCAGACCGTCATCAGCGTGAATTCGTCTGCGGGATGGCGCTGGGCCAGCCAGTCGATGATGGCGTGGGCGTCGGGGTCGTCCAGCCGGGTGTGTTTACCCACCACGCCGGAAATAATGACAAGCGCCTGTGGCGGCAAGGCGGCAGGCAGCGGCTGAATGTGCGCCAGATGCAGCCCGGGAATGCCGCTTTCCACCTCTTTCGACGGGCCGCAGAAATGTTGCTCGAACGTGCCGGGACACAGCTTGTTGGCCACCCGGAAAGCCTCTGCCGGGCCGGCAAGGTCCAGCAGAACGATGCCCCGCGGCAGCACAAAGTACACGGGAATCATGCGGCTTTCCGATGGGTCAAGCGGCCAGCGCGTCGGCGGCGCGCACGATGCGGGCAAAGCGGCCTTGCAGCACAAGTTCGGTGTGGTCGCGGATTTCGGCGGGCGTGTAGTGCTTGCCTGACGGGCTTTGCATGGCGAAGGTCAGCGTGGCGTCGGTGGGAAACACCACCTTGAAGCCGGCATCGCTGGCGTGCCGCGACGTGGTTTCGCAGCACTGTTCAGTGCGAATGCCGCTGACGATGATGCCTTCGATGCCGTTGTCGCGCAGCCAATCATGCAGGGTCGCGCCGTTGGCGTCTTTGGCGTACAGCGAGGAATGCACCGTTTTGTGGAACACGGCGGCGGGCGCAATGCGCACTTCCTCAAGCGTCTTGACGTGGCCTGAAGCCAGCGAGAACGGGTTGGCGGGGTCCGTGGATGGGCTGATATGGAACACCTGAAGCACCGGAATGCCTTGGGCCGTTGCCGAATCAATCAGCCCCTGGATCTGTTCCACAAAAGCCGGATACTCGGTTTCATCCCAAAACGGACGTTGCCGGAAGGAATCTTGTACGTCGATGACGATCAGTGCTTGTTTCATGTTTCGGCCTCCGGGCCTGGGATATCAGCAGGTGTAGCGCTATTCTGAAACGGAAGTCCCGCCCGCGCGAGATCGTCCCAAGCCACCTGGCGGCCCAAAACGGACATTCGTTGAGCATACCCCTTCCGGCAGCGCCGGGTTGCACCACGTCATCCGGGCCCGGACATACAATTCCTGCCATGACGACTCCAAGCGAACCCGACGATATCTTCTGGATGCGACGCGCCCTGGCGCTGGCCGAGAGCGTGCTCTACACCACCGCGCCCAACCCCCGTGTGGGATGCGTCATCGTGCGCGATGGGCGTGTGCTGGGCGAGGGTGCGACGCAGCCCCCCGGCGGGCCGCACGCCGAAGTCTGCGCCCTGCGGGACGCTCAGGCCCGCCAGGAAGCGGTTCAGGGCGCCACGATGTACGTCACCCTGGAACCGTGCAGCCATTTTGGCCGCACGCCGCCGTGCGTGGATGCGGTGCTGGCCGCCAAACCCGCGCGAGTCGTCGTGGCCATTGGCGACCCGAATCCGTTGGTCAACGGGCAGGGGCTGGCCCGTTTGCGCGCCGCCGGCATCGAGGTGACAACCGGTGTGTGCGCCGAAGAGGCCTTGGCCATCAATGCCGGTTTCATTTCGCGGATGAGCCGCGGCTTGCCCTGGGTGTGGATGAAGATGGCGGCGTCGCTTGATGGCCGCAGCGCCTTGCATAACGGCATGTCTCAATGGATTACCGGCCCCGAGGCCCGCGTGGATGGCCACCGCTGGCGTGCGCGCAGCTGCGTGGTGCTGACCGGCATGGGCACCGTCCTGAAAGACGATCCGCAACTCAACGTGCGCGGGGTGGACACGCCGCGCCAACCGCGCAAAGCGGTCGTGGATGGCCGTTTCGATATTCCCGAGGACGCTCGCCTGTTTGACGGCGCGGAAGTCATCCTGTTTACGGCCCGTGAAGATGCCGCCAAAGCCGCACGGCTGGCCGACAAGAATGCCCGAGTCGTCGTCCTGCCTGGCCAGGAGCCAGGCCGCGTGGACTTGCCCGGCGTGATGGACTGGTTCGCAAAAGAGCAGTTCAACGAGGTGCATGTCGAGGCCGGCGCGGGATTGAGCGGCGCGCTGGTGGCCTCGGGGTGCGTGGATGAGCTGCTGCTGTATCTGGCGCCGGTGCTGCTGGGTGACGCCGCGGGAATGGTGCGGCTGCCGATGCTCGAACATCTGGATGCGGCGCGCCGATACGAATTCATCGACACGGCGCGCGTGGGGGCGGACCTGCGCCTGCGTGCGCGGGTCGCAGGCACGTGGCAGCAACTCATGCAGCGCGTGGCGTTGCCGGCGGTGACCTAGGCCTGCGTTTTCTCGTGTGTTGGCTTGGCGGTGCGCTTGGGGGTGCGTTTAGGCATGCGCCAGGCAAACACGCATCCCCCGCCCGCAACAATTACCAACAGGCCCACCGCAAGCAGCAAGCCAGCATGATCGCGCCGTAAGCGTTCCCATGCCTTCCAGGCTTGTGTGTAGTGGAACCACGCGGCCCCCCGGAAATCAGGCTCGGCGCACTCGCGGCCGAACGTGCCGCTGAACGGCACCTGGGCGCCTTGATTCACATACCGCAGATAGATTGCCGAGGCGCGGTCGGGCGAGTCGTCGATGATGTAGCGCGCCCCTTGGCAAAGCACGGCAGCGAAGGCTTGAGAGCGGTTTGGCAATTGCCCGGCCGCTTGCAGCGCGTGGTCGGCCGCGATTTGACGATAGTGAAAGCGGGCATAGGGGCGCGCTTCGCTGGCGGCGAATCGTTGACGTTCTTCGGGCGTGACCAGCGGACCCAGCAAGGCAGCGTCGGCGCGTTGGGCGGGTGTATCCGGCGTCTGACTGGCGTCGGCCCCGGCCGACTGGCGCCAGGGTTCGGGGCTGCGGCCCGCGCCGTAGGTGTAGTTGCCGTCATACACCGCGAAATCGGGGTCCTGTTCATACCCCATGATCTCCAGGCCGTCACGGCGCGCGAGCCGCGCGGCGGTAAACCAGGCTTCGGCCCGTGCTGTCCGGCCCCATGCGTTGCCCGCTTTGTGAAGGGCTGCAATGTACTCCTCGACCTTTTGGTGGCGGCTGGAAGGCCTAACGCGCCAGACACCGGCCGCATCATCGGTCAGGTCCGCGAAACGGGCATCCGCGTCCGAGGGAAAGTAAGCCAACGCCTGGTCCATGCGGCCTTCTCGCATCAGACGGCGCGCGAGCAGCAGGCGCAGGCGGTCGCCATCGGGAATGGGGTGCTTCACCGCCCACTCGTAGAAGCGCTGGTAGTCGAATTGCAGAAAGCCCGGCGGGGTGGCCGGCATGGCGGATGCGGGCACGTGCTGATCCACGTAATGCTTGAGCTCATCTACCGTCAGCACGCGCTCGGCCACATACGCCGCGTCGTTCCAATAGGGCGACTGGAGCCAACCCCCTTCTGGCAAGTCGGCAGCAGACGGATCGTTGGCGTGCAGCAGCAAGTCCAGCGCTTCGACGTACTGGCCGCGCGACAGCGCCAACACGCCACGCTCGGCCGTTAGCCGGGCGATGCCGGGGGCGTCGATGCTGTGCTCGTCGGCGTTCGGAAAGCTGCTTGCGGCGCGTGCGTAGGCTTGCGCCGCGGCGGCCATGTCTCCCCGGCGGATCGCCAGTTTGGCGCGAATCCACCAGGCGAGCGGGGTGTCCAGACGCTCGGCTAGCGGTTGCGCCAGGTCATAGCGACCGACCCGATACGCTAACGCGGCCACGCGATCCGCGTTCTGAATCCTGCTCACATCCTGCTTGGCCAGCGCAGTGGCAAGAACCTGCAACGCCGGGTTGGGCGTCACATTTCCCCTGCCTGCCAACGCGGCTGCATCTGCATAACCCCGTTGGCCGTTCACTTCATACGTGGCGAAAATGTCATAGGCGCTGTCGGGATTGCCGTCGACGATGTCGCCTACACGCGCCAGCGCATAGGCCACCAGCAAGCGTTGCGAGACCGGGTCGTCGATCAGCCGGACGGCACGGGCGGGTGCATTCAACGCCCAGCTGGCGATCAGGCGCAGTGATGCCTGCCCGCTGCTGGAGCCCCGCGCGGCCTGCTCGGCATACAGCTGGATAGCATGCTTCAACGCGGTTGCAGGAATGGCATCCGCGCACGAGGTGGCTGACTGGAAATCCTCGTACGTGCAGCCTCCTTGCGAGCCCCTCAGCAAGCCGCGTGCCTCTTGGCCAAAGCTGGCGATGGCGAGTCCCCACGGGTCAGGCGCGCCGTCTCGCGCCAATTGGCGGACGCGGGCATAAGCGGCGGAAGCGGCAGAAGCGGTGGAAGCGGCAGAAGCGGTGGAAGCGGTGGAAGCGGCGGAAGCGGCAGAAGCCGGCCCCGGAGGCGTGGCGTCGACGGGCATTGCGGCTGATGCGCCATTTTCCAGCTCGGCCAGCATGTAGGCAGCCCAGACGCTGCGCGCAGCGCCTTCGTTGCCCGGCAGCGCAAGAATCGCGTGCAGGCGTGCTCTGGCGCGGGATACGGCCACGTCGGTCTCGTCGTTCGCGGCAGCAAGGATATCGACGGCGGCAGCGGTATATAAACGCACGGCCTCTGGCAGCGCGGCGCCCGCCGCATAAGCCTGATCGCCGTCGGGCAATTGCCGCATCTTGCGCGCCGTGGCGTGCTGCGCGGGGCTCAGTGCGGGATCGAAGTCTTCGGGAATGGCGTCCTGCCTATCGTTGCCGCCCGGCAGCGTTCGTAATTCCTGGGCGCGTAACGCGTCAGCCGGCACCACCAAGTGCGATGCCTCATAACTGAACGAATTGGCAGGCGTGCTGCGTAGCGTGCCCGCGCGGTCGTCCAGCAACTGCGCCGGAAAGTCCGGCCCGCAGGCAACGACGATTCCAGCGCCGATGGCGCAGGTCAACAGGGCAATTCGAGCGATGGTTTTACGGTTTTGCATGGAAAGTGGTGGGTGGCGTGTCGCAGCGTATCCAGCCGATATTGCGCAGGCTGCCGGCGCGCAGCAGGCCGTCATGCGCACGACGCAGATACCAGCCGGCGTTGTCTTGCTCAAGCGTGTAACCATTGATGCCGTCGGCGGCGCGGCAAACGCCGTCCCAACGGATAGTGAAGGGCAGCGTGGCATCGGCATTGCCGGTGTTGGACAACACCAGGTCAAGCGTCCCCGCGGTTGTGGCGCGTTGGGCGAAGACTTTAAGCTCCGCCTGCAATGATTGGCGCGTCAATACCGCGCGCCACGTCGCCAGGCTCCACGCGCGTTCGTCGAGTGCCGTGGGCAGGCGAAACCAGACAATGCCGGCCAATCCCGCGGGCCGATCCTGGCGGATCTGCTCGGCAAAAGCCGCCATGGCAGCGGGCGCGGCGACGAGTTCGCTGGCGCGGGTTGCGGTGGTCAACGTGGGCCGTTCGCTTTCGATTGCGATGATGTTGCCGTCGTCATCCCACGAGACACGGCTGCCATACGTTGGCAATGCAATCCGCCAAGGGCGCTGCGTGCGGCCGGCAAAAGCGCTGATCCACGCTTGTGCGCGCTTGGCGTCAAACAAGCCTTGTGTCGGGTTCAGTACGGCGTGAACCTGCAACACCGACTCATCGGGCACCTTCAGTAAGGCGTCGAGATCGGGGCTGTTTAACCATGTTGGCAAGGCGGTAATTGATAGCGGCGTGCCTGGTTCAAGGCGGTTTTTCAACGCCGTCAGAAAGCCGCGATAGGCCGCAAGCTTCGATGTTGCGCAGTCGTAATCGATTTCAACACCGGCCAGCGGCACGCCGGCTGCGCGCCAGGCCAGGGTTGTCGCGGCAATTCGCACCAACGTTTCGTCAACGTTCAGCGCATCGACGCGTCCATCCAAACGCAACACCATCACCGCCGGTTTTTGTGACGCCGCCAGCGCATTCACGTCAGGCCGGGCATCGATCCATCTGCCGCCAGCGCTCATCTCGGCGATCAGCACGCGCCAGGTTCGCACGGCATCTGCACTTGCCGCCAGCGCTTCCTGCACCGCCGGCGTCCAACGCCGTTGCCATACGTACGCATCATTCGGCAGGTCTGGAAGTGGCTTCCCGCAAGCTCCCAGCGCCATCAAAACCATGGCGAAAGCTGCGGCGGCGGTGAGTCTGGCCGCAGGCAATGCGCGGTTCCTGGTCAAGCCGAATGCGTGCCACAAGCGAAGCAACATGACGCTGCGAATCAAGGTGTGTAGTCAGAAAGCGAGAGATGCTAGCACTCTGCTTCATCGGCTGCTAATTCGGTGATTGCATGTCGTGTTGTGGATGATTCGCGTCGTATTCAACGTGGCAATTGCATCAAGTTTGCGAGCGATTCACACGCGCGAATTTTCATGATGAAAATCCGTATCACTATTTTGGGTGATGTGCCAAATGAATTGCCACAAAACGGTCAATTGGCTTTAGCATAGGCCCATGACTTGGCGATACGTGCTTACGGCCATCACCGCAAAGTGCCACGCGCCCTCGTCACCACGGATTCCCGTGCCGCGATATCGGCGCTTTTTCACAACCGAACCGGCACGCTGCTGAACGCAATCCCAAGGGGCCGTTCAGACCGTCCGCTGCCATCGCATAGCGGGCGCATCGGGTTAACGCCCGAATCATAAGAATCCACCGGGATATCGCTCATCCCTTCAAATCATTGCTGACCATTTCATGTGCGGCCGCACCAGGCGTGCGTGCCATAGCGATAAGCTGAAGGCGTGCGAGTTAACTTATTCACGTAAGTTGCATTCCCTGACGGAACTTGTGTCCGCCGGATGCAGCCTAAATGGAAAAGGCCCCAACGTGCTTCATGGATGATGTGTGGCGAAAGCAACATAACACCTGGCCGACAATGCTTATCGCGAGTTTGTCTAGTAAAGCGCAAGCACTAAGGCACAATGGGGACACGTAGGGATGTGCTGAATTTTTCGCGTGTTGTAGGAGGTTTCCGTGCAAAACATCGTCGAAGGCTTCAAGTCGCAGTATGCAAGAGAGCAGGAGTCAGAGCTTTCCCTTGAGGAATATCTGAACCTCGCCAAACGCGATCCCATGGCGTACGCCAGCCCCGCTGAGCGCATGCTGGCGGCGATCGGCGAACCCGAAACCGTGGATACGCGCAACGACCCACGTCTTTCCCGCTTGTTTTCCAACCGGACCATCCGGCGCTATCCGGCGTTCCAGGAGTTCTACGGCATGGAGGACGTGATCGGTCAGATCGTCGCGTTCTTCAAACATGCCGCTCAGGGGCTGGAAGAGCGCAAACAAATCCTCTATCTGTTGGGCCCTGTCGGCGGCGGCAAGTCGTCTATCGCGGAACGGCTGAAGGCGCTGATGGAAAGCTATCCCATCTATGCCTTGAAGGGATCGCCGGTCAACGAATCGCCGTTGGGTCTGTTCCATCCGGAACGCTTCGGCGACACGCTTGAAAAGGAATATGGCATCCCGCGGCGTTACCTCACGGGCATCATGTCGCCTTGGGCGGTCAAGCGCCTGAAGGAGTTTGACGGCGACATTTCACAGTTCCGTGTCGTGCGCTTGAACCCGTCGGTGCTGCGTCAGATCGCCATCGCCAAGACCGAGCCGGGCGACGAGAACAATCAGGACATCTCTTCGCTGGTGGGTAAGGTCGACATCCGCAAACTCGATCGCCATTCGCAAGACGATCCGGACGCCTACAGCTATTCGGGCGGCCTGTGCCTGGCGAACCAAGGCTTGCTTGAGTTCGTGGAGATGTTCAAGGCCCCGATCAAGATGCTGCATCCGCTGTTGACGGCCACCCAGGAAGGCAACTTCAAGGGCACGGAGGGCTTCTCCGCGATTCCGTTCAACGGCGCGATTCTGGCTCACTCGAACGAGTCCGAATGGCAGACCTTCCGCAACAACAAGCACAACGAAGCGTTCCTTGATCGTATCTATATCGTCAAGGTGCCGTATTGCTTGCAGGTGTCGGAAGAGGTCCGCATCTACGAAAAGCTGCTGCATCACAGCTCGCTGTCCAAGGCGCCTTGCGCACCTGGAACGCTGGACATGATGGCGCAATTTTCCGTGCTGACCCGCCTGAAGGAACCCGAGAACTCCAGCATCTATTCGAAGCTGCGCGTGTACGACGGCGAAAGCCTGAAGGACGTCGACCCGAAGGCCAAGGCCTTGCAGGAATACAAGGACTACGCCGGTACGGACGAAGGCATGAACGGGGTGTCGACGCGTTTCGCGTACAAGATCCTGTCCAGCGTCTTCAACTACGACCAGACGGAAGTGGCCGCCAACCCCGTGCATCTGATGTATGTGCTTGAGCAACGGATCGGCCGCGAGGACTACCCCGAAGAAATCCGCCGCCGCTACCTGGAGTTCATCAAGGGCTTCCTGGCGCCGCGCTACGCGGAGTTCATCGGCAAGGAAATCCAGACGGCTTACCTGGAGTCGTATTCCGAGTATGGCCAGAACATCTTCGACCGCTACGTGACGTTTGCCGATTGCTGGATTCAGGACGAGGAATTCCGCGACCCTGAAACCGGTGAAAGCTTCGATCGCAGCGCGTTGAACGACGAGCTGGAAAAGATTGAAAAGCCAGCGGGTATTGCGAACCCGAAGGACTTCCGCAACGAGATCGTGAACTTCGTGCTGCGGGCGCGCGCCAACAACAACGGCCGCAACCCGACCTGGACCAGCTATGAAAAGCTGCGCGAAGTGATCGAGAAGAAGATGTTCTCGAACACGGAAGATCTGCTGCCGGTGATTTCGTTCAACGCCAAGGCTTCGGCCGAGGACAAGTCGAAACACCAGAGTTTCGTGGATCGCATGGTGGAAAAGGGCTACACGGAAAAGCAGGTCAGGCTGCTGTGCGAGTGGTACCTCCGCGTGAGGAAGTCTTCCTGAGCGAGGTGAATCATGAATTCACTGATCGATCGCCGTCTTAACGGGCGCAATAAAAGCGCTGTCAACCGCGAGCGCTTTTTGCGGCGCTACAAGGACCAGATCCGCAAGGCGGTGCACGGGATGATCCGTGACCGCTCGATTCAGGATATGGATCAAGGCGGAGAGATCAACCTGCCCGCCCGGGATATTTCCGAGCCGACCTTTCGGCACGGATCGGGCGGTGACCGCGAGATGGTGCACCCTGGTAATCGTGAATTTGCCAAGGGTGACACCATCGACCGGCCGCAGGGCGGGCAGGGTGAAGGCGGCTCGGAGCCGGGCGAGGGTGAAGCTGTAGATCAATTCACCTTCAGCCTGTCTCGGGCCGAATTCCTGAACCTGTTCTTCGAGGATCTGGAACTGCCTCATCTGGCGCGCAACCAGCTGGGCGAAGTCAGCCAGAAGAAATGGCAGCGCGCGGGCTACACCACCACCGGTTCGCCCAGCATGTTGAGCATCAGCCGCACGCTGAAGTCTTCGCTGGCGCGGCGGGTGTCGCTGAACGTGAAGGCGCGCGCCGATCTTGAAGATGCCGAGGAAGCGCTTGCCAAGGCTCGCGCGGCGGGTGCGCCCGCCGCCGAGATCCGCACGCTGGAACAAGACGTCGAGGACTGCCGCGAGCGTCTTGCCCGCGTGCCGTTCCTGGACGACCTGGACTTGCGCTATCGCAACCGCGTGTCGGTCGCCATTCCGATGGCGCGCGCGGTCATGTTCTGCCTGATGGACGTCTCCGGGTCCATGGACGAAGGCAAGAAGGACCTGGCCAAGCGCTTCTTCACGCTGCTGTACTTGTTCTTGTCGCGCAAGTACGAGCACGTGGACCTGGTCTTCATCCGGCACACGGACAACGCCGAGGAAGTGGACGAGCAGACGTTCTTCTACGACCCCAAGAGCGGCGGCACGATTGTGCTGTCCGCGCTGGAGCTGATGCGCGAAATTCTGGAAAAGCGCTATCCGCCCTCGGCGTGGAACGTGTACGCGGCGCAAGCCAGCGACGGCGATTCGTTTGGCGCCGACGCGGGCAAGAGCGCGCGCTTCCTGGCGGAACACCTGTTGCCGTCGACCCGGTATTTCGCCTACATCGAAATTCCCGACTCGCAAGAGGCTCGCAAGAGCAGCCTGTGGGCGGAGTATGAACAGAAGTTGGAGCCGCATTTCGTCATGCGGCGCATCTGCGATCGCGGCGAAATCTTCCCCGTGTTCCATGACCTGTTCAAGAAGGAAACCGCATGAATGCCATCGTGGGTGCTCTCGTAGAGCCGGGATCGGCTGGCGGCGCTCGGCCGATTTCCCAGGGTTCCGAATGGACGTTCGAACTGATCCAGTCCTATGACGACGCGATCTCCAAGGTCGCTGCGGAATATGGGCTGGACACCTATCCGAACCAGATCGAAGTCATCACTTCGGAACAGATGCTGGACGCCTATGCCTCGGCGGGCCTGCCTATTGGCTATCCGCACTGGTCGTACGGCAAGGAATTCATCCGCAACGAGCAATACTATCGCCGCGGCATGCAAGGGTTGGCGTACGAGATCGTCATCAACTCCAACCCCTGCATCTCGTATCTCATGGAAGAGAACTCCATGACGATGCAGGCGCTGGTGATTGCGCACGCGTGCTATGGGCACAACTCGTTTTTCAAGGGCAATTACCTGTTCCGCCAATGGACGGACGCGGACGGCGTGCTGGACTATCTGGTGTTTGCACGCAAGTACGTGATGTCGTGCGAAGACCGCTACGGCATCGATGCGGTGGAGGCGTTGCTGGATTCCTGCCACGCGCTGTCGCATCACGGGGTTGACCGCTACAAGCGGCCGGCGCCGTTGTCGTTCAAGGAAGAGGCCGCGCGCCAGGCCGAACGCAAGGAACACGCGCGTCTGCAATACAACGACTTGTGGCGCACGCTGCCGCGTCTTGAAGCAGACAAGGACACGCGCGTGGATGCGTCGGTCTTCCCGCCGGAGCCCGAAGAAAACCTGCTGTACTTCATTGAGAAGTACTCGCCCAAGCTGGCGCCGTGGCAGAAGGAGCTGGTGCGCATCGTGCGCAAGATCGCCCAGTACTTCTATCCGCAAACGCAGACCAAGGTCATGAATGAAGGGTGGGCCACGTTCTGGCACTACACCATCCTTAACCGCCTGCACGAAAAGGGGCTGGTGAACGACGGCTTCATGATGGAGTTTTTGCAAAGCCACACCAACGTGGTCAGCCAACGCGGCTTTGACGAGCGCGGCTATGGCGGCATCAACCCCTATGCGCTGGGCTTTGCGATGATGTCGGACATTCGCCGTATCTGCGAAGCGCCCACGCCCGAAGACCGCCGCTGGTTCCCGGACATCGCTGGCGGCGATTGGCTGAAGACCCTGGACTTCGCCATGCGCAACTTCAAGGACGAGTCCTTCATCTCGCAATACCTGTCGCCGCGCCTGATCCGCGAATTCCGCTTCTTCGCCATTTCAGATCATCAATCGAATCCGAAGCTGGAAGTCGCGGCCATTCATAACGATGAGGGCTACCGCGACATCCGCCGTCTGCTCGCCGCGCAGCACAATCGCGACAATCAGGTGCCGGACATCCAAGTGGTGCGCTTTAACCGCGACTCCGACCGCTCGTTGGTGTTGCGGCATTTGAAGAGCCGGAGCCGCCCGCTGGCGGGTGACGATGCCGAACAGGTAATGAAGCATCTGGCGCGGCTTTGGGGCTTCAAGGTCAGGTTGGAAGAGACCGAGCCGGACGGCACGATCAGTTCCTACCGTGAGCAGGAAGCGCCGGCGTCGATGTAAAGGCCGGATGATGGAAGCCGGGACGCCTCAGGGCGTCCCTTTTTCTTTTCACGTTGGGCTCGCTTGTGTCCGCTACCCAGAATCTGCTAGAATCGCGGATTCGCAAATTTCGCAATGCTGGTTTACGCATAGTGAAGTGTTGATGTTGCGTTCATCAGCAAGCGACAAGGACAGGTGGCCGAGCGGTTGAAGGCGCACGCCTGGAAAGCGTGTATACGTCAAAAGCGTATCGGGGGTTCGAATCCCCCTCTGTCCGCCAGAATATGAAGGCCCCCGAATTCATCGAATTCGGGGGCCTTTTTGTTTGCCGCGCCGTCGTGGCCATAGGCGTTACAGGTAGACCAGTGAAATGGTGGCGCTGCCGTCGAAAGCAATGTCGGTGCCGGTCGGCAATGCGCTGCTGCGGTTAATCGTCGGGACGACGGTCAGCGCACCATTGACCGAGGTGATCGGAACGGGTGTGCCGTTGCCGCCGCCCGGGGCTCCAATCACGAACGAGTACGTGAAATTGGGGCTGAGGTAATGGCGCGAGGGGATGTCGGCTCGCCAGGTTTGCAGGTTGGCGCTGTAGATAACGGAGGCTTTGGAGCCGTTCACCATAATGTCGGGGTCCTTGAACCCAAACATGTAGCCCCCGATGGGGATTTGGGCGTCATCCGCGCCAGCAACGGTTCCGAGTCCGTAGATGAAATCGTCTGTGATGATGGAGCTAGGGGTAGCCCAGGCGTTGACGTTCAGATCCGCCTTAGGCACTTTGCTGCTTGCGCGATTATCGACAACACGCAGCCCGATTCGGGTTTCGCCGTTGCAGGTGACTTGCAGGCCGATCGCCTTTTCGCCCACTTTGGTGCCATCGGGAGCGAGCGAGTTGAAGGGCCGCTCGCCGAAGTCCAGCTGGCCGTCGCTGTCCAGAGTGAGGTCGCATGATGGCGGTGTGAGGCGGCCAGTGACCGTAAGGTTTGCCGAGGGGGCCGCTTGAGTCGTTGCGGTTATCAGAACGCTCGCGGCAAAAAGGCAGCGCAGCGCGTGTGGGGATCGTGCCAGATAATTCATGAACATCCAGGGTCAAAAGGGGAAGAAGCACGCAGTCTTGGAACTGGCCGCCTTGCGGTATAGCTGCATGCGCCTGATACGGCTTGGCGGTCAGTCGTCGCGAAGGGGCGGCGTCAGAGGTAGCGCAGCGTGAAGGTGACCGAGCCGTCTATCGGAATCTCTTTTGCGATGGGTAGTGCGGCCGGTTTGTTCAGCAGCGGCAGAACCGCCAGGCTGACCGATGCATTCGTGATGGCTGCGGCGGCAGCCGGGGCGCCGAATGAATACTCATCCACCAAATTCAGGTTGATGCTGTCCTGAGCCGAATGAACCGGCCAGGAGGACGAGCTGCCAGCCGCGCGAGCCAAAATCTGCATGGTGTCGACGGCGGGCGGCTTGCCGTCAATCAGAGAGGCTTCGGGGCGAATCAGTAGCACTGCTGCGCCGATCTTGACGTCATCGATGCGGCCCAGCCCCCACGCATGAGGCATGCCGTTTTCGGGGTTTTGGTAGGGCCATTTCAGGCCCGCTGCGATCGCTTCCTGGTGCGTAATGGTGGAGTTCGCGCGATTGTCCTGTGCCGTGAACGCCACGCGTGTTGGCCCGCCGCAGGCAATCTCCAGGCGGGGGTGCTGTTCTTTGAGCAGAGTGCCGTCTGGGTCCAGGGTTCGAAACGGGATATCGCCGAAATCGACCCCGCTTGCACCATCGACGCTGACGTTGCAAGCGGGCGGAGTAATCTGTCCACCCACGATAAGGTTGGTTTGCGTAGTGTTGGCCTGGGCGCCACCGACCGCAGTCAGGGCGAGGCAGGCGCATAGGTGAGGCAGATTTTTAATCATAGGAGCTGGCGCAAAGCGCTCTCTTTTAAAAGTCCAAATTCCGGCTACAGGTAGCGCAATGTGAATGTGATTGAGCCGTCCAGGGGGATTTCGTCCGCGGAGGGCAAGGTTGCCGGTTGCCCGATCAGGGGGGCAAGCCCGAGCGCCACTTTGGCATTCGTAATGCGTCCGGGGGGGCCACCCGCCGCGCCGAATGAATATTCAAAGTTGGGGCTGAGGTTGACCGAGTAATGCGATGACGCGACTGACCAGCTGCTGCTGCCCGTGGGCCGCGCGATGATCTTTTGCGCACCTGCCTGGGTCAAGGGCGTGCCGTCGATGGTGGTGGTGGGCGGGTTGATCAGGACGATCAAGGCTCCCGTCTTGATGTGATTGCCGTCTGCAAAGCCCAGGCCCCAGGAATATTTGGGGCCGTTCTCGGGGTTTTGGTACGGCCAGTTCAGGCTGGGGGCTTCCTGGATGGTGATGCCGGACCCGGCACGATTGTCTTGGGCGACAACGCTGACGCGCGTGGGGCTGCCACAATCGATCTGCAGGGCAGCGTCTTTTCCGTCAAGCTTCGTGCCGTTGTTGTCCAGCGCGTTAAACGCAATAACGCCGAAGTTGAACGTTGAGTCGCTGCCAAAATGGACGTTGCACGCGGGCGGAGTCAATTTCCCAGTGATGGTGAGATTGTTACCGCTGATAGCGGGTGCAGCAGCCGTTAGCGCGGCAAGCACAATGCCGAGTTTGAGATGGGTTGTCATGAACGTTCCTAATTGCCAGGCATGCCGGGTCATGGCAGCAACGATCCGATGTGGCCGTGGCGAGCGCGAAGCAGGACGCGGCGCGGGCGGCTCCTGGGAGACGCTTTGTCGGACTGCACGGGTTTCGGTGATCGACAGCGGAGGGCTCCACAAGGCCCTCCGCACGGATTTCGGTGACCGACCGCGGAGGGCTCCTCAGAGCGCCATCCGCGTTGTCTTTACAGGTAGATCAGCGAAATGGTGGCGCTGCCATCAAAAGCAATGGCGCTGCTGGTCGGCAAGTCGCCGGAGCGGTTGATCGTCGGGACGACGGTCAGCGCGCCATTGAGGGCGGTAATGGCGATAGGCGTGTAGTTGCTTGCGCTGGGAGCACCGATCACGAAGGAGTACGTGAAATTGGGGCTGAGGTAATTGCGCTGCGGTACGTCGAATTTCCAGTTGCGCTTGTCAGCGCTGTAGACAACGTAGGCTTTGGAGCCGTTCGCGGTAACGTCGGCATCCTTGAAGCCAAACATGTAGCCGCCGATGGGTACCTGGGTGTCGCCGGCGCCGGTAACCGAACCCAGCCCATAGATGAAGTCGTCAGTGATCAGCGCGTTGGAGCTGCCCCACGCGTTGGCGTTCAGCGCAGCCTTCAGAACCTTGCTGCTGGCGCGGTTGTCTACAACATGCAGCCCGACACGGGTGGCGCCATCGCAGGTGACTTGCAGGCCGATGGCCTTTTCGTTCAACTTGGTGCCGTCGAGGCTGAGCGTGTTAAATGCACGCTCGCCAAAATCCAGATGCCCATTGCCGTCCAGCGTAAGGTCGCATGACGGCGGCGTGATGCGGCCGGTGACCTTCAGTTCCGCAGAGGTGGCCGCTTGGGCCGTTGCAGTAATCAAAAAGCTCGCGGCTAAGAGGTAGCGCAGAGCGTGCGGGGTTCGTGCTGAGTGATTCATGGCCATCCAGTTCAGATGTGGGGTGGGGGTAAACCACACACTCTAGGAAATGGCCGGCTTCCGGTATATAGGCGTGGGCCTAATCTTTACTGGGGGCGCGCAGATGGCTGCGCTACTATTGTTCACGCTGGTTTTGCGCTTAGCGAACAGCCGTGGAAAGTCTTAGGTTTGTCTTGGAATTCCATATTGTTAGCGTCTCAAATTCATCCGTTGCGTATCGCCCTACTTGATGACCACCCGGTAGTGCGGGCCGGAGTGGCCGCCTACCTGTCGCAAAATCGCGACATCGTCGTCTTGGGCGAGTACGAGTCCAGCCGCGACTTGATCTTGGCGTCGAGCACGCAGTTGGCCGATGTGCTGCTGATCGACTATTCGCTGGGCCCGACCGAGATGGATGGCATCTCGTTGATCAAGACGTTGCGCATCAAGTTTCCCGCAGCTCGCATTCTGGTGCTGTCCGCCCTTTATGACCCCGCCACGGTGGCGCTTGCCCTGCGTTCGGGCGCACATGGCTTCGTGGGCAAGGGGGGCGGCGCAGACGAAATCGTACGCGCCGTGCGCAAGGTCGCGGCGGGTGGCACGTACTGCGATGACCAAATGACTTACCTGCTTTCGGGCGCCACCACTGCACCTCAAGAACTGCAGCCAGCCGAGTGCGACCTGTTCGATGGCGCGTCCTTGTCTGCACGCGAGCGCGAAGTGATCCGCTGCTTGTTGGAAGGGATGACCATTTCGGAGATTGCGGCCAAGTTCGGACGCAGCCCCAAGACCATCAGCGCCCAGAAGGCCACCGCCTATCGAAAGCTGGGTGTGACGACAGACAACGCCTTGTTCAAACTGCGCGGGATCTTGTAGCGCTTCGGGGGATGGACCGCGCCGCTTAACGCACCGCGGCGCGCTCGGCATCCAGCAATTCGACTAGCAGGGTGGTGGACCATTCAGTCTGGTCATAGACGCGAACATCGGTGTCGCTGACTTCTGGCGACAGATCGATCTGCGCCGTGAACGTGCGTCCGCTGCGGCCATGCTCCATGACGGCGACATCGCCCGGGCGCAGGGCCACCTGGGTTCGCGGACCTTGGTGCGGCAGATCCAGATTGATGAGGCGCGTGTCTTGGCCGTCTATCCTTGCATGACTCAGCACCACCCGCAGCTCACCCGCCTGTGCAAAACGCGCTGCGCCGTCATTGCGGGTGGGCGCCGTCACGCGCAAGGAGAGCGGGCGAGGCGTGGGGCAATGAATCGTCAGTGGCACCGTGCGGGGTTGCAACGCATAGCGGCGGCCTTCATGCAAGGTCAGTTGACCCGCAGTGAAGCTGCCATAGTCCACGACGCTCTGGCCGACGCTGATCTGACAGCCGGTGTGCGAAGGCACTGCCATGGCCGGCGCCAAACGGGCCGGTTGCGACGCAGCCGCATGGCTACCTGTCAGCAGCAGGGCCGTCATCATCAGCCCCGTTAAGCGCGGCGTAGAGAGGGCGGAGCGAGTGGGCGTCATACATTTTCCTCTGTGGCGGGTGGGGCGTTGTCAGGATTCGACTGCGGTTCGCAGGTGGCTTGCGCGCGCTCGTACAGCGCATCCAGGTCAGGGGATGCCGCCAGGTTGAACAGGAGTTCGCATCTGGCGCCATCAGCCGCCGCCACGGTCAGCGGTGCGGCAAGCGCCTGAGCATCTGGCAGGAATATCTGACCGCCGCCGCCTACGAGCGTGATGAACGAACCGGTGGCGCTAAGTACGGCGGCGCCCTTGGGTACGACCTCTCCACCAGGGTAGGTTGCAGTCAACAAGGTGCGGCGCACTTTCACCACCGCGAAATCGATGGCCGATACCGAGCCGCGCGCGGGCTCCAGGCCGTAACGGCCATTGATCAGGTCCACGTTGCGCGCAAGCGTTGCGGTGGCCACCTGGATTTGTCCGTCTCGGTAGGCGGGCAACGAGGGAATGACGGCCCGGCCCCAGGGGTCGGTCCAGACGCTGCCGGAGGGCGTATTCAGGCGCACGCCGGACAAGTCTCCTACCGATGCGATGGCGAACGTGTCCTGCACGCGATAGGGCGAGAAGCTCAGCCCTTGCGCATGGCCGACGAGCGCACCGCGTACGCGTGTGGAATGACTGTATCCCCCGCTGAAGCTGCTGGCGGCAAGGTTGAGTTGCGTGAAGGCGGAGTTAACGCCGAGCGAGCCCGAGTAGCTGGCATGGCCGTTGGAGTTGGAGGAGGCCGAGAGCGAATAGGTGGTGCGGTCATCAATCGCCGCGCTGGTATTGACCCCGTAGCTGGTGCCGTTGTCTTGCCGCTGCATGGACGCACTGACGCTTTGCTTGCCCAGCGGAAAACTGAGGTTCAAGTACATGAAGCTGCCTTGATTGCGATGGCTGGAACCCACATCGCGTTCAAATGACAGAGACACGCTCGTGCGGTGAAAGGTCTTGCCCCAGTTCAACATGCCGCGCCGCGATGCGTGGCCCCGCGTATTGAGGGATTCGCTGTAGTTCGCGCTGAAGCCGCCCAGGGTGGAATGGCTCCAGCCCAGCCCGGCGCTGAGTTGCTGTTTGACGCGGTCGTCGCGATAGCGAGGCGCGCGAGGATCGTCGTGCGGCAGGGGGCGAGTTTCGCTCGTGCTTTGGATATCGCTATAGCCGTCCGTGCGCCGCAATAAAGAGACGTTCGAGGACAAGCCGGGCAGCAACATGGCGGTACCCGACAGCAGAAACTGCGCGCCGCTGCGACCCGTATGGGCGTTGTGGGACCACTGGCTTTGCAGCGCTGCCTGAGCGCTGGCGGGCAGAATCACGTCGGCGCGTGCGCCAATCGCGCGGTAATCGCGGCTGAACATGCCGCCCGCGGTCAAGTTGGCGCGAGAGCCCAGCGAGACGCCATACTCGGCCGATGCGACAGGGGTGGCGCCGCTATTCGAGAAGCCGGTCTGGCGCAACATGCCCAGTCCGCCGCTAAAGCCGACGGGGGCGCCCAGCCGGTCGACTTGCAGCGCGGCCGCCGGAACGATGAAGTCGCGGACTTCGCCCGATGTCTCGTGAATGACGACTCGGATATCTTGGGTCAGCGAACGCGGCACCACGTCGCTTAGCGTGAAGGGGCCTGGCGGCACGATGGTTGATGCCAGGGGTATGCCGTTTTGCAAGACTTCCACCCGCGCCTGGGTGTGGGCGATGCCTGAAATAGGCGCGCCTTCCTGCGTCCGGGTTTGCAGCGCGGTCTCGGGAAACAGTTGAACGCCGTTGACGGGAACGCCGCCAAACAACGCGCCCTGCAGGTTGATTTGCCCCGCTTGAAGGGTGGTTTCCTTCGTGTGGAACGTGCGCTGCGCATAGGCGTCGAGATGGTTCCACGTCGACTTTCCGCCCACGCTGGAATAGGTGTTGTTGCTGCGAAGAATCCAGTCGTTCGCGTTCAGGCCGAATTCTGTGTATGCCTGCAGATAGCGATTCGCGCCGCTCAGATGGCGGGTCTGGCTGGACAGCACGTCGTAGTTAAGGATGACGGCACGCCCGCCCGATTGATAGGACACGGTGCTTTCACGCTTGGCCACGGCGCCGGGCGGGGCCACAATTTCCACCGCCATGCGCTCGGGTTGCAAGTCGATGGTTGTCGTGGGCCACGCACGCAAGAAAGCGTCAGGACAGGGGGCCGTGTCGCCGCCTTGTTCCTGGGGTGTCTTCAGCTGAGCAAGCGTCAGCAGATCATGGGTCAGGCACAGTTTGCCTTGGGTGTCGAACGTGGCTTGAGCGCGGCCCATCGGGCGGCCGTTCACGGAGATGCTCACCGTGTGAACGCCTTGCAGGAAACGCGCGCCGTTCTGAAAGTGCGAGGCGATGGCGGGGTTCAAGCCCCGGCTCTTCAGGATTTCGAGGTCAAATCCGCCGCCTTCGGGCTGTGCGCTTGCTGGGTCGTGCGCGCAGAGCATCAGGCTTGCGGCGGCAAAGGCGCCACTGCAAGCCGCGCGGGCGCGCAGACGGAACGAGGTAGCCATCATCAAGCTCGACACGCCCAAATTGGGCCGTGGCATTTTCAGTGCTTGATCGGTGCGTCGAAAGACGAGACTTGATAGCCATAGACGGTGGCGGGATACAGACGCACGGTCGTCTCGCCTTGCAAGCCGGCGCCTGCTGCGTGCAGTTCCAGCGTTTCGCCCGGCAACACGTAGGTCTTGGGCAGGATCAGCGGCTGGTTCGAGGGCTGCACGTGAACTTGCTGGTCCATCCGAACAACGTAGGGGCTGGGGTTGCGCACCGTCAGCTTGCCGTCTTGGGCCGCCCAGACGAGCTTCTTCCAGGGAGCGTTGTCGGCGGCGACGCCCTTGGGCAATGCGATGAGCGGCAGATCCTGGCGAATGGTCAGGCGCAGCTTGTTGGTCTGCTCGCCAGATTGCGGGATGCCTTCGAAGACGGCGCGCTTCATGCGTTGCGCGCTCAAGGGCTTGTCGTTGGTCAACAGGAAACGGACCAATTGCGTCTTGCCTGGGGCAAGGACGGCGGCCGGCGGAGACACCGTGACCCAGTCGTCTTGGTCTTCCTGAATATGTTCGATCATGGACACCAACAGCACGGGCTCATCGCCGGTGTTCTTGATGCCGATCGTGCCTTCGCCGGTGGCTTCGTCCACGAGCACCACGGAGGTTTCGGGCTGGATGCCCATGGAATGCGCTTGGCTGACGGGAAAGAGGGCGACAAACAGCATCGCCGCGAGAACGCGGGAAAAGGAATTCTTGAACATTGGAGATCGCTAAGGCAGCGGCCCGGCGGGCCTGAGAAGCGTTGCAGTGTAGGGATGGGCTCGCGGCCTTGATATAGGCGTGGGCCTATTTCCCGTACCTTGCTTGTCCAATGCCGGGGCGGGCCTTGCGGCCTCGCCCCTTCACGCGCCGCAGGAAGCGGCTCGGGTATTATCAAGCCCTTGCGCTGGGCCTAGCCTTTGCGGTTTTCGTATGAGGTGTCCAGCACATCGTCCTCGGGTGTGATGACGCCGGGTTCACCAGGTTGTGCGATGGCGCGCCCATCGCGTGGCATGCCCGCCACTTGTTTGCTTTGATCGGGCATCGGCAGCGTTTCCGTGCCTTTGCGCGGGTCGACGGGCGCGCGGGGTTTGTCTTCCGCGGTTTTGTCCACGGCTTGGGGATCAGGTGCAGTTTTCAACATGGCGCTTGCTCCGCTTGCGGGCGTCCCAGGATGGCGACGCGCCTGGATATCTGCTTTCATCTTAGGTCTCGGAGCGCGCGTCGCGGCCATTGCGGCTGTCACGTTTGCAAGCGGCTGTTGCAGGGCCAGAACCTTATAATTTCGCGCGCCTCGCGGTTTAGCGGCCAGCGCTTGTCCAACCTTATTTCTCCGCCCACTTTGACCGAATCCGTCGAACGCTCTGTCCATGCTGAACTCGTCGCCGTGTTGGTCGCCGTGACCAACGGCGAGCCGCGCGTGTTGACGACGGATGATGCGCGCGCTCTGCCGGCGGGGCCTTTCGAGTTGTCGCATCGGTCCTTGCAGGCCGGGTTGCGCGCCTGGGTAGAGACCCAGACGCATCATCCGCTGGGCTATGTGGAACAGCTCTATACCTTCGCCGATGGCGACCGCTCCGATGAGTCGGGCGGGCGCGTCATGTCGGTCAGTTACCTGGGCCTGACGCGCGAAGCGGGCGAGACCGGCGTGGCGCAAGTCGGGTGGCAGGACTGGTATCGCTATTTCCCTTGGGAAGATCGGCGGGCCGGTACGCCTGCGCTGGTCGAGGACTTGATCGTGCCGCAGTTGGCGCAGTGGTGCGAGGCCAGCGCCGACCTGGCGGTGCGCACGCGCCGTCATCAGCGCGCCGCGATTACGTTCGGCCTGGAGGGGGCCGCGTGGAACGAGGACATGGTGCTGCAACGCTACGAACTGCTGTTCGAAGCCGGGCTGGTGCCCGAGGCCGCGCGGCGCGGCGGCGGCAAAGCTGTGCTTCCGGGCGAGCCTATGCGCCATGATCATCGGCGCATTCTTGCGACCGGCATTGCGCGCTTGCGGGCCAAGATCAAATACCGGCCCGTGGTGTTTGAATTGATGCCGGCCGAGTTCACCTTGCTGCAGTTGCAACTGGCCGTCGAGGCGCTGGCGGGGCGCGGTCTGCACAAGCAGAATTTCCGCCGCCTGATTGAACAACAGGCGCTCGTTGAAGAGACGGGCGAGATGGCAACCGGCACCACCGGCCGGCCGGCCAAGCTGTTCCGATTCCGGCGCGATGTGCTGGCCGAGCGCGCCATTGCTGGCAGCAAACTGCCCCTGTCCCGTGCACTTTGATGCTTGACAGTGCTTATGCTCGTCTTTAGCATAAGTGGTGCGCAATCCTTGCGCGCCTTTTTTTAACTCACAAATACTCAAAATGAGCATTAAAGCCGAAGCGCCCTCGACCGCCTCCCGCCTGGCTGTTCCGCCCTTGCCCGACGTCATGTTGGAGCCGCTGGTGCGCGCGGCCCTGCTGGAAGACTTGGGGCGTGCGGGAGACCTGACGACGGACGCCATCGTGCCGGCGGACGCGATTGCGCAAACGCGGTTGGTTTCGCGGCAGGAAGGGGTGCTGGCCGGTCTGGATCTGGCCCGGCTGGCCTTTCGCGCCATGGACCCGAGCCTGGAATTCATCGTGTCGCAGCGTGATGGCTGCGATCTGGCGCCGGGGACGGAAATTGCGCGTATCCGCGGCAACGCCCGCGCCATGCTGACTGCCGAGCGCGTGGCGCTGAACTTCCTGTGCCACCTGAGCGGCGTGGCGAGCGCCACGGCCTCGATTGCGCGGGCGATCTCCAGCTACGGTGCGCGCGTGACCTGCACCCGCAAGACGATGCCGGGCCTGCGGGCTGTGCAGAAGTACGCGGTGCGCGTGGGCGGCGGCAGCAATCACCGCTATGGCCTGGATGACGCAGTGCTGATCAAGGACAACCACATCGCGCTGGCGGGGGATGTCGCCACCGCCGTGCAGCGTGCGCGCGCGGGCGTTGGCCACATGGTCAAGATCGAGCTTGAAGTGGACACGCTGGCTCAGCTTGAGGTGGCGCTGTCGCTGGGCGTGGATGTGGTGCTGCTGGACAACATGAGCCTGGACGATCTGCGCCGTGCCGTGGCGATGTCGCGCGGCCGCGCGATCACTGAGGCCTCGGGCCGCATCACGCCGGATACGGCCGCCGCTGTCGCCGCCACCGGCGTGGATCAGATCGCCGTTGGGTGGCTGACCCACAGCGCCAAAGTGCTCGATATCGGCCTGGATGCCTGAACCATCATGAAACGTCTGCTTCGATCGTCTCTTGCACTATCGGCGCTGTCCCTGGCGGCTTGCGGCAATTCGCCGTCGGGTGAAGTGGTTGCCGATGCGTCCTTCCCCACGCATCCGATCACAATCGTCGTGACCTTTCCACCCGGCGGCGGCACGGATCTGCTGGCGCGGCGTATTGGCGCCTCGCTGCAAGAGCAACTGGGTCAGCCCGTGGTGGTGGAAAATCGCCCCGGCGCCAGCGGCAACATCGGCGCGCGCATCGTCGCGGAAGCGCCGCCTGACGGCTATACGCTGTTGATGGTGAACAGCTCGTTTGCGATCAACCCCGGCGTGTATCGGAACCTGGGCTTTTCGCCCAAGCGGGATTTCACCGCGGTCATCAACGTGGCGTTCGTGCCTTCCGTTTTCGTGGTGCCTGCGGCGTCGCCGCTGGTGCAGCTGGATGATGCGCTGGCGGCGGCCCTGCCGGGCAAGCCCTTGCCGTTCGCCTCCTGCGGCAACGGTACGCCGCAGCATTTGGCGGGCGAGATGTTGGCGAGATCCAGCGGCGCGGTGTTGCAGCACGTGCCGTACAAGGGCTGCGGGCCGGCGCTGACCGATGTCACGGCGGGGCAGGTGGGGATGGGCATCGTGACGGCATCTAGCGCCGCACCGCTGATTGCCGCTGGCAAGCTGCGCGCCTTGGCGGTGACTTCGCCTGCACGTTCGCCGCTGATGCCGACCGTGCCCACCGTGGCCGAACAAGGTATTGCGGGAGTTGCGCTGGATCAGTGGCATGGCCTGCTGGCGCCGGCCGCCACGCCGCCTGCCGTCGTCGAAAAACTGAATGCCGCCGTGGCGAAGATCGTGCGTCGGCCAGATGTGCAGGCGTCATTGCGGGAACAGGGCTTCACGCCGGCCAGCAGCACGCCGCGGGAATTCCAGTCGATGATCAATGCCGACATCGACCGGTATACGGCATTGACCGACGCGATTGGGTTGCGGGCGGACTGATGGGGGGACGGCGGGCAGGTGCGGCCGGCGAGGTGCGGCCGGCCAGGTGTGGCCGGTGATTTGCTGCCGGTAAGGCGTGGCCCGCCCAGGCCCGTCAGGCCACGGCCGTCTTGGCGTGCTGTTCCAGCTTTTCCTTCAGGCCGGGTTCCAGCTTGAGCTGGCGCGCCAGTTCGTCCAGGTAGGCGCGTTCCATATAGCTTTCCTCGTCCACGACGAGCAGGCTGGCCAGGTACATCTCGGCCGCCATTTCCGGGGTGCGGGCTGACTTCGCCACCGCAGCGGGGTCCAGCGGACGCGATAGTTCGGTTTCCAGCCAACGCTGGTCCTGGGCGTCGGACGACAGTTTGGACAATTCCGTTTCCAACAAGGCGCGTTCTTCGGGGCCGATATGTCCATCGGCCTTGGCCGCGCCGATCATGGCGGTCAGCACCGCGGTGCTGTGCTGTTCGGCCTCGGGCGCGGGCAGGCGGTCCAGCGTTTGGGGCGGGGTGGCCGGCGCACCGCCTGCCTGATTGCGTTGCCAGTCGCCGTAGGCGCGATACGCCAGCGCGCCGAGTGCGGCCATGCCGCCATACATGGCGACTTTGCCGCCGATCTTGCGGGCCTTCTTGCTGCCCATCAACAGGCCTAACGCGCCCGCGCCCAAGGCGCCGCCGCCCAGACCGGTCAGAAAGGAACCTTTGCCGCCATTGCCTGCACCGCCGGTTGCGCTTTGCACGCGGTTGGTGGCGTCGGAAAGCAGGCCTTGGCCCGATTGCAGTAGTTGATCCAGTAGTTGTCTGGCGCTCATGAGTCCCTCTTTATGTGTGCATGAATGCGGATAGGGATATCCGACACCCATCATCGCGATAAGTTCAGGTTTCTGTCAGTAAGCAAACCCGTCGGCGGGTGCTACAACGGGGGCTGGGGCGCCCGCGCCGGGCGTCCACCCAAGGAGAGTGATCCATGAGCATCCGCGTCCGTCAGAATGCGCCCAATACCCTGCAATTCACGGCGACGGCCGAAGGCCACGACTTGCCGCTGGCGATGCCGCAGCCGCAAGGCGAAGGCCCTGATCCGCATGATTATTTCGACACCGCGCTGGGCGGCTGCAAGGCGATGACCCTGATGGTCTACGCGCAGCGCAAGGGGTTGCCGCTGGAATCGGTGGGGGTGGAAGTGGTGCGCGACGCCGGCGAGGAACGCAAGGGCATCTACCGGCTGACGGCCAAGCTGACGCTGCACGGCGAGCTGTCTGATGCGCAGATCGACGAGCTGCTGGGGATTGCGGAGAAGTGCCCGATCCACAAACTGATGACGGCGGTGGATGTGCAGGTGTCCACGCTGATCGTGCGGCCGGCCTGAGCAGCCTGGCTGGGAAGACAGCCGGGAAAGAACGGCGGGGAAGAACAGCCGGAAGGAACGGCTGGAAGGAACTGCTGGAAAGAACGGCTCTAAAGAACGGCTGGAAAGAACCGCTGGAAAGAACCGCTGGAAAGAACGGCGAGGCGGGGCGTTTGGCGCCCCGCCTCGTCAGGCGATCAGTCTTCCATGCCCGGGACGATGGTCGAGAAACCGGCGTCCACATGGGTGATTTCGCCCGTCACGCCGGCGGCCAGATCCGACAGCATGAAGGCGGCGACGTTGCCGACATCGTCAATCGTGACGTTGCGGCGCAGCGGCGCTTGCGATTCCACGAACTTCAGGATGGCCGAGAAGTCCTTGATGCCGCTAGCAGCCAGCGTCTTGATGGGGCCGGCCGAAATGCCGTTGGCGCGAATGCCGCGCGGGCCCAGCGCCGTGGCCAGGTAGCGCACGCTGGCTTCCAGCGACGCCTTGGCCAAGCCCATCGTGTTGTAGTTGGGGACCACGCGCTCGGCGCCCAGATAGGTCAGCGTCAGTACCGAGCCATTGCGGCCTTCCATCAGCGGCAACGCAGCCTTGGCCATGGCGGCGAAGCTGTAGGCCGAGATGTCGTGGGCGATGCGGAAACCTTCGCGCGACAGGCCGTCCAGGAAGTTGCCGGCGATGGCTTCGCGCGGGGCGAAGCCGATCGAGTGCACCAGACCGTCCAGGCCGTCCCAGTGCTGGGCCAGTTCGGTGAACGCGCCTTCGATCTGGCTGTCTTCGGCCACATCGCAGGGCAGCACGATCTTGCTGCCGAATTCGGCGGCGAATTCGCTCACACGGTCTTTGAAGCGGTCGCCCACATAGGTGAACGCCAGTTCGGCGCCTTGCTGGTGACAGGCGCGCGCAATGCCGTAGGCGATGGATCGGTTCGAAAGCACCCCGGTGACCAGGATGCGCTTGCCGGCGAGAAAGCCCATGTTTGTTCCTTTGTTTTTTTTCCTGCGAAAAGACCGCCTATTTTAAGGAGTTTGGCGGCTTCGCGTGCTTGGAAAAACGGCGCCCGGGTGGGGCGCCGTCGAGTTCGTGCAGGTGGCTGCTGTCAGTCGAGCCTGTCAGCCGCGCCCGTCGGTCGAGCCTGTCAGCCGCGGGCGTTGGTGCCCGGCACGCGCAAGGCCGTGCCGACCTTCAGCGCGCTGCCCTTCAGGTTGTTCAGCGAGCGCAGCGCGTCAACCGTGGTGCCGTACTGCTTGGCCAGCGAGAACAGCGTGTCGCCCTGGCGAACCTTGTGGGTGCGCACGTTCGGGCGGGCGCTGGCCACGCGGGCGGCGGGTGCCGGCGCGGCGCGGCCACGCGGGGCCAGGGCCTTGTTGTCGGAAGGCGCCTGCTCCAGCGCGCCCACCGGAGCCGCCAGCGACGCCAGTTGCACGCCGCCGGTGCCCGGTTCGCCCGGCACCAGCAGCGCCTGGCCCGAGGCCGCCTTCTGGCGCGAGCCGATGTCGTTGGTTTCACGCAGCTTGGATTCCGTCACGCCAAAACGCTTGGCGATCGACGCGTAGGATTCGCCACGGCGCGAGTGGTAGATCTTCCAGGCGCTCAGGTCGCCCTTGTAGTTCGTGAGGTTCGCGTTGAAGATTTCGACGCGGTCGGCCGGCAGCAGCAGGGTCGGGCCGTGATCGCCACGGATGACCGGGCGGTTGAACGAGGGGTTCAGCGCCTTGAATTCGTCCAGCGGCATTTCGGCCAGCTTGGCGGCAATTTCCAGGTCGATGTCGCTGTTCTTCTGCACCGTCACGAAGTACGGCGTGTTGCCCACCGGGGGCAGCGCCACCGCGTAACGCTGCGGGTCGGCAATGATGTTCTTGATGGCCTGCAACTTGGGCACATAGTTGCGGGTTTCATCCGGCATGTTCAGCGACAGGTAGTCGGTGTTCTGGCCGGCCGCTTCGTTCTTGGCCATGGCGCGCTGCACCGAGCCTTCGCCCCAGTTGTAAGACGCCAGCGCCAGGTACCAGTCGCCCTGCATCTCGAACAGCTTTTCCAGATAGTCCAGCGCGGCGTTGGTCGACGCGATGGGGTCGCGGCGTTCGTCGCGCCACCAGTCTTGCTTCAGATTGAAGTGCGTGCCGGTGGCCGGCACGAATTGCCACAGGCCGGAGGCCTGGGCGCGCGACAGGGCGGTCGGGTTATAGGCGCTTTCCACAAAGGGCAGCAGCGCCAGTTCCGTCGGCAGGCCGCGGCGGTTGATCTCGTCAACAATGAAGTACAGGTATTTGCCTGCACGTTCGGCCATGCGCTGAACGGCCTCGGGGTGGGACGCGTAATAGTCGGTCCACTGCTGCGAGAGGTCGGTGTTCAGGTTGGGGATGGCGAAACCGCGGCGGATGCGGTCCCAGGCGTCGCTCGGCGGGTTGGTCAGGTCAACCGTTCGGGACGTATCCCGGGCGATGTAACGCCCTTGGGAATTGGTGGTGAGGTTCTTGCTATCGGGGGCTTTGGTTCCTGCGCAACCGGCGAGGACTGCCAACATGAGTGGCAGAAGGAGTCGGGATAGATTCATCAGGCGGTCACTTGAAATCGTTCTTCCATTCACGCAGGGAGGCGAAGACCTCTACCGGCGTAGGTTGATTGCGTCCGGCCCAGCTGGCTGCGGCTCGGATGACGTCGACTTGCTGCGTGCGCAAAAACGGGTTCGTCTCGCGTTCCTGACTGATGGTCGACGGAAGCGTGGGAAGACTTTCTGCTCGTAGTTGCTGGGCTCGCTGATACCACTGTTGCAGGGTGCGGTTGGCGGGGTCCACAGCCAATGCCCAGCGCAAGTTCGCTAGAGTGTACTCGTGTGCGCAAAAAACCTGTGTATCTGGCGGTAAAACGGAAAATTTTTCCAAGGAATCATGCATTTGCGCAGGAGTTCCCTCGAAAAGCCGGCCGCAGCCGCCCGCAAACAGGGTGTCGCCACAGAATAAAACGGGTTCTATTCCGGCCGCCCGGCCGGTGTACGCGATGTGGCCGGCGGTGTGGCCCGGCACGTCCAGCACGCCCAAGTCCAGGTCCAGTTCAGGCAGCAGCACGCGGTCGCCTTCCGAGAGCGGCACGTCGCAGCGCGGCAGCCGTTCCCGCGCCGGACCGTATACGGTAAGGTCCCCGATGCGTGACAATTCAAGCACACCGCCCACATGGTCGCCGTGATGGTGCGTGAGTAGAATGGCGCGCAGCCTCAAGCCTTCTTGCTCGAGCCATTTCAGTACCGGACCGGCTTCGCCCGGGTCCACCACGGCGGCGTTTTCACCGTGGACGATGGCCCAGATGTAGTTGTCAGAGAAAGCGGGTAGAGGCAAGACCGCGGCATGGCGCTCGCGGCCGCCTGCGGGGGCGGTCAAGGCTTGCATGAGATTCGAAGGAATAGAACGTGGCAGAAGAAACACCGCCGATTGTAGAACTGGCCGAATGGTTCCAGACGCCACCGGGGCAGTACGCCCTGGCCTGGGAACGGGCCCAGTTTGACGCGGCTGTCGCGGATGTCTTCGGATATTACGCCTGGCAGGTCGGGATGGCCGACATGAACCTGCTGCGCGCCAACCGCATGCCTTTCAAGGGCTACGTAGGCACCGAGACCCCGACGGCGGAAAGCATCGCCAACTGGCAGTCTCGCGTGGTGCTGGCCGAACCCGAAGCGCTGCCGTTCGAATCCCAAAGCGTCGACCTGCTGATCCTGCCGCATGCCTTTGAATGCACACAGGACCCGCACAACGTGCTGCGCGAAGTCGAACGCGTGCTGGTGCCCGAAGGGCGGGTGGTGATTTCGGGTTTCAACCCCTGGAGCATGTGGGGCGCGCGTACGCGCATGCCCGGCATGGAACCCTGGCTGCCCCAGCCGCCATCGGCCCAGGTGTCGCTGCCGCGTCTGAAAGACTGGTTCAAGCTGCTATCGCTGGAAGTCGAGGAAAGCAGTTTTGGCTGCTACGCGCCCGCCTGCCGCAGCGAAAAATGGTTGCAGCGCTGGGGCTTTCTGGAGTCGGCCGGCGCACGCTGGTGGAGCGTGGGCGGGGCGGTCTATATGGTGTCGGCCGTCAAGCGCGTGGCCAGCATGCGTATCATCGGCCCCGCCTGGAAGACCAAGCCCAAACGGGCGCGCGCCGCATCGGTGGTGGTCAACCGCCAGGCGGATGACGCTGTCGACCCGTCATGAAGGGTGGGCCAGTAACCCTCTTGCGGGCCGGCCCGGCATTCCCCTGATGGGCGTTGCGCCCGGATATTTACTTTGCACGAACAAGGATTACAAAGCAGCACCATGCAGGACAACAAACCGAACGACCAGAAAGTGGAAATGTGGACCGACGGGGCCTGCAAGGGCAACCCGGGTCCGGGCGGTTGGGGCGTGCTGCTGCGTGCCGGCGGCCATGAGAAAACCCTGCACGGCGGCGAACTCCAGACCACCAACAACCGCATGGAGCTGCTGGCGGTTATCGAAGGCCTGCGCGCGTTGAAACGCCCCTGCGTCGTCACCATCCACACCGACTCCCAGTACGTCATGAAGGGCATGATGGAATGGCTGGCGAACTGGAAGCGCCGTGGCTGGATGACGGCCGATAAAAAGCCGGTCAAGAATGCCGAGCTTTGGCAAGCGCTGGACGATCAAGTCCAGCGTCATCAGGTGTCCTGGCGCTGGGTGCGCGGGCATACCGGCGACCCCGGCAACGAACGGGCGGATCAGCTGGCCAATATGGGCGTGGAAGTGGCCCGGCGGGCCTGACGGCATCGGGATATACCCTGAAATGCGCCTTGAGGGGCGGATTTAGTTCTTTCATCCGGCTTCTGGATTGTTCCAGTATGTAAATTCGGGTGCTACAGTGCCATCCCTCATTCCAGTTCCTGCGGCGTCGTCCTAGTGGGGAAATCCGGTCCGCGCCGCATCACCGCCACATTCGCGCATGAAAAAAGCTGTACTGCTGGCCGCCGTTGCGGCCGGGTTGGCCGCGGGGGCCGCATTGGGCGTTTTTGTGCCGCGATGGCTCGCGCCCGGGGCAGCGCCTGCCCAAACTGTCGCCAAAACCCAGGTCACCCCCGCCGCTCCCGTCCGGGTCGAAGTGGCTTCCGTCAAAGAAATTCCGTTTGCGCGCGGCCTGTCGGCCGTGGGCAGCCTGCGTTCCGACGAGTCTGTCGTGTTGCGCCCGGAAGTGGCGGGCCGCATCCAGTCGATTGAATTCAAGGAAGGCCAGCCGGTTACCCGCGGCCAGACGCTGATCCGGCTGGACGACTCCGTGCCGCGCGCCGAACTCGCGCAGGCGCGCGCCAACCTGACGCTGGCGCAGAGCCATTACCGCCGCGCCGTGGAATTGCAGGGCAAAGGGTTCGTCAGCCAGCAGGCCCGCGACGAATCCGCCAGCACGCTGAAAGTTCAGGAAGCCGCCGTGGCGCTGGCGCAGGCGCGGCTGGACAAGATGACGATTTCGGCGCCGTTTGGCGGCATCGCCGGGCTGCGCAGCGTGTCCGTGGGCGACTACGTGAACCAAGGGCAGGACCTGGCGCCGTTGGAAGCCATCGACCCGCTGAAAGTGGACTTCCGCGTGCCGGAAATGTATTTGAGCAAGGTGGGTGTTGGCCAGCAGCTGACGCTGCGCCTGGACGCGCTGCCGGGCCAGGAACGCCAGGGTCTTGTTTACGCCGTCAGCCCGCTGGTGGATGCGGGCGGCCGCTCGATCCTGCTGCGCGCCACCGTCGACAACAAGGATTCGGTGCTGCGCCCGGGCATGTTCGCGCGCGTGCAATTGCTGTTCAATCAGGACAAGGCGCTGGTGGTGCCGGAAGCGGCGTTGTCGCCTTCGGGCGAGACCCAGTACGTGTACCGGGTCAAGGATGGCCGCGCCGAACGGCGCGAAGTGACCATCGGCGAACGCCGTGAAGGCCGCGTCGAAATCTTGACCGGCGTGGCGGCGGGCGATCAGCTCGTGGTGGCGGGCATACAGCGCGTGACGGACGGCGCGGCCGTGAACGTCGTCGGCAGCGGCACGTGAGGCCGGCTCACATTTTTTCTTGGCGGTGACGCAATGCGTATCTCGGAAACTTGCATCAAGCGGCCGGTGTTTGCGTCGGTGCTATCGCTGATCATCGTGCTGATCGGCCTGATCTCGTACTCGCGGCTGACGGTGCGCGAATATCCGAAGATCGACGAGCCCATCGTGTCGGTGGACACCACCTACAAGGGCGCCTCGCCCGAGGTGATTGAGTCCCAGGTGACCAAGCCGCTGGAAGACCAGCTGGCGGGCATCGAGGGCGTGGACGTGATGACGTCCCGCAGCCGTTCCGAACGCAGCCTGATCAACATCAAGTTCAACCTGTCGCGCAACCCGGACGCGGCGGCGGCCGAAGTGCGCGACAAGGTTTCGCGCGCCCGGCGTTTCCTGCCCGACGAAATCGACGAGCCCATCATCGGCAAGGTCGAAGCCGATTCCCAGCCCATCATCTACATCGCGGTGGAATCGGGATCGTTCTCGGCCATCCAGACGTCTGACTACATCAACCGCTACATCAAGACCCGGTTGTCCGTGTTGCCGGGCGCGGCAGAAGTCCGCGTGTTTGGTGAACGCCTGCCGTCCATGCGCATCTATGTCGACCGCGACAAGCTGGCCGCTTACGGCCTGACCGTGCAGGACGTGGAAGCGGCGCTGCGCAGCCAGAACGTGGAAATTCCGGCGGGCCGCATTGAATCGCGCGCTCGGGAATTCTCGGTGGTGTCATCCACCGACCTGCAAACGCCCGCGCAATTCGAAGACGTGATCGTGGCCAACGTGAAGGGCTATCCGGTCCGGCTGCGTGACGTGTCCAAAGTGGAAATCGCCGCCGCCAGCGACCGCGTGCTGTCGCGCTTTAACGGCAAGCCCGCCATCAACATCGGCGTGACGCGGCAGTCCACCGCCAACCCGCTGGAATTGTCGAAGGCCGCGCGCCAGGAAGTCGAGCGCTTGAACGAGACGCTGCCGGCCGGCATGAAGCTGACCATTGCCTATGACTCGTCGGTGTTCATCGAACGTTCCATTGATTCCGTCTTCCACACCATCGGCGAAGCCATCATTCTGGTGGTGCTGGTGATCTTCTTTTTCCTGCGCAACCTGCGCGCCAGCATCATCCCCATCGTCACGATTCCGGTGTCGCTGGTGGGCGCGTGCGCGCTGATGTACTTCTTCGGCTTTTCGATCAACACGCTGACCCTGCTGGCAATGGTGCTTGCCATTGGCCTGGTGGTGGACGACGCCATTGTGGTGCTGGAGAACATCTACCGGCACATCGAAGAGGGCATGCCGCGCAAGGAAGCGGCGCTGCGCGGCTCCAAGGAAATCGGCTTCGCGGTGGTCGCCATGACGATGACGCTTGTCACCGTGTACGCCCCGCTGGCGTTTGCCACCGGGCGCACGGGGCGGCTGTTCATCGAATTTGCGCTGGCGTTGGCGGGCGCGGTGTTGGTGTCGGGCTTTGTGGCGCTGACGCTGACGCCCATGATGTGTTCCGTGCTGCTGCGCCATGAAAGCAGCCACAGCCGCTGGTACAACCTGATCGAAGGCTGGCTCAATGCATTGAGCAACGGCTACCGCCGCCTGCTGGGCGCGTCGTTGCGCCATCGCTGGCTGGTGGTGGTGATCGGCCTGGCCGTGGCGGCCGGCAGCGGCGTGCTGTTCAAGGTGGTCAAGAGCGAACTGGCGCCTATCGAAGACCGCGGTGTGGTGTTCGGCATTGTCAGCTCGCCCGAAGGCGCCACCTTGAACTACACGCTGGACAGCATGCTGGGCATTGAAAAGTTCTATTCGCAGATTCCGGAAGCCAGCGGCAGCCAGGTCACCGTGGGCTTTCCGACCGTGACGGACGGCACCGCCATCCTGCGCTTGAAACCGTGGGAAGAACGCGACCGCAAGCAGCAGGCCATCACCCAGCAACTCCAGCCGCAATTTGCGTCGCTGCCAGGCGTGCGCGCCTTCCCGACGAACCCGCCGTCGCTGGGGCAGTCTGCGCGATCCAAGCCGGTGGAATTCATCATCATGAGCCAGGCGTCGTATGCGGAACTGTCGCGCCTGACCGAAGTATTCCTGACCGAGCTGCGCAAATATCCCGGCTTGCTCAACCTGGACACGGACCTGCGCTTGAACACGCCTGAGCTGCGCGTGCGGGTGGACCGCGACAAGATGGCCGACGTGGGCGCCAATGTGGATACCGTGGGGCGCACGCTGGAGTCGATGCTGGGCGGCCGTCAGGTCACGCGCTACAAGGACGAGGGCGAGCAGTACGACGTGATCGTGCAGGTGACGCCGCGCGACCGCGCCAACCCCACCGATATTTCGGGCATCTACGTGCGTGCGCGTGATGGCAGCATGGTGCAGCTGGATAACCTGCTGGGCGTGCATGAAGGCGTGTCGCCGCAGTCGCTGAACCACTTCAACCGCCTGCGCGCGGTGAAGATCGACGCCGCCGTTGCGCCGGGCTACGCGCTGGGTGAAGTGCTGACGCACATGCATCAGGTGGCGCGTGATGTCTTGCCCAACACCATCATTACCGACCTGGACGGGCAGTCGCGCGAATTCCGCGATTCATCCGGCAGCATCTATCTGGTTTTCGGCATGGCGCTGGCCTTCATCTACCTGGTGCTGGCCGCGCAGTTCGAAAGCTGGCGCAACCCATTCATCATCATGCTGTCCGTGCCGCTGTCCATGACGGGCGCGCTGCTGGCGCTGTGGCTCACGGGCGGCACGCTGTCCATCTATAGCCAGATCGGGCTGATCACGCTGGTGGGGCTGATCACCAAGCACGGCATTCTGATCGTGGAATTCACGAACCAATTGCGCGACGAGGGCCGGGAGCTGTTCGCCGCCGTCACCGAGGCCAGCGTGCTGCGCCTGCGCCCGATTCTGATGACGACGGGCGCCATGGTGCTGGGCACGGTGCCGCTGGCGCTCTCCACGGGCGCGGGGGCGGAATCTCGCCAGCAGATCGGCTGGGTTCTGGTCGGTGGGCTGATGCTGGGTACACTACTGACCTTGTTCGTCGTGCCGGTGGCCTACACGCTGATTGCCACCGCACGCAAGAAACCCGGCCATGCCGGCAGCGCAGAGCATCCCCCGGCCCACCCGCCGGGCGCCCACACGCCGCCGGCTTCGGCCAATGCAGCGTCGGAATAAGTCATGCGCCAGATCATCTTTGACACGGAAACCACCGGACTGGACCCTGCCCAGGGTCACCGCATCGTTGAGATCGGTTGTGTGGAAATGGTCAACCGGATGTCCACGGGCAACAACCTGCACATCTACCTGAACCCGGACCGCGACAGCGACCCCGAGGCCTTGGCGGTGCACGGGCTGACAACGGAATTCCTGTCCGACAAGCCCCGCTTCGCTGATGTGGCGGACGAATTCGTCAAGTTCATCCAGGGCGCGGAACTCATCGCGCACAATGCCGCGTTCGACGTGAAGTTCTTCAACGCCGAATTGGCGAAGACGGGCCGCGGCCCGATCACCGACTACTGCGAGACGGTCACTGATTCGCTGCTGCACGCCCGTTCGCTGTTCCCGGGCAAGCGCAATTCGCTGGACGCGCTGTGCGACCGCTTCGGGATTTCCAATGCGCACCGTACGTTGCACGGCGCATTGCTTGACTCGCAGTTGCTGGCGGAAGTCTGGCTGGCCATGACGCGCGGGCAAGACGCGCTGCTGATCGATGTGGACGATAACGATGGCGCAGGCAGCAATGGCATTGTGCTGGCCAAGTTCGATGCGTCGGGCCTGGTGGTGCTGAAGGCCAGCGACGCCGAGCTCGCCGAGCACGAAACCTATCTGGCGGCGTTGGACAAATCGGTGGGCGGCGAGTGCGTGTGGCGCAAGATGGATGCGCCGGTCGCGGCGGCATAAATAATCTTCTAAGGCGACTTGCGCACGTTTTAAAAAACATGCTATTATTTCGCCTCTTTCAGGGTGGTTAGCTCAGTGGTAGAGCACTGCCTTCACACGGCAGGGGTCACAAGTTCGAAACTTGTACCACCCACCAAAGACCCTTGGAAGACAACGCAGGTGTAGTGAAGTTAAGTTTGTATAAGCGTGTTCGAAAGAGCGCGGGTTGTATGAATGAACTGAAACGAGCGCCATGGGTTGTCGACAAGCTGCACCGGGGGTGCAAAGCAATCAAGCCAACCTTAATCGGTTGGCTTTTTTGTTTTCCGGAGCCTTCTTCGGATTGATTCCGGGATCATCTCGGGCTCATCGCGGGCTCATCTCTTGATGTGGCGCAAACCGAGCTTTCGCGATTGCGTCGCAGCGCATGTCATTGGACGATCACCCTGCCTATCATGGTGATAACGAAGACAGTGCATGGCCAGAGAATGGCCAGAGAATGGCCAAAAGAATGGCCAACAGGAGACCTCCATGGATGCCCACACCAATACCATGTTGATCATTGTCGTCACGGGCGTGGCGCTGATGCTGGTCGGTTTCGGGCTGCGAGACCGCAATCTGGGGATGGGCCTGATGGGCGTGGGCCTGATTACGGCCCTCGGCACCATCCTGTACAAGGCCTACATCACTTTTTATTGAGCCGCGCGAGCAGCGAGTCCAGCTGATTGGCGAACGCCTTGCGGTCGGCCTGGCTGAATGACGGCGGGCCGCCCGTGTCCACGCCGCTTGCGCGCAATTCTTCCATCATGTCCCGCACCGCCAGCCGTTCCCGGATGGTCTCTGGCGAATAACGTTCGCCGCGCGGGTTGAGCGCCATCGCGCCTTTTTCCAGCACTTCAGCCGCCAGCGGAATATCGCCAGTGATCACGAGATCGCCCGGCTCCGCGCGCTCGACGATATGCGCATCGGCGACATCAAAGCCGCGTGGCACCTGCACAGCGCGGATGAGCGGGGACGGCGGCGTGAAGAGCATCTGGTTGGCGACCAGGGTCAGCGGCACCTGCCAACGCTGCGAGGCGCGAAACAGGATGTCTTTAATGACCCCGGGGCAGGCGTCGGCATCGACCCAGATGTGCATTGCGCTTATTCGCCCAGCGACTTCTGCAGCAGCTCGGCCACGATGTCGTTGGTGGACACACCGCGTTCGGCGGCCAGGGCGCGCAGCTTGTCAGCATGGGCTTGCGACACTTTCAGCGGAAACGGCACCAGGCCGGCGGCTTGATCCAGCTTGCGCTGTTCGCGGCGGTCGGGGGCTTGCGAGGCGGTGCCGAAGCGGTCGGGCGTGGAGGACTGCTTCAACTGGCTGGCCAGCTTCAGGGCCTGGTTCTTTTGGAGATCAAATTTATTCATGGGAATTCCTGATTAGGAGCGCAATCATAAGCGCATCCGGCATCAACGCGGTTTGGCGTGCTCCAGCGCGGCCAAACCTTCCTCGGCGCCGTCGTGCAACGGCACGGTCAGCCCACGCCGGGCGTTGGCCACCGAGACCTGCGCGCCTTGCGTCGAGCCGGCAGCCAGCAGGTCCTGGCCGGTCTGGTAGACGGCGCGCACCACCATCAGCGCTTCGTCGCGGGTCAGGTTGGCCGTGGTCAGCAGCAGCGCCGCGGTGCCGATGGTGGGAATCGGTTCCGGTTGATTCGGATACGTGCCCGCCGCAATTTCCAGCGGCATCAGGTCGGCATCGGCCTTCGTCAGCGATTTGATGGCGGCCGGGTCCAGCGGCAGCAGCTTCAATTTCGCCTGGGTCAGCGCGTCGCGCAGGGGCGTGGCGGGTACGCCGATGACCTGCGCGGCGGCATCCACCGTGCCCGCTTGCAAGGCCGGCAGCGACGCCGCGAAAGGCGTGTCAGCGATCTTGTAGTCGCGCCCCGCTTGCAGGCCATGGGCCGCCAGCACGTTTTCCAGCGTGGCGCGCACGGCGGACCCTTCCGGCCCCAGCGCAATGGTCTTGCCCTTCAGGTCGCGGATGGTGCGCAGCGCCGGATCGTCGCGCACGACGACGTGGACAAGTTCGGGATACAGGCTGCCCAGAGCACGCAGCCCGGTGAACGGGCCTTCCGACGCGAACGGGCCACGGCCTTCGTAAGCCATGCGCGCGGTGTCGCCTTGGGCCAGCCCGACCACGGCGTCGCCGCTACGCAGCAGCGCAATGTTCTCGGCGCCGCCGCTGGTAATCAATGGCGCCACACGGATCTGATGGGTGCGCGCCACCGCGCTCAATGCGCGGGCAAAGGCCAAGTACTCGCCCCGGTCCGGTCCGCCCGCCAGCGGGTAGCCCTGTTGCAATCGGGCCAGCCGGCCATTGATACGTGCCACCGAGCGCTCCAGCTCCTGCTGCACCACGTGTTGCGCGGTGCTGGAGGCGCTGTAGGCGACCGAATGGGTGATCTGATCCAGCGTGTCCAGCAGCCGCTTGGTGACGGGCGGGGGGGCGCCGGTATCCAGCGAGGGGGCTTCGGCCGCCTTGAAGCCGGCCGGCGTCACCAGCTTCCAGTCATCGCCTTCCTGCCGGTAGATGGCGCTGGCGTGCGCGACGATACGGTCACCCGCCTGATTGCCGCCGGACTTCACGCCACTGATGCTGCGCGGGCCTGCACCCAGCAAGGTCACCAGCGACGCCGCACCCGGCTGGTCCCAGGCGCCCAACGCGATATCCCGGCCCACGCCCAGCTCGACGTCGTAATAGACCACGCGGCGGGTTTCGCCAGCGGGCGCGGTGCTGTCGGACGCCGAGCCCATGCGTTTGAGTTCGGTGATGCGGAACAGGCCGTCGCCGTAAGTGGAGGCAAGCACGCGCTCGACATCGGCGCGCAACGCATCCGTGTCTGGTGCGCGGCCGCAGGCGGCCAGCAGCAGGCACAGCGCAATCAGCAGATAGCGTTTGAAGTGGACCATGCTCACATCCCTCCCACGAACGGCAAGGAGATCAAGGACGTCAGCACGATCACGTTCAGGATGTCGACGAGGAATGCGCCCGTGACCGGCACCACGATGAACGCTTCCGGCGCGGGACCGTGACGGCGCGTCAGCGCCTGCATGTTGGCAATCGCGGTGGCGGTTGCACCCAGGCCGAAGCCGCAGAATGCCGCCGACATGATGGCCGCTTCGTAATCGCTCTTGAGAATGCGGAACACCACCCAAGCTGCGTACAGCGCGCAGAACAAGGTCTGCACGACAAGCATCAGCGCCAGCGGACCTGCCAGGCGGGCAACGCTGGATAAGTCCAGCGTCATCATCGTCATGCCCAGGAATAGCGACAGTGAAATCGTGCCGATGATTTCGGTTGCGCGGTCATCCAGTTTCAGCCCCAGGCGCGCACCGCCATTGCGGATGATCACGCCGGTGGCCAGGCACCACAGGAAGTTCGGCAGGCTGACAGGCGCGTCTTCAACCAGCATCGCAAGATAACCGCCGAACACCAGGCACACGAACGCCGCCGTCAGCGACACGATGTACGAGCCGGCGGTGGACGGCGCAGCTTCCTCTGCCAGGGCGGCGGGGGCTTGCCCCGATTGCGCCGCCTGGGCTTGATGGTCCAGGCTGCCGGCGAGCTTGTGCCGGCGCATCAGCCATTCGGCCACCGGGCCTCCGACAACGCCGCCCAGCACCAGCCCCAGCGTGGCGGATGTCATCGCCAGCGCCATCACATCCTGAATATTGTTGAAGTCGGCAAAGCGCGTGGCATAGGCCGCACCGGTGCCGTGTCCGCCCACCAAGGTGATCGTGCCCCCCAGCAAGCCCATGAGCGGATGCATGTCCAGCAGCCAGGCCATGCCCAGACCCACGGCATTCTGCAAGACAAGGAAGGGAATCAGCGCCAGCAGGAATGCGATCAGGCGCGGGCCGCCTTTGGCAAGCAGCTTCAGGTTGGCGGTAAGCCCGATGCTGCCGAAGAACAGCAGCAGCAGCGTGGGCCGGATGCTGGTCTCCAGCGAGACCGAGACGCCGCCCCAGTTCGACAGCAGATACGCAATGACGGCGAATAGCAGGCCGCCCACGATGGGGTCGGGAATGCTGTAGCGGGCCAGGATACCGATCTTGGTGGTCAGCACGCGTCCAACGACGAGTACCAGGCAGCAAGCCAGCAGGGATTGAACGGGCGAAAGCGAAATCATATGGGCCTTCGCGCCCCAGACAGGGCGCCGCAATTCAGACTATCGGAACCGTTGCCGCCACATCATTCGAAATGTGCGCCTATCTTACGGCCACGCAGGCCGCAATGTATAGGGACGGGGCAACGCGCGTGCTCCCGCGTGGCGGGAGCCGCGTAATTGAAGGGGTTAAAGCGGAATGGCCCGGGCCATGTAGCGGGCCTGCGGACCGTAGCCCGCCAGCTTGTCGGCCAGCTCGGCGGCCAAGCGCTCGCCCTGTTCTGCGACCGGGTGGTAACCCTGGCGCAGCCAATAGCTCACGGCGGATTCCAGCGACACGAGGCTTGCGCGACGCAAGCCGTGATCCATTGCTGCCGACGCCGCGGTCCGCAGTAACGCCTGGCCCACGCCCAGGCCTTGCGCCGCGGGCACCACGGCGCAGTCATGCAGGAACCAGTGGTCGGCCTGCGCGGGCAACGTGGTCAGCGCCACGTCCAAGGCGGGCGGCAGCCCGGCATCCCAGGGGTAGGAAATCAGATAACCCAGCAGGGTGTCGTCGTCCTGCGTTCTGGCCACCCAGCAATAAGCAGGCGCCAGCGCCAGGCGGTTCAGGAAGAAGGCCGCGCTTTCCAGCAGAAAGTCGGGGTAGGCCAGGGTCTGGGCATCCAAAATGCCGTCCACGTCGCTGGCCAGCATAGGGCGGACTCGGTATTGCATGACAACCTGTGAAAACAAAATCTGGGCGCATTTTACCGATGTCGGCGTTTGGGGCAGGGCGCCGCTTTACGCAGCTTCACAAATCGGGGACACAGATTTACGCGATGTTTACGCGGCTTCATCGTTTTCAGCGTGCCGCTGCCTAGAATTCTCTTGCGGCATCGTGCGTGCAAGCGTGTGCCGCATTTCATGAAAATTCGACGAGGCGCTGCGCATACTGCTCGGCATAGCGTCCTGTATTTCGATCAAAGCGTCTTATGCACATCCAATTCCGGTCCGACCCGATTCCTCAGCAAGTGCTGACCAAAGCGTATCCCCTGGAGTCGCTCTGGTCATCTCGCGTTGCGGCCGTGCCGTATGACACCTGCGTGACGTGCGTCATTCCCTGCCTGAACGAGGCCGAGAACCTGCGCGTCTTGCTGCCCTTGTTGCGCGTGCGTCTGTCGGCGCTGTGCACGGGCTGGGAAATCATCGTTGCCGATGATGGCAGCACTGACGGTACCGAGGCGCTGATGGCGGAATGGACGCAGCACGAGGGTTTTCGCTACGTGCAGCTGTCGCGTAATTTCGGCAAGGAAGCGGCGCTTAGCGCTGGCCTGGAAGCGGCCACCGGCAACGCGGTGATCTGCCTGGACGCCGATTTGCAGCATCCTCCCGCCCTGATCGAACAAATGCTTGCCCGCTGGGCCGCCGGCGCCGAGATGGTGTATGCCGTGCGCGAAACCCGTGAAGATGAGTCGTGGTTGAAGCGTTCTGGCGCCCGTTGGTTTTACAAGCTGCTGAGCAGCGCGCGTGGCGTCGATGTGCCCGCGCATGCTGGTGATTTCCGCCTGATGGACCGCAAGGTGGTGGACGCGCTGATCGCGTTGCCCGAACGCACCCGTTTCATGAAAGGCCTGTACGCGTGGGTGGGCTTCAAAGGTGAAGCACTGCCCTATACCCCCGACGAACGCATGCACGGCAATAGCCGCTTCAGCGGGATGCGATTGTTCCGCCTGGCGCTGGACGGGCTGACGGCATTCACGACGTGGCCTCTGCGTCTGGTCAGCCTGGTGGGCGTGGCCTTTGCATTGGTGGCGATGTCGTACGCGGCCTATCTGGTGGGTGACTACCTGATGTCGGGCAACCCCGTTTCCGGCTGGACGACTATCGTCACCGCGGTGTTGTTCTTTGCGGGCGTGAACCTGATCTCGCTGGGCGTGGTGGGTGAATACGTTGCCCGTATCTTTGATGAAGTGAAGGGCCGGCCGTTGTACGTCGTGCGCCGCCGTCAAGGCAAGGCGTCGAACGCGGACTCGGCTACAGGCTGAGCATGGCCGTCGGCCCCGTGTCCGTGGCGCGCTTCGAATGGACCCCGCCCGCGGGCCGATTCCTGCTTGTCGTTGGCGTGTGGCTGGCATTGCTGGCTTGGATTCGGCCGTTGACGCTGCCTGACGAAGGCCGTTACGCAGGCGTGGCGTGGGACATGCTTCGCAGCGGTTCGCACGCCGTGCCGTTGCTGGACGGCATGCCTTACTTTCACAAACCCCCGCTCTATTACTGGCTGACAGAACTGTCATTCACGGTATTCGGCGCGCATCCCTGGGTGGCGCGGCTGCCGTCATGGCTGGCCGCCTGGGCGTCATCGGCGGCGCTGTACGCCTTTGTGCGCCGCTATCGCAATCACGCGGCGGCCACGCTGACCGTCCTGATCCTGTGCACGATTCCGTTCTTCTATGGCGGCGCGCAGTTTGCAAATCTGGACATGCTGGTCGCCGGCATGATCACGCTGTGCGTGCTGGCCGCGGTGGACACCATTCTGCGGCAAGAGCGCGGGCAGCCCTATCGCGCCATGTCGTTGGCCGCCGCCGCGCTGGCCGCGTTGGCGGTGTTGGCCAAGGGCTTGATCGGATTGGTGTTGCCCGGCGTCATCCTGTTGATCTGGATGGCATGGCGCCGCCGTTGGGCAGGTCTGGCAGCGGTGATGTGGCCGCCAGCGCTGTTGCTCTTCGCCATCGTGGCGGTGCCGTGGTTCGTGCTGATGCAGCTGCGCTTTCCGGGCTTCTACCATTACTTTTTCGTCTATCAGCATTTTCAGCGCTTTGCGGCAAGCGGCTTCAACAATGCGCAGCCGTTCTGGTTCTACTTGCCGGTCGTGGCGGGCTTGAGCCTGCCGTGGTCGCTGTGGGGCGGCGGCATCATGCGCAAGGTGTTTTGGCAGGACGACGCCACGCGAGACTTGCGCCGTTTGGCGTTGGTCTGGTTTGCGGTGGTGATCGCCTTTTTTTCCGTGCCGCAATCCAAGCTCGTCGGCTATGTGCTGCCCGCCTTGGCGCCGCTGGCGTTTTTGCTGGCCGAAGTCATCTTGGGCGTCTGGCGCGAGGAAGGCGGCGACGCCACCGCGCCGCGTCTGGTCAAACTTAGCGCGGGCGTCGCGGCTGCGATCTGCGTCGTCGCCGTCGGGGTTGCCGCCCACAATGCGCGAGGCAGCGCCGGGCCCCTGGCCACGGTAGTGCGTGAGCACGCCCGCCCGGACGATACCTTTGTCGCCCTGCATACCTATCCCTTCGACCTGGCGCTCTACGCCCAAGCGCCGCGCCCCATGTGGGTGGTGGACGACTGGCTGGATCAGGACGTGCCGGTGCGCGATAACTGGCGCAAGGAGCTCTACGATGCCGCAACGTTTGATCCCGCGCTGGGCAAGGAGCTGCTGGTCAGCTCCGCGGAATTCAGCTCGCGGCTGTGCGCCGCACCGGACGGCGCGCGCTATTGGGTCTGGGGCAGCCGATCTGACGGCCCGGTTTACGCGCCATTGCGGGGGCTGGACCCAATAGCAAGCGGTGTGAAGACCGTGATGTGGCGCGTGGACATTGACGACGCGTTCAGACAGCGGGCTTGTGGCGAAACGCCCAAAGCCGGCTAGCGATGAAGGTCGCAAACGCCAGCCCGATCAGAATCAGGGCCAGCAACAGGTCGTACGGAATGGCGGTGGTATGCAGCAACAGCGCGTAGGCGGATTCATTGATGGCGAAGCCCACGGCTGAAATCAGAAAGAAACGACGGACGGCTATCGTCCAGGGTGTTTGAGAATGTCTGAAGGTAAGCCGGTAGTGTCCGGCAAAAGAAACGACGAAGGCGATCAGCCAGCCGACCAGGTTGGCCGCCAGTGGTGGAAGGCCAAGCAGTTCGACACAGCCCACGGCAACGGCCCAGTGGGTGGCGGCGGCGGCGCAACCCACTGCGATGAAAAGGCTGATCTGCTGAAGAAAGGCGCGCATGGGTGCCGTGGTGAAATGGGAATGCGAGGTGCAGCGATGAGCAAACGTATCGTGGTCTGCGGTGACGATTTTGGCATGAATGCCGATATCGATGAAGGCATGATCGCGCTGGCCGGCATGGGCCGTATCAGCGCGGTAAGCGGCTTGTCGTTGGGCCCCACATTTGCGCAGAATGCGGGCCGTCTGGCGGCGCAAAATGTGGACATTGGCCTGCACGTGAATTTCTCGGAAAACCTCAGCGCCGATGCTGCGCCGATGCCGTCGCTGCGCAAGCTGATCTTCAGCGCCTATGCCGGCCGGCTTGATCCGGCGTGGATCGATGCGCAGCTGAATCTTCAGTTTGACGCCTTCGAGGCCGCATTCGGCCGCGCGCCCGATTACGTGGATGGCCACCAACACGTGCATCAATTGCCCGGCATCCGTGAACAGGTGCTGGCGCAATTGAAGCGCCGTTATGGCGACGCCATGCCGTGGTTGCGCCAGACCGCGCCGGGCGCACTTTGCGGTATCCCCCTGAAAGAATCGATCAAGGCGCGCATCATCGGCGCCTTGGGTTCAGGCGCGTTGGCCCGCCAGGCGCAACAGGATGGGTTGCGCACCAATCGCCGGCTGCTGGGCGTGTATGGATTCGAAGGCGGCAAGCGCCGTTACGCTGACCTGTTGCAGAACTGGCTGTTCAACGCGCGCGACGGGGATTTGTTGATGTGCCACCCCGCGATGGATTGCAAGGACGGCAGCCCCATGTCGCGCCAGCGCCGCGCCGAGTTCGACGTGCTGGCCAGCCCCAAGCTGGGTGAGTGGATAAGCGCCAACGGCGTGCGCATCTCGCGCTTGCCGGCCACGGCGCGTTGATATCGTGCGTTGGTACGGGGCGTTGATACGGGGCGTTGATACGGCGCCTTGATATGGCGCCTTGATACGGCGCGGTGATACGGGGGCGTGCCGTTTAATGTCTAACCGCGAGCCAGGCTTTCCAGCAGCCACGCGCCTGCAGGGCCCAGCGCGCGGCGCGTGGACCACACGGCGTCTACGCGGATGTGGCGGGGCCAGCCCGGCACCGTCAGCTCGACCAATTGGTCGCGCCCGAAACGTTGGATCATCCAACGCGGCAATTCCGTCCAGCCAAATCCCAGGCTGGCCATTTCCAGCAGCATCAGATAACCCGGCGCCGACCACGTTGCGTGCGGCGGCGCGGTGTCTTTGTCGTTGAGTTCAAAAGTGCTCAGGCGCAATTCGCGTTCGGTTCGAAGCTCATCGGTGGTCACGCACGGGCGGCCCGCCAGCGGATGGCTGCGCCCCACGCACAACACAATTTCGGACCGCTCGGCCAGCGTCGCGTATCCCACATCCGGCGGGTAGGTGTCTTGCGCGGCCATCAGGCCCAGATGCGCGCGGCCTTGCTGCACCAGCGCCACCACGTCTTCGTATTCGGCGATCAGGCATTCGAAGCGCAGCGCGGGGTAGCGCTGGTCGATCTGGCTGAGCATGTTCTCAAACGTTTTTGACTGGAAGGTGTCCGACAGCACCACGGTCAGGCGGGGCTCCAGCCCTTCGGCCAACTGGTTGGCGCTGCGGTTGAAGCGGTCGTTGGCCGCCAGCACCTGCAACGCCTGACCCAGCAACACCTGGCCGGCTTCGGTCAATGATGGCTGGCGCTGGCTGCGGTCAAACAGCGCCACGTTCAGGTCCACTTCCAGATTGGCGATGGTTTCGCTGATGGTGGACTGGCTTTTACCCAGCTTGCGGGCTGCGGCTGAAAACGAGCCTTCAGAGGCCACTTGGGCAAAGGCCGCCAAGGATTCAAGCGAGTGGCGCATTGGTATCGGTTTTTCCGATGGATAGTATCTTTATCGTACCGGAAATATCGACGAAAATCGCTCCCACTTTATTGAAACGACCTCGGTGGGTCATGACGCAAGCCAAGAAAACCCTGAAAGAACGCTTTTTCCACGCATTTTTGTTTGAAATTCTCGCCATCGGTCTGTGCGCGCCTGCCGCAGCCTGGGCCATGGGCAAATCCCTGTTTGAAATGGGCGTCCTCACGGCCGTCATCGCCTGGATCGCGCTCGTCTGGAACATGATCTACAACGCCGGCTTCGACCGCGTTGAAAACCGGTTCGGCTTCAAGCGCACGATGCGCGTGCGCGTCGTTCACGCCTTCGGATTTGAACTTGGCCTGATCCTGATCGTGATTCCGCTGGCGGCGTGGTGGCTCAGCATCAGCCTGTGGGAAGCCTTTGTGCTGGACATTGCGCTGGTGCTGTTCTATCTGCCCTACGCCTTCCTGTACAACCTGGCCTACGACCGTTCGCGCCCTCGCGTGATGGCGTGGCTGAAGCGGGGCCGCGCGGACGCCGTTGCGCCTGCGGCTGCCACCCTTGGCACGCCAGAGGTCGCACCGGCCGCTACGCGTCAATCACCTTGCGCGTAAACATCTCCAGGTAGTCCATTAACGAATCCGCGCCCTTGATGGCCGCGGATTCGTTGCCTGTGGCGATGCCCTGCGCCATCAGCATGTGGCGGCGGGCGCCTTCGGCGATATCGCCCTCGTGCTGGTAGGCGTACCAAAAGCGCCGGCACTGAATGATCAACGGTTCCACCGCGTTCACGGCGGACACATTGCGGCTGGCTTCATGGCAGACGTAGTCGAGCAGCTGGTCGGCATGCATGTAGTCGTCCAGGTTGCCGCCTTCGGAAGCCCGGATCATCTGCGCCGCGCAATCCACGATCTGGGTGCGTTGCGCGGGCGTGGCGCGGCGCGCGGCGCTGGCGGCAATCAACTGCTCCAGCGCGCGGCGGGTCTGGATCAAGTCCATGTGGTCCGCCAGCTGGATCATCGATACGCGCAGGCCGCGCCGGGGTTCCTGGCGGATCAAGCCGGCCGCGACCATGCGCAGCAGCGCCTCCCGCAGGGGCGTGCGCCCCAGGCCGGTTTTCTCCACCAGATCCGCTTCCACGACCGCACTGCCAGGCTGCAATTGCAACGTGGCGATCATGCTTTCGATCTGGTCGTACGCGACATCCGCGGCGCGTCGTTTGGGTTCTGCTCCTGCCATCAATTATTGTTTTCCTTCGTTTTGCGCCACTGCGTGTAGGCCAGCCATTCGCCGACGAACCCGCGTCGGAAGAACGACACGCACAACACGAATATCAGCCCGATGACGATGGTGACGACATCGCCCAGGGTGGCAAGGTAGTTCTGCAAGCTGACGACCAGCGTCGCGCCGACCACCGGACCCCACACGGTGCCGATGCCGCCCAACAGGGTCATCAGCAGCACTTCGGTGGAGGTAGCAAGGGACACATCATTCAGCGCTACCAGTTGCAGCACCAGCGCCTTCAGCGAGCCGGCCAGACCGGCGACCGAGGCCGACAGCACAAAGGCCAGCAGCTTGCACCGATCCGTATCGTAACCTAGCGAAATCGCGCGCGGCGCGTTGTCTCGGATGGTCTTGAGCACCTGGCCGAACGGCGAATGAATCACCCGGTAGACGAACAGAAAGCCCAGCACGAAGACGCCCAGCGCGAAGTAATACATGTTGGTGTCGATGCTCAGGTCCACCAGCCCCAGGAACTTGCCGCGCGGAATGCCCTGCATGCCGTCTTCACCGCGCGTCCAGCCCACCTGCACCGCCATGAAGTACGCCACCTGCGACAGCGCCAGCGTGATCATCGCGAAATAGATGCCCGTGCGCCGGATGGCCAGCCAGCCGATGGCATAGCCAATGGCGGCCGCCATCGCCACGCCGCAGACGATGGCGATCTCGGGTGGCAGGCCGCGCGCGCCGAACAAGATCATCATTTCGCCCGCGGCGTAGCCTGCCCAGCCGAAAAACGCCGCGTGGCCGAACGACACCAGGCCGGTGAAGCCCGTGAGCAGATTGAAGGCCAGCGCAAACAACGCGAAGCACAGCACCTTCATGACAAACACGGGGTAGACGATCTGGGGAAAGAACGGCACCAGCAAGGCAGGCACCAGCAGCAAGGCCAGGATGCGGATGGAAAATGGAATGCGCGACACCTTATTTCTCCTTGCCGAACAGGCCCGCGGGGCGCATCAGCAGCACAACGGCCATCACGATGAACACGACAACGGTGGACGCTTCCGGGTAGAACACCTTGGTCAGCCCTTCCAACAGGCCCAGCGCCAGACCCGTGACGATGGCGCCCATGATGGAACCCAGTCCGCCAATCACCACCACCGCGAACACGATGTTCAACAGGTTCGACCCCATCAGCGGGTTGATCTGCATGACGGGCGCGGCCAGCACGCCCGCCACGCCCGCCAGCGCCACGCCGAAGCCATAGGTCAGCGTGATCATCACCGGCACGTTCACGCCAAACGCCTGCAGCAGCTTGGGGTTTTCAGTGCCTGCGCGCAGCATCGCGCCCAGCCGGGTGCGCTCGAACAGATACCAGGTGGCGATGCATAGCGTCAGCGACGCCACCACCACGAAGCCCCGATACGCGGGCAGGAACATGAAGCCCAGATCGAAACCCCCTTGCAGGATCTCGGGCGGCTCGTACCCCACGCCGGATATGCCGTAGAAGTAGCGAAAGCCGCCTTCCATCATCAGTGCAATGCCGAAGGTCAGCAGCAGCCCGTACAGGTGGTCCAGGTGATAGAGCCGTTTGAGCAGCGTCTTTTCGATCACGACGCCCACCGCGCCCACGACCAGCGGCGCAAGAATCAGCGCCGCCCAGAAGTTGATCTGCACGCCGGGGCCAAGCAGTTGCGGCAGCTGGGTGAAACCGATCCACGCCAGGAACGCCGCCATCATGAACTGCGCACCGTGCGTGAAGTTGACGATGTTGAGCAGGCCGAAAATGATGGCCAGGCCCATGCTCAGGATGGCGTAGAAGCAGCCGTTGATCAGCCCCACCAACAGTTGGGCCAGCAACGCGGGAAGCGAGATGTCGAACATGATGGGCTTACGACTTGTTCAGCGGGCAGGCGGCCTGGGGCTTGGGGAATACCTCGTCGCCCTTGAGCACGGATTTCACGTTGTAGTAGTCCCACGGGGCCTTGGATTCGGCGGGCGTCTTCACCTGCAACAGCAGCATGTCGTGCACCAGGGCGCCGTCGGCGCGCAGCTTGCCGTTGCGGATCACGGCGTCGTTGATGGTCATTTCGCGCAGCTTGGCCATCACGGCGGGCGCGTCGTCAGTGCCGGCCGCTTCAATTGCCTTCAGGTAGGACAGCGTGGCCGAATACACACCGGCTTGCGAGGCCGTGGGCATCTTCTTGGCTTTTTCGAAGAACTTCTTGGCCCAGGCGCGCGAGGCGTCGTCGTAGTCCCAGTAGAACGCTTCGGTCAGGTACATGCCCTGCGCTTTGGGCAGGCCCATGCTGTGCACGTCCGAGATATAGGTCAACAGCGGCGCGACGATCTGCTTCTTGTTGATGCCGAACTCGTTGGCTTGCTTCACGGCGTTGACGGTGTCGTTGCCGGCGTTGGCCAGCGCAATCACGTCCGCCTTCGAGGCCTGCGCCTTCAGCAGGAACGACGAGAAATCATTGCCGGGGAACGGGTGGCGCGACACGCCCACCACGGTGCCGCCATTTTCCTGGATGACTTCGGTGGCGTCCTTTTCCAGCGAGTGGCCAAAGGTGTAGTCGGCGGTGATGAAGTACCAGGTCTTCTTGCCTTCCTTCACCAGTGCGCGCGCCGTGCCGGCTGCCAGCGCATAGGTGTTGGTCGTCCATTGCGCATTCAACGGCGAACATTTTTCGCCCAGGATCGCGGTGGACAAGCCCGCCGACGGCATCGTCACGCGGTTCTTCTGCTTGGCAATTTCCATCACGGCCAGCGCGGTGGACGCGGTGGGGAAGTCGGTGATCATGTCGACCTTGCCCTGGTCGAACCATTCACGCGCCAGGTTGGCGGCGACGTCGGGCTTGTTCTGGTGGTCGGCGGCAATCACTTCAACCGGCTTGCCCAGCACCTTGTTGCCCATCTCTTCGGCGGCCAGGCGCGCGGCTATCACCGAGCCGTTGCCGGCCAGGTCGGAATACACGCCGGACAAGTCGGTCAGCACGCCGACCTTGACGACGTCGTCGCTGATCTTGGCTTGCGCGTGCGCGGCGCCCGCAGGCACCGCGCCGGTGAAGCCCAGGACGAACAACGCTGCTGCGATTCGATTCAATTTCATCTGACTACGCTCCGTGGAGGAATGGGGGACTGCGGTCGGAAGGAGTACGGCGGAAATCTCAAATGCCGAGCAAGGCGTTCAGCTTGTCTTGCGATTGCTGGACCTCGGCGCGGTCGATCACGGCTACCACCTGGCCGTGCTCAATGACGTAATGGCGGTCGGCCAGGTGCTGGGCGAAGCGGAAATTCTGTTCGACCAGCACGGTGGTGTAGCCGCGCTCTTTCAGTTGCCGGATCACGCGGCCCAGCGATTGCACGATGACGGGCGCCAGGCCTTCGGTGATTTCATCCAGCAACAGCAAGCGGGCGCCGGTGCGCAGGATGCGCGCCATCGCCAGCATCTGCTGTTCGCCGCCTGATAGCCGCGTGCCGGGGCTGTGCGCACGCTCTTTCAAGTTGGGGAACATCGTGTAGATCTCTTCCACCGACATGCCGCCGGGCCCCACCGAGGGCAGCAGCATGAGGTTTTCCTCCGCGGTCAGCGACGCGTAGATGCCGCGCTCTTCCGGGCAATAACCGATGCCCCGGCGCGCGATCTTGTGAGTGGGCATGCCCACCGTTTCCTGGCCTTCGACCTTGATGGAGCCGCTGCGGCGGCCGACGAGGCCAAGGATGGATTTCAGTGTTGAGCTGCGGCCCGCGCCGTTGCGGCCCAGCAGCGTGACGCATTCGCCGGGCTTCACGTCCAGATCGATGCCATGCAGGATGTGCGATTCGCCATACCAGGCGTGCAGGTTGCGGATTTCAAGCATGTTGCCGGACGCGCCGGCCAGGGCTTCATTCATCGTCGGCTCCCATGTAGGCTTCACGCACCGCCGGGTTCTCGGACACGGTCGCGTAGGGGCCTTCGGCCAGGATCTCGCCCCGCTGCAAGACGGTGATGGTGTCGGAGATGTCCGCCACCACTTTCATGTTGTGTTCCACCATCAGGATGGTGCGCCCCGCCGAGACCTGCTTGATCAGATGTTTGACGCGGTCCACGTCCTCGTGGCCCATGCCCTGCGTGGGTTCGTCCAGCAGCAGCAGCTCGGGCTCCAGCGCCAGCGTGGTGGCGATTTCCAAGGTGCGTTTGCGGCCATAGGGCAGGTCACCCGCCGCCACGTCCAGATGCGTGCGCAGGCCCACCTGGTCCAGCAATTCCTCAACGCGGTGATGCAGGCTTTCCAGCGTGCTTTCGGATCGCCAGAAGCAATAGTCCACGCCCAGTTTGCGCTGCAAGGCCACACGCACGTTTTCGCGCACGGACAGCTGGGGGAACACCGCCGAAATCTGGAACGACCGCACGATGCCGCGGCGCGCGGTTTGCGCGGGGCGCTCCTGCGTGATGTCCACGCCGTCGTACAGGATTTCGCCGCGCGTCGGAATGTGGAACTTGGTCAGCAGATTGAAAAACGTCGTCTTGCCGGCGCCATTGGGGCCGATCAGCGCATGGATGGCGCCGCGCCGCACGCTCAGGTCGACGTTGTTGACCGCCACGAATCCGCGGAATTCCTTGGTCAGGCCACGTGTCTGAAGGATGATGTCGCTTTGCATGGTGTCCGATAGGCGTGCGTGGGACAGGGCCTGGCGCGCGGCGGCTAAGCCGCGCGCCAACGCGTTCGTGCTGCGGTTGGCTCAGCCGGAGCCGGCCGCTTACGTCGATTGGTATTGCTTGGGGCGCTTGGCGATGGCGGCCTGGATGATGGCGGTGCAACGCTCGCGTTCGGCGCCGACCAGCGGCAGACGCGGACGGCGCACGTGTTCATTGCCCACACCGGCCAGCGTTTCGGCCAGCTTGATGTTCTGCACCAGCTTGGTGGAAACATCCAGGTGCAAGAGCGGCGTGAACCATTGATACAGCGCCAGCGCTTCTTGCCACTGGCCGGCTTTCATCAGGTCATACAGCGCCACGGTTTCACGCGGGAAAGCGGTGACAAGGCCTGCCAGCAGGCCGTCTGCGCCCAACGCCAGCGCTTCGAACGACAGGTCGTCCACACCGATGAACAGCTGATAGCGGGTGCCCAGCGCATTGCGCAGATCGGTCACGCGGCGGATGTCGTCGCTGCTTTCCTTGATGGCGACAAGCCACGGGCAGTCGGCCAGTTCGACCATGTGCTCGGGCTTCAGGTCCACGCGGTAAGCGACCGGGTTGTTGTAGATCATGCAGGGCTTTTGCGCCGCTTCCGCCATGGTGCGGATGCTTTGCATGGCTTCACGCGCATCGGCCACGTAGATCAGCGATGGCATCAGCATGAAGCCGTCCACGCCCAGCTCGACCGCACCCTTGATGAAGCGCAGCGCTTCGCGGGTGCTGGTTTCGGACACGTTGGCCAGCACGGGAATACGGCCGGCGCTGACTTCGATGGCGCAGCGCGTGACCTCGAGCTTTTCTTCCAACGTCAGGGTGCTGGCTTCGCCCAGCGAGCCGCAGGTGACAAAGCCGTGAACGCCGTTGTCGATCAGGAAGGCGAAGTGCTTGCGCATCGCTTCGAAGTCGAGGGTTTCGTCGGCATGGAACTTACTGGTAACGGCAGGAAATACGCCCTGCCAACGCACGTTACTCAACTGGCTTCTCCTGAAGATGCCGTCGCTGCCAAAGCGGCGCGGCGAGCAGGAGCAAAGTCTAATATTCGCTAAATATATTTAGTAGATATTTTTATATAGGAGTTTCCCGAGAACGGGTTTTCCCGGCGGTCAGGGTAAGCAGGGGGGGAAGGCCGCGCCAGCGTTAGCCGGACTTGCGTTTGAAGGCGCGTGAGGCGTCTTGCATGAAGGTCTTCACGGCGGCGTCGTATTGCGGCCCACTGCGGAAAGCGCCCGAGTGCGACGCGCCTTCGATCTTCACCAGCCGCTTCAGATCCGGCGCCACGTTGCGGGCGGCGGCGAATAGTTCATCGCTCATGGTGTGCGGCACGACGCGGTCAGCGGTGCCGTGCATGAACAACATGGGCGTATGCATCTGGGCCAGCTTGTCGACGGACGCAAACGGCTGCGTCACCAAGAGACTGGCGCCTGGCACCTTGCCCCAGCGCAAGGTGCCGAGCATGGCGCCGATGCTGGTGAAGCTGGATTCCACGATCAAACCCGCGAATTCCGGCTGTTCGGGCCGGGCGGCCAGATCGATGGCGATCGCCCCGCCCAGGCTGTGGCCGTAGACGAAGCGGCGTGCCGGGTCGGGTTGCAGGCGGGCCAGCTCCTTCAGCCCAGCCATCGCGTCTTCCAGCGCGCTTTCTTCCGACGGCAGGCGCGGGGTGGATGCGCCAAAGCCGCGGTAATCGATGGCCAGCACCGAATAACCCATGCGGGTCCAGCCGTCGATGCGGAAGGCGCTGCCGTTCAGGTTCCAGCGCGCGCCATGCAGGTACAGCACCGTGGGTGCGTCGGCCTTGGGGCTTTGCCAGTACCAGGCGCGCACCTTATCGCCGTTGGCTAGCGCCAGATCGTAGACCTCGGTGCCGGCGGAGGGTTCGCGCCACCAGGTTTGGGGTTCGGATTGGGGCGAAAAGATGGTCTGGCGTTGCCAGGAGTCCAGGTGCGAGCAGCCGACGACGCTGGCGGCGGTGACGACGGCTACGGCAACGAGCCGGCGGATGGGGAGACGCCGGGCGGAAAGGCTGCGGGGGGAAGGACGGGGCAGGGCGGGCATGAAAAATATGACCCGATCGGGCCGGCTGGGTTCCGCATCAGAATACTCCGGGATGCACCTCGCGCGTCAATGCCAGCCACGCCTGCGCCGCGTGCGACAGATAGCCGCCGCGCCGCCAGACCAGCACCATTTCCCAGTCCGTGCCCGGGTCGCGCAGGGGCACGCGGCACACGCCTGCGTGCAGTTCTTCTCGAGCCGTGATGCGCGGCAGGAACGCCACGCCCAAGCCGGCCGCCACCAGCGCCACGATGAAATCGATCTGGCCGCTGCGTGCGGCGATGGTGGGCGCAAAGCCCGCACGCTGGCAGGCTTCATGGATGATGCGGTTCAGCGCAAAGCCTGATTCGAACAGGATGAACGGCGATTCACGCAGCTCATGCAGGCCGACAGATGCCGCGTGCGCGTGCGGATGGTCGGCCGGCATCAGCGCCACCAGCGGTTCGCGCGCCACCGGCTGCCAGTCCACGTGATCCGGCACGGGTTTCAACGAGGCCGCCAATTCGATCTCACCCGCCATCACCATTTCTTCCAGCCGGCGGCTGCCGTGTTCCACCAGGCTGATTTCGATGTGCGGATACCGGCTGCGGAACCGCGCAAACATCGGCGCGAAAAGCGAACTGCTGCCAAGCGGCGGCAGCCCCAGCCGCAGCACACCGCGCTTCAGGCCCTTGAGTTCGTCCAGCTCGGCGTACAGATCATCGCGTTCGGCCAGCATCGTCAGCGCCCGCCGGTACACAATTTCGCCCGCTTCGGTCAGCCGCAGGGGCTGTGCGTGGCGATCCAGGAGCGGCATGCCCAGCTCGTCTTCAAGCTGGCGCACCGCCTTGCTGACGGTGGGCTGCGTGGCGTAGATCACTTTGGCTGCCTGGGAAAAGCCGCCCTGGCGGACCACTTCCACCAGGGCGCGCAAGGGGCGCAGGTCCATGGCTATGCCTATCTGGAATAGGGAGTATTCATCGAATTCATTTTATCTATGGGCAGGGCGGGCGTAAAACATCAGCTTGCCGCTGGTACCTGTCTGCCCCTCCATGTCTCGCCCTCGCCCTCGTCGCCTCCTTACTCCCGTCCGCATGCTGCGCGTTGCCCTGCGCCGCAGCCGCGTGCTGCAAATTGCGCTGATCGTCGTGTTTTCTTTGCTGGGCCAGGCCGTGGCCGACGCGCTGGGTTTGCCCGTTCCGGGCGGCGTCATTGGCATGGCGCTGGTGCTGTTGCTGCTGGCCACTCGCCGGCTGCGCGTGCGCAACGTCCATCGCGGCGCAAGCTGGCTGCTGGGCGAGATGCTGCTGTTCTTTGTGCCGGCCGTGATGTCGCTGTTGGACCACCGCGAATTTCTGGGGGTGCTGGGGCTGAAGCTGCTGGCCGTCATCCTGCTTGGCACCGCCTTGGTCATGACCGGCACGGCGTTGACGATCGACCTTTGCTATCGCTGGATGAACCGCCGTGCCGTTTGAATTCAACCTAGTGTTCTGGCCGCTGGCGACGGTGCTGGCCTACGTGTGCGCGCGCCTGTTTTATCGCCGCTATGCGTACTGGTGGACGTCGACGCTGGTCGTAGCGCCGGCCTTGCTGCTGGGCTTGGCGATTGCGCTGCACACCGGATACCGCGACTACATGTCTGGCTCGCATTGGCTGATGGCCATGCTGGGGCCCGTGATCGTGGCGTTTGCGCTGCCGCTGTACGAGCAGCGCGCGCTGATCCGGCGCTACTGGCCGGTGCTGGTGGCGGGCGTGGCGGTGGGTAGTTTGATTGCGGGCGTCAGCGCCTGGATGCTGGGCAGCTTGCTGGATTTGCCGCCCGGCTTGCGCCTGAGCTTATTGCCGCGTTCAGTCGCCACGCCGTTCGCGCTGGCGGTGTCGTCCCATGTGGGCGGCGTGCCCGACCTGACCGCCGTGTTCGTGATCGTGACGGGTGTGTTCGGCGCGGCCATCGGCCAGTTGATGCGGCGCTGGTTGCCGCTGCGTTCGGCGCTGGCGCGCGGCGCCTTGTTTGGCATGGGCGCACACGGCGCCGGCACAGCAAAGGCCCGCGAACTCGCGGCCGACGAGGGCGCGGTGGCGGGCCTGGTGATGGTGATGGCGGGGCTGTTCAACGTCCTGGTGACGCCCGCCGTCGTCGTGGGATTGTTGGCCGCCTGACGCTGGCGATCAATGCACCAAGTCCAGCGCCACCGGATACAACGACGCCACCAATAGCAAGGCCATGCCCACATTGAAGGCCCGAATCGCCCAGGGCTTGTGCAGCACGCGGCGCAGCGCGGTGCCGAACGTCACCCACACGCCAATGCTGGGCAGGTTGACCACGCCGCAGACAATCGTGGCGATGACCAGGTTGGCGAAGAAGCCGTTTTGCGGCGTGTAGGTGGCCACCACCCCCACCGCCATCACCCACGCTTTCGGATTGACCCATTGAAAGGCCGCCGCTTGCAGGAACGTGAACGGTTTGCCACGCGCTTCGCCATCTTCCAGGCCGCCGGAGTTGGCGATCTTCCAGGCCAGATACAGCAGGTAGGCGGCGCCGGCGTATTTCAGGATGGTGTAGAGCTGCGGCACTTGCTGGAACACCGAGCCCAGCCCGATGCCCACCAAAAAAATCATCAGCGTAAAGCCCAGGTTCACGCCCAGCAGGTGCGGCATGCTGCGGCGAAAGCCGAAGTTCAGGCCAGAGGACGCCAGCATCACATTGTTGGGTCCCGGCGTAATCGAGCTGACCAGCGCGAACAGGGCCAGCGGGCCCAGCAGCGAGGCGGAAGCCAGGGGCACGTCGGCCCAGTTGGTCGGGAACAGATTCATTTTTTGGTCCTTACGATGGCACGGCGTCCGCCGGCAATAACGGCGATCACGGCGACGGCGAACACGAAGGTTGCCGGCTCCACGGATTCGTCAAATAACAATGCGGCCGCCACGACGGTCAGGAAAGGCTGCAACAGCTGCACCTGCCCCACCCGGGCGATTCCGCCCACGGCCAGGCCGCGATACCAGGCAAAAAAGCCCAGAAACATGGAGCCGAACGCCAGGTAGGCGCAGGCTGAAACGACTGCGGCGCTGGGCCAGTGGGCGTGCGCGGCCATCCAGCCGACGGGCGCCACAACGACCGGGGCACTGATCGCCAGCGCCCAGCAAATGGTGCGCGAACCGCCCAGCGTGCGTGCGGCGCGTGCGCCTTCCGCATAGCCCATGCCGCCCAACACCACCGCCACCAGCAGCCAGAGATAGCCGGTGGTCAAGACGCCGTCGCCTTGCCGCAGCGCGTAGGCCGTCACCAGCGCGGCGCCGGCCACGGCCCACCCCCAGAATACGGCGGACGGCCGTTCACCGCTACGCAGCGCGGCGAACGCGGCCGTCGATAGCGGCAGCAGCCCGTTGAACACGGCGCCGTTGGCAGACGGCACGGTCTGCATGGCCAGTGACGACGCCAGCGGCCAGCCCACCACGATGCCCAGCGCAGCCAGGATCACGCCAGGCCACTCCGTGCGCGTCGGCAGCCGGCTGCGCGTGATCCACAGCAACGCCACCGCGGGCACCGCAGCCACCAACGCGCGTCCCAGTCCCACCAGCAATGGGGCCAGTTCAGCCACGGCCAGGCGCGTCATGGGCAGCGTCAGCGAAAAGACCAGCACCCCCAGAAAACCATAGCCATAGCCTTCCCATACGGACGGCGGCGTGGCCGGTGCGGTCTGGGCCGAAGGGTAAAGCGATGAGCGCGTCATGATGGCTGCGAAAGAAGGAGGCGGGGCGGAAGAATCTGCTATTGCGGGCTTGCCGTATTGCTGTCACTCTACGCATAGTTATCGGTACAGTACCGATACACTTCTACATGTCACTTTAATCACTGGCCTGGTCCATTCCCCATGACAGTTGCTCCTTCCCCTGGGTCTACTCCCGCCCCGTCCCCCGCAGCGTCCTTGCCCTGGATGCCCGTGCGCCAAGCCGACGCCTCGCTTGTCAGCCAATTGGCCGACGGCCTGGCGCGCCGCATCGACGAACAAGGGTTGCGGCCCGGCACCCGCTTGCCGTCCATTCGCAAAATGGCCGAACAGTCTGGCGTCAGCCGCTTCACGGTGGTTGAGGCGTATGACCGGCTGGTGGCCCGGGGACTGGTGCAGTCCCGCCGCGGGGCAGGCTTTTTCGTCCGCGCGCGCAGTGGTCCGCTGGCGGCGGTGGCGGCGGCCCCGTCGTCCCCCTTGTCGCCCACCGCGCGCGTAGACATCGCCTGGCTGCTGCGCAGCATGTTCCGCGAAACCACCGGCCCGGGCATGCCCGGTGGCGCGGGCTTGCTGCCGGCCGATTGGCTGGACCCCGACATGGTGGCCGCTGCCGTGCGCGCCGTGGGGCGCTCGGTGCGGGCGAACCTGGTCAGCTATGGCCATCCCCAAGGCTTTGCGCCGCTGCGCCAGCAGATCGCCGCGTCCTTGCAGAACGACGGCGTGCCGGCCCACCCCGAACTGAATCTGTTGACCACCAACGGCGTCACCCATGGCCTGGACCTGATCGCCCGCCACTTGGTGAAGCCCGGCGACACGGTGTTGGTGGAAGACCCGGCGTGGTTCGTTATCTTTGGCCGGCTGGCGGCATTTGGCGCGCGCCTGATCGGCGTGCCGCGTGGGCCGGATGGCCCCGACATCGCCCTGTTGGAACAGTTGGCGGCCCAGCACAAGCCCAAGCTTTTCATCATCAACAGCGCCGTGCATAACCCCACGGGCCATACGCTGTCGGCGGGTGTCGCCTACGACATCCTGCGCATCGCCGAGCGCCACGATTTCATGGTGGTCGAAGACGACACCTATGGTGAACTGCACCCCGGCGGCGCCATGAAACTGGCTGTGCTGGACCGGCTGAACCGCGTCATCCTGGTCAGCGGCTATTCCAAGATGCTGGCCGCGAGCCTGCGTGTGGGCTATGTGGCCGCCAACCCCGAGATCCTGCAAAAGCTGGCCGACCTGAAAATGCTGGCGGGCCTGACCTCGCCCGAACTGGGCGAACGCGTTGTCCACCGGGTGCTGATGGAAGGGCAGTACCGGCGCCACATCGAACGCGTCCGGACGCGGGTGGACGCCGCGCGGGAGCGATGCCTGAAAGGGCTGCTGAAGCTGGGCCTGACCGTGCCGCACGAGCCGAATGCGGGCATGTTCGTCTGGGCCGATTGTGGCCGCGACACCGAAGTGCTGGCGCGCGTAGCGGCCGACCAGGGGGTGCTGCTGGCCCCGGGCACCTTGTTTTCACCGTCGCAGGCGCCGTCGACGATGCTGCGCTTTTCGGTTTCCATTGCTGATGACCGCGGAATCTGGACCCAATTGGAAAAACTCTTCGCGCAAAACGGCTCCTACAATCAATAATACGCAGCTGAATATTTGAAGGAACCGCCATGTCCGCACCGATCAAACCCCTGACCGAAAACTTCGCCGTCGCGCCGCAACTGGGCCCTGACGACATGGCCGATGTGGCCGCCGCCGGCTACAAGAGCGTCATCATCAACCGCCCCGACTTCGAAGGCGGCCCCGACCAGCCCACCGCCGCTGACGTGTCCAAGGCCGCCGAAGCCGCTGGCCTGAAGATTGAATACCAGCCCGTGGTGGGCAGCGCCATGACCGTTTCGGACGTGGTGCGCTTCGCCGAACTGCTGAAGACCCTGCCGGGCCCCGTGCTGGCCTATTGCCGCACCGGCACCCGCTGCACCAATTTGTTCGCCGCCGCCCAGCAATTGGGCTGACGCGACGTTTGACGCGCATCAAGCCCGCAGGGTTCGCTTGATGTGAACCTGACGGCTTTCCAGTAGCATAAAGATTCCTCTCAAACAGGAGCAGGCAAGATGTTCAAGAAGATCCTGATTCCCACCGACGGTTCGCCGCTGTCGGCACAAGCCGCCAACGCGGGCATTTCCTTTGCACGCTCGGTTGGCGCCGAAGTCGTCGCCCTCTACGTGACGCAACCCTTTGCGGCCACGATCGGTTTTGACGGCATGGCTGCCGCCTACGCCATCACCGACGAAGACTACGAAAAGGCATCGGCCGAACAAGCCGACAAGTACCTGAAACAGATTACCGACCGCGCCGACACCGGCGGAGTCAAATCCGAAGCGCGCGCCGTGTCCAACTTCAACGTGGCCGACGGTATCGTGCAAGCCGCCGCCGATTCCGGTTGCGATCTGATCTTCATTGGCAGCCACGGCCGCAGCGGCCTGTCGCGTCTGCTGCTGGGCAGCGTCACCGCCAAGGTGCTGTCGCTGGCCACCACCGCCGTGCTGGTGTATCGCGTGAAGGAAGAAAAGAAGTAAGCGTGCGGCCGCAGGCCAACGCAACAGCCCCTCTTCGGAGGGGCTTTTTTTATGCCGCGCGCCGGGCAGGGCATACCCCGGTATGACCTGGGCAAACCAATGACGCGCAGGTTCCCTCGTCAAAGGTAGTGGCAAAGCTTGTATCTTGACGCGCGGCGCGTAATATTTACGCATCAGTGCGGGCGCAGTGACGCTTCACCCCATCACGACACGCGGCATGGCGCCCGCCGCGGCAACGCCCGGTCGGGCTTGCCGTTTTGCATAGTGGTTCCCTGCAAGGAAGAGGCCATGACCCGCAAGACGCGTATCGAGCTTTACCGCAATATTGGCATCAGCGCCCATATCGACGCGGGCAAAACGACGACCACCGAGCGCATCCTCTTCTACACCGGTATCACCCACAAAATCGGCGAAGTCCATGACGGCGCCGCCGTGATGGACTGGATGGAGCAAGAGCAGGAACGCGGCATCACCATCACGTCGGCCGCCACTACCGCCTTCTGGAAAGGCATGGCGGGCAACTACCCCGAACACCGCATCAACATCATCGACACCCCGGGCCACGTGGACTTCACCATTGAAGTCGAACGGTCCATGCGCGTGCTGGATGGCGCTGTCATGGTGTACGACGCAGTGGGCGGTGTGCAGCCGCAGTCTGAAACCGTCTGGCGGCAGGCCAACAAGTACAAGGTGCCGCGTCTGGCCTTCGTGAACAAGATGGACCGCGTCGGCGCTGATTTCTTGCGCGTGCAGCGCCAGATCGCCGAACGCCTGAAGGGCGACGCCGTGCCTATCCAGTTGCCTGTCGGCGCCGAAGATCATTTCGAAGGCGTGATCGACCTGGTCAAGATGAAGGCCATTCTGTGGGACGACGCCAGCCAGGGCGTGAAGTTCACGTATGTGGACATCCCTGAAAAATTGCGGGCCGAAGCGCAGACATGGCATGACAAGATGGTCGAGAAAGCGGCCGAAGCCAACGAGACCCTGCTTGAAAAATACCTGTCTGGCGAAACCCTGACGGAAGACGAGATCAAGCTGGGGTTGCGCACGCGCACCATCGCCAACGAGATCGTGCCCATGCTGTGCGGCAGCGCGTTCAAGAACAAGGGCGTGCAGGCGATGCTGGACGCCGTCATTGATTACATGCCGTCGCCGGTGGACGTGCCGGCCATCAACGGCCACGACGAACGTGACCGCGAAATCGAGCGCCATCCCACCGACAACGAACCGTTCTCGGCGCTGGCCTTCAAGATCATGACGGACCCGTTTGTCGGGCAACTGGTGTTCTTCCGCGTGTACTCCGGCGTGGTGAAATCCGGCGACTCGGTCTACAACCCGATCAAGGGCAAGAAGGAACGGCTGGGCCGCATCCTGCAGATGCACGCCAACGAACGGCGCGAAATTACCGAGGTGTATGCGGGTGATATCGCGGCGGCCGTCGGCATCAAGGACGTCACCACCGGCGACACGCTATCTGACCCGGCGCACATCATCATTCTTGAACGCATGGTCTTCCCCGAGCCCGTGATTTCGCAGGCGGTGGAACCCAAGACCAAGGCCGACCAGGAAAAGATGGGTATCGCCTTGAACCGGCTGGCGCAGGAAGACCCGTCATTCCGCGTGCGTACCGACGAGGAATCGGGCCAGACCATCATCTCGGGCATGGGCGAGCTGCACCTGGAAATTCTGGTTGACCGCATGAAGCGCGAGTTCAACGTCGAAGCCACGGTGGGCAAGCCGCAGGTGGCGTATCGCGAAACCATCCGCAAGGCCTGCAACGAGGTCGAAGGCAAGTTCGTCAAGCAGTCGGGCGGGCGCGGCCAGTACGGCCACGTGGTGCTCAAGCTTGAGCCGCAAGAGCCGGGCAAGGGCTACGAGTTTGTTGACGCCATCAAGGGCGGCGTGGTGCCGCGCGAGTTCATTCCGGCGGTCGACAAGGGCATCCGGGAATCGCTGAACAATGGCGTGCTGGCGGGCTATCCGGTGGTGGATATCAAGGCGACCTTGTTCTTCGGTTCGTACCACGACGTGGACTCCAACGAAAACGCCTTCAAGATGGCGGGTTCGATGGCGTTCAAGGAAGGGATGCGGCGCGCGGACCCGGTGCTGCTTGAGCCGATGATGCAGGTCGAGGTGGAAACGCCGGAAGACTTCACCGGCAACGTCATGGGCGACTTGTCGTCACGGCGCGGCATGGTGCAGGGCATGGAAGACATCGCGGGCGGGGGCGGCAAGGTGGTACGCGCCGAAGTGCCGCTGGCCGAGATGTTCGGCTATTCGACATCGCTGCGGTCGCTGACCCAAGGGCGTGCGACCTACACGATGGAGTTCAAGCACTACGCCGAAGCGCCGCGACAAGTGGCGCAGGAAGTGATCGCGGCCCAAGGCTCGGGCCGCTGATCGGGCAGTGTCAGGCGCGGGCGGCGGCGGTGGCCGCCGTCGGCGCGATGGCCTCGTTTGCACGCATGCGCGACGAGGCCAGTTTTACGCCGATCAAGATCATAACGAAGCCATACGCATGGAACAACTGCGGGGCTTCACCCAGCAACGGCCACGCGAGCAGCGCGGCGTAAACGGGCACCAGGAACATCGACAGCCCGGCGGTTGCCGGACCCGCCTGGCTGATCAGCCGCCCGTAGACGTAGTACGCGCCCAGGCTGGGCACCACCGCCAGGAACAGCAGCACGGCCGCCAGTCGGGGATCGGTCCACGGGGGCGTCGCGCCCGCCGCTGCTTCGATGCCAGCAAACGGCGCCAGCGCCAACACACCACCCAGCATCATCACCGCCAGCCGGGCGCTGGCCGGCACGGCCGGCAAGGGCAGCCGCTTTTGCAGCACGGTGTAGAACGCCCAGCCGGTGGCGGCCAGCAGCACCCACAAGTCACCCTGGCCGAACGCCAATCGGGCCAACGCCTGGGCATCACCGCGCGCCAGCACGACCAGCACGCCGCCCAAGGCCAACGCCAAGCCGGCCGCACGCAGCGCCGACAGCGGCTTGCGCCAGATCAGCGCTTCCAGCAGGGCCACCAGGATGGGGCTGCACGAAAAGATCAGGGCGATATTGGTGGCGCTGGTGGTCTGCGCGCCGATGTATTGCGGCGCCACGGCCACGCCCATGCCCAGCACGGCCAGCGGCAGCAGGGCGGGCAAGCCGCGCCACAACGCGCGGCGATGCGTGCGCAACGCGGGGGCGGCCAAGGGCAACAGGATCAGCAAGGCCAGCAGCCAACGGCCGAAGGCAAGGAAAACAGGGGGAAGGCTGGCGTCGTGCGCCCAGCGGGCGGCGACCATATTCGAGGCGAATAGCGCCGGGGCGGTCAAAAGCATGGCGGCGCCGGATAGGCCCAGACCGGTTCTTGCGGGGACTGCTGCTGCGTGAGACATGGTTTCCAGCCGCGCGGATCGGCGCGCGGGTTGCTGCGTGGGAACTGCCGGCGCTTCTGCCGGGTTGTGCCGCAGCGAAAGCGCCGAAATCCGACGGGCGGGATAGATGCCCGTCTTGCTGGAAAGTCTACGGCCAGGGAAACAAAATAGGTTTCCTGATTCACGCCAGTTTGGCGCTTTATGGAAAATATCTATCTTGTAGAATTGATTTTTACAGAGATATTCTCTTGGCAGGTGCGCCGCCCATGTCCACTCCTCCCAAAATCGACGATACCGACCGCAAGATCCTGCGCGCGCTGCGCTCGGATGGCCGGCTGACGAACCTGAAGCTGGCCGAGCAGGTGGGCTTGTCGCCTACACCCTGTTGGAACCGCGTGAAGGCGTTGGAAGAGGCGGGGGTGATTGAGGGCTACGCGGCCCTGCTGAACCAGAAAGCGCTGGGCTTGCCGGATACGGTGATGATCGAAGTGACGCTGGAGCACCACGACGACGAGACGCTGGCGCGGTTCGGCGAAGAAATCACCCGGCTGCCCGAAGTGGTCGAAGCCTTTCTTGTCACAGGCGAATATGACTACCTGATCAAGGTGGCCGTGGCCGGCACCGAAGGCTACGAGGAATTCCTGCGCAAGCGCCTGTACAAGCTGCGCGGCGTGCGCCACAGCCGGTCTACATTTGTGCTGCGCCGCTTGAAGCACACGCCTTCGGTCGAACCGTGAGCGCGGGGGCGTTCAGCCCCCCAGAAATTCCTGGATGGCGCCGTTGAAGGCGCGCGGATTGCCCAGATTCATGCCGTGCGACGACCCCACGACGGTGACCCGATGCGCGTGCGGCAGCCATTGCGACAGCGCATCCAGCACGGCAGGATAGGGCGCGGGGCTGAGCGCGCCGCCGATCAACAGCGTGGGTAACTTCAGCGTGGCGATCTGTTGCGGCGTCAGGGTTTCCGGCTTTTCGTCGGCCTGGCCAAAGAGCGTGCCCACGTTGTCGCGCACCATCTCTTTGAACCACGGCACCATGCGTTGCCAGGTGTCTGGCCCCGTCACGGTGTCCACGAACAACGCCAGGCCTTCCTCGATTTCGCCTTGCCGGATCAACGCCAAGGCGCGCTGGCGAAAGCCGCCCCGCGCATCATCGCCACCGGGCAAGGGCAGGCCGGGATCGGCCAGCGTCAGGCTGCGCAGCGCATCGGGCTGGCGCAAGGCCACTTCCAGCGCCACGCGGCCGCCGCGCGAATGGCCCACCAGATGGGCGGGGCCGCCTGCGACGGTATCAATGAATTCCAACACATCGTCTGCGTGCTGATCGATGGAAAACCCATCGCCTTCGCCGTCCCAGGATTCCGGCCAATACCGGCGCAGGCACACCGCCAGCACGCGGAACGATTTGCCCAGCGGCGCCATCTGCGACTTCCAGTAGCGGCAGTCAGACAGGGAACCGTGCACCAGCACCATGGGCGCGCCGCTGCCGTATTCGGTGTAGGACAGGGCGTAGCCGCCGATCAGGGCGGTTTGCAGGGGCAAGACGGGTTCGGAACGCATGAGGGGCAGGAAGGGGAAAGCCAGGTCCGCATTCTAGCCCGGCGCGGCGTGACGCCAGTGCGCGCCGCCGCTGATAAACTCGTTCGCAGTCTTACACGGAGCCCATCACGATGTCCCCTGAGTCTCTTGCCGCCTTGCCCGAGTCGGCCCAACGCGTGGCCCGTCTGTTGCTGGAAATCGGTCACGACAAACCCGTCGTGGTCCTGCCGCAAACCGGCAAGACATCGGCGGAAGCCGCGGCAGGGCTAGGGTGCGAGGTGGCGCAGATTGCGAAGTCAATCATCTTCCGGCGCGCTGCCGACAATGCGCCGGTGCTCGTCATCGCCAGCGGCGCCAACCGCGTGGACGAGGCCAAGGTCGCCGAGCAGGTCGGCGCATTGGCCAAGGCCGACGCCAAGTTCGTACGCGACAACACGGGTTACGCGATTGGCGGCGTCTGCCCCATCGGCCATGCCGTCAAACCGGTGATGCTGTTGGACGCTGACTTGTTCAATTACGACAGCCTGTGGGCCGCGGCCGGCCATCCGCACGCCGTGTTCAATCTGACCCCGCAGCAGTTGGCTGACATGACCGGCGCGCCGGTGGTGGATGTGGCTCAGCGCGCCTGAATTCAGTACTTGAGCCCTAGCAGCTGAGTTTCTGCGACTGAGCCAGCACGCGTGTCCCAGCGCTTGTGGGGCGCCTGCTTCAGCGCGGGTGCTCGTCCAGCCCGTCGATCAGCACTTGCCGCAAGCCCCGCGAGCAGGCCTCGACCCGCGCTTGCACGCCATACACGGCCGCAAGCGATGCAGGCGTGATGACGTCCGCCGGCTTGCCTTGCGCGTGCAGCCGGCCTGCCTGAATCATCACGGCGCGGTCGGCGTGCTGTAAGGCCACGTTCAAGTCGTGCAGCACGATGATGCTGATCAGCCCGTGTTCCTGCGTTTCCTGCTTCAGCAGGCGCATCACGTGGAATTGGTAATTCAAGTCCAGGGCAGACAGGGGTTCGTCCAGCAGCAGCACGCGCGGATGGCGGATCAGCGCTTGCGCCAGCCCGACCAACTGCTTCTGTCCGCCAGACAGCGCATCCAGGTAATGCATCGCCAAGTGCGCGATGCCCAGCCGATCCAGCAGCCGCTCAATAGCGGCCATGTCCACGGGGGGCGCCAACGCATTGTGGCTGGCATTGGCCGCGACCAGCACCGATTCAAAGACGCGCAAGTGCACGGCGGCCGGCAGGCTCTGCGGCAGATAAACCATGTGCTGGGCGCGTTCACCGACGCCCAGCCGGTTCAAGTCTTGGCCGTTCAGCAAGACGCGCCCGTGGCGGGTACGAACGAGCCCGGCCAGCGCCTTGAGCAAGGTGGATTTGCCGCTGCCGTTCGGGCCGAGCAGGGCGGTGACTTCCCCCGCCGCCAAGGCTGGAATCGATAGCGCGTGCAACACGTCCTCGCGGCCATAGCCCGCGCTTAGTTGATCGATATCCAGGGGGGCTCCGCGCGTCATGGCAGTTGCCGGCGCAGCACCACCGCCACGAAAAAGGGAATGCCGACCAACGCTGTCACGATGCCCACGGGCACGACCACATCTGGCAGCAGATTTTTCGAGACGACGGAAGCCAGGGACAAAATCAGCGCGCCCACCAGCGCGCTGCCCGGCAGATAAAAACGATGGTCTTCACCGAACAGGCGGCGCGCAATGTGCGGGGCCACCAATCCGATGAAACCAATCGTGCCGACAAAAGCCACGGCCAACGCCGACAGCAGGCTGACGCGCGCCAGCGCCGCGACACGCACCCGGCGCACGTCCACGCCGAAACTGGCGGCGCGGTCTTCGCCCAAGCGCAGCGCGGTCAGCTTCCAGGATTGGCGCATCGCCACCGGCAGCGTCAGCACGATTGCCGTCACCATCACGCCCACGCTCGTCCAGCTGGACCGCGCCAGGCTGCCCATGGTCCAGAACACCAGGCTCTGCAACGCTTCCGCGCTGGCCAGGAACTGCACCAGCGACACCAGTGCATTGAACGTGAACACCATCGCAATGCCGAACAGCACGACGCCCGACGTGTTCATGCCGCTCCATCGGGCGACGGTGTCCAGCAACAATGCCGCCCCGATTGCAAACACGAAGGCGTTGCCTCCGATCAGCCAACCGCTGGGCACGCCTGGAATGCCAAATTGCAAGACGATCGCCAGCGACGCGCCCAAGGCGGCGGCCGACGACACTCCCAGCGTGTAGGGGCTGGCCAGCGGGTTGTTCAGGATGGTCTGCATTTCGGCGCCTGCCAGCCCCAAGGCCATGCCGACCAGCGCGGCCATCAAGGCGGAAGGCAGTCGGATGTCCCACACGATGACGCGGTAGGTGGCGTCGGCGGCTTCCGGCGCGCTCAACGTTCGCCACAGCTCGCGCCAAGGCAGGCCCGTTGGGCCGATGGTGAAGTCGATCAGCAGCGCTATGAAAATCGCCGCCAGCAGCAGGGCGATAAGCCCTGCGCGGCGGCGCAGGATGTGCCGGTACGCGCTGACCGCGCTAGCGGCGTGGCGCATTACTGCAGCAGTTGCAGGCGGCTCTTGGCCGTGCTTGCCGCGGGCGAGTTCGGGTAGTCGCGAACGATGCGCTGCAGCGACGCCTTGGCGCCGGCGCGGTTGTTCAGTTCGATCTGGCCGCCGGCGATGATCAGCAGGGCGTCCGGCGCGCGCGCGTTGTCGGGCGACTTCTGCACCATGGCGGTCAGCTGTTCGATGGCGCCCTTGAAGTCCTTCATGCCGTAGCGGCTGCTGCCCAGGTAGAACTGCGCGCTGGGGGCCAGCTGGCTGTTCGGGTAGAGGGCGGTAAAGGCGGCCAGCGATTCGGCGGCGTCCTTGTACTGGCCTTTGCGGAACAGGTCCATGGCGCCGTCATAGGCGGCTTGTTCTTGCGGGTCGCCCGCAGCGGTGCCCGGCGGGTTCGTGCCGCTGGGTGCGCCCGGCTTGGCGCTGGGCTGTTGGCGGGACACCAGTTCCAGCTGGTCGCGCAATTGGGCGACTTCCTGTTGCAAAGATTGAATCTGGTCGGCCAATTGCAGCTTGGCGCGCTGGCTTTGCTCGTTCTGCTGCTGAACCTGCTGACGCAAATCCAGAATGGCCTTACGAGCCTCGTCATCGGAAAAAGCGTGAGCGGGCGCCGTCAGGGCCGCAAGCACCAGGCCAGTGGCCACCATCAGAGGACGCAGAGACAGAACGTTATCGCGCATGAATATTCCCGGGTATAAAAACAAACGTCGGGACGGCCGGCTGACCGTCCCGACGCGTGGTAGGGCTCTTGGACTAAGCGAAAAGCTTAACGCAGATAGTTGATATCGGCGCGGCGGTTTTCAGCAAAGTCGGCTTCCGACGTACCCGTCGACTTCGGCTTTTCTTTACCGAAGCTGATGGTTTCGATCTGGTTGTCGCTGACGCCCAGCAGGGTCATCATGCGACGCACGGCGTCTGCACGACGCTGGCCCAGGGCCAGGTTGTACTCAGCACCGCCGCGTTCGTCGGTGTTGCCTTCGATCTTGACCTTCTGCTGCTGGTGCGAAGCCAGGTAGCGGGCGTGGGTTTCGACCAAGCCGCGGTACTGGTCCGACACGGTGTAGCTGTCGAAATCAAAGTACACCGAGCGCTGTTGCGCCAGGATGCTTTGGGGGTTAAAGGGATCAAGGATTTGGCCAGAGGCCGAAGATCCTTGGCCAGCGCCTCCGCCCTGACCCGCTTTATCGTCGAGAGGGACGGAGCTGCAAGCTGCCAGCGTGGCAGCCAGAGCGGCAATGGTCAGGCTTTTGGCAATGCGCGACTTCATGATAGTTCCTTTGCAAAGAGAGTCACACGTGTTATCGGGTAAATGGGCCCCAAGTCGGTTCACGTATTTCCCCGTTCAGTACCGAAAGCGTCTGCCGTACGCGGCCATCGCTCGAGACACCCGCAAGTACGCTACGGCCATTTTGGATAGCGGCGTAAAGGACTTGCATGCCATTCGGCGCGAAACTTGGCGACTGATCGTCACGACCATCAGTGATCAAGGATTCGGAGCCTGAGGACAGGTTCAACGACGCGATTCGAAACGCGCCGTCGCGTCTTGCAACGTACAGCAGCGTCGATCCATCGGGGGAAATTCGGGGTGATATGTTGTAACCACCATTAAACGTGAGGCGGCGTGCGTCGCCACCTGTCGAGCCGGTCTGGTAGATTTGCGGCCCGCCGCTGCGGTCACTCGTAAAGATAATGGAAGCACCGTCTGGCGTAAAGGTCGGTTCGGTGTCAATCCCGGGAGAACGCGTAACTCGCGTGGGATTCGACCCGTCGGACGCGCCAACGATGTAAATTTGCGACAAACCATCACGCGTCAACGCCACGGCAAGCTTGGAGCCATCGGGCGACCAGGCGGGGGCGCTGTTGTTGCCCTTGAAGTTGGCAACGGGAACGCGGGCGCTGGTGGCCAATGTGTGCACGTAGACAACCGGCTTGCCGGACTCGAAGCTCACGTAGGCCAGCTTGGCGCCATCGGGCGACCAGGACGGCGAAATGATGGGCTCGCGCGAACGCAGGGCCACTTGCGGGTTTTGCCCGTCAGCGTCGGCCACTTGCAGTTCGTAGGTCGCGCCCTTCTTCAGCACGTAGGCGATGCGCGTGGAGAACACGCCGCGAACGCCGGTGATCTTCTCATAGATGCGGTCAGCAATCTGGTGTGCAACGCGGCGCAGTTCTTGCTCGGTGCCAGAGAACGCCACGCCATCCAGTTGGCCCTTCTTGACCGTGTCGGCCAAGCGGTAGCGCACATCGTAGCGGCCATCGGCGCCACGGGTGATGCTGCCGTAAGCCAGGAAGTCGGCGCCTTTACCGCGCCAATCGTCATGGGCGATGGGGGAGTCGACGTTCAGGCCGGAGCCGGCGGCGTTGATCAGGCGGAACTGGCCCGTGCGGGTCAAGTCAGCGCGGATCACTTCGGCCAGGGCGCGGCCGTGGGTGTCATCAACGGCGAAATCGGCGATGGCGACGGGATACTGCGTCGCGCCAGTGCCAGAAATATCAACACGCAATTGCGCATGGGCGGGTTTCACTGCCATCAGGCAGAGCGCGAGCATCAGCAAGCCGAGCCCATACGATCGCCAGAGAGCGAGGAGCGAACCTCGTCGGCTATAAGCGGGAGTCATATTCATCAATCTCCTGTCAATCATACATTTTGTGCACTACGTCAATGAACTTGTCGTAGCCGCCCGTGGAGGGCTTCGGGAAGGGGTTGCAACGGCGGATGCCGGTTTCGACCGCGCGGTCGAATGCCGGATTGCCCGACGATTCGGTCAGCGACACGCCGTTCACCTTCCCGTCAGTGCCTAACTGTACCCGGTATTGTGCCGTCGGATTGGTGCTGCCGGCCCGGGGCGGAGGCTGATATGCCACGCCCGGCAGGATGCAAGCGCGCACCTTTGCGGCATAGCCGTTATCGCGTCCACCGCCCGCCTGATTGCGGTCAGCCGTGCCGCCGGGGATGCCGGCTGCGCCCAGGGCGTCGTTGCGGAATGCGTCCTTCAACGCCTTGTCGGCAGCCGCCTTCTTCGCGGCAGCGGCCTTCTCGGCGGCCGCTTTTTCAGCAGCAGCCTTCTCCGCAGCGGCCTTCTCTGCCGCCGCCTTTTCGGTAGCCGCCTTTTCAGCGGCAGCCTTCTTGGCGGCGTCGTCCTTGGCCTTCTTTTCAGCAGCGGCCTTGTCGGCAGCGGCCTTCTCGGCGGCAGCCTTGTCAGCAGCGGCCTTTTCAGCCGCAGCCTTCTCGGCCGCTTTCTCGGCGGCAGCCTTTTCCGCAGCCTGGCGTTCTTGCTCCAGGCGCTTCTTCTCTTTCAGTTCAGCCTGCTTGCGTTCCTCTTCGAGGCGCGCCTTTTCCTTGGCTTCCGCTGCCTGGCGAGCCTTCTCTTCCTGCTCGCGCTTCTTCTTGGCTTCCTGAATGGCGATCTCGGGGTCCACTTCCTCGGTCTTCGGCTGAACCTGGGGTTCAGGCTTGGGCGGAGGAGGGGGAGGAGGCGGTGGCGGCGGCTCGGGCGCCTTTTCAGGCTCCGGCTGCGGCTCGGGCTTGGGTTGCGGCTTGGGCGGTTCGGGTTGGGGCGTGGGCGGCGGGGCGACGGGCGAATTGCCGTCAGCCCAGAGTTGGACCTCGACGGGGCCGGGGGCCTCCGTGCGCCAGTTCACGCCAAAGATCAAGGCGACCAGCAGCAGCAAGTGCACCGCCACAGCCAGAATGAGCGCATTCCGGTTGTCGTTGTTAGGCGGGGTGGCGGGTGGGCCGCTGCGGTGTCGAATTATGGGTGGCGTCATGGGCGTTGCGTGCCGGACATGCCGGCGGAAGGCGGCACGTTAGCGTTTTTTCGCGGATGCGGGCTGGGAGGAACCGGCGGCGGACTGATCCACCAGCAGGCCCAGGCGGGTGATGCCGTTGGTGCGCAGTTCGTCCATCACCTTCACGACCGTCTCGTAGGGCACCTTGCCGTCTGCGGCGATGACCACCGGCGTTTCCGCGGTAATACGCGAACGCACTTGCGCCACCAGTTCGGGGCGCGCGATGTCCTGCAGGGTTGCGCCGGGTTCGCGCATGCGCAGTGCGATCTTGCCATCTTCCGAAATCTGGACTTCCAGCGGCTTCACGGGCACGTCCGAGGCCGCCCCGACCGAGGGCAACTGGATCAGGCCCGGCGTGATCAGGGGCGCGGTCACCATGAAGATGACCAGCAGCACCAGCATCACGTCGATGTACGGCACCACGTTGATGTCGGCCTTCATGCGGCGGCCGGACCTGCCGCGTGAGCTTACCGAGGGCATTAGCGCACCTGCCGTTGCAGAATGTTCAGGAATTCATCGACGAAGCTGTCGAAACGGATCGAGATGCGGTCGATGTCATTCGTGAAGCGGTTGTAGGCGACCACGGCGGGGATGGCGGCGAACAGGCCGATGGCGGTAGCGATCAGCGCTTCCGCGATACCGGGGGCCACCGAAGCCAGCGTGGCTTGCTGCATGTTCGACAGGCCGATGAAGGCGTGCATGATGCCCCAGACCGTACCCAGCAGGCCGATGTACGGCGACACCGAACCGGCCGAAGCCAGGAAGTTCAGGTGCGATTCCAGCGAATCCATTTCGCGCTGGTAGGCGGCGCGCATGGCGCGGCGCGGGCCGTCGAGCAGGGCGGTGGCGTCACCGGCGGAGTTACCGCGGCGGGCCTTCAGGAATTCGGTCATGCCGGCATCGAAGATGCGGGCGAGGGCGCCTTGTTCGTCGCGGCGCGAGGCCACGGCCTGTTGCAGCATGGACAGGTCGCCGCCCGACCAGAAGTCGTCTTCAAAGCGGCGCGTCTGGGTATGCGCGCGCTTGATGGCCAGGCGTTTGGCGAAAATATAGGTCCAGGACATGATCGAAATGCCCAACAGCATCAGCATGATCAGCTGGACCGGCACGCTGGCGTGCGAAATCAGCGAAAGCAACGACATGTCGTTGGTGACTTGCATGGTTATTCCTGAATGAATTCCAGTTTTGCGCGAACGTCAGCCGGCAACTCCGCCGGCCGCATGTGAATGGCGTCGACACAGCAGACTTGGATGTTGCCTTCGGCAAGCAGTTCCCCGTCGCGTTCCGCGCGCTGCGCGAAGTGTATCGAAGCGCGGCCGAGTTTGGTGATTCGGCTGCGTATGGTAAGCAAATCGTCTAGCTTGGCCGGTTTCCGGTAAGACATGTCCAAGGAGCGGACAACAAATAAGCGTTGTTCGCTGGCGGCCAGGCTGGACTGGTTGACTCCCAGGTTGCGCAGCCACTCGGTGCGTGCGCGTTCCAGGAATTTCAAGTAGTTAGCGTAGAAAACCACCCCGCCCGCATCCGTGTCTTCGTAATAGACACGGACTTGCAGGAGGGATTCGGCAGACTTCGGATCGGTCACGGTACGGATAGGCAATGAAGCGGGGTCGGGACGCGGGAAGTCCGTAGCTACTATGGGGTTTAAAGGGTGTCGAGTTTCGTCAGCACCGCTTCAAGCGCGGACTCTACCGGAATCTTGGCCGCTTCGGTTTCCCGACGCGCTTGCAATTCCACCACACCATCGTTCAGGCCGCGTTCTCCAACTGTTACACGCAGCGGGGCGCCAATCAGTTCCCACTCGGCAAACATGACGCCGGGGCGGGCATCGCGGTCGTCCAGAATGACGTCCACGCCGCGCGCCAGCAGCGATTCATAGAGCTTCAGGGCAGTGTCACGCACCGTTTCACTTTTGCCCCAGCCCACCGGGCAAATTACCACTTCGAACGGGGCAATGGCGCGGGGCCAGATGATGCCGCGGGCGTCGTGGTTCTGCTCGATGGCGGCGCCCACGATACGGGTCACGCCGATGCCGTAGCAGCCCATTTCCAGTGTGGCCGGCTTGCCGGTTTCGTCCAGGAAGGTGGCTTTCAGGGCTTCGGAGTACTTCTTGCCCAGGTAGAAAACGTGTCCTACTTCGATGCCGCGCTGGATGGAAAGCGTGCCCTTGCCATCCGGCGACGGGTCGCCCGCGACCACGTTGCGCAGATCGGCCACGAGCTCGGGCTCGGGCAGGTCGCGGCCCCAGTTTACGCCCTGGATGTGGAAATCTTCTTTGTTCGCGCCGCAGACGAAATCGGCCATGTTGGCAACCGTACGGTCGGCAATCACGTGCACCGGCTTGGCCGTCTTGACCGGACCCAGGTAGCCGGGCTTGCAACCGAAATACTCGACGATCTCGCTTTCGGTGGCGAAGCGGAAGCCCGCCAGGCCCGGCAGCTTGCCCGTCTTGATCTCGTTCAGTTCGTGGTCGCCGCGCAAGAGCAGCAGCCAGATGTCGACTTTGCCCTTGTCGCCGTCGGTGGCCAGGACGATCGACTTGATCGTCTTTTCCAGCGGAAGGCCCAGCAGCTTGGCCACGTCTTCGCACTTGGCCGCGCCCGGGGTGGCGACGTCGGCCATGGCTTGGGTGGCGTCACCGCGGGCCGGGTACAGCGCCACGGCTTCGGCCAGCTCGATGTTGGCGGCGTAGTCGGTGTCGGCGTTGTAGACCAACAGATCTTCGCCGGTGTCGGCGATAACCTGGAATTCATGGCTGCGCGTGCCGCCAATGGAGCCCGTATCGGCCGCAACGGCGCGGAATTCCAGGCCCAGACGGCTGAAAATCCGCATGTACGCGGCGTACATGTTGTCGTAGCTCTTGAGCGCGCCCGCCTCGTCACGGTCGAAGGAGTAGGCGTCCTTCATGGTGAATTCGCGGCCGCGCATCAGGCCGAAGCGCGGACGGCGTTCGTCACGGAACTTGGTCTGAATGTGATAGAAATTCAGCGGTAGCTGGCGATAGCTGTGGATTTCGTTGCGCGCGATGTCCGTGATGACTTCCTCGGACGTGGGCTGCAGCACGAAGTCGCGCTGATGGCGGTCTTTGATGCGCAGCAGTTCAGCGCCGTACTGCTCCCAGCGGCCCGATTCCTGCCAGAGTTCGGCGGGTTGCACCACCGGCATCAGCAGCTCGATGGCGCCCGAGGCGTTCATTTCCTCGCGGACGATAGCCTCGACCTTGCGGATGATCTTCAGGCCCAGGGGCATGTAGGTGTAGATGCCGCCCGCGAGTTTGCGGATCATCCCGGCCCGGGTCATCAGCTGGTGGCTGGCGACTTCGGCTTCGGAAGGGGCTTCTTTGAGGGTGTTGATGTGGTAGTTGGATGCGCGCATGTTTAAAGGTGGCAGCAGATACGTATAATCGACTGTAATTGTATTGAATTCGGTGGGGGTGGCCCATGCTTGACCGCGAAGGCTACCGCCCCAATGTCGGCATCATTCTCGTCAACAGTCGAAACGAGGTCTTTTGGGGCAAGCGTATCAGGGAACATGCATGGCAGTTCCCCCAGGGCGGCATCAAATATGGCGAAAGCCCGGTGCAGGCCATGTATCGCGAACTCCATGAAGAGGTGGGCTTGAAGCCCGAGCATGTCCGTATTTTGGGGCGTACACGCGATTGGTTACGTTATAACGTGCCCGATCACTTCGTCCGGCGTGAGTGGCGTGGCCACTATAAAGGACAAAAACAGATTTGGTTCTTGTTGCGCCTGGTAGGACGTGACAGTGATGTGTGCTTGCGCGCGACGCAGCATCCGGAATTCGATGCCTGGCGCTGGAGCCAGTATTGGGTGCCCCTGGACGCCGTGATCGAGTTCAAGCGTGACGTCTATACCCAGGCGTTGAACGAGTTGTCGGCGATCCTCTTTCGGCGTCATCACGAAACCCGCTACCTGCGCCAGCGCGTGCATGGGCAGCGGGCAGCAGAGAATTTGCCCGAAGGAACGGACGGTCATGCGCATATTGTTGGTTGAAGACGAACGGGACATGGCGTCCTGGTTGATGCGCGCGCTCGCCCAGAGCGGGTTTGTGCCGGACCATGCGGCAGACGCCCGCACGGCCGAGGCATTCATGGCAGGCACGGAATATGACGCCATCGTCATGGACCTGCGCCTGCCCGACAAGCACGGGCTGGTCGTCTTGCGTGAAATGCGCAACCGCGACGACCGCACGCCCGTGCTGTTGTTGACGGCCCAGGGCGCATTGCAGGATCGGGTCCGTGGCCTGAATCTGGGCGCGGACGATTTCCTGACCAAGCCTTTCGCGTTGGAAGAACTGGAAGCGCGGCTGACCGCGTTGGTGCGCCGCAGCCGTGGCCGCCAGCATCCGCGCCTGCAATGCGGCTCGCTCTCGTACGACAGCGAAAGCCGCGCCTTCACGCTGGACGGTTCCTTGCTGTTCCTGACGCCCCGCGAGCATGCCGCGCTGGCAGCGTTGCTGACCCGCAGTGGCTATCCCGTGGACAAGTCGCAATTGTTCGGCAAAGTCTTCACGCATGACAGCGAAGCCAACCCCGACGCCATCGAGGTCGTGCTGCACCGTCTGCGCAAGAAGCTCGCCGGCAGCGACGTGCGCATCGTTACCGTGCGCGGATTGGGCTACATGCTGGAAAGTGTCGCCAGCGAATCCGCCGAATCGGAATCCTAAGTGAGCCTGCGGATTCCGGGGCTGCCGCGCGTCGGCATCCGCGCGCTGCTGATCATCCTGCTGCTGCCCGGCGTGGTGGTATTGCTGGTCATCGACAGCCTGAACGACTACCGCACCCTGGCCGAGATCACCAACGAGGCGTATGACAGCGCCTTGGTGGAACCCGCGCGCGTGCTGGAAAGCAGCCTCGAATTCACGCCGGACGGCAACTTGCAAGTGGCCACGCCGCTGTATGCGCAGGTGATGCTGGAATCCCGCGCGGGCCTGCGCAAGTATTTCCGCATTGAACAGATTGATCCCCCGCTGCCAGACGGTTCGCCCGTGCCGACGGACCAGGGCAAGACGCTCTTGGGCATGCCCGAAATGCCGCGTCCCCCGACCTGGCCGCGTTCCAACGGCCAACCCATCTTCTACGACGGCGTTTATCGCAACGATCCGGTGCGCGTCGTGTCGGTGGTGCGCGATCTCTATTACCAGGGCCAGCATCGTCAGGTGCTGGTTGTGGTGGCGGAAAGCACGGGTAAGCGGATCGAAGCGGAGAACAATGCGCGGCGCCAGGAAATTCTGCGTGACGCGCGAATGCTGGCGCTGGTGGTGGTGCTGGTGTGGTGGGGCGTGTCGTGGGCGTTGAAACCGTTGCGCCGCCTGCGTGCCGATATCCGCAATCGTCGTCCCGACGACCTGACGCCGCTGGACGCCTCGCGCGTGCCTAGCGAGGTGTCGCCGCTGGTTGACGCCGTCAATCACCATATCGCCCGTTACCGCCGCGTGTTGGATGAGCAGTCGCATTTTCTGGCGGACGCGTCGCATCAGCTGCGCACGCCGCTGGCCATCATGTTGACGCAGGCGCAGTACGCGCTGCGTGAGCGCGACCCGGCGCGTACCCGCGAAGGGCTGCGCGCCATCGTGGACCAGTTGGGCCGCACGCGCCGCCTGACCGAACAGCTGCTGTCCTTGGCGCACGCCAACCAGGCGGATCAGTTGCCGCGCCAATTGCTCGACATGAATGCCGTGTCGCGCGAAGTCGTGCTTCAGTACTTGCCGCTGGCACACGAGAAGCAGCAGGATCTGGGTTGGGTGCAGGCTGTTTCGGAAGCGGGGCTTGAAGTTGCCGCGCCGGTATCGGGCAACGAGGCCGAGCTGCACGAAGCCCTGTCCAATCTGGTGCACAACGCCATTCACTACGCGCCGGTCGGCGCGCGCATCACCGTGTCGGTCAACCGGCTGGAGCATCGCGCCGAGGTCTCCGTGTCCGACAATGGCCCCGGCCTCGACCCCGACTTGCGCGGTCGTGCCTTCGCCCGTTTCGAACGCGTGGGCACGGACAAACCTGTCACGTCCAGCGGGTCTGGTCTGGGGTTGGCCATCGCGCGCGCCTATGCGCGCCGAAATGATGGCGACATTGAACTGCGCGATGGCGAGCCCAATGCGCAAGGCGGAGTCGGCCTGGCGTCGGTGCTGTGGCTGCCGCTGGCGCCCACCGTGTCGCAGTACCCGCGGCCGCTTGATGTTGAGCTGAAAGGCGAGCAATAAAGCGAGCATCACAGCAGGCAACAAAGCAGGCAGCAGAGCAAACATCGACGCAGGTCACAAAGCAGGCCACAAAGCAGGCCACAAAGCAGGCATCGACGCAGGTCACAAAGCAGGCATCAAAGCAGGCATCAAAGCCGGCAACATCGCCGCTTTCACTCCCCGGCTTTCAAATTTTTTTCTCTTTTCCCCCTTTCTTACGCCGCATCCACTCAGGGATAACCCCTGAATTCAGGAATGCGACAGCGCATAGAAAGCGGATTAGCAGCTTCCCTCCGTAATCTGCGCTCCGGCTCGTTGTTAAAGGGCCGGGCGAGGCTCGTGTCGAGCGCCGCATCAAGGGCCGGCACGGTCCTGCACCAGGAAGGAGGATGGAAGTGCAAAAAAATATCAACAGAAAGGACTACTACGGCGGCGCGCTGATGGTCCTGATCGGGTTGGGGGCGATATACGGCGGCACCGACTATCACATCGGGTCGCTGAGCCACATGGGCCCGGGGTTTTTTCCCGCCGCACTTGGCGGCTTGCTGGCGCTGACGGGCGTGCTGATTGCAATCTCTGCGCGGTCGGGCGAACCGTCGGCGCCCGCGCCGGCCGAAGGCCATCCGCACGGCTTGCCGGACATGCGCGGCAGCATCTGCATCTTGCTGGGCATTCTGGCCTTCTTGCTGCTGGGGCATTACGGCGGCCTGCTGCCGGCGACGTTCGCCATCGTGTTCATCTCGGCACTCGGTGACCGCAAGAACACCATCAAGCAAGCCATCCTGCTGTCGGTCGGAATGTCCGCAATTGCGGTCGTCGTTTTCTGGTGGGCGCTGCAACTGCAGCTGCCGCTGTTTCGTTGGGGTTGAAGCGCCATGATCTCTCAATCTTTGATGGACCTTTGGTACGGCTTCGGTGTCGCGTTCCAGTGGCACAACCTGATGTGGTCGTTCTTTGGCGTGCTGGTGGGTAACCTCATTGGCGTGCTGCCCGGTATGGGCGCCTTGTCGGCGATTTCCATTCTGCTGCCGCTGACCTACGTCATGCAGCCCGTGCCTGCCATTCTGATGCTGGCCGGTATTTTCTACGGTTCGCAATACGGCGGCGCCATCGGCGCCATCTTGCTCAACCTGCCTTCGCATCCGCCGCACGCGGTCACCTGCCTTGATGGTTATCCATTGACCAAACAAGGCAAGGGCGGAACGGCGCTGGGCATCACGATGATCTGCTCGTTCTTCGCGGCATCGGTCGGCATCATCGTCATGATCTTCGCGTCGCCCTTGCTGGTCGAAGTGGCGTTCAAGTTCGGCCCGACCGAGATCTTCTCGATCATGTTGCTGGGCTTGCTGGCAGGCGCCACGATGTCGCGCGGCTCGCCGCTCAAGGGCGTGGCGATGACGCTCTTCGGCTTGATGTGCGGCGTGGTGGGCACGGACGTGAACACCGGCACCATCCGTTTCTCGTTCGGCCTGCTGGACTTGTCCGACGGCCTGGAGCTGGTAGCGATCTCGATGGGTCTGTTCGGCGTGGCCGACTTCCTGATGAGCGTGAACCGCATGACCATCATCGGCAGCGGCGCCAAGCTGCGCATTCGCGACATGCGGCCGACGAAGCAGGAATTGAAGACGGCGTTCTGGCCCATGGTGCGCGGCACCGCGGTTGGCACGTTGTTCGGCGCCATGCCCGGCACCGGCCCGACCATCACCACGTTCGTGGCCTACGCGTTGGAACGCAAGATCTCGAAGACGCCGGAAAAATTCGGCACCGGCATGATCGCAGGCGTGGCTTCGCCGGAAGCGTCGTCGCACTCGAAGACGCAGGTCGACTTCATCCCCACGATGAGCCTGGGCATCCCCGGCGACGCGGTGATGGCGCTGATTCTGGGCGCGCTGCTGATCCAGGGCATTCAGCCTGGCCCGCAGCTGATCACCGAGCATCCGGACATCTTCTGGGGCCTGATCGCCAGCTTCTGGGTGGGTAACGTGCTGCTGATGGTGCTGAACGTGCCGCTGATCGGCGTGTGGGTCAAGCTGCTGCAAGTGCCGTACCGCTATCTGTTCCCGTCCGCGTTGTTCTTCATCGCGGTGGGCGTGTACAGCACGCAGAACAGCCTCTTCCAGATTTGGGAAGTGCTGGCCTTCGGTGTGATCGGCGCTATCTTGATGACGCTGGAATTCTCGGTGGCCCCCATCTTGCTCGGCTTCGTGCTGGGGCCGATGGTGGAAGAGAACTTCCGCCGCGCACTGCTGCTGTCGCGTGGGGATCTGGCGGTGTTCGTGCAACGCCCGATCAGCGCCTGGTTCATCGCTGCCAGCGCCTTGCTGATCCTGCTGCAAGTGTGGGCGTTCCTGCGCCGCGGCAAGGGCAAAGGCAAGAACAAGCCTGAAGTGCCGCAAACGGTCTAAGCGGTACTGGCTAAGCGGTACTTACGCTTGCGTGGCAACGGCCCGGCTTCATGCCGGGCCGTTTGATTTGTGAGTCGCCATCCTGCATGCTTGAGGTTTCCGAAAGCCCTGAACCCGACACCATGCACATTCTCTTTGCCTGCCCCCACCACGATCCCGACGTCTGGGTGCCGCGCCTGGAAGCCTCCATGCCCGGTTGCCGCATTTCGGTATGGAACCCTGACGGCCCGCCTTCGGGCGCGGAAGTCGCCCTGGTCTGGCGTCCGCCGGCAGAGCTCTTCAAGCACGAGACGGGCATCACGACCCTGTTCAACCTTGGTGCGGGCGTTGATGCGTTGTTGAAGATGCCCGAGATCCCCGAGCACGTGCGCATCGTGCGCCTGGAAGACGCCGGCATGTCGGTGCAGATGGCCGAGTACGCCTTGTATGCGCTGTTGCGTGTGTCGCGCGATTTTGAAGCGTTCGATCAGGCGCAGGCCCGTCAGCATTGGGATACGCGTGAAGGCACGGCGCAATCGGATTGGCCCGTGGGCGTGCTGGGGCTGGGTCAGGTCGGCGCGCGTGTGGCGCAGACGCTGGCTGAATTCGGATATCCGGTTGCCGGGTGGTCGCGTTCGCCGCGCGATATTCCCGGCGTCGAATCCTTTGCTGGCGAAGCCGCGCTGCCGGCGTTCCTGGCGCGGACCCGCTTCCTGGTGAATGTGCTGCCGCTAACGCCCGATACGCGTGGCATTCTGAACCGCGACACGCTGTCCCAACTGCTGCCCAATGCGCACCTGGTCAACGTGGGCCGCGGCGAGCATCTGGTGGAAGACGATCTGGTGCAGATGCTGGAAGAAGGCGAGATCGCGGGCGCCACGCTCGATGTGTTCCACACCGAGCCCTTGCCCCAGGATCACCCGTTTTGGCGCGATCCGCGCGTCCACGTCACGCCGCATATTGCAGCGCGCACACTGCGTGATGAAAGCATCGCCCAGATCGCGGGCAAGGTTGCGCAGCTGATGCGCGGCGAAGCCATCACCGGTGTCGTCGAACGCACGCGGGGTTACTAACCGTTTACTGAGCGGCAGCTGCAACGGGGACCACGGCCTTTTCCAGCCGTTGGTACATCGACGGCAGCCGTTGCGACAGAAAATCCAGCAAGGTCCGGACGGCGGGCATCATGCCCCGCCGCGACGGATAAATGCAATGCACGATCCCCTCTGGTGATTGCCATTGCGGCAGCACTGGCACCAACTGACCGCGGCGCAATTCCTCTTGCGTCGCAATTGACGGCAGCAGCGCAATGCCCCGGCCGCGTACCGCTGCTTCCGTCAGCACGATGAAGTCATTGCAGGACAGTTGTGGCTTGAGCTCAATCTGCACCTCTTCGCCCTTGTCGTTGCGCAAGGGCCAACGCACTTCGTTTTGCGGATCGGAAAAGCTCAGCGTCGTGTGCGACGCCAGATCTTGCGGCGTGTCGGGCGTGCCGTGACGTTGCAGATAACCGGGGCTGGCGACGAGCGTGCCACGCGCCGTGCCCAGATGACGCACGACCAGTTCTGCGTCGGTATCCAGCTTTGTTCGCACGCGCAGCGCCAGGTCGACGCCTTCGCGGATCAGGTCCACGCGTCGGTTCGTCACCAGCAACTGCACCGATATCGCTGGCCACGCATCCAGGAATTCCGGCAGCAGCGGCGCCAGCACGTCCTGCGCAATGGATACGGGGCAACTCACGATTACCGGGCCGGCGGGCTCTGACTGCAATTGCCGCATGGCGTCGTCCGCAGCACGCGCGGAGGCCGCCATCTCGCGGCAGTAATGCAGATAACGTTCCCCCGCTGATGTCAGGCGCAGCCGGCGTGTCGTGCGTTGCAGCAGGCGCACGCCAAGGCTTTCCTCCAGATGGGAAATCCGGCGTGACAATCGGGATTTGGGAATATCCAGCGCGCGAGCCGCAGCGCTGAAGCCGCCTTGCTCGACGACTTGAGAGAAATAGTAGAGGTCGTTTAGATCTTGCATGATTGTTCTATTCCTGGAACGAACAGTTCATCATACCTGGGTTTATGCGAACAATGAACGGATCTACAGTGACGCCATGCATTCGGGATCTGCCAACGCCATTCGGCGTCAAGCCCTAGTCCAAAACGCTTTCAAGCATCGGGCGTGGCGCTGACAGATCCTGGCCGTCCGCCCAAGGCGGACCATCCCTGGAGAAATTTGCAATGAAAACCCTCGTTATCCTTTCCTCGATTCTCGGCGACCGTTCCAACAGCAAGCAATTGGCCGATCACCTGATTGCGCGCGTCAAAAACGCCAACCCGGCCGCGGCCGTGAAGGTGCGCGACATCGGCGCGCAACCCATTCCTTACTTCGATGGCAATACCGCTGGCGCCCTGTTCACGCCGGCCGATGCTCGCAGCGTTGAGCAACAGCGCATCGTTGAACTTAGCGATACGCTGGTCGCCGAAGTGATGGAAGCCGACCGCATTGTGTTTGCCGTGCCGGTCTACAACTTCAACCTGCCGGCCCAGTTCAAGAGCTATCTGGACTACCTGGCCCGCGCCGGCGTCACGTTCCGTTATACGCCCGAAGGCGTGCCGGAAGGCCTCGTCAAGGGTAAACAGGTGTTTGTGTTGACGGCACGCGGCGGCAAGGCTGAAGGCACGCCGTCGGACACGATGACGCCGTACCTGCGCCAGATGCTGAGCTTCCTGGGCATGAACGACGTCACGTTCATCGCCGCTGAAGGCATGGCGATGGGCGAAGTGGCCGCGCTGGAAGGCGTGACGCTGGCCAAGCAACGCATCGACGCACTGCTGCTGGATGCCGCAGAAGCGGACTTGGCCGCGTAATCGGGTGCCGCGCAAGCAGCATTGCGCTGCCGACGTGCCAAAGTAAAAAGGCGAGCCGCAGGGCTCGCCTTTTTCATGGCCGCTGCTACGCGGCTAAGGCTAAGAACACGCCGCGCGGCTTAGTCGCGCAAACGCTTGATCAGGCTGGACGTATCCCAGCGGCCGCCGCCCATCTTTTGGACGTCGCCATAAAACTGATCCACCAGCGCCGTCACCGGCACGCGCGCGCCGTTGTTGCGCGCCTCGGCTAGTACCAGGCCCAGGTCCTTGCGCATCCAATCCACCGCGAAGCCGAAGTCGAACTTGTCGTCGACCATGGTGCCGCCCCGGTTTTCCATCTGCCAGCTTTGTGCCGCGCCCTTGCTGATCACATCCAGCACCAGCTTCATGTCCAGATCCGCCGCCTGGCCAAAGGCCACGGCTTCGGACAAGCCCTGCACGAGGCCGGCGATGCAGATCTGGTTGACCATCTTGGCCAGCTGTCCGGCGCCCGATGCGCCCACCAGCGTGACTGCGCGGCCAAAGCTCTGCGCCACCGGCTTGATGGCGTCGAACACGGCTTGTTCACCGCCGCACATGATGGTCAGCGCGCCATTGACGGCGCCGGCCTGTCCGCCCGAGACGGGCGCGTCCACGAAATTCAGGCCCAGGCCCTTGGCTTGAGCGTAGAGTTCGCGCGCAACATCGGCGGACGCGGTGGTGTGGTCGACGAACACGGCGCCCGGCGCCATGCCAGCGAACGCGCCGTCGGGTCCCAGCACTACGCTGCGCAGGTCATCGTCATTGCCCACGCAGGCGAAGACGATTTGTGCGCCAGCAACGGCTTCACGCGGCGTCGCGGCATGGCGGCCACCGAACTCGGCGACCCAGGCTTGCGCTTTGGCGGGCGTGCGGTTGTAGACGGTCACGTCGTGCCCGGCGCGGGCCAGGTGGCCGGCCATGGGCAAGCCCATGACGCCCAAGCCGAGAAAAGCGACTTTCTGTGCTACGACCGCGTCGTAGCTCTTGGTACCGATCGTTGCCATGCAGGGGACTCCACGCTAGGTAGGTAAGGTCAGTCTGAGGACAGTAACCTTAACGCAATCAAAAGCCGGCGGCGAGTCCATCTCGACGGCTATCGCTGGCGCTGACATACCCGTCCACAGCGGGGTCGCCCAGCCGCCAGATGAATTGGCCCGATCCGAAGTCCATGTAGGGGTCGTCGATGCCTTCCAGCACATGGCCACGCGCGCGCAGCCCTTGGGCGACGGCAGGCGCAAGGCCGACTTCAGCGTCTACGGCCAGCCCATGGTTCCATTTCCAGCGAGGCGCGTCGCAGGCGGCCTGCGGCTGCTGGCCATAGTCCAGCATGCGCACGAGCGTCTGCACCTGCCCCTGCGGCTGCATATTGCCGCCCATGACGCCAAAGCTCATCACCGGCGCGCCGTTACGCATCAGGAATCCGGGGATGATCGTGTGGAAGGGCCGCTTGCCGCCCGCCACCACATTGGGGTGATCGGGCTGGGTGCTGAAGCAGTGTCCACGGTTTTGCAGGCTGACACCCGTACCCGGCACCACCACGCCTGAGCCGAAGCCCATGTAGTTCGATTGGATGAAGCTCACCATCATGCCGCGCTTGTCGGCCGCGGTCAGGTAGACGGTACCGCCCTGCGGCGCATGGCCCGAGGCGAAGGCCTGAGCCACATTGGGGTCGATCAGCCCCGCGCGCTCGGCCAGATAATCGGGGCGCAGCATCTGCTCGGGCGTCATGCGCATGTGGCGCGCGTCGGCCACATGCGCGTAGACATCGGCGAATGCCAGTTTCATGGCTTCGATCAGCAGGTGCTGGGTGTCGGGGTGGTCGATCGGGCGGGCCGCCAGATCAAAGTTCTGCAAGATGCCCAGGGCAATCAGCGCTGCGATGCCTTGGCCGTTGGGCGGAATCTGATGCAGCGTATGGCCGCGATACGGCTGGCTGATGGGGGCGACCCATTCCGGCGCGTAGTCCCGCAGGTCGGCCAGTGTCAGCGCGGCGTCGTGGGCTTGCGCGTGCGCCACGAGCTTATGCGCGGTTTCGCCTTCGTAGAAGTCACGTCCGCCGGTTGCGGCAATGCGCTTGAGGGTTGCCGCGGCGCCTTGCAGCACGAAATGTTCGCCGATGTGGGGCGGGCGGCCTCGGGGTAGAAAGTGATCCGCGAATCCGGGTTGGGGATGCAGCACGTCGGCCTGCGCCGCCCACTTTTCTTGCACCATGGGCGACACGGCATAGCCGCGTTCAGCGTATTCGATGGCCGGCGCCAGCACGTCCGCGAACGCCAGCGAGCCCAACTTTTCATGCAATGCGGCCCATCCCGCCACGCAACCCGGCACGGTGACGCTGTCCCATCCCCGCATCGGGATCACGCCTTGATGCTTGCGGCGGAAGTAATCGACGTTCCAGGCGGCAGGGGCGGTGCCTGATGCGTTCAATCCATGCAGCTTCGAACCATCCCAGACGATGGCGAAGCAATCGGAACCCAGTCCGTTACTGACCGGTTCGGTCAATGCCAGCGTTGCGGCAGCGGCGATGGCGGCATCAACGGCATTGCCGCCTTGAGCAAGCACTCGCAACCCGGCCTGGGCGGCCAAGGGTTGCGAAGTGGCGACCACGTTGCGGGCGAACACCGGAGTCCGGGTGGTGGAGTAGGGGTTGTGCCAGTCGAAATTCATGCCGAATCATCGCGTGGGGTAAACCCGTAGCTTACCGTAGATAAATCGCAATCAAACACAATCAGTAGTAAGTGGAATTTATTAGTAGCTTTTGGCGGGTGTGCATTTTGAGCGCGCAAAGAAAAACCCCCGGACGGTGCCGGGGGTTCTTTGAGAGCAGGACTGCCGCCGCAAGGACGGCAAATCGGGCTTTACTCTTCTTCGACGAAGGTCTCTTCGCGCTTCTTGCGAATGGCGGGCAGAGCCACCAGGATCACCAGGATCGCGGCCACGGCCAGCAGGGAAGCCGACAGAGGACGGGTCACGAAGGTGGTGAAATCGCCACGCGACAGCAGCAATGCACGGCGGAAGTTCTCTTCCATCATGGGGCCCAGAACCAGGCCCAGCAGCAGCGGTGCGCCTTCGCACTTCAGCTTCGACCACACGTAGCCGATCACACCGAAGATTGCCGTTGTGAAGATGTCGAACGAGTTGTAGTTCAACGAATACACACCGATCGTGCAGAACACCAAAATCGCCGGGAACAGGATGCGGTAAGGCACCTTCAGCAGCTTGACCCACAGGCCGATCAGCGGCAGGTTCAGCACCACCAGCATCAGGTTGCCGATCCACATCGAGGCGATCAGGCCCCAGAACAGCTCCGGGTGGCTCGTCATGACTTGCGGGCCGGGCTGGATGTTGTGAATCGTCATTGCGCCAACCATCAGCGCCATCACGGCGTTACCCGGGATACCGAGCGTCAGCAGCGGAATGAACGACGTTTGGGCTGCAGCGTTGTTCGCCGATTCCGGGCCTGCCAGGCCGGCCGGGTGACCCTTGCCGAAGCGTTCCGGATTCCGCGAGATCTTCTTTTCCAGCGTGTAGGAAGCAAACGAAGACAGCACGGCGCCACCGCCGGGCAAGATACCCAGGGCCGAACCCAGGGCGGTACCGCGCAGCACTGCCGGGTACGCTTCCTTGAATTCCTGCTTGTTCGGGTACAGCGAGCCGATCTTGTCGGTGATGTCGACGCGGTTTTCCTTCTGCTCGAGGTTGGTCATGATTTCGGCAAAGCCGAACACGCCCATGGCCACGATGGCGAAGTCGATACCGTCTTGCAGTTCGGGAATGCCGAAGTCGAAGCGGGCAACACCAGAGTTGACGTCGGTGCCGACCATGCCGAGCAGCAGGCCCAGGATGATCATCGAGATCGCCTTGGGCAGCGAGCCCGAAGCCAGCACCACGGCGCCAACCAGGCCCAGGCACATCAGCGAGAAGTACTCGGCGGGGCCGAACTTGAAGGCGACTTCAGCCAGCGGGGGCGCAAACGCAGCCAACAGCAGCGTGGCGACGCAACCGGCGAAGAACGAACCCAGAGCGGCGATAGCCAGCGCGGCGCCAGCACGGCCATTACGGGCCATCTGGTGACCGTCCAGCACGGTCACCACCGCGGACGTTTCCCCTGGCAGCGCCACAAGAATTGCCGTGGTCGAACCGCCGTATTGCGCGCCGTAATAGATGCCTGCAAGCATGATCAAGCCGGCAATCGGGGGCAACACATACGTGATCGGAAGCAGCATCGCGATGGTCGGGACCGGGCCAATACCCGGCAGCACGCCAATCAGCGTACCCAGGATGCAGCCCAGCAGTGCGTAGGCCAAGTTCTCGGGCGTAAACGCTACCGAAAAGCCCAACATCAGGTTGTCAAACAATTCCATGACCGGTTGCTCCTTAGTTCATGCCCAGAAAGGACGGCCACAGCGGGAAGATCAGCCCCAGCCCCTTGACGAATGCCAGATACGAGAACACCACCAGGAAGATCGCGTTGGCGACGGCGACCTTCAGGCTGAACTCATGGCTGGCCAGGCTGCTTACGACAACCAGGATGAATACCGAAAGGTAGATGCCCAGCGGCTTGAGGATGAAGCCGTACAACACCACCGAACCCACGACGAGAAAAACAATGCGCCAGTCGAACTTGTCGACATGCGTTTCGTGCGCTTTCTTGGAAAGCGAGCCAAGCAGCACGATGGCGCCCAGCAAAGCCAGAACAATGCCTAGCCAGAAAGGAAAGTACCCTGGGCCCATTCGGGCGGCAGTACCCATTTGGTAGCTGCTGGCTTGCCAGGCGAATCCCAGTCCCAGGGCGATGAACATCACCCCAGACCAGAAGTCCTGTCGATTGCGTAGCTGCATGATTGGTTGGCTCCTGTTTACAGCATGTAGATAAAAAAGTTTGTAGCCGGATGGGACCCGCCGAAAGGCGAGTGACAGGCACAAAAAAGGCACTTCGGGGTGCCATTAGTTATTCTGAAAGCGACGGCGTGGTTTCTTGAAAGGGCGAATGGTAATGGACGCCTGCCACGCTGCAAACCCTGTAAGCTCGGTGAAAGGCTGGGGTTTTCCCTAGAATTCGGGAACTCCCGACCCCCAGATGTAACCTCGCGGCAGGTTTGAGGGTTTTTTGAAAGCTAAGTGAAAGTTTATAGAAAGAAATGCGAAAGCCAGATCGGCCGGATGCGGGGAATTTGGAGGAGGGGGACTTTTCTTCAGGGGCCGGAATCGGTTAGCCTCGCGCCGCCCGAAATCACAACCGTATTTCCTACTGAATATTGCCGGGTTTCTCACCTTGCGTGAAGAGGCCCGGTTCAACTCAGGATGGTTTACGATAGCGCCCATGCTGCAAGATCTAGACCAACTCGCCGCCCGAATCGGGCAACTGGTGCAACGCACCCGCCAACTCCACGCAGAGCGTGACGCGTTGCGCCTCCGCCTGAATGACTTCGAAGCTGAGCAGCGCGTGCTCAAGCAGCGCGCCGCCGAGCGCGAGGCTGAAATCGTCACGCTGAAAAGCAAGCTTCAAGATCACGACGGCGCGGTCACCGCGATGCTCGAGCAGGCACAGCAGGCCGAAGTCGCCCTGCGTGAACAGCTCGCTCGCGAAGCCACTGAACGTCAATCGCTTGAATCGCGTTTCTCGGCACGAGAAACCGAGTTGCAGGGCAACCTGCAATCCCGCGACACCGAATTACAGCGCTTGCGCGTGGCCGCCGCCGCAGCCCGCGAGCGCATCGACGCCGTGCTGGCCCGTCTGCCGGGCGCACCGTCTGGAGAGCAACACTAATGGAACGCGTAGATGTCACCATCCTGGGGCGCGACTATTCCCTGGCCTGCTCCGCCGAAGAGAAGCCCACGCTGATGGCCGCCGTGCGCCACGTCGATCAACTGATGTTGCGCATTCAAGGCACCGGCAAGATTTCCAGCAACGAACGCATCGCCGTGATGGCTGCTTTGCAGGTCGCAGGCGAGCTTCTTGCCATGAAAGCACCCGACGGTCCGCTAGGCGGTTTGGCGGTCGGCGACTTCAAGCGTAGAATTGAGGACATGAACGCAGTACTCGATGACGCCTTGTCGGGTCAGGAAAAACTGCTCTGACCGTTCATAAGCTGTATTCAAGAATTTTCAGTTTGTCCCTGCCGTGTTCGTGACTAGGCCATACATTCTCTGAACCTATGCTTTCGGCATATGGTTGCGGGAGTGTGGAGCTGGAGTGATCGTCTCTCGTAGACGAACCCGACGCTCCGCGGAACGCGACCACCTCTTACCCTAGGGTTCGAGATGCCGGCCTTGACGGCACAGGCGGGGCATTTACCCAGCGGGCCTGCCATTAGCGCAGGTCCGCGCCGGGCACCTCATCTCTCCCTCCGCTCTTCCTCCCCCCTGGTTTTTTCCTTTAGTCCTCCCTCCTAGGACCAGTCCATGTTCAAACACCCTGTTTTTTCGCTGACGAAACTCGGCGCAGCGTGCGCAGCCGTGGCCGCCATTGCCGCCGTTCAACCCGTCTATGCGCAAACGCCGGCCACCGCGCCAGCCGCCACGGAATCGTCCACGAACCGCTCTCCCGAAATGACGTTGCAGGCGACTGCGTCGTCCGAGGTCAAGCAGGACACCGTCCGTATTTCGCTGTCGGCGGAAGTCGAGGCGCCGGATCAGCCGGCCGCAGGCAAGAAGTTGACGGCCGCATTGGACGACGCCGTCAAGCGCGCGCGCGACACCAAGGGCGTGGAGGTTCGCACCGGCGGCTACAACGTCTGGCCGAACACCAATAGCAAGGGGAAGATCAGCTCCTGGCGTGGCCAGGGCGAAATCGTTCTGGAATCGAAGGACTTCGAAGCGGCCGCCGCGCTGGCGTCCAAACTGTCGGACAAGACCGCCATTTCGAACATCAGCTTCTCGCTGTCGCGCGAAGCGCGCGAAGCCGAAGAACGCAAGCTGCTGAAAGAAGCCGCGCAGGCCTTCAAGGACCGCGCACTGGCCGCAGCCAATGCGTTCGGTTTTTCAGGCTACCGCTTGTCCAAATTGGAACTCGGCGGTTCGGGCGGACCGATGCCGATGCCGCGCATGATGGGCGCCGCAGCTATGGCCAAGGACGCCTCTGGCGGCTACAGCCCGGACGTCCCGCTGGAAGCGGGAGACGTCACGGTCAGCATCGCCGTCAACGGGACGATCGTTTTGCAGTAAGACTGAACATGATGGCGCCCAAGGCGACCATCGGCAGGGACAGCCACTGTCCCATGCTCAAACCACCCGCGAGCAGACCCAGGAAGTTGTCGGGCTCGCGGGTGAATTCCACCAGGAAGCGGAACGTACCGTATCCCATCAGGAAAAGCCCGCTCACTTGTCCCAGCGGACGCGGCTTGCTCGAAAACCACCACAGCAGCCCAAATAGCACAATGCCTTCCAGGCCCAGCTCATACAGCTGAGACGGATGGCGCGCGAGCCCGTCGCCGCTGTCCGGGAACACCATCGCCCACGGCACGTCGGTGGGGCGGCCCCACAGTTCACCGTTGATGAAGTTGCCCAGACGGCCGAATCCCAAGCCCAGCGGAATCAGCGGCGCAATGAAATCGCTGATTGCAAAAAAGGGCAGCTTCTTTTTGCGTGCGAACAGCAGCATGACGACGATCACACCGATCAGGCCGCCATGGAACGACATCCCGCCTTGCCACAAATACGCGACTTCCAGCGGATGGGCCAGGTAATACGACGGCTTGTAGAACAGCACATAGCCCAGCCGGCCGCCCAACACCACGCCCAGCACGCTATAGAAGATCAGGTCTTCAAGATCCTTCACATTCAGTGAAGTGGTGTGGCCGCTGGTGATGCGACGGCGGCCCAGCACGTACACCAGGGCGAATCCTGCCAGATACATCAGCCCGTACCAGTGGATGGCCAGCGGCCCGATCTGCAAGGCTACGGGGTCGAATTTTGGATATTGCAGCATGTTCTGCCCGACACAATAAAGTTGAATGATAATAACCGGCGAGCACTGAAGATTCGCATGCATGCAAGCGAGCCAGCTTCCCGGGTGCGTTCGCCATGTCCGCGCCCCGACGGCCGACAGGAGAGACAGACCATGCCGAACAACGAACGTTCCCGCCACATCACCCACGGCGTCGCGCGCGCGCCCAACCGCGCCATGTACTACGCGCTGGGCTACAAAGAAGCCGATTTCGACAACCCGATGATCGGCGTGGCCAATGGCCATTCCACCATCACCCCGTGCAACAGCGGCTTGCAGCGTCTGGCCGACGCCGCCATCGACGCCATCCGCGCGTCCAGCGCCAACCCTCAGGTGTTCGGCACGCCGACTATCTCGGACGGTATGTCCATGGGTACCGAGGGCATGAAATATTCGCTGGTCTCGCGCGAAGTCATTGCGGACTGTATTGAGACCGCCGCGCAGGGCCAGTGGATGGACGGCGTGGTGGTGATCGGCGGCTGCGACAAAAACATGCCCGGCGGCATGATCGCGCTGGCTCGCACCAACGTGCCCGGCATCTACGTCTATGGCGGCACCATCAAGCCTGGACATTACAAAGGCAATGACCTGACCATCGTTTCGGTGTTCGAAGCCGTGGGCGAATACACGATGGGCCGCATGCCCGAAGCCGACTTCAAGCAGATCGAGAAATGCGCGATCCCGGGCTCCGGTTCCTGTGGCGGCATGTACACCGCCAACACCATGAGCTCCGCCTTCGAGGCCATGGGCATGAGCTTGCCGTACTCCAGCACGATGGCCAACGAAGACGACGAGAAAGTCGTGTCCGCCGCGGAATCGGCACGCGTGCTGGTCGACGCGGTCAGGCGCAACTTGCGGCCGCGCGACATCATCACGCGCGAGTCCATCGAGAACGCCGTGTCCGTCATCATGGCCACGGGCGGCTCCACCAATGCCGTGCTGCACTTCCTGGCGATCGCGCATGCAGCCGAAGTGCCGTGGACGATTGATGACTTCGAACGCATCCGCAAACGCGTGCCGGTGTTGTGCAATTTGAAGCCCTCGGGCAAGTATGTCGCCACCGATCTGCATCGCGCGGGCGGGATTCCCCAGGTCATGAAGCTGTTGCTCAACGCAGGGCTGCTGCACGGCGACTGCATCACCATCAGCGGCAAGACCATTGCTGAAACCCTGGCACACGTGCCGGACGCACCGCGCGCGGATCAGGACGTCATCATGCCGATCGACCGCGCGCTGTATCCGCAAGGGCACCTGGCCATCCTTAAGGGGAATCTGTCGCCCGAAGGCTGTGTGGCTAAGATTACCGGGCTGAAGAACCCCGTCATGACCGGCCCCGCGCGCGTCTTTGATTCCGAAGACGACGCGATGACTGCCATCATGGCCCAGCAGATCAAGGATGGCGATGTGGTGGTCATCCGCTATGAAGGCCCCAAGGGCGGACCCGGCATGCGCGAAATGCTGGCGCCCACGTCCGCGTTGGTGGGGCAGGGCTTGGGCGAAACCGTTGGGCTCATCACCGACGGCCGCTTTTCCGGCGGCACGTGGGGCATGGTGGTGGGTCACGTCGCACCCGAGGCATTTGTTGGCGGCCCGATCGCTCTGATTCAAGAGGGCGATTCGGTTACCATCGATGCCCACAAGCTGTTGTTGCAGCTCAATATCAGCGACGAAGACCTGGCGGCTCGTCGACAGGCCTGGGTCCAGCCCAAGCCGCGTTATACACGCGGTGTGCTCGCCAAATTCGGCAAGCTCGCCAGCACCGCGAGCCGTGGGGCAGTAACCGATGCATTTGAAGATTAGTGTGTGGCTGGCAGTGGCCGGCGTCTTGAGCGCTGGCGCGGCCCACGCGCAAACCACTGGCCTGGATCTGGCCAAGAGCAAAGCCTGTATGGCCTGCCACCAAGTGGAAACCAAGCGCGTGGGTCCGCCGTTGAAGGGCGTGGCGGAACGTTATGCAGGGCAGGGCGACGCCATGGTGGACTACCTGGCGGGCAAAATCCGAGGGGGCGGCCGGGGCGCGTGGGGCGCCGTGCCCATGCCCGCCCAGACGCACGTCAGCCAGGAAGACGCCCGGCTGTTAGCCGAATGGATCTTGTCGCTGGCACCGCCCAAGCAGTAGCCTTATTCTCTATGCCCCGTGCATGAAGCCGGGGCGCCGGCCGCAGGTAGCGGCCGACTACAAGAAAGGAATCGTCATGGCAGAACAACCCTCTCCGGGCAACGAAGTCGCCGTTCTTGGCGGCGGCTGCTTCTGGTGCGTTGAAGCGGTCTTCACTGATCTGCGGGGCGTCAAAAGCGTGCTGCCCGGCTATAGCGGCGGGCACGTCGACAATCCCAGCTACGAACAGGTATGCGGCAAGGACACCGGCCACATCGAAGTCGCCCGTGTGGAATTCGATCCTGCCGAGTTGTCGTTCAGCGATCTGCTGCGGGTCTTCTTCGCCACGCACGACCCCACCACGCCGGGTCGTCAAGGCAATGACATCGGCCCGCAGTACGAGTCGGCGATCTTCTGGCAGAACGAGTCGCAGCGCGAGCAAGCGGAAGCGGTCATTGCCGAGGTCGAGGCGCAACAGGTTTACGATGCGCCCATCGTCACGAAGCTGCTGGCGCCCGCCAAGTTCTGGCAGGCCGAGGACTATCACAGCAACTACTTCGCGCTGCATCCCGAGCAGGGCTATTGCCAGTTCGTGATCGCGCCTAAGGTCGCCAAGTTCCGCAAGCAGTTCCAGGACCGCCTGACGCGTTGAGTCCGGTTTGCTCGTTCGGTTTCGAGCGGGCAAAAAAAACCTCACCACCAGGTGAGGTATCAAAGCCAGCGCCGATGCCCGAGCACCAAGCGCTGGCGGGGGAAGTCCTTACTCGACCGTCTTCACGACGCCGCGGCGCATCTGGTCCAGTTCGATCGACTCGAACAACGCCTTGAAGTTACCTTCACCAAAGCCGTCGTTGCCCTTGCGCTGGATGATCTCAAAGAAGATCGGCCCGATCTGATTTTCAGTGAAGATCTGCAAGAGCAGTCCGCCGCCGGGGGCGCCATCCAGCAGGATGCGGTTCTTCTGCAAGCGCGCCACGTCTTCGCCATGGTTAGGCAAGCGGCGATCCAGCAGCTCGTAGTACGTTTCCGGCGTATCCAGGAACACCACGCCCGATTGGCGCAGGGCTTCAATCGTGCTGTAGATGTCATCCGTTGCCATGGCGATGTGCTGAATGCCTTCGCCGCGATACAGGTCCAGATACTCCTGGATCTGGCCTTTCTCTTCCGTGCCTTCTTCGTTGATCGGAATGCGGATGTTGCCGCACGGCGAGGTCATGGCCTTGGACTTGACGCCCGTTACCTTGCCTTCGATATCGAAATAGCGCACTTCGCGGAAATTGAACAGGCGTTCGTAGAACTCCGACCACTCGGCCATGCGGCCCTTGTGGACGTTGTGCGTCAAGTGGTCCACCAGCGTCAAGCCGGCGCCGCGATGGTTCAGGTCAGCTTGCGCGTTGCCCGGGTCCACCGGCACGAAGTCGACGTCATAGATACTGATATCGCCGATACCGCCGTGGCCTTCCTTGCCTGTCCAGCGATCAACCAGATAGATCAGCGAATCGCCAATGCCCTTGATGGCGGGAATGTTCAGTTCCATCGGGCCGCTATGCGAGTCGAAACCCCAGGCGCCCAGTTCGAGCGCGCGCTTATACGCGGCATTGGCGTCTTGCACGCGGAAGCCAATCGCACAGATCGACGGGCCATGCAGGCGCGCGAAGCGTTGAGCGAAAGAATCCGGTTCGGCATTGATCAGGAAGTTGACACCGCCTTGGCGGTATAGCGTCACATCCTTGTGGCGATGTTTGGCGATGGCTTTGAAGCCGAGCAGCTCGAACACCTTGCGCAGCGCGGCGGGGTCCGGCGCGGCGTACTCGATGAATTCGAACCCGGCGGTGCCCATCGGGTTGTCCCAGGGTTGGAAAGCGCTGCTCATAGGTCTGCTCCCTTGCATCATTTTTCAGGACGACTTGTTCTTCAAGTCTAGACGGAGATTGTAGGAAGGAAGCTCAGGCAGACAATTGCAAAGATGGCTCAATACGTGCGCCGTTGAGCAATAATATTGCCGTCAATAAATAATTTGGGGCTAAAAATGTCTGACATCGAGCTGGATCGGACAGATCTAAGGATTTTGGCTGAGTTGCAGAGGGATGGCAGGCTCAGTAACCAGGAGCTGGCTGACCGGGTTTCGCTCTCGCCCAGCCCTTGTCTGCGCCGGGTTCGCCGCCTGGAAGAGAAAGGCTTCATCAAGAAGTACGTGGCTCTGATCGACGCAGAAAAGGTCGGGCTGGGGTTGCTTGCCTACGTGAACATCCGATTGAACAAACATAGCGGCTCCAGCCATGCGCCCATGAGCGACTTTGCCCGCGACGTGCAGCTTTGGCCGGAAGTGGTTGAGTGCTATGCCATGTCGGGGGATATGGACTACCTGCTGCGCATTCAGGTGGCTGACTTGGCGCATTTCTCCAAATTCGCGATGGACACGTTGATGCGCCACCCTGCGGTCATCGACATGCGATCTTTCTTCGCGCTGCAGCAGATCAAGGAGACCACCGAGCTCAGGCTGTGAAAGGTTTTTGCCATCTCTATATATAGAGGGTCTATAAGGCGGGCCTAACGGATGCGTTTCGGCAGGGGGAGTAGCCCTAACTTTTAGTGCGCGCCTACCTAGCGCCTACCTATTTAGCACCCTCTTATATATAGAGTGGAGAAGAACCCCCGGCAAACGTCGGCGTGCCCTGTGGGAAGGGCCTGCTGAGGCAATGCGGCTGGGATCGCGGGTACCGGCTTCGGTGCGTCCCCTAAAAACTTCATCTTTCTGCAAAAAGGGTGTCATCTTGGGCGCACACGGAAAATTTCCGTGCTATAGTCTCGCTCCTTCGCAGTTCAGACAGTTTTGAACCGCGAAGGCAAGGCAAGCGCAACAGGCCGAACGAGGGTCTCCAAAAGGAGAAACGAGCCAGGTCTGCCGCAAAGCGATCAGAAATGAGAGCCAAGCGGTTATTGCAAGGATTGCAGCAAATTAGGCAAAAGCCAGTTGCATAATCTGCAAAAATCGTGCTATAGTCTTGGGCTTGGCTGGTGATGTTGATCAAGGGTTTACCCGGATCGGATTGCTAGCCACCTGAGCGGTAACCAGCCCCTGAATTCAGGGCCAAAGCTAGCG